>Ga0268265_10000638_pt1 | contig 34884 bp, 28 predicted proteins | sample KBSSwiS52_FD_190355 | JGI IMG/M metagenome (GOLD analysis project Ga0268265, IMG submission 190355) | Switchgrass rhizosphere microbial communities from Kellogg Biological Station, Michigan, USA - KBS Switchgrass S5-2 (SPAdes) (version 2) | ecosystem: Host-associated > Plants > Roots >...
GGCCGTCCCACTTCACGCGGAACTTGAAATTCTTGTAGGGATCGAAACGCTGCGCGTTGACCGTGAACTGCGCCATGGTGATGTTCTCCTCAGGTCTGGATCTCGCCGGCGATCTGCTGCAGCTTGATCACCACGAACTCGGCGGGCTTGAGCGGCGCGAAGCCGACCAGGATGTTGACGATGCCCCGGTTGATGTCGCTCTGCGTCGTCGTTTCCTTGTCGCATTTGACGAAGTACGCATCCTTGGGCGTGGTGCCCTGGAACGCGCCTTGGCGGAACATGTCGTGCATGAACGCGCCGACGTTGAGCCGTATCTGCGCCCACAGCGGCTCGTCGTTCGGCTCGAACACGACCCACTGCGTGCCGCGATAAAGACTCTCTTCGATGAAGAGCGCAGTGCGGCGCACCGGAACGTATTTCCAGTCCGACGCGAGCACGTCGGCACCGGCGAGCGTGCGCGCGCCCCACACCACGTTGCCGAGATTCGGGAACGAGCGATTGCAGTTGAGGCCGAGCGGATTCAAGCGTCCGTTGGCGCCGTCGGTGAGCTTGTAGGCGAGATCGCGCAAGCCGACGAACGAGGCTTCGAGTCCCGCGGGCGCCTTCCACACGCCGCGATGGGCGTCGGTGCGCGCGCAGATGCCGGCGATCGAGCCGCCCGGCACGAAGGTCTCGGAACGGTTTTCCTGCAGCGGATCGGGCATGACCAGTCGCGGGAAATAGACGGCCGCGTTGATCGCGAGATCGTTGCCGATCGCGTCGCGCAACGTCGCGATGCCGGCTTCGGCGGTCGTCGCGTCGACCCAGCCGATCGGCGGATCGATGATGAGCACCGCGCGCCGGCTCTGGCAGTACTTCGCCGCTTTGGCGAGGGTTGCGGCCGGATCGGGATCCTTGTCCCAGTCGAGCGGCGGAATCACCAGCAAGTTGAACAGGTCGACGGGATCGAGCGCGTACATGCCGCTGCGCGCCGCGGGGTCGCCGACGATCTGCGTGTCGGTGATGACGTCGCCGTCCTTGCCGGACCCGTCGGCAGCGATGTACTTGGCCGGATCGGTCGGATCGTCGGCGTTCTTGATCGTCGCGGTCGGCTTGTCCGCGGGCGCTGCGTCCTTCACGGCGACAAGCGTCGATTCCTGCGCGAGCACCGTCGTGACGTAGCGTGCTGCGTTCGGATCGCTCGAGAGATTCGAAAAAACTTCGCTGTGCACGACAGTCTTGGAGCCCGGCGCATCGAGCTCCTGCACGGTGAGCGTGTAGAGATTGGCCGGGTCCTTGGTCGCCTCGTAGCTCACCGATACGCGCAGCGCGTTGCCCCAGGAACCTGGGCCCGACGCGGCGAGCTTGAGCGCGTTCGCGCCTCCGGTCGGAAGACTGATTTGCGCTGCGACTGCGCTCTTCTGCACGCGCACGATGTAGGCATCGCTGCCGCCGTGCGCGAAATACTGCTGCACGGCGTAGCTCAGCGTGCTCGTCGACGACAGCCCGCCGAACGTGCGCTCGAAGTCCGAGAAACTCTGGATGCGGACCGCCTTGTCGGCGGGGCCGCGGTCTGCGCGGCCGATGAATGCGGTGATCGAGGTCGCGACGCCCGTGATCGTGCGTACGCCGCTGGGAATTTCCTCGATGTAGACGCCCGGGTACGTGAGCGCGGCTGGCATGAACTTCTCCTCGCTGGCTTGCGTGTTGGTTCGTTCAATTCGTGGATGTCGGTCGCGCGACTCCGCCCTTCAGCGCATAAAGCTCGGCGCCGTCGGGCAGGCGATCGCGCCTGAGCACTCCGATCTCGACCAGATGCACCAGCGCCTGCTCGACGCGCGTGCGCGCCGTCTCGTATCGCTGCTGCGGCAACCACCAGGTGACGATGCCGTCGAGCGTGTCGGCCGCGAGCGGATGGTTGCCGAGATAAGCGACCACCGTCTTCTCGATTTCGACGCGCGTTTCGCCGTCATATTGCTTCTCGCACATGCCGTCACCTCGGCTCTGTCCCATGACTCGGGAGCAACCGGCGTGCCAAGCACGCGCGCCATGCGAATTGCGCTCAAATCAACATGTTCTGATTTCCACGATGCTTCGAAGCGGGTGCGGCGTGACCCGTTTGCGCGACTTTCCGGGGATGCTTGGACCCACGGCGCCGCCTGCGCGGCGGCGTCGGATCAGTCGTGGCGGAATTGCGCGGTCTCGATGCCGTGTTTTTTCAGGAGCTTTCCGAGCTGGCGACGCTCGGTGCCGGAGAGACGCGCGGCTCGGCTCACGTTGCCGCTCGCCTGGCGCATGAGCGCAGTGAGATAGCCGCGCTCGAAGACTTCGATCGCGTGCGTCTTGGCGACGCCGAAGTGAGCCTTGGCGTAATCGGCGCGCGGCTCGACCAGCGCGGCCGATTTTGCCGCCGCGGGTTCGACGGCGGCGAGATCGGCAAGATCGACGCTGCTGCCTTGCGCGTGTAGACACGCGCGGAGCGCGACGTTCTCGAGCTCGCGCACGTTGCCTGGCCATGCGTACGCGCCGAGCGCGCCGAGCGCATCGGTGGTCCAGCGCTTGGGCGCGACGCCGAGGCTCCGCGCCGATGCGGCGAGAAAATGCTCGGCCAGAAGCACCGCATCGCCGTCGCGATCGCGCAGCGCCGGAATGCGCACGAACAGCGGGTTCAGCCGATACAACAGATCACGACGAAAGCGACCGTCGGCGACGAGCTGTTCCAGGCAGGCATTGCTCGCCGCGATCACGCGCACGTCCGCCGCGCGCACGGTGCCGCCGATGGGCCGGTATTCGCGATCCTGCAGGAAGCGCAGCAACGTGACTTGCGCCTTGATCGAAAGGCTGTCGACTTCGTCGAGAAACAGCGTTCCGCCTTGCGCGTAGGCGACGAGCCCGGGTTGTGCGCTCTTCGCATCGGTGAACGCGCCGCGCTGGTGGCCGAACAACTCGCTTTCGATCAGCGTATCCGGCAGCGCGCCGCAGTTGACGGGGACGAAGGGTTTTTCCGCGCGCAGGCTGGCGTAGTGGATTTCGCGCGCAGCGAGCTCCTTGCCGGTTCCGGTCTCGCCTTCGATCAGGACCGGCGCATCGCACGAAGCGAAGCGCCTGAGCTGCATCATCAGGGCGCGCAGCGGATGGGACTCGCCGATCATCATCGGACTCCTCCTCTGCGCCGAACGAGCACGACTCGCTATCGCGAGCCGCGACGACTGCGCAGACCATCCCCCTGATGTTTTCCCACGCAGGTCGTCTCCGCGCCTGCGTGTGGCGATCGCTTTTCTAAACCACTTTCATGACGTTCTTACCGCAAGTGCCTAGCGTAATCATGCGCGCCGGGAACACCTGTAGGAGATTTCCGACGATTCCGGTAGGAAGACCGCCAGATCACGGGCGCGTCGAGACTCGCCCATTGAGTAATACGCAAATGAGCGACGGCTTGCGACATTCGAGGCGAGATTTCGCAACGCCGCGTCCGGCGTGCGCGGGCGGGCGTGAAGACCCGGAGGAAATGTCGGCGAGGCACCGTCGAGCTTCGCTCGCGAAGCTCGGCGTGAGTATCCGCTCGCGGACCTTGGAACGTTACGTAGGATCGAAACCGTCACCGAAAATCGCGTCTGCGCCCGCGATCGGCACGAGCGCGACGAATGTTCCTCCGGAGATCCCGCCGTCGACGCCGTAAGCGACGATGCCGAGCAGCGCGCCGGTGGTAGGGTCGAAGCGGCGGACGCGATTTCCCGACAGCACGAGCACCGAGCCGTCCGTGTCCAGCGCCAGGCCGGTCGGGCGGCTCAAGCCGGTGATCAAGGTGCCGACCAGCGCGCCGGTGTCGGCGTCGAATCGATAGACGGCTCCGCTGCCTTCGCCGCCGACGAGAATCGTAGATCCCTCGTCGACGATGCCGCGCGTCTCGAAGAGACCGCCGGTACCCGATTCGATGAAATCGGCGTGCACGTCGGCGGTGTCGAGATCGACACGCGCGACACTGCTGGAATCGTAGCCCGGCACATACAAGCGGCCGGACGCGCTGACCATCATCCCGTTGTCCGCGCCGAGCAGGCCGCTGTCCGAAGGCAGTACCGTACCGACCGTGTCGCCCGTGACCGGATCCAGCTCGATCACGCTGCTGGTGCCGTAGCTGGCGACGTAAACCTCGCCCCCCGGACCGAAGGCTACGCCGGTCGGGTCCACGTCGCTGGCGAGCTGCGCGAACACGTCGACGAAGGCGTAGCTCGCGTCATGCCGATAGCGCTGGATCTGATCGTTACCCTCGCTGACCACGTAGATCAGATCGTCCGCCGCGTTGTAGCGGACCGCTTGCGCGCCCTGGATGCGGCCGGCCTCCTCCAGCTGGCGCAGGAATACGCCGCTGCAGGCGTCGTAGATCGCGACGTTGTTCGAGAAATATCCGCTCACGAACAGGTGGTGGCTGCAGGTTTGCGCGTGCGCAAAGTCGGCGGCGGCGATCAGCGTCAATGCGGCGAGCGCGATTCTGGCTTGCATGGATCGACTCCTCGGAGCGGGAGGCCCAAGGTGGTCCGCTCGGACCCGCAAAATCCTTCGCGAAGGCTCCTTTTTTCTTCCTTTTGCGCGGGGAACGGAAACCTGCGTCCTTGCGGCGCGCCGCGAGAGGGAGACACCACCCTGCGGACTGCCGCCCTGCACTTGCTAGCATCCGTCCATGGATGAGCGTTCGCGGCCGGCGACCGAGTATCGATTCCTGGACTGGCGCTACGCGCCCGAGCTCCGGCGACTCTTTGGCCCGGCCGGCGACGTGCGCCTCAAGCCGCTGTCGGACCGGTTGTTGCGATGCCTGCTCGATGCACCTGGAACGGTCCTCGCGCGCGAACATCTGATCGAGCACGTCTGGACGCGGCGCGAAGTCAACGACGAAGTGCTGTCGCGCGCGATCGCGGAGCTTCGCGCGTTGCTCGGCGACGATGCGCGCGAGCCGCGGTTCGTCGAAACGCTGTCGAAGGGCGGTTATCGCTGGATCGCGCCGGTGACGCGCGTCGATGCGGCCGCAGCGCCCGATCGCGAAATCGCAACGTCCGCGTTCGCGCGACGCCGATGGATCGCTGCGGGCATCGGCGCCGCCTTGGTGTTGCTCGGCGTCGCCGCATGGCTGCATTCGTCGCGGTCGAACAGCGGCTCCGATCCGGCCGCGCTGGCCGTGAGTCTGCTCGCAGCGCGTCCACTTGCAGCCGATCCGCGACTCGAATACGACGCGCGGTTCGATGGCCTCGGCCACGTCGTGTACATCCGCGCCGATCGAAGCGGCGATGCGAGCGAAATAGTCATGGTCGATCCTGCCAGCCTCGCCGAGCGCGTGTTGTGGCGGGACGACGCGAGCTCGTTGCGCCATCCCGCGCCGTCGCCCGATGGCCGCGAGGTGGCGGTGACACGACGCACGGCCGATGCCTGCGAGCTCTGGAGCGTGGCGCTCGTCGATCTGCATCGCACGCGCCTTGGCGACTGCGCGCCGTCGATCGCGGGCGGCCTGGAATGGACGGACGGCGGCAACGCGTTGATCTACACCGGCGCCGCCGCGGATTCCCGACATGCGCCCGGCCTCGTGCTGATGGATCGTCGCAACGGCACGCATCGCGTGCTGACGACGCCCGAGCTCGGCGAAGGGGCTCATGTCGATCCTCGTCTGTCGCGCGACGGAACTCTCCTCGTCTATGCGACCAAGCACGACGGCGAAGCGCAGCTGTGGCAGACCGACTGGCCCCTGCTGAAGCAGCGCAGTGCGCTGTTGAAGCGCCCCGAACCCGTTTACGGACACGCGTTCGAACCCAAGGGCGACGTCTTGTGGATCGCCGGCGACCTCACGCGCTACCGCGCGCTGCATCGGCTGCGCAACGGCGGCGATCCGGAGCTCATCGGCGGTCGCGGTGCGTTGTCGATCGATATCGCGCACGACGGCGCCGCGGTGTGGTCGGAAGCGATCTACGATGCCGACATCTGGCTGCACGATAGCGCCGATGCGCCGGGGACTGCGATCGCGCGCTCCAACCATTACGAGTCGCAGCCGGAATTCTCGCCCGACGGATTTCGGCTGGCGCTGGTCAGCAACCGAAACGGAACCGAATCGGTGTTCGTCTACGATCGGCGCGACGGTAGCGCACGAGCACTACCGTTGAATCCCGAGTTCCGTTGGGTGAGGCCGACCTGGTCCGCGCAGGATCGCTCGCTGATCATCACGGCCTACGAAGACCGACATACGCGGCTCTATCGGTATCGCCTCGACGACGACGTGCCGCGCCTCGTGCCACACGTCGAAGAAGGCGCGTTTCACGGCGTCGAGCTGGCCGATCGCCTCACCTTTATGACCGGCAACGGCACCGGACGAGGTACGCTGATGCAATTGCGCGAAGGACAAACCCAAGCCGAAGACGTCGGCTTGGGATCCGTCACTGCGTTTCGCGCGTCGCAAGAATGGCTCGTCTGGCGCAGCGCAGGATCACCTTCGCTGCACGCGGCGCCGTGGCCGGCGTTGAGTCCCATCCGCGAGATCCCTGCCGACGACAAAGGCGAAGCGCTCGCGCTGGCGGGAAACGTCCTCTACTACCTCGACCACGGACATCTGTGGATGCGAAGCCTGCCCGATGGCCAGCCGGCGAAAGTAGCGATGCGCGTGCCCAACGGCAACGGCCCGAGCCTCGCTGCGTCCGCCGATGGCGCGCTCGCGGTCGTGACGCTGACCTCGTTGAGCATGGATTTGATGATTGCCGATCCGTTGCGCGAAGACTGATCCATTCCCGGCAGTCGACCGCCGGCGACGCCGGCAAGAACCGCTCTGGCGCTTGCCAAGCCGAAAGGCTCCGGAAAGCTGCTCGGTGGATAAATACGCGAGTAAAAACAGGTCTTAAGGCGTACAATAACCGCGCCTCGAGGCTGACCGATCGACCTCAGAAAGTAGCGATTCCGCACAGCGGCTCCAGTCCCTGCGCCGGTTCGAGTGCAGGAGGATGTCCTTTTGTTCAACGTTCTACGTGTTCCCGGCACGCTGCGCGCGCGTTATGCGCCGCTGCTCTGGTTTCTCGGCGTTTTTCTTGCGCTTGCGTTCCTGACTCGCCTTGCGCTCCTGATCAAGACGGGCGGCGGCATACCGGCGAATCCGCTGTACTGGCTGTATGCCTTCGGGGTCGGCTTGTGTTACGACCTGGTCGCCTTCGTCTACGTCGCGTGGCCGCTCGTCGTGTTCTTGTGGCTGGTGCCACGACGGATGTTCACGACGCGTCCGATCCGCGCGGTGCTTGCGCTGCTGCTGCTCGCGTTGGTTTATGTGTTGCTCTTCGTCGCCGCAGCCGAATGGCTCTTCTGGGACGAGTTTGCCAGCCGCTTCAATTTCATCGCGGTCGACTACCTCGTCTATTCGCGCGAGGTGATCGGCAACATCCGCGCTTCGTACCCGGTCGGCAAGGTATTGATCGCGATCGGCGCCATCGCGGCGCTCGTCCTATATTCGACGCGCGCGCGCTGGCAAGCGCGCGAAGACGCGTCGCTCTTTCGGGCGCGCAGCGCCGTCACGCTGTCCTGGCTCTTGGCAACCATCGCGCTCACGTTCATCGTCGACGGCGAACAGAAGAACCAGACCAGCAACGAGTACGTCAATCAGCTCGCCGGCAACGGGATCTACGAATTCTTTTCGGCATTCCGCAACAACGAGCTCGACTATCCGCGTTTCTACCGCACGCTGCCCGATGGCGACGCGTACGCGCATCTGCGCACCTTGCTACAAACGCCCGACGCGACATTCGTCAGCGACGATCCGCGCGACATCACGCGCTCGATCCAGAATCCCGGTCCGGAAAAACATCTCAACGTCATCCTGATCAGCGTCGAAAGTCTGTCCGGCGAATTGCTCGCGGCCTTCGGCAACACGAAAGGCATCACGCCGAATCTCGATGCGCTGGCCGAGAAAAGTCTGTTCTTCACCAATCTCTACGCGAGCGGCACGCGCACCGTGCGCGGGCTCGAAGCGCTGTCGCTGTCGGTTCCGCCGACGCCGGGGCAATCGATCGTCAAGCGTCCGGACAACGAGAATCTATTTTCGCTCGGCTCGGTGTTCGATACGAAAGGCTACGACTCGATGTTCGTCTACGGTGGCTACGGCTACTTCGACAACATGAATTATTTCTTCGCGCACAACGGCTATCGCGTCGCCGATCGTTCGGACATCCCGCGCGCGGACATCCATCACGCCAACGTGTGGGGTGTCGCGGATGAAGATCTCTATACGCTGACGATGCGCGAGGCCGACAAGGCCGTCGCCGCCGGAAAACCCTTTTTCGCGCACGTGATGACGACATCGAACCATCCACCGTTCACGTATCCCGCGGGCCGCATCGATCTCGTCTCCGGAAAATCCGGCCGATCCGGCGCGGTGAAGTACACCGACTGGGCGATCGGCGATTTCATCGCGCGCGCATCCAAGAAGCCTTGGTTCGACGACACGGTATTCGTGATCACCGCCGATCACTGCGCATCGAGCTGGGGGCGCAGCGCGCTGCCGATGAACCGCTATCACATCCCGCTGCTGATCTATTCGCCCAAGCACGTCGAGCCGGCGCGCATCGATCGGCTGATGAGCCAAATCGACATTCCGCCGACCGTGCTGGGCCTCCTCGACTTCAGCTACACCTCGCAGTTCTACGGCTACGACATCCTGAAGCTCGAGCCCGGCCGCGAGCGCATCCTGCTCGGCAACTATCAGAAAGTAGGTTACCTCCGCGGCGAAGTGCTGACGGTGCTGACACCCAAGCAAGGCGTGCAGCAGACGCTTCCGCGCTTCGACGACAGCGGCGATGCGACGGCGCTCGGCACACCGCGACCGGAGCTCATCGACGACGCGGTGTCGTACTACGAAACCGCCAGCGAGCGATTCACGCGCGGGCAAATGCGCATCGGCGCGACGCTGCCTGCGGCAAAGATCGCGAAGAATTGAGCGACGCGCTTATCGCGTAATGCGATCGGCTTGCTTGATTCAGGCGCGCAGCGCGCGAACGAGCTCGGCCTGCGTCGTCGGCTTGGACAGGAATTCGTCGCATCCCGCGGTCATCGCTTTCATCTTCGCATCCCACGTGCTGCGCCCGGTCAGCGCCACGATGCGAAGTCCTTTCAACATGGGGTTGGCGCGAAGGCGCACGGCGACTTCGAAGCCGTCGAGGCCAGGCATGTTGAGATCGAGCAGCACCGCGTCCGGTCGCTTCGCCTCGCAGGCGTCGAGCGCTTCGAGCCCATCGCGGCACGCGCGCACTTCGAGACCCGCTGCGCAGAGGGAATCCGCGATCGTCTGCCTGACCAGGTCGTCGTCGTCGACATAGACCACCGTGAAGATGTCGCCGCCGCTATCGGCCGGTGGATTTTTTTCCGTGAGCACGAGGCCTGCCTCCTCCCTTCGCGATGCCACGCTGCATCGGATTGGCCGGAGGCAATCGACGCTCGCGACTTCATTCTCATCGACGACGGCTGAATGATCGCAAGCTCGCAGGCTGTTGCGCGGGAAACGAAACGCGGACTGGTGCGTGCCGGTCCGCGCTTCATCGCCGTCAGGATCAGAGCTCCCCGTCGAACCCGTCGCAGAAAATCGTGTCGCCGACGCTGCAACTGGACTTGACCTGCGCCTGGATCTCGTACGCGCCGACATCCATCGCGCCCCATCCGTTCGGTATGTCGAGGAGATCGACCGTGCGCGGGTTGCCGTCGAGGTCGAGCCCGTCGAGGCCGGGTGCCATGTCCACGCCCATCGACGTGCGCTGGAGGTGATAGTCGCCGTTAGCGGCATCCACGAACGTCGGCGTGCCGACCACGATGCCCTCGCCGCCGCCCAGGCTGACGTCGCTGTTGGTGAGATCGTAATACGTGGTGCGATCGCCGGACGGACCCTGGAACTGCAGCGTTTCGCGACCGGGCTGGGCGATGATCGAGTTGGTCACCTCAATGAAATTGATGTCGGCATTGATGACGGCCATGCCTGCCGAGCTCATCTGGTTGTCGGTGATCGTGCAGGTGTCGACGACGATCTGCGAGCCGCCGCCGTTGCCGTCGCCGCTGATCAGGTGATCGCCCGCGATGTTGCCGGCCAGGAGGCAGTTGTGCAGATGGACGTAATTGCCGCTGTCGGTGTTGTTCGCGGAAGAGGAAAACTCGATCAGCGTTCCGCCGTTGTTGCGGCGCGCGGAGAAGCGGCTCGCCGCGAACGCCGAATCGTTCATGACAAAGATCGCGGCGCCGTCGGTGGGCGTGCCGTCGTCGAGCTGCGTCAGGTTGTCGTCGATTTCGTTGCACGCGGTTCCGGGCGCGCAGGCGACGGCGTCCGGCGGCGGCGTGCAGCCGACCGGCGTATTGAGATACGCGATCGATCCGAAATCGCCGTCCGCCCACATGAACATCGCCGAGCCGTTGCTGGCGACGTTCGCGTCGAGCGCCGCATCGTTCATGCATACGACCGCATTGTTGGAATTGTCGGCGTAGGGCTCGACGTAGATGCCGCCGCCCCACGTGCTGGCTTTGTTGCCGTATACGGAAACGGGGCTGTTCGCATCGGTCGTATACACGTTGACCGTCGTCGGGCCTTGCTCGGTTGCGATCGCCGCGATGCCGCCGCCGTAGGGCGCGGTGTTGAGCGCGAGCACGGAGCTGAAATTCGCGACCGCAGGCCCCAGCACTTCGATGCCGCCGCCGAAACCGCCGGCCGGATCGTTGCCGAGCGCGGCGTTCTGCGAGATGTAGTTGTCGTACTGGCTCGGCGTGTGCGTCGCGATCAGCGTGGTCGGTCCTTCGACGCGGATGCCGCCGCCGGAAACGAGCGCGGTGTTCGCCGACACGACCGAACCCAGCAGCGTCAACGTCGTCGGTCCCGACGGACTCACGTCGATGCCGCCGCCGTAGCCGGCCTGGTTGAGGAACACCCACGAGAGATTCAGCGTGAGCGCGCCTTGGCCGCCGAAATAGATGCCGCCGCCGCTGTGGCTCGCGTCCATCACGGCGCCGGTGATGACGAGATTGGAGAGATACACGTGGCTCGTGCCTTCGATCTCGAACACGCTGTGTCCCGACGTGCCGCCGATCGTCGTCTGGTCGGTGCCGGGATCGAAATCGCTGCAGTCGGTGAAGCCGCCGATGATGTCGACGTCCTGGTCCTGCACGACCAAATGCTGATCGCCGTAGGTTCGGTTCGAAGCGATGAACACGTAGTCCTCGCCCGGATTCGCCGCGGCCGCGTCGATCGCATCCTGGATGAACGCGAAGCCGCACGAGGCATCCCCGCCGACGGTGTACACATTGAATGCGTGCGCGGGCTGCCACGCCGAAACGGCGGCGACAAATCCGAGCGAAGAGACGATCGCGACCCAAGGCCGCGCGCGAAAACGGTCGATATCCATGAAACGCCCTCCTCCTGTCGTGCTGACAGGGCGAAGAACGTCAATGCATCGCCAACCAGGACATCCGTGGGGTCGCCGGTTGTTTGAAGCGCGACGCTAGCTCGCGGCGATGAGATTGAACGGCCGCATCATCTCGTTGTCTTCGTGCTCGAGGATGTGGCAATGCCACACGTAGCGTCCGGGTGTTCCGGAGAACCGCACGATGATGCGCGTCACCATGCCGGGATCGGCGCGCACGGTGTCCTTCCAGCCGGCCTCGCCGGGCTCCGGCGGAATCGCGCGGCCCGTGTAGCGCAAAGCCTTGCGCAACAGATACGCCGACGCATCGAAACGACGACGCTCGAGAATCTGGAAGCGCACGAGATGCAGGTGGATCGGATGCGCATCGTCGGTCAGATTGACGAGATTCCAGATCTCGACGCTGTCGACGACGGGCTCCTCGGTGATCGGCGCGCACCAGTGCGTCTGATTCAACAGCATCGTGACCGGATCGCCGACGAGATCGTCCATTTCGTCGAGCGTCAGCGTGCGCGTTTTGATCGCCGTCGACTCGGCAATCTTCTCGATCGGGCGAAGCTGCGCGGGCAGGACGCTCTTGTCCTCTTCGACGCCGCGCGCGACGCGAAACTGCATGACTGCGAACGCGTCATTCTTGAAAACGATCTCCTCGCCACCGCGGCCGGAGAAATCGACGACGAGATCGGCACGCTCGCCCGGCGCGAGCGACAGCGCTTTCAGCGGCACCGGCGCTGCGAGCAGACCTTGATCGGAACCGATCTGGTGAAAGCCCTGCCCGTTCGCGAACATCAGGTGATAGAAGCGGCTGTTCGACGCATTGATCGCACGCAGGCGATATTTGCGCGGCTTTACGTCGAGATATGGAAACAGCTTGCCGTTGACCAGGATTCCGTTGCCGAAGAATTCCGACGTCCAAGGACCGGCCGGCGGCGAAGACACCGGATAGAAGAGACGCCCGTCCTTGCCGAAGATGCGATCGCACAACACCAGCGGAATCTCGTGCTCACCGTTCGGCAAGCTCAGCGAATCCTCGAAGTCGTCGCGTACCAAAAACGCGCCGAGCAAGCCGGCGTAGACGTTGAGTCGCGTGATGCCGAGCGCGTGATCGTGATACCAGAGCGTCGCAGCGTCCTGCTCGTTCGGATAGTGATAGAGCGCGGACTCGCCCGACACGGTCCAGGCTTCAGGGTAACCGTCGCTTTCCGGCGGCGCCTTCGCGCCGTGTGCGTGTACGACCGCGCGCACGTCCGGGAATTCCGCTTCGGCGCCGTGCAGCTCGCGGTCGAGCGGCAGCAAGTGTTGAGTTGGCAGACGGTTCATCCACTCGACGAGAAATCCTTTGCCGCTGCGCGATTCGATCGTCGGTCCGGGAAACGTGCCGTCGTAGCCCCAGAGTTGCGCCAGGCCGAGATCGCGATGCACGCGCGCTTCGAACGCGCGCATCTCGATGCGGTGATACGGCAAAGCTTGCGTGCCCGCCGGCGCGAATACGCGCTCGCCGTCCGCACGCGCGATCTTCGGAATCGGCAACGCATCGACGAAGGGCTCGAGCGTCGTCGGATCGAGCGCGGATGCCGGCGGCGCGACGCCGCGCTTGCGCGCATGCGCCGCCGCGGGAAGCAGCAAGGCCGATGCCGCGAGCGCACCGCGGGAGAGGAATGTCCTGCGCGTTATGGGCATGAAGAAAAGATCGGATGCAGTTCGACAAAAAAAGGGCGCACGCAACTTTCGCTGCGCACGCCCGTGCTCCAAATCAGCGCGGCGTCGAGACGCCGCGTCCGCGAGGCATCACTGGATCGGTTCGCCCGAATCGCCGTCGAGGCGCAGCTTGTCCATGTGCGGCGGGCCACCGAAATCGAACATGCCTTCGATCGTGCCGGCGATCGCGTCGAACGATCCCTGCCCGATGCGCGTGCCGCTGAGCCAGTTGTCCTCGACGAAACGCAAGATCGAGGTCTGGTCGGTCAAGGTGTGATCGACGTAATTCTGCTTGGCCCACGGCGAGATCACGACGAGCGGCAGGCGCGGACCGTAGCCGCAACGTCCCTGCGCATGCGTGACCGCCGGATCGACGCCCGGCAGTGCGGAGGTGCCGTCGCCGCACGCGCCTTCGGCGGTGAGCGCATCGTCAGGGCTCGACGACTGGTTCACGATCGGCGGCATCTGATGGTCGTACCAGCCGTCCGAATCGTCGTAGGCGATGACGATCGCCGTGTCGTGCCAGAACGGGCTGAACTCGATCGCATTGACGATCTTGACGATGAAAGCCTGCTCGTCGAGCGGATCGGAATAGCCGGCGTGACCGTCCTGATAGCCGGCCGCTTTGAGATAGCTCACCGCCGGAAGATTTCCGTAACGCAGCGCGTCGAAGAAATCATGGATGTCGTACTGGTGATTGGCGCCGTCGCTGTTGCTGCCGATCGCGCCGATCCAGTGCGGACGCGCGTGCGTCGGATTCGCCGTCGACGGGTAATACTGAAACGGCTGATGGTGCGGGATGTAGTCGAGCTTGGAGACGTTGGTCACCGTCGACGTCGTCGCGCGAAGACAGCCGGTCGATCCGTCTGTGTTGGTCAAGGTGAGATCGAAGCCGCCGGAGAAAAAGCCCCAGCTTACGTTCGCCGCGGTCAGGAGATCGCCGACGTTGGAGCCGCCCATCGTCGCTTGCGCGCCGGTCGCCTTCGAGCAGACGTCACCGATCGGATCGGCGTCGCTGATCATCGTCAGCGAACCGTTGCCGCCGTCGGTTTCGTCGCCCGTGCCGTTCAACGTGGCGACGACGTCGTTGGTCTGTCCCGAGATGAGGTTCAGCGCGCCGGGCGTCGACGGACCGAAGGTCGTGTCGTACGAGTTGTCGCTCATCGCGAAGCGCTGCGCGTAGTTCCACAACGCGGTGACCGTGTTGCCGTCGTAGTAGCCCATGACCAGGCCCGACGTGTTGAAGATATTCGGCGATCCCGCGGGCGGCGGACTGCCGTTCGCGGTGCCGCCCGCACCGGTGAACGCCGGATAGAGATCGACGAGACCCAAATGCATCGCCTGCTGCTCGGGCGTGTAGTCGTGGTCCTGATCGGCGGTCGAGGCTTCCGCGCGGCTCAGGCGGAAAGGATTCGACGCACCGTCGCCGTTCTGCGTGTTCGAATGCGTCGGATTGGCGGTCATCAGCGCGCTGCCGAGACCGTTGACGGTCGGCGTGCCGGATTTCGCGTGGAACGGCGGCTCGCCGGGAGGATTCGCAGCCTCCGGATACGAGCCGAAGTAGTGATCGAACGAAACGTTTTCCTGGAAGACGACGATCAGATGCTTGATCGGCGTGGCCGTGCCCGAAGCCGTTGCCGTTGCGGGCTGATCGGCCCCGGCCGGGCTGCTGGCGATAGTCAAAGCGAAAGCGATGGACGCAGCGATGGCTGTGCGCATAAGTGTCCCTTGGGTCCGGTCGCATACGACCGGCATGTTGATGGACCCCAGCACACAACCCCCGACGCCAAGGTAAGCGGCACGTGTGACGCTTCGATGAAATGCAAAGGGGATTTACAAATAACGAGCGGCCATCTAAATGGCCGCGCGCATGACATAACCGCTGATTTCGCGTCGATCCGCGTCGAGTGCGGATCCCTTACATTTGCGGCAGCCGCGTTGCACGGCTGCCGCTGGGATCAATTGTCGAATCCGTTGTCGTAGATCGAATCGCCGACTTCTTCGGGCGTGCGCACGCAGTCGTAGGTGAGATCGATCGGCGCGCTGGTCGCGATGACTTCGAAATCGTTCGCCTCGATGCCGAACAGCGAATGCGAATCCATGCCGAGCTCGTCCCACTTGTGGGTCGTGTACGTATCGACTTCGGCGGTCAGCGGCACGTTACCGCCGTCGGCGAGCAGCATGCCGTACTTCTTGAGACCGCGCAGGATCGCTCGCACGCCTTCGTTGTCGGTGAATGCGTTGACGTCGAAATCGGCTTTGAGGCGGAAGCGCGAGCCGTACGGGATCGCGTACTGATCGGAATTTTCCGGACCGCCCGCGTGCGTCGCCGGGCGCACGTACTCGCCGGCCTTCATGCGATCGTTGGGAAGGATGAAGCGGATCGCGTGTCCGATGTCGCCCTGCGACTGGATCGCGTTGTAGACCTCGTCGGCATTGAACAGCAGCGCCGAAACCGGGAATCCGGCTGCATCGACGCTCGTGCATTGATCGCCGCGACCTTCGGGCGGATAGATGCGCGTCAGATCCCAATGCACCGCGCATTGCGATTGCAAACCGTTGGTGACGACATTGCTTCGATACGACTCGTACAACTCGTTGCCCTGCACGACGAGCAGATGGCAATCCTCGCCTTCGTTGTCGCACGAATAATCGTTGGAGCCTTCAATCGCGCCGCCATACGGCAGCGGAAACGGAACCGTGCCGGGATCATCGCAATCCGGCGAATAATAATCGTCGTACGGAAAACCGATCATCGGCACGGTCTGCGTCGACGAATCGGCGTGCAGCACGGCCATCGAGAAATCGATCTGGAACGAGCTCGAGCCCGTGCCCCAGCCGCCGTGCGACTGCAGCCAGTCGATCAGAGAATCCGAATCGGGGTGTTTCAGCGACGGCGCGCTGACGTCCGTATTCCAAACGGCACCGGCCGGAAAGCGCGGCAAAGGATCCGCAAATGCACTTATGGAGAACAACGAAAAACAGAACGCTAATTTAATTACTTTCACGATAATGCCTGCGAGCGATTATTTGCAACGCAGTCAGGTTAACGCCGCAGCACTAAAGATATTGTTCGATTTATGAGAAGCGAATCACGTAAATGGACATGGATCGCCTTGATTTACCAAACAAGATCGCTCGGAACGTCGTCTTCGGAGGCCGCCACTTGCGGGTCGCAGAGCAGCACCAGCACCTCCGCGTCGATATCGCGAGCGGTTTTCGCAATGGTGCTTTCGACGAGGAGATAACGCCCGCCCATTTGCACCACGGCAAGCTCGCCGCCGTTCAAGCGCGGCAATTGTTCTTGCGTGACGTAAATGCGGCGAATCTTGTTGGCGTGCGGAAAATGACGCGGAATGTCGGCGCTCTGCACATTGAGCACTTTGCCGTTGAGGAGGTTCGCGAGTTTCTGTCTGCGCTCGCGCTTCTCGCGTGCGCGCTGCTCGGCTTCGCGTTGCGCGCGATCGCGCTCTGCGCGCTCGGCACTGTCGCGGATTGCGTAGGCTTTCGCGAGATCGATTTCCGAACGCTCGCGTTTCGGCGGCGCGGATCTGTTCGCGGAAGGCGGCGGCCGCTTCGCCGGCGCGGGATTCCGGCGCGGCTCGGGTTTCAGTGTGCGGGCAAGACCGCTTTTCAGCAGTTGGTCGCGCAGGGACTCCGACATGACGATCGACTCTTGATTCAATAATGCGGTGGCGGCGGCTCGTCGCGCGCGTCCGCGGAGAACGCGACGCGCATGCCGACCAGTTCGTTGCGCAGGCGCTCCATCGCGAGCCTCAAATCCTGCAGCACGCGATCGTGCTCGGCGACGGTGGCGCTCAGCGTCGCCACGGTGTCGTCGACGAAGGCGAGACGCACTTCGAGCTCGGTCAGACGGTCTTCGAGCAGAGCGGGCATGACGGATCAGCCGGGCAGGCGTTCGACGAATTGGCGTCCGTGACGGGCACCGGTGAGGCCCTGGGCCTCGCGCGCGGCGAGCGCGAAATCCGCGGCCGCCATTTCGCGCACGAGCGTCTCGAAGCTCGTCGCCGGTTTCCAGCCGAGCTGCTCGCGCGCGAACGTCGCGTCGCCGAGCAGCGTATCCACTTCGGCCGGGCGATAGTACTGCGGATGGATGCGCACGATCACGTCGCCGGGCTTGATCTTGCCATCGGGCGTGCGCGAGCTCGCGACGGCCGCGTGCTCGTCGGCGCCCTTGCCGCGGAACTCGAGCTCGACGCCCATTTCGCGCGCCGCGAGCGTGACGAACTCGCGCACCGAATGCTGGATGCCGGTGGCGATGACATAGTCGCGCGGCTCGTCCTGCTGCAGGATCAGCCACTGCGCTTCGACGAAATCGCGGGCATGGCCCCAATCACGCCGCGCGTCGAGATTGCCGAGGTATAGGCAATGCTGCAGGCCGTGAATCGCACGTGCGAGAGCGCGCGTGATCTTGCGCGTGACGAAGGTTTCGCCGCGGATCGGCGATTCGTGATTGAACAGGATGCCGTTGCAGCCGTAGATGCCGTAGGCCTCGCGGTAGTTGACGGTGATCCAGTACGCGTAGAGCTTGGCGACGCCGTACGGCGAGCGCGGATGGAACGGCGTCGATTCGCGCTGCGGCGTCTCGCGCACGAGCCCGTAAAGCTCCGAGGTCGAAGCCTGGTAGAAGCGGCAGACGTCGCCGAGGCCCAGCGTGCGCATCGCTTCGAGGATGCGCAACGTGCCGATGCCGTCGGCATTGGCGGTGTATTCGGGTTCCTCGAACGAGACCGCGACATGGCTCTGCGCGGCTAGGTTGTAGATCTCGTCCGGACGCACCTGCTGGATGATGCGCAGGAGGCTCAACGAATCGGTCAGGTCGCCGTAGTGCAGGCGAATGCCGGGCTTGGAATCGTCGAGCTCGTGATAGAGATGATCGATGCGCTCGGTGTTGAACGAGGACGCGCGGCGCTTGACGCCGTGCACCTCGTAGCCCTTGGCGAGCAGAAGCTCGGCGAGATAGGCGCCGTCCTGGCCGGTGACGCCCGTGATCAGTGCGCGTTTGTGTTCCATCGATCCTGTGCGGCGAAGCTTCGCAAAGGATGCGATGGTAGCGTATAGGCTGGGCCTTGGCCCACCGCCCGCTTTGGCGGGCCGAAGCCCGCCCTATATCTCAATCGAACCCGTTCGCGAAGATCGGATCGCCCGGCAGTATGCCGAGCGGTCCCGGATAGTCGTAGCCCGGGAACACCGAGGCGAGATCGTTATTGCCCAGGTGCTTGGTGACGACTTCGCTCAGCACGCGGCGCGTGTCGGTCGTCGTCGCGACATCCTCGTTCTGGAACAGCTGGCCGTCCTGCAGGCCGCCGAACGTGCCGTACAGGTTGCCGCCGACGACGCGCCCGCCGAGCACCAGCGCCGGATTACCGCTGCCGTGGTCGGTGCCGTGATTGTCGTTCTCGCGCACGCGCCGGCCGAACTCGCTCTGCACCACGACGACCATGCGATCGGCCATGTTGCTGCCGGCGAGATCGTTGTAGAGCGCGGTCAGCACCTGCGAGAGTCCGTCGACGCGCGCGGCGTACTGATTGTTGTTGATGTTGGCCTGATCGCCCGCGCCCTGGTTTTCGTGCGTGTCCCAGCCGCCGTAGTCGAGCGTTGCGACCTGAAGGCCGACGTCGCGTTTGGCGATGTTGGCGATGATCTGCGCCTGCTTGGACAAGGTCGCGCCGACGCCGCTGTTGGGGTAATTCGCGCCGGGCGACGGAACGTAATCGGAAAGAGCGAGCGAATCGACCAGCTCCACCGTGCTGGAGGCGCCGGTGCCGGCGAGCTCGATCGCGCCCGTGCCCGCATACATCTGGTCGATCGTGATCATCGTCGAGAGCTTGTACAAGGGCTGCCCGTCGACTTGCGTGCCGCTGTTGGAATTGGGATGGAAGCTCGCAGGATCGTCGAGCGTCATCGTGTCGCGACGACCGAGCAGGCTGTCCGGCGGCGCGGAACCCGCTGCGAGCGCCGGGATGATCGCGTCGTCGGGCACCTGCCCTGCCGATTCGAGATGGCGCGTCAGCCAGCCGGTCGCGGTGCGCGTGTCGCCGGGTGTGCCGAGATCGCAATAATCCTGCGCGTCAAAATGGCTGCGCGAGATCTGATCGACCGGAAAACCGATGCCGTGCACGATCGCGAGCTTGCCGCCCTGATAAAGCTCGTGCAGCCCGCCGGCCGCGAAGTGCAACCCGAAATCGCCGGAGAGCGGGAGCGCGGCGGTGTCTCCGGTCGTGCGCAGATAAATCGTCGGACGCTTGGTGACGTACGGATCGCGATTCGGCCCGCTGATCGGCGCGACGAGATTGAGCCCGTCCATGCCGCCGCGCAGGAACAGATACACGACGAAGTGATTGCCCTGCCACGCTGCCTTCGCCTGGCGCATGCCCAGACCAAGTCGAAGGCCGCCGAGCGTCGAGAGACACAGCGTGGAACCCTTGATGAAAGCGCGCCGAGTGATGTTTCCCATGATCGTTTCTCCTCAGCGCACCATGAACTGCGGACTGAACAGGATGACGTTGATCATTCCGCGCAGCCGGTTGTACCAGTAGTTCGGGCTCTGGTTCGTGCCGAGGCCAAGCTCGTTGCCGGCAGGTCCCGCGCCGATGCCGGTGTCGGCCGGGAACATGTTCAACGTGTCGGTGTTGCGACACATGAAGTCGCGCACCTGCGTGTGCAGCGCGGTGCCGATCCAGCCGCCGGACGGCGCCCAGCCGAAAATGCGCGTCAGCCAGAAATTCGCGAGCTTGTTCGGCGTGTGCTGCGCGGGATCGCTGGAGAATTCGCCGAGCGTGATGTTGAGCACCGGCGCGATCGGCGTCTGGTTGTTGCCGGTGCCCTCGTCGAGCGACCAGTCGATCGTGCGCCACGCGTGCACGAACGCGGTGCTGCCCATCCAGTAATCCGAGACATCCGGAAAACCGTTCGGCGCACGCCAGTCGAACGGCCGCTCGGCGGTGCGCCGGAAGCGATCCATGAACGTATCGCTCGACGGCGATTCGTTGTCGATGTTGCGACGGAACGTGTAGTCGAGACCGACCGCGCGCAGTGCCGAGGCGACGGCTTCGAACGGCCGCTTGATCTTGTTGGCGAAATTGCCGATGTCGCGGAACGATCCGAGACCGCCGTCGAACAGCAGCAGTGCGCGCAGCGTCTGCTTCAACTGATCGGGCGCGTCGATGTTCTGGAAGAAAACATGCGCGGCGTTGTCGATGACCGCCTGCGGCACGTTCTCGCCGATGAAGCGCGCGGCGAGCTTGGTCACGATGTGCCGGCCGGTGCCGGGATGCTTGGCGATGCGATCGAGGAATGTCGCGATCTCGCTCGCCGGCGGCGTGTTCGCCGGAACGAACGCGCCGACCACGGTCTTCTGGCCGATGTCGTGCCAAGCAGTGATGAAAGCCTGATGGCCGTCGTAGGCCGTGCCGTTCTGGCCGTTGCCGAAGCTCCAGCCGGTGAGCGCGCGCGCCATTTCATACACGTCGGCGTCAACGTAGCCGACCGGCCAGCCTGCGCCGTCTTCGCCGGCCGGAATCAGCGGAACCTGGTTCTGCTGCAACTCCGGGCCGAGATAGTTCATTGCGCCGAGCGTGTGCAGCTCGCAGATCTCGCGCGCGTAATTTTCGTTGAAGCTCGGCGCGCGGTTGATGTAGTTGTCGAGGAAATACAGCATCGCCGGCGACTCGAACGTCTTCTGCAGCATCGTGCGGAAGTTGCCGAGCATGTTCTTGCGAATGACGTCGCGATCCCACGACGTCCACGTCGGCGCGGCGTAGCGGTCGTAGCCGTAGATGTTGAAATGGTTGTGCCAGAAATCGGCCAGCTGCTCGACGAGTCCCCATCGCGAATAGATCGCGCGCACGAACACGGCGCGCTCGCCTTCGCGAATCGGGTAGTCGCGCACGTAAGGCTCGCCGGACGGCGAACCGTTGACTTCGTAGTCGTTCCAGAGCTGATCGAACGTCTTGCCGAGCGTCACATACGCCGGATTGGCGAGGCGCGCGTCGACGACGGGGTCGGTGACGTTGCCGTTGCCGTCGAGCGTCGGGTTCAACTGCTCGTCGACGAAGTTGATGAGGCGCGCGTCGTCGTCGGGACCGAGCGAATTGAAATGCTCGATGCTGAAAGGAGTGCCCGGCAGCGGCCCGAAGCCGAGCCGGTTGAGCACGTAGGCCGCGAACGGCGGAATCAGCGCGTTCGAGGAAAGATTGTTGATCGTGCCTTGCGGCCGCGTGTTGCCGATCGCGCCCGCGAGAACGGCACGGCGTGCGGCGCCGAGCCCGCTCAATACTTCCGCGCTCATGATTGCCCCAGTGTCAGATCCGCCCGCCTCTAGCGTAACGCGCGGCGCATGACAAACTGTGACGAAGGCCGCTCAAATCGCAGCGGCGCGACGATGACGTCACGCAACCGATGCGATGCGTCATGCCCTCACGGCATGACGATGCTGCGTCCGCGACCGATGCCGTAGTACGCGATGCCGGCCGCTTCGACCGCGCGCGGCTCGAAGATGTTGCGACCGTCGAACAGCACCGACTCGCGCAGCGATGCGCGCACGCGCTCCAGATCGGGGCTGCGGAACGCTTTCCATTCGGTCACGACGACCAGCGCATCGGCATTGTCGAGCGCCGCATAGGGCTCTTCGCACAGCACGAGATCGGCGCGCTCGCCGTAGAGGCGCTGCGCTTCGCCCATCGCTTCGGGATCGTACGCGCGCACGTTCGCGCCTGCGGACCAGAGCTGTTCGAGCAATGTGCGGCTCGGCGCTTCGCGCATGTCGTCGGTGTTCGGCTTGAACGCAAGTCCCCACACCGCGATCGTGCGGCCGGCGAGGCGTCCGTCGAAATGACGCTGCATCAGCGCGAAGAGTTTTCCTTTCTGCGCCGCGTTGACGGCTTCGACGGCGCGCAACAGATGCGGCTCGTGACCGTGCACGCGCGAGGTGTATTCGAGCGCCTTGACGTCTTTGGGAAAACACGAGCCGCCGTAACCCGCGCCGGGATAGATGAAGTGATAGCCGATACGCGGATCCGAGCCGATGCCGCGACGCACCTGTTCGACGTCGGCGCCGACTTGCTCGGCGATGTTCGCGATCTCGTTCATGAAGCTGATCTTCGTCGCGAGCATCGCATTCGCCGCGTACTTGGTCAGCTCGGCCGAGCGCACGTCCATCTGCACGATGCGCTCGTGATTGCGATTGAACGGCGCGTACAGCGTTTTCAGCGCTTCCACCGCGCGCGCGCTGTCGGCACCGATGATGATGCGATCGGGACGCATGCAGTCCTGCACCGCGTCGCCTTCCTTGAGGAATTCGGGATTGGATACGACATCGAACGAGATATCGACGCCGCGCACCGCGAGCTCGCCGGCGATCGCGGCGCGCACGGAATCGGCGGTGCCGACCGGCACGGTCGATTTGTTGACGACGACGACGGGCCGCGTCACCGCGCGTCCGATCGTGCGCGCGACTTCGAGCACGTGCGTCAAGTCCGCGCTGCCGTCTTCGTCGGGCGGCGTGCCAACCGCGATGAAGACGATCTGCGCGTGCGCCATCGCGAGAATGGCGTCGGTCGTGAAGCGCAATCGACCCGAGCGGCGATTCGCTTTCACGAGCGGCTCGAGGCCGGGTTCGTAGATAGGAATCTCGCCGCGTTCCAGACGCGCGATCTTTTCCGCGTCGACATCGACGCAGACGACGTCGTTGCCGACTTCGGCGAGGCAGGTTCCGGTCACGAGGCCGACATAGCCGGTACCGAAGATCGTCACGCGCATTCGATGTGTCCTGTCAAAATAAAAAGGCGCGCCGGTTCACGGCGCGCCTTCATTGCCTTTACCGCGCCGATTATTTCTTGCCGGCGTCGGCGTCTTTCTTCTCTGCGGGCTTCGGCGTCGGCTTGATCGTGGGCTTGCCGCCCGCCGCCGGAGCTGCCTTCGAGGCGTCTTCGATGCCGAGGAGCTCGACTTCGAAGATCAGCGTCGCGTTCGGACCGATCGGGCCCGGCGCATTTTCGCCGTACGCGAGATCGGCAGGAACGTAGAGCTTGTACTTCGAGCCGACCGTCATCAGCTGCAGGCCTTCGCTCCAACCCTTGATCACGCCGTTGAGCGGGAACGTCGCCGGCTGGCCGCGATCGTAGGAGCTGTCGAACTTGGTGCCGTCGATCTTGGTGCCGAGGTAGTTGACCTTGACCGTGTCCGTCGCCTTGGGCTTCGGACCGGTGCCTTCCTTCTCGACTTCATACTGCAAACCTGTCGCGGTCGTCTTGACGCCCGACTTCGACTTGTTCTTGGCGAGGAACGCGGTGCCTTCGGTCTTGTTCTTCTCGGCCGCCTCTTTCTGTTCGGCGACGCGCTTGGCCTGCATCTGCTGCATGTAGGCCTGACGCACCTGCAGCGCCTCTTCCTGCGTCATTGTGGTCTTCTCGCCCTTGAGCGTGGCTTCGAGAGCCTGCTCGACGACCTTGATGTCGATGTCGTCCTTGATCTGCGTCAGACCGCGACCGATGTCCATGCCCACCATGTAGCTGATCTTGTTCTTGTCGATCGCCACCGGCGGCTTGGCATCCTTGGCCGCAGCGGCGGCCGGCGCCGCGGCGGGTTTCTTGGCCGGCTCGTCGGCGGCGCTGGCGATACCGAACAGCGCGGCGAGGCTGGCTGCAAGAAGTGTCTGTTGCACGAAACGCGTCATGTCTGCTCCTGAGAATGATTTTTTGGGTCACGTTGCCCAACGGCGCCTTGGTGCCGTGCGGACCCTACCGTGCGGGGCGGCGTATTTTGGACGTGGCGAATCGCCTTGGCAAACGGCGCGCCACGATTTGCGGGACAACGTCACGGGTGTGGTTGGACAACGCGGGTAGGTGGAGAGGTTCCCTGCCGAATGCCACTCGCGGCAGCCGGCGGAGCAGCGCGCCCAGCCAAGAACACCTCGGAAAGCCCCGGAACACGCCTCTACACCCAATTTTGAATTGGGTGTTGACATCGGTCGATATGGTGTTATAGTTAACTACAACACTACTTCATCAACCACCTCTGCCGAGGTTGCCATGTCGAACCGTCTGATCCCGTTCCTGCTCCTGGCCGCGACGCTTTATGCGCTCGGCGCCAGCGTTTCCGGCCTGTCCCGTTGGCAGCCTGCGTCGGCGAGCATGATGCCCGCGAACGAGGCGATCCCGGTCCTGCCGACCATCACCGTGCGTCCCGACGAAGAGACGGCGACCTTGCTGCCAACCGTCACCGTACGGCCCGGCGCCGCCGAGATCGCAGCCGCCAAGGCGCTCGACGCCAAAGCCCTGGGCTCCGGCGTCGTCGTCGTCGCGATGCACACGCTCAGCGGCGGCCTCCTGCCGAGGACCAATCTGGACATGCCCTACTATTCTTTCGGCAAGTCCGTGTATCGCGTCAGCAAGGAATGACGATGACCATCGCGTGGAACGATTCGACGCCGATCTACCGCCAGCTGCGCGACCGCGTGGTGGCGATGATCCTGGACGGCGTCTTGAAGCAGGGCGACCCCCTGCCCTCCGTGCGTCAGGTCGCGGCTGATTTCCAGATCAATCCGATCACCGTGTCCAAGGCGTATCAGGAACTGGTCGATGAGAATCTCGTGGAAAAACGACGGGGGCTTGGCATGTACGTCACCGAAGGCGCGCGCAGCGCGCTGATGAAATCCGAGCGCGAACGCTTCCTCTCGGAAGAATGGCCGGCGCTGTACGCGCGACTGACGCGGCTCGGCCTTACGCTCGACGAATTGATGGACAACGCGCGTCACGACGAGGAAACGAAATGACCGCCGCGATCAACACCGAAATCGTCCGCGCCCGAAATCTCACCAAGAGCTACGGAACGCTCAAGGCGCTCGACGGCGTCAGCTTCGACATCGAGTCGGGGCGCATCGTCGGCCTGATCGGCCCGAACGGCGCCGGCAAGACGACCGCGCTGAAGGCGATCCTCGGACTCACCGATTTCGAAGGCGAGCTCAACGTGCTCGGCTTCGATCCGCGCAAGCAGCGCGCCGAGCTGATGGAACAGGTCTGCTTCATCGCCGACGTCGCCGTGCTGCCGCGCTGGATCCGCGTTTCCGAAGCGGTCGAGTTCGTCACCGGCGTGCATCCGCGCTTCTCGCCGGAAAAGTGCCAGGCGTTTCTCTCGCACACCAAGATCCAGCCCGGCATGCGCGTGCGCGAGCTCTCCAAGGGCATGATCGTGCAGCTCCATCTCGCTCTGGTCATGGCGATCGATGCGCGCCTGCTGGTGCTCGACGAGCCGACGCTCGGCCTCGACATCCTCTATCGCAAATCGTTCTACGAGAGTCTTCTCTCCGACTACTTCGACGAGAACAAGACGATCATCGTGACCACGCATCAGGTCGAGGAGATCGAGCACATCCTGACCGACCTCGTCTTCATCCGCGACGGCAAGATCGCTCTTGCCGCGACGATGGACGAAGTCGGCGAGCGCTACGCGGAAGTCATGGTCAATCCCGACAAGGTCGAAGCCGCGCGAGCGCTCAAGCCGCTCAACGAGCGCCAGATCTTCGGCAAATCGATCTTCCTCTTCGATGGCATCGAGCGCTCACGCCTCGCGGCTCTGGGCGAGCTGCACAAACCGAGCGTGGCCGATCTTTTCGTCGCCACGATGAAAGGAACCTACGCATGAAGACGCTACCTCTCCTGCTCAAGCGCGAGTACTGGGAACATCGCGGCGGTTTCTTCTGGACGCCGATCTGGATCACGGGCGTCCTCCTGATCTTCACCGTGCTCGGCATCATCAGCGCCGAAGTGTTCCGCTCCAACGCGCACGTGCACGTCGGCATTTCGCTCGACGATCTGCGCAACCACATCAGCGCCAACGATATGATCCAGGCCGGCAATGCGCTGGACATGATCCAGCTCGTATTCGGCGCAATCGCATGCGTCGGGCTCTTCTTCGTGCTGTTCTTCTATCTCCTCGGCGCGCTCTACGATGATCGCCGCGATCGCAGCGTCCTGTTCTGGAAATCGCTGCCGGTGTCGGATACCGCGACGGTCGTGTCCAAAGCGCTGGCCGCGATTCTCGTTGCGCCGCTGATCGCCTTCGCGGTCGCGACGATCGCCTACTTCGCGTTCCTGATCCTGGTCACGCTGTGGGCCGGCGCACATGGGCTGAATGCCCTGCCCGCGATCATGGCGGCGCATCCGCTCGGCATGTTCGCAAGGTTCATGCTGACCGTGCCGCTGAACGCATTATGGGCGCTCCCCGCCGTCGGCTGGCTGCTCTTCTGGTCGTCGTGGGTGCGCAGCAAGCCGTTCCTGTGGGCGGTGCTGATCCCGCTGATCGCGGTGATCATCAACGCATGGCTCGGCCAGCTCGGCGCGCCGCATTTCGACGGCGATTTCCGCCTCGCCACGGTCCTCGCCCGCCTGCTCTTCAGCATCATGCCCGGCAGCTATCTCGGCGCGCCCGGCGCCGGCGTGCGCGGCTCGCACATCAGCTGGAAGCTCGAGGACGATCACGTCGTCAGCAGCCTCGATCCCTCGCGCCTCTACGGATTGATGGCCGAGCCGAACCTCTGGATCGGCGCGATCGCCGGCCTCGCGCTCATCGCCGCTGCGATCTGGTTCCGTCAGCGTCGGATCGAAACCTCGACCTGATCTTCGAGATTTGCCCCGCTGCCATGGTCCCGGCGCAAGCCGGGACTTTTTTGAGATCCCTCCGAAAAGGCGCCGGACATGCGATCGTTCCTTCTCGCCGTTGCGATGCTTGCGATTGCCGGATGCGCATCGACGCCCTCGCACAAGCCGCAGCGACTGCACGCAGACGCGCTCGATCGCGAAGTCCAGAGACACGTCGACGCCGCACACGTCACCGGGCTTGCGCTCGCGGTGATCGAAGACGGTCGCGTCACGCACCTGCGCGCATTCGGCAAGCGCGATGTCGAGCACGATCTTGCGCTGACGACGGACACGGTGATGTACGCCGCATCCATCACCAAGGCCTTGTTCGCGTATGCCGCGATGACGCTGGTCGACGACGGCCGCCTCGATCTCGACCGCAGCATCGCCGACTATCTGCCCAAACCGTTGCCGGCGTACGAGAAATACGCCGATCTCGCCGGCGATGAGCGCTGGCGCAAGATCACCCCGCGCATGCTGCTCAGCCACACGGCGGGCTTTGCGAATTTCCGCTTTTTCACACGCGACGGCCGATACGATCCGAACGGCAAGCTCGCGATCGAGTTCGATCCCGGAAGTCGCTTCGCCTATTCCGGCGAAGGCATCAACCTCATGCAGTTCGTCATCGACAACGGAATCGGCATCGACACCGGCCAGCTGATCCAGGAACGCGTCTTCGATCGCTTCGGCATGCGCAGCAGCAGCATGGTCTGGCGCGACGACTTCGCGAAGAACCTCGCGATCGGCTACGACGAAACCGGCAAGCCGCTCGGCCACAAGCAGCGCGGAGGCGTGCGCGCGGCGGGCTCGATGGATACGACCCTCGCCGACTACGCGCGCTTTCTCGCCGGCGTCGTGCGCTGCGAAGGCCTCAGCGCGAAAAGCTGCGCCGAGATGAAGCGCGCGCAAATCGCGATCCACTCCGTGCAGCAGTTTCCGACCTTGTCCGAAGACGCGACGACCGACAACGACGGCATCGGCCTTTCCTACGCGCTCGGCGCCGCGGTCTACACCTCGCCGCAAGGTCCCGCGTGGTTCAAGAGCGGCCACGACGACGGCACGAACAATCTCGCGCTCTGCCTTTCCGAGCGGCGCGACTGCATATTGATCTTGAGCAACAGCTCGAACGGCGAAAGCACGTTCAAGTACATCGTCGACGACGCGCTCGGCCCGACGTGCCTGCCTTGGTTCTGGGAAAACTACATTCCGTACGATCGGCCCGAGCTTCGCAGCCCCCAGGAACGCACGCGGCCGCACTCGCCGTGCGGGCTTCCTTGAAAGAAAAAATATCTCTCGCCAAGACGCAGGGGTCGCAGAGAAAAAGCCAATGAATGCTTTTCTCTGCGTTCTCCGCGCCTCTGCGAGAGAGAGGCTTCCGCTTTAGCGCGAAGCGTCAGCGAATCGTGTCGCTGATCACCTTGTACTTGTTGCCGCCGTCTTTCTGCAGGCCCGACTGGCTGAGATCGATCGAGCCTTCGAGCCAGTAGCGTCCGAGCGAGGCGCCTTCGCGACGCACGACGACGGCGACGCCGTTGCCGGTATAGAGCACGTCGCCGGCACGCAGCTTCTCCACCGTGATGCTCTCGCCGATCGTGTGGCCGTCGTTGAAATCGCGCTCGAGCGCAGCACGCGCCGGCGCATTGTCGGCCGGAACCGTCGCGTTCAATTGCTTGGGCTGATCGGCGCGCTGGTCGCGCAGCGAATAGTTCTCGCCGTGCAGCGGCTCGATGATCTGGTAGCGATCTTCCGCGAGCGGCTTCAATTCCGTGCGGCGAAGATCCAAGTCGCCCGCAAGCCAGAAGAGGCGCGGACGCAAGCCTTCGCGGCGCACGATCGCGCGCACCGGACCGTCGACGTAGACGAAATCGCCGTTCTGCAGCTTCGCGACTTCGATCGTGCCTTCGGCTTCGCGACCATTGTTCAGCGACTGCTCCAGGCGCTTCTTGATCTTGGCGACATCCGGCTGCGGCGCGGCCGGCGTGGCTGCAACCGTCGGCGTCGCGGGAGCCGGCTTTGCGACCGGAGCCGGCGCGACCGGCGCGGGTGCCGGAGGCGGCTGCTGCACGACCGGAGCCGGTGGCGGCAGGGTTGGCTTGGGGCCCGGCACTTCGACCGGCACGCGCTCGGGCGGCTTGGGCGCTGGCTTGGGCTCGGGACGCGGCTCGGGCTTGGGCTCGGCCTTCGGCTCAGCCTTGGGCGGTTCAGGTTTCGCCGGTTCGGCGGGCTTGTCCTCGACGCGAACGAGCACGTTCTCGTAGAAGCCGTCCTTCAGCACGATGTCCGCGGCGCCGCCGGAGCGAATCTTCGCGGCGATCTTCGCGTGCCATTCCTGCGGCGCGGTGACGACGATGCGCTTGCCCGACGCCGCCGCCTGGCGACCGATCGTGGCGAGCTTCGCGTCGCCCGCTCCGGATGAGAAATCCTTCCCTGAAATATCCACGTTCTGCTGCGCGAACGCGGTGCCCGCGCACAAGGCCGTAGCCAGAACCCACTTGCGTAACTTCATCTCGAACGCCCCATTCCTCAAGACCGCTACAAGAGCGGCCCGAAAGCCGCCCCGGCACAGGATGTGCCGACGCATCGAGCGCCCACGCGCCCGCTTTGTGACCTTCGCGGCGGCATCGCGCCGCGATCCGTTTCCCGAGGGCCGCGCGCATCGCGCGGCCGCCACCCAACCACCCAACGACTCGCAACGGGCGATTGTCGTCGCAGTCCTGCCCCGGGCATGTGCCATTGGTTACGCTGGACCGCACTCATTTCGCGATTCGCGCATCGCCCATCGCGATGACTCAGCCTCCCGCCGAACCGCCGTGGATGCCGCCTTTCGTCAGCGCTTCCGGATCGAGCAGATCGACGAGCTTCTTGCGCGGCAATCCGGTCGTCTCCAGCGCGACATCGAGAATCGGCCGACCTTCCTTGTACGCCTGCTTGGCGGTCGCGGCGCCTTTCTCGTAGCCGATGACAGGATTGAGCGCCGTCACCAGGATCGGATTCTTGTCCAGCGCTTCCTTGATGTGATCCTCGCGCACCTTGAACCCGGCGATCGCCTTGTCGGCGAGAAGGCGCATCGACGTCGACAGCAGCTCGATCGACTGCAAGAGATTCAGCGCGATCACCGGCAGCATCACGTTCAGCTGGAAATTGCCGCTCTGCCCCGCGATCGTGATCGTCGCGTCATTGCCGATCACCTGCGCGCAGACCATCGTCATCGCTTCGGGAATGACCGGATTGACCTTGCCCGGCATGATCGAAGAACCCGGCTGCAGCGCAGGCAACTCGATCTCGCCGAGGCCCGCGAGCGGACCCGAATTCATCCAGCGCAGATCGTTCGAGATCTTCATCAGGCTGCACGCCAGCGTCTTGAGCTGCCCGGACAACTCGACCGCGGCATCCTGCGAGCTGATGCCTTCGAAATAATTCTCGGCCGATTCGAACTTGACGCCCGTCATCTTCGAAAGCTCAGCCGCGATCGCCGGACCGAGCTTCGCATCGGCATTGATACCGGTGCCGACCGCCGTGCCGCCTTGCGGCAAGCGGCGCACGCGCTTGAGCGAATCGGTGACGCGCTCGATCGCGGACTTGATCTGCGCGGACCAGCCGCCGAGCTCCTGCCCGAACGTGACCGGCATCGCATCCATCAGATGCGTGCGACCGGTCTTGACCGTGCGCTTCAACTCGCGCGCGCGCGCATCGAGCGTCTTCTTGAGATGCGTCAATGCGGGCAGCAGCTGCTCGCTCACGGTCAACGCGGCGCTGACCTGGATCGCCGTCGGGATCACGTCGTTCGACGACTGTCCGTTGTTGACGTCGTCGTTCGGATGCACCTTCGCGCCGCCCGTGCTGGCGACGTGCGCGATCACCTCGTTCGCATTCATGTTGGACGACGTGCCCGAGCCGGTCTGGAACACGTCGATCGGGAAATGCACATCGAACTCGCCGGCGGCAACACGCTCGGCGGCCTTGCGGATCGCTTTCGCCGGCGCTTTCTTGAGGTGTCCGAGATCGGCATTCGCCTGCGCGGCGGCGGACTTGATGAGCCCGAGCGCGCGGATGAACTCACGCGGCATCCGCATGCCCGAGATCGGGAAATTGTCCACCGCGCGCTGCGTCTGCGCACCGTAGAGCGCGTCCGCGGGCACCTTGAGCTCGCCCATGCTGTCGCGCTCGACTCGATAGTCGCTCATTGTTGCTCCGAAATTGCTTTGGCCGGGAAGTCAGTCAGCGATTATAGCGGGCCGGTGTAAACTTCGAGAGTTTCCCTGCCGGATTTCCGCGATGTCGCACAGCGCGCTCACCGCCCTGTCTCCACTCGACGGCCGTTACGCCGCCAAGGTCGAGCGCCTGCGCCCGATCTTCAGCGAGTACGGCCTGATGCAGCGCCGCGTGCTGGTCGAAGTGCGCTGGCTGCTGGCATTGTCCGAAGCGGACGACATCGGCGAGGTCGCCGCGTTCTCGACGGCCGCGCGCGAGGCGCTGCTCGCCGTCGCCGGCGATTTTTCCGAAGACGACGCCGCGCGCATCAAGGCGATCGAGCGCACCACCAATCACGACGTGAAAGCCGTCGAATATTTCATCAAGGAGCGCATCGCCGGCAATGCGGAGTTGAAAGCCGCGTCGGAATTCGTGCATTTCGCGTGCACCAGCGAGGACATCAACAATCTCGCCTATGCGCTGATGCTGCGCGACGCGCGCACCGACGTGTTGCTGCCCGCGCTAGACGCCGTCATCGCGCAGATGCGCGAGCTCGCGCATGCGCACGCGCAACAGCCCATGCTGTCGCGCACGCACGGCCAGACCGCCTCGCCCACGACGCTCGGCAAGGAAATCGCCAACGTCGTCGCGCGCCTCGACCGCCAGCGCCGGCAAATCGTCGGCGTCGAGCTCACCGCCAAGATCAACGGCGCGGTCGGCAACTACAACGCGCACGTATCGGCGTATCCCGACGTCGATTGGCAGGCGTTCTCGCGCCGTTTCGTCGAAAGCCTTGGCCTGGGCTGGAACGCCTACACGACGCAGATCGATCCGCACGACGGCATCGCCGAGATCGGCGATGCAATCCGTCGCGCCAACACGATCCTGATCGATTTCGCACGCGACGCCTGGGGCTACATTTCGCTCGGCTACTTCCGTCAGGCGCTCAAAGCCGGTGAAGTCGGCTCGTCGACGATGCCACACAAGGTCAACCCGATCGACTTCGAGAACGCCGAAGGCAACTTCGGGATCGCCAATGCCTTGTTCGGACATTTCTCCGAAAAACTCCCGATCTCGCGCTGGCAGCGCGACTTGACCGATTCCACCGTACTGCGCGCGCTCGGCACCGCGTTCGGGCACACGCTGATCGCGCTCGATGCGCTCGCGCGCGGAATCGGCAAGCTCAACGTCGACGGCGCGCGGCTCGCCGCCGATCTCGACGCCAGCTGGGAAGTGCTCGCCGAAGCCGTGCAGACGGTGATGCGCCGCCACGGATTGCCCGAGCCCTACGAGCAGCTCAAGGCGCTGACGCGCGGCGAGCGCATCACGCGCGAAGCGCTGCGCACGTTCATCGAAGGGCTGACGCTGCCGACCGATGCGAAGCAGCGTCTTCTCGCGCTGACGCCGGCGTCATATACCGGGCTCGCCGCGCAGCTCGCTCAATCGATCTGATCGCGAAGCAATGACGCCGCCGATCGAGATCGTCGCGAGACGCGCTCACCCGCTCGGCATGCCGCCCGCGGCATTCCTGCGCGACTACTGGCAGAAGCGACCGCTGCTCGTCCGCGGCGCGTTCGCACAATTCCGCGATCCCTTGACGCCGAACGACCTCGCCGGTCTCGCCTGCGAAGAGATGGCGCTGTCGCGGCTCGTCGCGCACGAGCGCAAGCGCGATCGCTGGACCTTGCGCAACGGTCCTTTCGCCGAAGACGATTTCGCGACATTGCCCAAGCGCGACTGGACAGTGCTCGTGCAGGACGTCGACAAGTGGGATGCCGATGTCGCCGCGCTGCTCGATGCGTTCGGATTCCTGCCGAGCTGGCGCATCGATGACGTCATGGTGAGCTACGCCGTCGACGGCGGCTCGGTCGGCGCGCACGTCGATCAGTACGACGTGTTCTTGTTGCAGGGCCTGGGTCAGCGGCGTTGGCAGATCAGCGTCGATCCGAACGCACGCAAGGATTTTCGCGACGACGCGGAGTTGAAACTGCTGCGCGAATTCACGCCGACGCATGACTGGATACTTGAACCCGGCGACATGCTGTACCTGCCCCCGGGTGTGCCGCATCACGGTGTTGCGATCGGCGAGTGCTTGACGTATTCGATCGGGATGCGCGCGCCTTCGAAGGCGGAGTTGCTGTTGGATTTTGCTGATGCGTTGGCCGAGATGTTGCCGGAGGAGTTGCGGCTGGCTGATCCGGATTTGTTGCCGGCGAAGGGGGATGGGGAGATTGATGAGGCGGCGATGGTGCGTGTGGTGAGGGCTATGCCGTGGCTCTCGATCGCTCTTGATGGGAAGAAAAAAGATAAAAAGAACGTAGGAAGGACTGATGGCTGTTCGGGCAGCGTTGATGCGTCGATGCTTCGTACGTGGTTCTTGCGTTTCATCACGTCTTATCGCAGCGCACACGCCGCCGCACCGCGGCCGCGCAGGATCGGCGATTCCGAATTCGCGCGCGCATTCGCGAAGGGCGCCGAAGCGCTGCGCAATCCGTGGTCGCGCGCCGCGTGGACGCGCGAGGGTCGCGACGCGCTACTGAGCGTTGCCGGCACGAGCTATCGAAGCTCGATCGCCTTTGCTCGCCTCGTCGCCTCGCGCGCCGCGATACCGCTCGATAGAGTGCAGAGCACGCGCGATCGCGACGTGCTGCGCAGCCTGATCGACGCCGGCCATGTCACGCTGACCGCCGGACGCCGCCGGAGCCAACGATGATCCGCGAGGATTTCCGCGTCGAGCCCGCCGACTGGACGACCGATCTCGATGCTTTGCGCGCCGTGCGCGAGCAAGTGTTCGTCGTCGAACAGCGCGTCCCGATCGAAGAAGAATGGGACGCGCTCGATCCGCGTTCCAAGCACGTCATCGCGCGCGACGCCGACGACCAGCCGATCGGCACCGGCCGACTGACGCCGGACCGCGCGATCGGCCGCATGGCCGTGCTGAAGGAATGGCGCGGCCGCGGCGTCGGCGAAGCGCTGCTGCACGCGCTCCTCGATCAGGCGCGATCGCTCGGCTATCCCGCGGTCGAGATCCACGCACAGACGCATGCGATTCCGTTCTACGAGAAGTTCGGCTTCGAGGCGTACGGCGACGAGTTCCTCGAATGCGACATCGCGCATCGCATGATGCGGATCGATCTCGCCGCGAAAGAAGCACGCGTGCTTCCCCCGTTGCCGCCGAAACCCGAGCCGCGTGCGCTCGTCGCCGAAGGCCGCGACCAGGCCGTCGCCGCGATCGCCGATCTCCTCGCCGACACCACGCACGAACTCGCGATCTACACGCGCGATCTCGATCCCGCGCTGCTCGATGTCCCTTCGATCCTCGACGCGATCAAGCGCATCGCACTCTCCGGCCGCCGTGCGCGCATCCGCGTCCTCGTCCAGGAACCCCGCAAACCCGTCGCCGACGGCCACCGCCTCATCGCACTCGCGCAACGCCTGCCCAGCGTCATCGAATTCCGCACGCCGCAGGACGAACAGGATCGCCTGTATGCCTCCGCGTTTTTGATCAACGACCGGCGCGGATATCTCTTCCGCACGTTGGGGAGCCGCAACGAAGGCGAAGGCTCGACGTATGCGCCGGGGCGGCATGCGCAGTTGCGGGACTACTTCGATCAGGTGTGGGAGAGGTCTGTGTCTAGCGAGGAATTGCGGCAGCTCGCTCTCTGATTTTTTTTCTTTGTCATTTCGACGAAGGTTGCTCACCGTCATTTCGGCGAAGGCCTTCGCTTCGTCATTGCGGCGGAGGGCGGAATCCAGCTCCTACTCCGTCATCCCGGCGGAAGCCGGTATCCATTTGCTGTTGATCTTCGGCGCTTTCGCGAAGACCGACTCACGTCCCTGTGTTTTCCACTCGCATCCTGCGAGCGGGTCACTTTCTCTTGCTTGCCCAAGAGAAAGTAACCAAAGAGAAGGGCAGCCCGGGTGGGACGCCGGCTGCGCCGGTTCGCTAC
>Ga0268265_10000641_pt1 | contig 34805 bp, 31 predicted proteins | sample KBSSwiS52_FD_190355 | JGI IMG/M metagenome (GOLD analysis project Ga0268265, IMG submission 190355) | Switchgrass rhizosphere microbial communities from Kellogg Biological Station, Michigan, USA - KBS Switchgrass S5-2 (SPAdes) (version 2) | ecosystem: Host-associated > Plants > Roots >...
CCCTTTCCGCCGAGCCCAGGCAGATCGAGGTCCCGGTCATCGGCGAGACGATCGACGTCCGCGTGGTGAACGTGGAAGTGGTAGCCACCTCCAATGGCGAGCTCGTGCGCGGGCTCGCCGCCGCCGACTTCCGCCTCCTGATCGATGGCAAGGAAGTGCCCATCGAGTTCTTCACCGAGGTAGCCGAAGGCACCGCGGCCCCCTCCTCGGCAGGACCGGCCGCTCCTGTAGCCCCGGCTGAAACCGTGCCCCGCAGCTACCTGGTCTTCGTGGACGAGTCGTTCTCCGTCTCCGAGCCGCGCAACGTAGTCCTGGAGAAGCTGGAAGCGGACCTCGGCCTGATGGGCCCCAGGGACCAGATGGCCGTGCTCGCGTTCAACGGCTCGACGATCGAGGTGCTGAGCCCCTGGACCTCCGACCGGGCCGCTCTCGCCGAGGTGCTGCGCCGCGCGCGGCAGCGCGAGGCCCGGGGAAACAAGGCCCTGGCCCAGCACCGGAGCCTGGCGCACGACATCGACCTGACCCAGTGGGCTGCCGAGGTGCAGGAGTTCGAAGCGAGAGAGATGGCGATGTTCATGGAGGGGTTGGACGCCCGCGTCAGCCCCGAAGCGCGGACGCAGCTCGGCAAGACGGCGCTCGCCATGGCCGGCACCCTGCGCGGCTTCGAGGTTCCGCCCGGGCGCAAGGTGATGCTGCTCCTCTCCGGCGGCTGGTCCCTCGGGGTCGCGCCGGGCCTCTACGGCCCGGTGGTGAGCGCCGCGAACCAGCTCGGCTACACGATCTATCCCGTGGACGTGGCGAGCCCCACGCCGCAGAACCTCAAAATGCTCGACACGGTGGCGAAGCAGACCGGCGGCCGGGTCGCCAACTCGCTCAAGCAGGACGTCTTCCGCCAGGTGGTGGCGGACTCGGGCTCCTACTACTGGCTCGGCTTCACGCCGGGCTGGCAGGCGAACGACCGCAGCCACTCGATCCAGGTGGAGTCGAAGCACCCCGGCGTCACGGTGCGGGCGCGCACCGGCTTCCCCGACCTCTCGAAGAAGACCGAGAACGCGAGGAAGGCCGAGAGCGTGCTGCTCTTCGGCGGCGACAAGGACGACCGCCGCCTGAAGGTCCTGCTCGGCGAAGCGAAGCCGCGAGGCCGCCGCGAGGTCGAGCTGCCGGTGACCCTGGGCGTGCCGGTCGAGGCCCTCGCTCTGACCCCGTCGGGGAGGAGTTACCTTGCCGAGGCGCCGCTCGCCGTGGTCGCGCTCGACGACCAGGGCGGGCGCACCGAGATCCCGCTCGCGAAGCTCCGGGTGACGATGAAGAAGGTTCCCCAAGGCCGGCGGCCTGGCCCGCTTCCAGACCACCCTGCGCCTGCGCCGCGCGCCGCAGAGGCTGGTATTCACGGTGCGCGACGAGATCAACGGCGACACGATGTGGCAGGAGGTGGCGTTCACTCCCTGAAGCGCCCCCTGAAGCGCCGCCTTCAGCCCGGGCACCTCCTCCGGCGCCCCCGCCTGTTCTAGACTTGCGGCAGTGCTTCGACGCCGTGCTGCTTTTCCCTTGCTTGGGCTGGCGCTCTGCGGAGCGCTTTCCGCGCGGGCGGAACGGCTGCCCTTCCGCACCTACACCACGGCCGACGGCCTGGCGGGAGACGCCGTGCGCGATCTCCTCCTCGACTCGCGCGGCTTCCTCTGGATCGCCACCAGCTCCGGATTGTCCCGCTTCGACGGGCAGGTCTTCCGCAACTACGACACGCCGGACGGCTTGCCGAGCCCGCGCGTGGGCGTGTTGTACGAAACCCGCGACGGCACGATCTGGGTGGGCACGACGGAAGGGCTCGCGCGCCTCGATCCGTCGCCCGCGGCCGGCCAGCCGCTGTTCGTGGCCGAGCGCCTGCCCGCGGGCACGACCTCGTTCGGGGTGAGCTGCTTCCTGCAGGACCGCGCCGGGCGGCTGTGGATCTGCCTGGGCGGCGACCTCGTCGTCCTCGACGATCCCTCCAAGGGAGCAGGGCTCGCGCGGCGGATCGAGCTGCCCGCCGGCGCCAGCGAGGTCGACGGAGTGGTCGAGGACGAGGAAGGGAGCTTCTGGATCGCCTCCTCGCGGGGCCTCGTGCGTCTGCTCCCCGATGGATCGCACATCCTCTACCGGGCCCGGCCGCCGGACGACGGCGTCGGCGCGCTGAGCCTGGACCGCGACGGCCGTCTCTGGATGGTCGCCGCCGAGGGTCTCTACATCTTCTGGCCCGAGCCCCTGGACGAAGCCCGCCAAGCTGCCCGGGTCACCTTGGCGCAAAGGGCGCGCCGGCCGCGGTCGCAGGGCGAGCTGCCCGGCCGTCCCGGCATGGTGTTTCTCTACGACCGTACCGACGGTCTCGTCGACACGTTCGTCTACACGACCACCGCTGGCCGCACGGCGGGCACGTGGGTCGGCACCCGCGGCGGGGTCAACCATTTCGCGAACGGCGCGCTGCGCAGCATCCGCCCCGCCCAGGGCCTCGTCGAAGCTTCGGTGTTCGCGGTCCTGGAGGACGCGGAAGGGACCCTCTGGCTGGGCACCGAGAGCCGCGGCCTGGCACGGCTGGTACGCTCCGGCTTCGTCTCCTTCGGCGAGGAGGACGGCTTGGCCGGCGATCGGGTCGCCAGCCAGTTCGAGGATCCGGCCGGCGAGCTCTACGTGGGGACCTGGCCCCACGGCCTCTATCGCTTCGACGGCCAGCGCTTCGTGACCATCATGCCGCGCAGGCTCGCCGGCGCGGCGCTGCCGGGCTGGGGATGGAACCAGTTCTTCCTGCGTGACCGCGCGGGCGCTTGGTGGATCCCGACGGCCAACGGGCTGTTTCGCTTTGCCCCGGTCGCCAGGCCGGACGATCTGCGCGACGCCCTGCCGGCGGCCCATTACGGAAAGGGGAGCGGCCTGCCCGGCGACGACGTCTTCCGCCTCTACCAGGATCGTGCCGGGGACCTCTGGGTCTCGGTGATCGCAACGCCGCCGCTCGTGCGCTTCGTGGGCGGCGCACGGCCCGCCGTGGTGCCCGAGATCCGGGGAGCTTCCACCGGCGGCGCGCCGACCGCCTTCGCCGAGGACGCCGCCGGGGATCTGTGGATGGGTTTCTACGTCGGCGGTCTCGCCCGCCTGCGCCATGGGAAGTGGCGCTTCTTCGGGACCGCTGACGGAGTCCCTCCCGGCTTCGTCGCGGACCTCCATCGCGACCGGGAGGGGCGCCTGTGGGTGGCGACGACCGCGGGCGGGATCGCGCGCATCGACAACTCTGCCGCGGAGAGGCCGCGTTTCGTGCGCTATACCACCGCCGACGGGCTGAGCACCCACAGCGCGCGCTGTCTCGCCGAGGGCCCGGGCGGGTATCTCTACATCGGCACCGCGCGCGGCATCGACCGCCTGCATCCGGCCAGCGGACGGATCCGCAGCTTCTCGGCCGAGGACGGCCTGCCGAACAACCTCGTCTGGACCTGCTATGCAGCGCGCGACGGCAGCCTGTGGTTCGGCACCCTGCACGGCCTCGCCCGCCTGGACCCGCGCCAGGAGCCGTCGCACCACCCGCCGGTCGTGCTGATCTCCGGCCTCAAGGCGCGCGGCGTGCCCCTCCCGGTCTCCGAGCTGGGGACCCGCGAGCTCTCCGGGCTGGTGCTCGCGCCGGACCAGAGCTCGCTCCAGATCGACTTCCTCGGCATCGGCCTCAGCCTGGGCGCCAACCTCCTGTTCCAGACCCGGCTGGAGGGGGCGGACCGCGATTGGAGCGCCCCGACCCGGACGCGCAGCGTGATCTTCCCTCGCCTGGAGCCGGGGAGCTACCGCTTCCTCGTGCGCGCCGTGACCCGCGACGGCCTGGTCAGCGCCGTCCCCGCCGCGGTGTCCTTCCGCCTGCTGCCGCCGGTCTGGCGACGTCCCTGGTTCCTGATCCTGCTCGGCGTCCTCGCCGCCGGCGCGGCCGTGGCGGCGCACCGGCTCCGTCTGCGCCGTCTGCTGGCCGTCGAGCGCGTGCGCACCCGCATTGCCGCCGACCTCCACGACGACGTCGGCGCCGGCCTGGCGCGCATCGGGTTGCTAGGAGACCTCGCCGGGGACCGCCTGGCCGCCGATCCGGAGCAGGCCGGGGAGATGCTCGCCGAGATCGGCGCCGAGGCCCGCGAGCTCGCCGACGCCACCTCGGACATCGTCTGGGCCGTCGACCCCCGCAAGGACGACCTGGAGAGCCTCCTGATCCGCCTGCGCCGCTTCGCCGCCGACCTGCTCGAGGCGCAGGCGATCCGCCTGCGGTTCGAAGCTCCCCCGGACTGCGCCTCCGTGGCGCTCACGCCGGAGACCCGCCGCGGGCTCTATCTCGTGCTCAAGGAAGCGATCCACAACGTCGCCAAACACTCGCGCGCCACCGCGGCCGGCGTCCGCGTCGAGGTGCGCGGCAGGGCCATTCTGGGCGAGGTCTGGGACGACGGGATCGGCATCGACGCGACGGCCGCGGCCGACGCCGAGGCCTGCGGGCGGCGAGGCCTGGTGGGCCTGCGCGAGCGGGCCCGTCTCCTGAGCGGCGACCTGGAGCTGGACTCGGCGCCCGGACAGGGCACGCGGCTGACGATCCGGGTGCCGCTCGCATGAACATGCGATGGCAAGCGGCACCGGACCCTGTTAGGAAGGAGCCTCGATGGAGACCTCGATTCGCGTCGCCCTGATCGAAGACGACCGCCGCTTGCGCGACAGCCTGAGCACGCTGCTCGCCGGCAGCCCGGGCTTCTCCTGCATCGCCGTCGCGGGCTCGGTCGAGGAGGCCCTCCGCCAGCGCCTCGCCCCGCCGCCGGACGTGCTGCTCCTGGACATCCACCTGCCGGGCACGCCGGGCTCGCTCGGCGCGCGCCGCCTCGCGGAGAAATGGCCGCAGGCCGTCATCCTCATCCACACCGTCCACGAGGAAGACGACAAGGTCTTCGCCTCGCTGTGCAACGGCGCGGTCGGCTACATCCTCAAGCGCACGCCTCCCGCGCGCCTCCTCGAGGCCATCCGCGAGGCGCGCGACGGCGGCGCGCCGATGTCGCCCGAGATCGCGCGCAAGGTCATCACGCTCTTCCGGCGCATCGCTCCGCCCGCCGAGCCCCAGGCTCCGCTCGCCCCGCAGGAGCTCCGCCTGGTGGGGCTCCTCGCGCAGGGCCACAGCTACGCCGGGGCCGCCGAGGAGCTCGGCGTCAGCCTCAACACCGTGCGCACCTACATCCGCTCGGTCTACGAAAAGCTCCACGTCCACACCCGGTCCGAAGCCGTGTCCAAAGCCCTGCGCTCCGGCCTCCTCTAGGAGCCTGCGCGGCAGAAAACCGGAAAGGACGACAAGGACACCAAGGACGACAAGGACAAGAAGAAAAAGGACGTCCGGCTTCTCTGTCCTTGTTGTCCTTGCGGTCCTTGTTGTCCTTGTTGTCCTTGTCTGCCTCGCAGGCTTCCTGGGCCTCGCATTTCCGTGCCGCATTTCCATGCGATACCGCCGCATTCCGGGCGCGGGTACCTTCCCTCCAATCCGCCTGAAAGGATGCCGCGCTCCCGCGGCTCCCGATCCCGGCGAGAAGGGAGAAACGATGACGATCTCGAAGATCCATGGCTGGAGCCGCTTCCTATTGATCGGTGCGCTGCTGGCCGTGGTGCCGGCGGCGCGCGCGCAAGAGGAGGGTGGGATGACCCTGGACGAGGAGTTTGCCCGGCTCGCCGAGGAGATACCCGGCTTCGGCGGGCTCTACCTCGACAAGGAGGGCACGACGCACGTCTATCTGATGGACCTGTCCCGTGCCCGCGACGTGCAGCACCTGGGCGAGCGCGTGGAAGTCCACCAGGGGGAGTACGACTTTCGCGACCTCTTCGCCTGGAAGGACGAGGTGCGGCCGCTGCTCGCGCAGCGGGGGGCGGTGTTCCTCGACATCGACGAGCAGCGCAACCGCCTCCTCTTCGGCGTGGAGAGCGATGCCCTCAAGACCTTCGACTCCGAGCTGCAAGACTTCCTGCGGGGCACCAAGGCGCCGCCCGAGGCGGTGATCGTCGAGTCTGCCGAGCCCATCGTCCCGACGGAGCTGCTGACCGACAGGATCCGGCCCGTGCCCGGCGGAGTGCAGATCCAGAACGAGAACAGCGGCACCTGCACGCTCGGCGTCAATGCCATCCGGCTGGGCGCCGAGGGCTTCGTCACCGCTTCCCACTGCACGAAAACGCGCAGCGTCGTCGAAGGGACGCTCTTCTACCAGAACACGGTCGGGCCGTTCAATTTCGTGGGCACCGAGACCGTCGATCCGGCGTTCTTCACCGGCGGCTCCTGCCCCGCCGGGAAGAAGTGCCGCCTCTCGGATGCCGCTTTCGTGCAGTACTTCTCCGCCACGTTTTCCGATGGCGGATCGATCGCCAACCCGATCCTCTGCGGGATCACCTCCGGTCCCCTCTCGGTGAATCCGGCCCAGCCCCGCCTGCCCGTGACCGGCTTCACCTTCGGCAGCCCGCAGGTCGGCTCCCTCGTGACCAAGGTCGGTCGTACCACCGGCTGCACCTGGGGACCGACGCAGAACACCTGCCTCGACAGCAACGTCATCAACACCAACATCACCATGCTGTGCCAGAACCGGGTCACGGCTGGTGCCCTGCCCGGAGACAGCGGCTCGCCCGTCTTCTGGAACCTGGGTGATGAGGCCACACTGCTCGGCATTCTCTGGGGCAGCAACATCTCCGGGACCAGCTTCGTCTATAGCCCCTGGCTCTACGTCCATGCGGAGCTCGGCGGCCTCATCACGCCCGACCTGCAGTGACCGGCTGATCCTGAAACGGTCGGAGCCATTCTGAGCGGCTGAGAATGGCTCCGGACCTCTGCGGATCGCGTTTAGCAGGGCTGAACCGCCTTGAGCAGCTTTGAGCGTCCTGGAGCCGTCTCAAAACCCGGATAGCAGGGCTGCGGCGGCTTCAGGAGCGTAAAAACGCGCGTCAGCTCCATCCGACGCGCTTTAGCAGGCTCAGACCGGCTCCAGCAAGGTCAGAAGCGCTTTAGCAATGCTGGACGCCGTTTTTTTCTCTCCGTCCGCGTTCTAGCAGTCTCGGACGCGTTCCATCTCCGTTATTTCGGCTCCAGCAATCCAAAAAGAGGCGGGACATAGCTAACTCCGCTTCTAGCAATGCTAGACGAGCTCTTAGCAATGCTAAAGGCGTTCTGGCCATGCTAGAGGAGCTCCAGCCATGCTAGAGGAGCTCCGGACAGATTTAGAAGAGCTCTGGCGATCTTAGACGAGCTCCAGAAGTGCTGGAAGAGGTTTTACGTTGCTACAGCTCCTCCAGCGGAGATCGACGTGCTCCTGCGGAGAAAGACGAGCCGGAGCAATGCAAGCCCGACGGCGAAGAAGCTCGCCCGTCTTCGAGTCGTCTGGCAGGCCGTGCTGTCCCTGGGAGCGCCGGCGTCCCGCCGGCAACGATCGCCGCCCTTGCAAGAAGGCCGGGCCTTCGGCCCAATGTCCCGAGAATGCCGGCGAGACGCCAGCGCTGCTCTGAAATAGACGCGTCGCGGCATTTCATTGATCTTAGGGTGCCGCGCAGCGGCATGAGGAACTCCCAGGGACAGCACAAGGACTTAGTTCTACTTTGTCAGACCATGGACCTTATCCCTGCCGGGTGGGGGCGGCGCCCCTTGTGGGCGCGGGTGCGTAGCCCCGGGTTTCAACCCGGGGCTGAAGGCGCCCATCCGACCCACGCCCCTTCAGGGGCGACGGCGGGGCCGAGCGGCACAGCCTCGTCACCGCGAGCTCCGCAGCACGGGCGGCGTTCCTTCCTCCACCGTGCCATCGCCCCTTAAGGGGCGTAGCAACGAGACAACGCGAACAGGCCCCCGGGTTGAAACCCGGGGCTACGGGCCTGCGCCCGCAAGGGGCGCAACCCCCCGCCCGGGATCTGACAAAGTAGAATTGTGAACGACTCCGCGAAGGCTCGGAGCCACTCCGACTCCGGTCGGAGCGATTCCATCCAAGACCGGGAGGATTCATGCTTTCCTCTGGAGGAGCGTCGCGAGCCGGGCGATCAACTCGGAACGCGGACCCATGGCATCCACTCCTTCAAGGCCGATCTCGGGACGGCGCCATTGTCTCCGGAGTGGGCCTCTACAGGAGGGAGTGCCTCGAAGACGGGCGCAAGGGGAGCCTGTAGATCGGTCGGCGTATGGCAGTCGACGAACATGCCATGCCCCCAAGGAGGCCGGGCGAGATCTACGTCAATTTGCAAGACATGTAAGCGGCCGGTGAGGCGCCTTACCGCACCATCGCGGCCGATTGACGTCCGGGCGGGGATGGGCGTACCCTATACAAAGGCCACTTACCACAGTTTGGTTCCGGACTCAGCAACTAGAAGCGGGAAGGGCGTTTAACCAGCGCCTCCAGCGGACGGCTAGCGCCGCACACTAAGGCGCCATTAGCGTTCGGCGGCACGATTACCGCTAGAGCTCACCTCGCCATCGTGGCCATAGGAAACGAACCATGAACAGAGCTACGCTCCTCGCATTGAGTTGGTGCCTGGCGATCTCCGGGCCCTCAGCCGCCGCTGAAAGACCTGTCGACAATGGCGCAGCCCAGAAGGGCGCCGTCGCCGAGATGAGGGACATCGGAACCGCAATGATGGCGTGGCTGGTGGATCAGGTCTCTGAGGCGCCTCCGACCGGCGCGCTTGCGCTCGCTGCCGACGATACACACCAGCCCATCGACTGGTCATCCTGTCCGCGGGCCTCGTTCAAGGAGCTCCAAGCCGTTCTCGTGCCTCAGTACCTCAAGGTACTTCCGGAGCGAGATCCGTGGGGCAACCCCTACGAGTTCTGTCTCGAGCGCAAGGACCCTCTTCGCAACAAAAACGTGACCGGCATCCGAAGCCCTGGGCGCGATGGCGTCTTTGAGGGCACCTCATACCCGACTGGACCATTCGACCCTGACGACCTCGACCGCGATCTCGTGTGGCTCGACGGCTACTTCGCTCGCTGGCCTCAGAGGCAACCCTCAACCGGAGGAAACACGACTGGTGACCAACCAAATCCGCTTCAACGACGGGGCTGCCTACGAACGATACATGGGGAAGTGGAGCCAGCTTGCCGGTGAAGCTTTCCTCGATTGGCTTGCTCCAGAACCAGGTCTGCGATGGCTCGACGTCGGCTGCGGCAACGGCGCCTTTACCGAAATGCTCGTCGAGCGGTGTGCGCCGGCCTCCGTCCAGGGGATCGACCCGTCCGAGGCGCAGCTTGCCTATGCTCGCACACGGCCCGCGTCGCGGGTCGCACAGTTTCGTCAGGGCGATGCAATGGCACTGCCTTTCCCCGACGACACGTTCGACGCGGCTGTCATGCCGCTGGTGATTTTCTTCGTTCCCGATCCGGCCAAGGGCGTTGCCGAAATGGAACGAGTGGTCTGCCCGGGTGGCACCGTCGCAGCCTACGGGTGGGACATGGTTGGCGATGGTTTTCCTTACGCGGCGTTGCAGGCTGAAATGCGTGGGATGGGCGTTGCCGTTCCGGTACCGCCGAGCCCTGACGCGTCTCGAATGGACGCATTGCGGGACTTGTGGACGGGCGCGGGTCTGGATGCCGTCGAAACGCGGGAGATCACCGTGCAACGGACATTCGCCGATTTCGAAGACTACTGGACGACCATCCTCGGGGGGTCGAGCGTCGGTCCAAAGCTCGCAGCGATGGCGTCCGAGGATCTCGCGCTTCTCCAGGCGCGGATGCGCGCGTGCCTGCCGGCAGATGCCTCTGGCCGTATCACCTATGGTGCCAGGGCCAACGCAGTGAAGGGTCGCGTGCGCAAGGTCTGATCGAGATCAGTCAGAGCCGTGGAAGCTGGAGCCGGGCGCGCGTCCCGCCGAGCGGCGAGGTCTCCAGCGTGACGGAGCCACCGTACAGCTCGGCGAGATCGCTGACGATCGCGAGGCCGAGCCCCGATCCCCCGACCCGCTGGTCGGCCCGCACTCCTCGCTGCAGCACCTGAGCGCGCATAGATGGATCGAGGCCCGGCCCATCGTCATCCACCGAGATCACGAGCTGGTCGCCGTCGATGGCTGACGAAATGGCGACCCGGGAGCGCGCCCACTTGCAAGCGTTGTCGAGCAGATTCCCCAGCATCTCGTCGAGGTCTTCCCGGCGGCCCGGGATCTCGTGCGCCGGCGAAACCTCGGCGTCGATCCTCAGCTCGCGTTCCGCGTGCAGGCGCCGCATCGTGCGCACGAGACCTTCGACGGATGGAAGGACGGAGCATCGGAGCCCCAGCGCTGCACGCGCCGATGCGGTCGCACGGGCTCGCGCCAAGTGATAGTCGATCTGCCGCTGCATCCGCTCGACCAGTTGACCGAGCGTCGCCGCGAGATCGTGATGGCCCGCGGCGTCGGCCTGTTCTGCCTCCTGCGCGAGCACCGCGAGCGGCGTCTTCAATCCGTGCGCGAGATCTCCCGCCGTGGCGAGGGCTCGGGCGACCGCGCGCTCGCGATCCTCGAGCAGCCCGTTGAGCTCGTTGACGAGCGGCTGCACTTCGCTCGGATGGTCGCCTTCGATGCGCTGGCTGCGTCCCTCGCGCACTGAAGACAGGCTGGCGCGCAGGCTCCACAACGGCGCCACCGCTCTGCGAACGAGGATCAAGCCCCCCACGACGAAGGCGACGACGAAGATTGCCATCACGGCGTGATACGTCTCGCCGTGGAACCCGAGCTCCGGATGATTCCGGGCGATCTTGAGCAGCAGGGCCGTGACCGAGACGAACACCGCGGTCATCCAGACGAGCGCTCCGACGAAGAGGCGCGCGCGCAGAGAGCCCTTCACGACTCCGTCCCGATGCGATATCCGAGTCCGCGTACGGTCTCGATCGTCGACGCACCGAGCTTCCGGCGCAGACGCGCGATGAATACTTCGACGGTGTTCGAGTCGCGGTCGAACGTCTGCGCGTAGATGTGCTCGGTCAGCTCGGACTGCGAAACGACGCGGCCGCGATGGTGCAGGAGGTACGAGAGCACGCGCAGCTCATGGCTGGTCAGCTTCACCGGCTGCCCGTCGAGAGTGACCTGCGACGTTCTCGGGTCCAGCACCACGGCGCCGCACCGCAGCTCGGGTGTGAGCTGTCCGCTCGATCGCCGGATCAGAGCGCGCAGCCGCGCCAGCAGCTCCTCCATCTGGAATGGCTTGGTGAGGTAGTCGTCCGCGCCGCCGTCGATGCCGCGTACTTTTTCGCTCCAGCTTCCGCGGGCGGTGAGAACCAGCACCGGCACGCCGATCCCGCCGGCGCGCCAGCGCTCGAGGAGCGTCAACCCGTCGACTCGCGGCAACCCGAGATCGAGAACGACCGCGTCGTAGGGCTCGGTGCCGGCGAGAAAGTCGGCGCGTTCTCCGTCCCTGGCAATGTCGACCACATAGCCGCGCTCGCCGAGCGTGGCGGCGAGCCGGTCGGCCAGCAGAGACTCGTCTTCGACGATCAGGATTCTCATTCTCGACCACGCGATTATATGCGCTCAGGACCTGAACGCAGGCTGAACGGCGGCTGAACAGGCCGTTCAGCCGCCGTTCAGCCAAGCCTCGCCACAATGACGGTCATGAACCTTCTCCTACCGATCCACATTGCCGCGGGCGGGCTCGCCATCGTTCTCGGCGCCGTCGCTCTGGTCGTGAAGAAGGGCGGGACCATCCACCGCCGCAGCGGGCTGCTGTTCGTCTACGCCATGCTCGTCATGGGCTTCAGCGGCTCGATCCTGGCGCTTCGCAACGGTCCCGCCGACGGGAATCTGGCCGCCGGCTTGACGATCGCCTACTTTGTCGGCACGGCGTTGACGACCGTCCGTCCCGTGTCGCCATGGACCCGCCGTATCCATGCCGCTGCGCTGGCGCTCGTGGTCGGGCTCGCGCTCGTCTCCATCGTGGGCGGCGTGAAGGCCTTCAACGGCCCTCGCCTGTCTCCCGACGGCGTCCCGCTTCGCACGATCGGTGTGATGTCCTTCGTCTTCGCCACCGTCATGATCCTGGCGGCGGCCGGCGACGTGCGCATCCTGCGATCCGGCATGCTTCGCGGCGGGCCGCGTCTGGCTCGCCATCTGTGGCGCATGTGCTTCGCGCTGTTCATCGCGGCCGGATCGTTCTTCTCGATCCGCGAGCGCGTCGCAAAGATCCTCCCGGAGCCGTTCACGAGCGGGCAGATGCGCGCGTTGCCCATCCTGCTGCTGTTCGGCGCGATGTTCTATTGGTTGTGGAGGGTCCGCCGCGGCCGCACGTTGCCAGTGCTCGTCCGACACGATTCGAACAAGGAGAATATCCAATGAAACACAACGTCCTGTTGACCATCACGTCTCTGCTCTCGATCCTCTTCGCGGCGTTTCACATTACGGACGACATCGTCTACAAGATCTCCCCGGGAGGGCTCTCAAACCTCACGGTCGTGGTCTTCATGGTCGTCTGGCTGTACGCAATGCTGGTGCTTGCCGAGGGGCGATTGGGGTATGTCATCGTCCTCCTCCTATCGCTCCTTGCGTCGGCTGTCCCCGTCATCCACATGAAAGGATCGTCAGGCATTACCGCCGGGATCTCCAACCCCAGCGGAGCCTTCTTCTTCGCCTGGACGCTCCTCGCGCTCGAGGTGACGGCGGTCTTCTCCGTCATTCTCTCGGTGCGGGGACTGTGGAGCCTGCGACAGGGCCAGTCCCGGTGACAGCCGGTGTGCGTAGGCCTTTGACAAGAAGCCAGAAGCCGAGAGTGAATTCGTAGATGCCCATCGGCGCCATGTAGGCCAGTGTCAGGACGGCCGCCAGCCCGGGAAAGATCAGGATGGCCAGGGTGGCGGCTGCCAGCACCAGCGACGCGACGATTCCCAGAGCAGCCAGGGCTCGCGGGATGTAGCGCGACTTCCACAACAAATAGCTGAACGCGGCCGACCCCAGCCCGAGGAATACGAATCCGAGGTTGATCCCGGTCACGTGCACGCGAAGGCACGCGTACGCCAGCGCCTGCAATTGCTGCGTGTCGATCGGTTGCAAAAAATCGGCGCCGCTCAGAAGCGTCAGGGCTGCAAAAGCGGGCAAGGTGGCGACCGCGAGAACGAGGTTCTCGGCGAGCCGCCAGAACGCCGCCAGAATGGCCACGTTCCTGTTGACGGGCCTCACCACGACGTAAAGAGCGGCTACCAGCATGATGACACCCGCGACCGTGATCAGCTCGGTGGCAATGCCGATGCGGAAGAGCCGTTCCGAGCCCGCGATGTTCGCGGCGGTCTGTACGGCGTCGCCGCGGACCCTCAGTTGGGCGCGTACGGAGTACGCAAAGATCGCGGTGACGTTGGTGAACAGGTAAAGGAAGCCGGCCACCCTGGCAGCGGTCTGTTGCTCGGTCATACCGCCTCCCTCAGCGCGGTTGCCTGGCCGGTGCGGCGGACGCGGACGCGCCGCAGCCAGTAAAACAGGGTCACGAGCACGGTCAGCACGGGAAGCGCGAGCAGGGGAGGGATGCGCAGTGCTTTCGGGAGCTCGTCCGCCTGGCCCAGGAAGAAGGATCCGGCCGCGACGAACAGCGCGTAACACATGCGCCATAGATGCCTGGCGAGCCGTGCCGCGCCCTGAAGCCCTCCCGCCCGGATCATCCGCAGATCGAGGGCGCTCGCCAGCAGTCCGATCGCGGCGAACAGGAAGAACGGGAATGCCGGCATCCCGTTCCTCCTGCCGCCGTTGGCGATCGCCTCGAATCCGAACGTCAGACAGGTCAGGCCCACTGCCAGCGCGAACAGCATGGCGCCGGCGTCCACCCAGCGCCTCCCGGGGAAGGGGGGGCGGACCGTGATCAGCGCGGTGATCACAAGGTAGGCCGTCAGCAATGCCGAGGGGATGTTGATCGCGGGCGCCGCGCTCCGGGCCGCCGCGATCACCACCCCGCCCGTGCACATGATGAGCATCGCGTAGACGAACACCATCCCGCTCTTGCGGTGCAGCGCCGCCCCCTTCGCCGAATAGAGAGCAATGTATCCCGAGACGAGCGCCAGCCCGCCTGCGACGATGTGGATCAGTAACGTAATGCGCACGAATCCCCTCCTCTCTTCTTGGAGAGTTGTTTTTCCTACGGTCTGTTTAATGGGTGCTGCGAATCAGGTCGGCTCGCGAGAGCGGCGCAGCCGCACGGCGGCGACGAGGCAGGCCGCGGCGAAGACCAGCCCGAGCCACAAGCCTGGCGTGCTGAGGAGCCGCCCCGGCGTGAGGTGGGCCAGCGGCTCGCCCGGCGAGCTACCCGGGACGTGCAGGTCGAAACCCAGCGCGAACCAGCCGACCAGGCGGTGCCGGATCAGCGATCCGAAGCGCAGGGTGCCGAACGCGATCCTCTCGAACACGGTGATCGCGAGCGGCGGCAGCACGGCCCACAGGATCGGCGCGCGCCGCGCCCATGCCGAGATCAGCAGCAGCCAGCCGTAGACGGGCGCGTGCCACAGCGCGATCGCCGCGAGGGCGTAGATGACCGCGATCCAGTTCTGGAACAGCGGCAGCCGTGCCCAGAGCTGCGCGGCGCTCCCGGCGCTTGCGGACAGGACCGCGGAGCTCACCAGCAGCATGATCAATTGCGTGACGACGATGATCGGATAGATCAGCAGCGGCAGGACCACGAGCGGAATACTCGCCTTGGCCAGCACCGTCGTGCGGTCCGAAACCGGCAGCGACTTCCAGAACAGGATGCTGCGATCGCGCCGCTCGCCGTGGAGCGCGTCGAGGCAATAGAACGCTCCGATGAGGAAAGCGGCCACGACGGGGAGACCCGCGGCGGCGTTGAACGGCATGGCGACCTGCTCGTACTGCTTCGCCAGGGCGAGCTGCGGCAGCTCGCGCATCCTGTCCGGCAGCCGGATCGTGCTGATTAGGAAGCCGAGCAGGAGGACGGCGGCCACGGCGAGCGGCCCGAGGTGGATCGAGCGGTTCTCCCACAGCTCGCGCCGCACCGACCAGTAGAACGGCCGCGTCGGCGAATTCATGGGACCGCTCCCACGATGGCGACGAACAGGTCGGCGAGGCTCGGCGTGCGCACGTCTCCCAGCGCGGCGAGCTGCTGGTGATCAACGCTGTCGAAGAGCAGGATGCTGCGGCCGAGCGCCTGGCGCTCGTGGATCGGCCCGAGCGCCCGCGCCGCGGCAACGCGCTCCGGGTGCACCATCACCTCCAGATAGCGCGCCGCGATCTCCTCCGTGCTGTGCTCGAGCACGATGCGTCCGCGGTGGATGAACATCACGTCGGTGAGGACGTCCTGGATCTCTTCCACCTGGTGCGTCGTCACCACGATGGTCCGGCTGCGGTCGAAGTAGTCGTTGAGCAGCGAGTCGTAGAACTGCTTGCGGAACAGCAGGTCCAGGCCGAGCGTCGGCTCGTCCAGCACCAGCAAGCGCGCGTCGATGGCCAGGATCAGGGCGAGGTGAAGCTGGGTCACCATGCCCTTGGAAAGCTGCCTCACCCTGCTGGCGCGCTGGATCGAGGTCTTCGCCAGAAAGCCCTCCGCTTTCGCGCGGTCGAAGCGCGGATGCACGCCGGCGACGTAGTCGAGCGCCTGCGAGACCCGCATCCAGCGCGGCAGCACCGCGACGTCGGAGATGTAGGCGACGTCGCGCATGAGCCGGTCGCGCTCCGTCCAGGGATCGCGTCCGAGCACCCGGAGCTCGCCCTCGTACGGGATGAGGCCGAGGATCGCGTTGAGCGCGGTGGTCTTGCCTGCGCCGTTGGGGCCGATGAGCCCGAGGATGCGGCCCTCCTCGACACGAAGCTCGACACCGTCGAGGGCGACGGTCGTGCCGAAGGCCTTGCGCAGGCCATGGGCTTCGATGCAGGGCATGGTGTTCAACGCTCCTTCTCCTTGTCGGGCTCGAGCAGCTCCTGCGCCGTCAGGCCGAGCCGCTGGATGGTCGCGTAGACCTTGGGCCACTGCTCGGTGAGAAACCTCTGGCGCTCGGCCTTGAGCAGCAGCTTGCGCGCGCCGGCCTTGACGAACATGCCGCGCCCCCGCTTCTTCTCCACGAGATCCTCGTCGACCAGTTGCTGGAAGCTCTTGAGGACCGTGAGCGGATTGATCCGATACTCGGCCGCCACCTGGCGCACCGACGGCACCGGGTCGCCCTCGTCGAGCACGCCGTCGAGGATCATGGCGACCACCAGGTCGCGAAGCTGCCGGTAGATCGGCTGAGTGTCGTTCCATTCGGAGTCCATCGCGCTATGGTGTTATAGTCAACCATAACACCTGGAGAATTGCAAGGGGGGGCGGAAAGGACGACAAGGACACCAGGGACAACAGGGACAGCAAGGACGGCAGGGACGCTGTTCCGCTTGTCCTTGGTGTCCCTGGTGTCCTTGATGTCCTGGGCGAGCGGGGGTCCTTCGGCTGCAACCTCCGCTAAACTAGCTCGTAAATCATTCATCGCCCCCCCGGACCGGCCGCCGCGGGGGGGCGTCTCTTCCGGCGGCCAGCGAGGGCTATCTCCTGTGAAGCGCAAGTGGCTATGGATCGGACTGGTCGTCCTGCTCCTCGCCGTGGCGGGCGGCTTTGCCGCGTCGCGCCGCGGACCGAAGCCCACCGAGGTGCAGATGGCCAAGGTGGGGCGCGAGGACGTCCAGGCGAAGGTGAGCGCCAATGGCAAGATCCAGGCGCAGAAGAAGGTCGACATCTCCGCCACGATCCCCGGGCAGATCACGCGGCTCGCCGTGGAGGAGGGGGACCGGGTGAGCAAGGGGCAGTTCCTGCTCCAGATCGACGCGGTCAATCCGCGCGCCGCGGCGCGCAGCAACGAGTTCTCCATGCAGGCGCTGCGCGGCGACGTGGAGTCGGCCCGCGCCGCGCTCGCCCAGGCGCGCGACGACCTCGGCCGCGCCGAGCGCAACTACAAGGCGGGCATCCTGCCCGCCGCCGACCTCGAGCGCGCCCGGATCGGCGTGCGCACCAGCGAGGCCGTGGTCCAGGCGGCCGAGCGCCGCGTGTCCCAGGCCGGCGCCTCGCTCGAAGGGGCTCGCGACACGCTCGCCAAGACCACCATCCGCTCGCCCATGGACGGCATCGTCACGGCCCGCCGGGTGGAGGAGGGGGAGGTGGCGGTCATCGGCGTCCAGAACAGCCCGGGCACCGTGCTCCTGACCATCTCGGACATGTCCGCGGTCGAGGCCGAGCTGGAGGTCGACGAGACGTCGGTCCCCAACGTCAAGCTCGGCCAGGAGGCGCGGGTGCGCCTCGACGCCTATCCCAACAAGACCTTCCGCGGCGTGGTCACCGAGGTCGGCAGCAGCCCCCTCGTCAATGCCGCGAACCAGGCCATCAAGTTCAAGGTCAAGGTGCGGCTCGAAGACCCGCCGGCGGACATCAAGCCGGGCCTGTCGGCCCGCGCCGACATCCTGACCGGCTTCCGCGGCAACGCGATCGTCGTGCCCCTCCAGGCCCTCGTGGTGCGCGAGGCGGAGGGCAAGCCCGCGCAAAAGGCGGACGGCTCCCGCAACGAGCAGGAGGGGGTCTACCTGGTCGAAGCTGGGAAAGCCCGCTTCCAGGCGCTGGACACCGGCCTGATCGGCGATCTCTCCATTGAGGTGACGAAGGGCCTCAAGGGGGGCGAGACGATCGTCACCGGCCCGTTCAAGGCGCTGCGCACGATCAAGCCGGGCGACGCGGTGATCCTGGAGAAGCCCAAGAAGGGGGAGGGTCGGCGCGAAGAAGGCTCCGCGGGAGGCTCCGGGGGCTGATGGATCTCGGCGAGCTGTTCCGCGAGTCCCTGCGGGCGATCCGTACGCATGCCCTGCGCAGCTTCCTGACGCTGCTCGGCATCGTCATCGGCGTGACGACGCTGGTCGGCGTGGTGTCGGTCATCTCGGGGCTCAACCTGTTCGTGCGCGACAAGCTGTTCGGCCTGGCGCCGGACGTGTTCGTGGTCAGCAAGTTCGGCATCATCCGCAGCCGGGAGGAGTTCATCGACGCGCTCAAGCGCCCGGACATCGAGTGGGAGGACTATCTGCGGCTGCGCACGGAGCTGCGCAAGGCCGAGGCGGTCGGGGCCCTCATCCAGGGCCGCACCGCCGTCAAGTACCGCGACCGGCGGATGACCAACGTGGTGGTGAACGGGACGACGTCGAACTACGGCGAGCTCATGAGCGTGGACCTGACCGCGGGGCGGTTCTTCCTCGACAGCGAGGCGCGCACCGCGCAGCCGGTCGCGGTGATCGGCTGGGACGTCAAGGACGAGCTCTACCCGCAGCTCGACCCGATCGGCCGCGAGATCCTGATCAACGACGTCCCCCACCGGGTGGTCGGCCTGCTCACCCAGCAGGGGCGCATGCTCGGCCAGAGCCGCGACAACATCGTGCTGGTGCCGATCGACGCCTGGCGCAAGGCGAACGGCCGGCGCGACACGATCGATCTCCTGATCCAGGCGCGCGGCGGGGTGGACGGGGTCGAGGATTCGACCGACGAGGCGCGCGCCGTGCTGCGCGCGCTGCGCCATGCCGATTTCCGCGCGCCCGATCCGTTCGGCATCGTCACCGCCGAGAACCTGCAGGAGATCTGGCGCCAGATCTCGGCGGCGGCGTTCATCCTCACCATCCTGATCGCCTCGGTGTCGCTCGGCATCGGCGGCATCGTGATCATGAACATCATGCTGGTCTCGGTCGCCGAGCGCACGCAGGAGATCGGCCTGCGCCGGGCTCTCGGCGCGCGCCAGCGGGACGTGCGCCGCCAGTTCCTCCTGGAAGCGGCGATGCTCTCGCTCGTCGGCGGCGTCTTCGGCGTGCTCGGCGGCGGCCTGATCGCCACGGCCGTGGACCGCCTCGCCAACTTCCCGGCCAACCTCACCCCGGGCATCGCCACGCTGGGGCTCGCTCTCTCCGTCCTCGTCGGGCTCACGGCCGGCTACTGGCCGGCGGTCCACGCCTCCCGCCTGCTGCCGGTCGACGCGCTGAGGGCTGAATGATGCGGCTGTCCTGGACCGAGAACGTCCGTTTCGCGCTGGTGGCGATGAGGGCACAGAAGCTGCGCTCCTCCCTGACCCTGCTCGGCGTGGTGGCGGGCGTGGCCACGGTGATCATGATGGTCTCCTTCGTGGCGGGCTTCGACCGCTCGGTGACCACGGCGTTCTCGCAGTTCGGCACCCACCTCGTGCAGTTCCAGAAGTTCGAGCCGCGCTTCGGCGGGCCGGACGACGTGCCCGAGGAGGAGCGCAATCGCCGCGACCTGACGCTCGACGACGCGGCGGCGCTGGAGCGGCTGGCGACGCTCGCCGCGGCGGTCTCGCCCGAGCGCTATCTGTTCACGTCGGGCGAGATCCGCGCCGGCGCGCGGATCGCCAACAGCCCGACGATCGCGGGGGTGACGCCGGCCTACACCGAATGCAACAACTCGGCGATCGAGGACGGCCGGTTCTTCATCGACGCCGACGTGCGCCACGCCGCCCGGGTGGCGGTGATCGCGGCCGACGTGGCCGACGCGCTCTTCCCCCTGCAGGACCCGATCGGCCGCTCGATCACGATCGACGGCAGGAGCTTTCAGGTCATCGGTCTGCTCGAGCGCAAGGGCAACTTCCTCGGCGGCAGCAACGACAACATCCTGCTCCTGCCGATCTCGACGTTCGACGAGCAGTACCCGCAGGTGCGCGACGACGGCGGCGACACCCTGCACATCGCCACGGTGCCGCGCCGGTCCGAGGACGTCGACGCCCTGATCGAGCAGGAGACCGCGATCCTGCGTACCCGCCGCGGGCTCCGCTTCAACCAGGAGAACGACTTCGCGACCTTCACCAGCATGGGCATGCTCAACAACTTCCGCCAGATCACGGGCGGCATCTCGCTGGTGATGATCGTGATCGCCGGGATCTCGCTGGTGGTGGGCGGCGTCGGCGTGATGAACATCATGCTGGTCAACGTCACCCAGAGGACGCGCGAGATCGGGCTGCGCAAGGCCCTGGGCGGCACGCGGCGCGATATCGCCATCCAGTTCCTGGCCGAGGCCGTGACCCTCACCGGCGTGGGCGGCCTGCTGGGCATCGCGCTCGGTCTCGGGGTGGCGCTCCTCGCCCGCGTGGCGTTCAACTTCCAGGCCGCGGCCCCGCTCTGGTCGGTCGCCCTCGGCTTCGGCGTCTCCACGGCCGTGGGCCTCACGGCCGGCCTCTGGCCCGCGGTCAAGGCCGCACGCCAGGACCCTATCGAAGCGCTCCGCTACGAGTGAGCGCCAGGAGGAAGTAGGACGGGCCGTCCTCGCCGGAGGACGATCCGCCGCTTCTGCCACCTTCCCTGCCTCTTGACGGAACTGGCTCTCCTGCAATAATTTACGCCCTCCTTTCTGTTTCCAGTTCGCCCCGGCACCGGCCTTGCTCTCTGTGGTTCCCGGATGTAAGGAGGTCATTTGATGAAATGTCGTGTTGTTGCTCTGATCGCGGTCCTGCTGATCGGATCGCTTCCCGCTCTCGCCATGGACCTGGAGGCGGTGGTGACCGACCTGGAGGGGAACCGCGTGAGCGGCCTCTCGGCCGGCGACTTCCGCCTCCTCGTGGACGGCGCCGAGGTGCCGATCGAGCGCGTTGCCGAGGTGTCCGAGGCGGCGGTGGGGCGGAGCTACCTGGTCTTCATCGACGACAGCCTGTCGAGCGCGGTGCAGCGCGACCTGGTGCTCTGGGGGATCGAGGGCGACCTGGAGCGCCTCGGCCCGGACGATCGCATGGCGGTCGTGGCCTTCGACGGCGCCCGGCTCCACCGGCTGGCGGACTGGACGGGTGACCGCGCGCTGCTCGCCGCGGCCTTCGCCGAGGTGCGCCGGCGAGCGGCCGGCACGCCGTCGTTGGCGGAGCAAGCGGCCGATGCCGCGGCCGAGGCGCTGCGCGAGCTGCCGCTGCCCGAGGGGCGCCGCACCATGCTCGTGCTCTCCGGCGGCTGGTCCGCGGGCACGCTGGAGCTGGCCCGCGAGGCGAACCGTCTCGGCTACACGCTCTATCCCGTGGACGTGCCCGGCCTGGAAATCGTCCGGGACGGCGAGCAGGCGTCCCACGACACGCTCGTCGCCCTCGCGCAGGCGACCGGCGGCGAGCCGGCCCTCGACTCGGCGCGCCTCGCCGCGCTGGAGCAGGCCGAGGCGGACACGCGCTCCTGGTACCAGCTCGGCTTCTCTTCGGACGATCAGAATCACCGCATCGAATTGGAGGTCCGTCTGCCATGCCTCTCTGTCCGTGCCCGCCACAGCCTCTCCGGTTCCCAGCCCGCGGTCCTCGCGGGTACGGCCGGAGCCCAGGAACAGAAGACTGGTGAATAGGAGGTGGGGTTCCCATGCAACGGTCTATTACCTTTCTGCTCGCTCTTTTTCTGCTCGCGCCTCTCGCCCTCCCCGCCCAGACAGAAGAGACCTTCGGCGAAGTCATCGACGTGCGCGTGGTCAACGTCGAGGCCGTGGTCACCGATCGCAAGGGCAAGCGCGTGACCGGCCTCGAGGCCGGCGACTTCCGTCTCCTGGTCGACGGCGTCGAGGTGCCGGTCGACTACTTCACCGAGGTGGCGGACGGCATGGCGCTGCCCGCGCCGCAGCCCGTGAGCGACTCCGCCGAGGAGGGAGCGCCCGTCGCATCCGTCCCCGCCGGCCCCGTGGGGCGGAGCTTCCTGGTCTTCATCGACGAGAGCCTCTCGATCGCGGCCCAGCGCGACATGGTGCTCAAGAAGCTCGAGAGCGACTTGGACCGCCTCGGTCCCGGGGACCGCATGGCGGTCGTGGCCTTCGACGGCGGCCGGCTGCACCGGCTGGCGAGCTGGACGGGCGACCGCAGGGCCCTGGCCGCTGCCTTCTACGAGGCCCGGCAGCGCCCGGCCTGGGGCCTGATGACGCTGGCGGAGCGGCGGTCCTCGCTGGCCGACCGGCAGTTCCTTGGTCTCGAAGATGCCGACCAGTTCGACCTCTACAGCAACGAGTCTCCGTTCGACGAGTTCGAGGACGAGAGCCTGGAGCCGCAACAGTACACGCGCATCCTGCGGGCGGCCGAGGCTGCCGCCGCGGCGCTGCGCAGCGTGTCGCTGCCTTCCGGCCGCAAGGCCATGCTCCTGCTCTCCGGCGGCTGGCCTTCGCTGCGGCCCATGGCCCGGCTTATTCAGGATGCCAACCGCCTCGGCTACACGCTCTATCCCGTGGACGTGCCGGGCGTCGACATCGCCGTGACGCCCGGGGACGTGACCGCCGACCGGCCGACGGCCGGCCCCGCCCCGCTCCTGCACGATCCCTGGGAGGAGGACGCCCACTACACGCTCCACGTCCTGGCCGAGGCGACCGGTGGCCGGGAGTCCATCAACTCGAACCGCCTCGCCGCGCTGGAGCGGGCCGAGGAGGACACGCGCTCCTACTACTGGCTCGGCTTCTCCCCGGCCTGGAAGGCGGACGACCGCCACCACAGGATCGAGCTCGAGGTCCGGCGGCCGGGCCTGGAGGTGCGCGCCCGCGGCGGCTTCTCCGATCTCTCGCCCGCCACCCTGGCCGGGATGGAGACCGAGGGCCTCCTCCGGTTCGGGCGCGGCGCCGGGTCTTCCGGCCGGCTCCGGGTCGAGATGGGGGAGGCCCGTCCGGCGGGCTGGCGCACGGTCGAGGTGCCGGTGACGCTGGTGCTCCCCGCTCCGGACGAGGAAACCGAGCTCGTCCTGGCGGTCGGCGCCCTGGACCGCTTCGGGGCGAGCTCGGAGCTGCCGCGGATCCCGTTCAAGGTCTCCCCTTCCGAGGGCGCTCCGGCGCGTTCCGTGGTCACCCTGCGCCTGCGCAACGTCCAGCAGAAGCTCGTGTTCCACGTCCGCGATCCGCGCACCGGCCGCCAGATGGTGGAGGAGCTGAGCTTCCAGCCCGGGAAGTGAACGCCTGATAGGATCTGTTGCAGCAAAAGGGCGCCTGCCTGTCGCGGGCGCCCTTTCGTCCCAGCTCCAGGGAGGTTTTCCGATGAAATCCCTACGTCTTCTTCCGGTCCTGCTCGCGGCCCTGGCCCTCCCTGCCGCCGGCCAGCAGCCGCCGGCCGCGGAAGAGCCTGCCAGCATCTTCGGCGAAACGATCGACGTGCGCGTCGTCAACGTGGAGGCCGTGGTCACCGACCGCCAGGGCAACCGGGTGACCGGCCTCGGCCCCGGCGACTTCCGCCTGCGCGTGGACGGCAAGGAGGTGCCGATCGAGTACTTCACCGAGGTGCGCGGCGGCCAGGCCATCGCGGCCACCCCGGCGGACACCGCCGGCTCCGGCCAGAGCGCCGCGGTCCAGGGGCTGCCCGCGCTGGCGCCCGGAAGCCCCGTGGGCACCAGCTACCTGATCTTCATCGACGACTACTTCGGCATCGGCGCGCGGCGCAACGAGGTCCTGCGCGAGCTGATGGACGACCTCGGCCGCCTCGGACCCGAGGACCGCATGGCCATCGTCGCCTTCGACGGCAGGAAGATCGACATGCTGAGCAACTGGTCGGGGATCGAGCGCGAGCTGCACCGCGCGTTCCAGGAGGCCATGAGCCGGCCGTCGTTCGGCACCCAGAGGCTCGCCGAGATCCGCAACTTCGAGAGCTCCCGCCGCCTCGGCGTCAACACCGTGGACGCGCGGTCGTCCTTCGCCAACCGCATCGACCTGGAGGAGCTCGGCTACATGGAGCAGCTCGCCAACCAGATCCGGCGCGCGGTCACCGCGACCGTGGGCACGCTGCGCGGCTTCGCCGCTCCGCCGGGGCGCAAGGTCATGATCCTGCTCTCCGGCGGCTGGCCGTTCTCGCCCGCGGACTACGTCATCGACAACCCGAACCGGCCGATCCTGAACCGCGACGTGCCGCGCGGCGAGGAGCTGTACCGGCCGATCGTGGACACCGCCAACCTGCTCGGCTACACGCTTTACACCGTGGACGTGCCGGGCGTCGATGCGTTCGGCCCGAGCGCGGGCGACGAGGGTCCGCGGGCCGGCGGGCTCAACCTGCGCGAGCAGGAGATCCACGCCACCCTCGACTTCGTGGCCAAGGAGACCGGCGGCAAGGCGCTGATCAACGGCGGGCGCGGCGAGGCCCTGGAGACGGCGGAGACCGACACGCGCTCCTACTACTGGCTCGGCTTCACGCCGCAGCGCGAGAGGAACGACAAGCGCCACGACATCAAGGTCGAGGTGATCCGGCCGGGCCTCGCGATCCGCTCGCGCGACAACTACTTCGACCTGTCGCGCAGGGCCGAGGTCTCGATGGTCGTCGAGAGCGCGCTGCTCTTCGGCAATCCGCCGGGCGCGGCCGCCATGCCCATGCAGGTGAGCAAGCCGGTGCTGAGCGGGCGCAAGGAGATGGAGGTCCAGGTGGCGCTCGCCATCCCGGTCTCCTCGATGACCATGGTGCCCTACGACGGCAAGTTCGTGGCGGAGCTCGAGCTGCGCGTCTCGGCGCTGGACGAGAAGGGGAACCGCGCCGACGTGCCGGTGATCCCGATCCGCCTGACCGCCGAGCAGGAGCCGCCCAAGGGCGGCGCCGTGCGCTACGACACCCGTCTCAAGCTGCGCAAGATCGGCCAGCACCTGATCCTGGCCATTTTCGACCCCGTGAGCGGCAGGATCACCACGGCCGAGGCCGACGTGGTCCCGCCGAGCCGGTGAGGCGTAGAATCCAGCCATGATGAAGCTCACCAGAACCTTCACGGCCTGTCTCCTGCTCCTGTGGAGCGCCTCCGCCTTCGCCCAGAAGGAGGGGAAGAAGGATGCGAAACCCGCTGCGCCCGGCGCGGCAGGGGACCAGGGCTTTTACGTCGAGTCGGTCAACGTCAACGTGGTCAACGTGGACGTCTACGTGACCGACAAGAGCGGCAAGCGCATCCAGGGGCTGACCCAGAACGACTTCGAGATCTACGAGAACGGCAAGAAGGTGGCGGTCACCAACTTCTACGCCGTCGAGGGCGGCAAGGCCAAGATGATCGGCGACGAGCCCGTACCGGCTCCCGACGCGGCCAAGCCCGGCCCCCCGGGTCCTCCGGCGCAGGCCGCGCCGCTGCCGGAGGACCAGCGCCTCCGGCTCGTGGTCTACATCGACAACTTCAACCTCCACCCGTTCAACCGCAACCGCGTCATGCGCGAGCTGCGCGCCTTCCTCGGCCACAAGCTGAACCGCGACGACCAGGTGATGCTGGTGACCTATGACCGCGAGCTGCACGTGCGGCGCACCTTCACCAGCGATCCGGGGCTGATCAACGACTCCCTGGTCGAGCTGGAAAAGATCTCGGCCCAGGCCGTCCACGCGGACTCGGAGCGCCGCGACGCGCTGCGCAACATCGAGGACTCGCGCAGCGCCTCCGAGGCCCTGAGCCACGCCCGGAGCTACGCGCAGTCGACCTTCAACGACCTCTCCTTCAGCGTCGACGCGCTCAAGGAGCTGGTCGGCTCGCTCGCGGGCATGCCCGGCCGCAAGGCGATCCTCTACGTGAGCGACGGCCTGCAGATGATCGCCGGCCAGGACGTGTACTACGCGGTGCAGAGCAAGTACGGCGAGCAGGCGACCGGCCTGACCGAGTCCATGGAGTTCGACGTCTCGCGCCGTCTCATCGAGCTCACGGCCACGGCCAACGCCAACCGCGTCACCTTCTACACCATCGACGCTGCCGGCCTGCGGGTCTACTCCTCGATCTCGGCGGAGAACGCCACGGCCGGGCAGGGGGTCTACGTCGATTCGATCCAGATCTCGAACCTGCAGTCCTCGCTGCAGATGCTCGCGGAGAAGACCGGTGGCGTAGCGATCATCAACGCCAACCAGGTAACGCCGCAGCTCGAGAAGCTGGCCCAGGACTTCGGCACCTACTACTCGCTCGGGTACTCGCCGACCCACTACGGGGACGGCCGGTATTACAAGATCGAGGTCAAGGTGAAGCAGAAGGGCTTGCAGGTCCGCCACCGCGAGGGCTACCGCGACAAGAGCCCGGACTCCCGGATGACCGACGGCACTCTCGCGGCGCTCAACTTCCCGTTCGAGGACAACAAGTTCGGCGTCGAGCTGGAGTTCGGCCAGCCTTCGCCGCGGGAGGGCGGCCACTTCCTGGTGCCGGTGGTGGTCAAGATCCCCATCGGCAAGCTGGTGCTCGTGCCGCGGGAGCAGACGCAGGAGGCACGGGTGCGGCTCTACATCGCGGCCATGGATGAAAAGGGCGGCGTCTCGGACGTCCAGCAGGTGCAGCTCCCGATCAGCATCCCGGCCGCGGACGTGGCAGCCGCCGTGGGCAAGCACTATGCATATTCGGTCAACCTGCTCATGCGGCGGGGGGACCAGAAGGTCGCCGTGGGGGTCCGGGACGACGTGGCGGGCGAGTCCTCCTTCGTCTCCCGCACGCTCCGGGTCGGAACGCAGGTGAGCAGCTCCGGACAATGAGGGACGCGAGAGGAGGAGGCGGGATGCAGGCCTGGATCGAACTGTTCCGGACGCTCGGCGAATCGCTGGTCGAGGTGGTGCGGGCGGAGACTACCGCCCTTCAGGCGGACCTCAAGACCTCGGGCAGGCACATGGCGGTCGCCCTCGGGCTCCTCGGCGCCGCCGTGCTGCTGCTCTTCTGGGTGCTCGGCCTGCTGATCTTTTTCCTCATCGCGTTGCTCTCCACCTGGCTGCAGCTCTGGGCCGCGGCGCTGATCGTGCTCGTGGTGTTCGCCGGGGTCATGGGAGCTCTGGCCTGGCTCGGAGTCCGCCGCTTCCGTTTCGTGGAAAACCCGGTCGACAGCGTGAAGCGCCATGTGGACGATCATCTGGACTGGTGGCAGAACGGGCTGCTGGCCCAGGGCAGGACGCTGGATATCCCGCCGGCCGTGCCGGTCGACCTGGAACGAGAGGAGCTCTCATGAGCGGCGATCTGGAAAAGGCCCGGCGTCAGGCCGAGCTGCGGATCGGAGAGGCGCAGCGCGAAGCGCAGCTCCGCGTCGAGGAGGCACGGCGCGACGCCGAGCGCGCCCTGACCCAGGTGCGGACCGCGGTCGAGACCGAGGTCGGCATCCTGCCCAAGAAAAAGCACGTCCTGTTCCTGTTGGCCGGCGGTGCCGCCGGTCTCGCGCTGGCGCTCCGCCGGCGGAAATCCAAGCGGCGGAAGCTGAAGAGATAGTTATCCCTGGGCGGGGCGCTTGAACACCATGGCGATGTTGTCCGTCGCGCCGGTCTTGAAGTTGACCGACGTGATGGAAACGAGCTCCCACCCGTCCTCTCCCAACTGGTTGAGCTGCGTGACGGAATTGGGGTCGAGGCGGTAGTTCTCACTCCGGATGTTGATGATCTTGTACTCCCACTTGCTCATCTCCACTCGCTCCTTCCCAAAGATCCATCTGGGCACCGCACTCTCAAAACGAAGACATTGTAGCCCGAGCCGGAACGACTGTCACCGTTTCGTCACACCCACGTGATCCGAACCGTAGCGCCTCGTTCCACGATCCACCTCCGGGCCAAGTCGTCCCCCTTGAGCGAGAGCTCGACCGTGCCGAGGGAGCCGGGGATCATCGCCGCCTCCCCTTCGGGGATCTCCGCATAGTGCCCGGCACGCCGGGTCACGCAGCAGCCCGCGACCTCGGCCCTGCACGGCCCCTCGGGGAGCCAGCCGGCCGGGATGTCGGTGATCAGGTTTCCATACCGGTCCACGTGCACCACCTGGCCGGAGAGAGCACCGGGCTCGCGCCGCGGCGGCTCCAGCGGGAGCAGAACCGGATCCTCGATCTCCGGCCCGAGCTCATCCATGGAATTTCCCCGCAACAACCATGCCGCCACGGGCGCAAAGCGGTCGCGGCCATGGAACGTCTGCCCCGGACCGGGCAGGAAGACGTCGCTCCTCTCGACAGAATGGATGGATTGCACCGCCCCGCGGAGAAGCGTGAGGAGCCCGTTGTCGGGCAGGACCAGCCAGGCGGAGCCGGTGCGGGCGACCAGGATGCGCCGGCGGCTGCCCACGCCGGGGTCCACCACGGCGAGATGGACGGTCTCCTCCGGGAACCAGGGCACCGCCGCGGAGAGGAGGAACGCGCCCGCGGCGATGTCGCCCGAGGGCACCTCGTGGGAGATGTCGACGATCTGCGTCCCCGGAGCCAGGCGCAGGACCGTGCCCTTGACCGCGGCCACGTAGTAGTCGGAGGTCCCGAAGTCGGTCAGGAGGGTGAGGAGAGCCATCTTGCGTTCCCGGATCTGATTCTACGGGTCCCCGAGCCGTCCCAGCGCCTCGACGAGCTGGCGTTCGTGCTCCTCCAGGCCGACGTGCGGCGTGCGCAGCAGCGCCGCGGTCAGGCGCTCCCGTTGCGCGCCGGTGAGGAACGCGGCGAGGATCGCCGGGTCCACCTCGCGCTCGGGCGTGCCATCGGCACGGAGGAAATCGGCGAACACGTCTCGCAGGCTCCGCGCATAACGGCCCACCGGGATCTCGCTCTGCTCGGCCTGAACCTCCAACTGCCACACCGCCTGGCTCAGCTCGCCGATCGCCTCGTTGCGGGTCGCCGGGTCTTCGATGGTCGCCACCAGCCATTCCAGGATCTCCGCGGGGCGGGCCGGGCCGCTCTCCGGGATCTCCGCCAATGCCGCGATCCGCTCCTGCCAGGCCTTGAGCTCCGCATCGGGCAGCTCCCTGAGACCGGACAGCGCATCCGCCGCGACGTAGCCGTCCGGGCCCCCGCCGTCCTCCGTCTCGCGGGGGTTGAGGAAAGCCAGCACGTTGTCGCCAGGCCGCAAGCGGCTCGCCGGGTCCTCGTCCGGCATCTGATCGTGGTAGACGGAGATCACCCGTTCGCGGGTGTCGCCCTTGAGGACCGACGAGATGACGATCTCGGTCCGGACCTCCGAGGTGTAGTCCTGCTCCCCCACGGCGACCGACTCTCCGGCGACGCCGACGACGACCAGGCCGGTCTCTTCGTACAGCCGGTACATCGGCTCCACGGGCATGGCGATCACGCCGCCGAGAGGCTCGGCGGCGGGCTCGCCGGCGACGATGCTTTCCCACACCTGGTTCGGCACGGTCAGCCCGATCTCGCGCTCCTCTCCGGCCGAGAGCAGGATGTTCCCCTGCCGTGCCGCGTCGTGCCCGCCGGCCGAGGCGTAGATCCCATAGATTCCGGCCGTGATGGAAGCGAAGGAAAACCTTCCGTCGGCGTCCGTGCGCCGGACGCGCTCCTGCCGGTCGAGCTGGTTGTAGAGCTTGATCTCGGCATCGGGGACAGGCTCTCCGGCTTCGCTGGCGAGCCTGCCGCTCAGGGAGCTGCCGGCATCGCCGGTCCGCTGCGGCCGGTCTCTTTCGGGCCGCTCCCCGGCTCCCTGTTCCGCCGCCGGCGAGACGGTGGTGGCCGAATCGGTCGATGCGGCCGCGCCGAGCCCGAGAAAGGCCGTGACGACAACTGTCGCCAGCGGCGACGCCCGCCGGATGGCGAGCGGCTCCGCCGTGACCGGAGACTCCAGGGTGAGGAGCCGTCCCCGGTCGTCGCGCGTCAGCCGGGCGCAGAGCTTGCCCTGGCAGGCCTCGATGACGCCGGCGATCTCGCGCGGCGTGAGCTGCGCGAAGTCGTACACGGGCTTGTCGCACTGCAGGCAGTGACGTCTGCGTTCGTCGCCTTGCATCGCGTCCCAGGAGCTGGGGCAGGGGGATTCGACCTGAAGGCGATGGATCTTGTCCTTTCTCATTCTCATGGCGGCACCTCCCTGTCGACTTAGACACCCCACGCCGCTTTTTCGATCCCGGCCGGCCGGCCGATCCGGGCTACAATCCCGCCTCGTGCCGAGCCGCCGCCTGCTCCTGTTCACCAAGCCCGCCCGGGAAGGCCGGGTGAAGACCCGGCTGATCGGGGATCTCACCGCCGCCGAGGCCGCGGCGCTCCATGCCGCGTTTCTGGAAGACCTGCTCGACCGGCTGCGGGAAGGCGACTTCGAGCTGCAACTGGCCTGGGCCCTGGACGCGGAAGACGAGCTGCCCGCGGGAGGCATCCGCCAGCAGGGGGAGGGCCTCGGCGAGCGGCTGTACCGCGCGCTCTCCGAAGGCGCCCGGGACGGCGCCGCCGTCATGGCCCTGGGGAGCGACCATCCCACGCTGCCGCTCGCGCTCGTCCACGAAGCGTTCGAGCGGCTGGAGCGGGGGGCGGAGGTCGTGCTCGGGCCGGCCGAGGATGGCGGTTACTATCTCCTCGCCCTGCGCGCGGACGCGGTCGATCCCGGCCTCTTCCGGGACATCCCCTGGAGCACGGACCGGGTCCTGCCCACCACCCTGGAGCGCTGCCGGGACCTGGGGCTCGCGGTGGAGCTGCTCCCCCCGGCCTCGGACGTGGACACACCCGAAGACCTGCGCCGGCTCGCGGCGAGCCTGGCTTCGGACACTTCGGGCGACCTGGGCTGCCCGCGCACCCGCGAGCTGCTGCGCGCCTGGCAACGATTGCCGGAGGAGGGGAGGCCATGAGGATCCTGAGCGCCGAGGCCATGCGCGAGGTCGACCGCTGCGCCATCGAGGAGCTGGGCATCCCGAGCCTGGTCCTCATGGAGAACGCCGCCATCGGCGTGGCGGACGCGATCGGCGAGGTCTACGAGGAGGCCGAGTCCGCCGCGATCTTCTGCGGGCCGGGCAACAACGGCGGCGACGGCCTCGCCCTCGCGCGCCACCTGGCCGTGCGCGGCTACGACGTCCAGGTCTTCCTGGTGGCGGGCCGGCGCGGGATGAGGGGGGACGCCGAGGTCCAGCTCGGGATCTGCCGCCGCCAGGGCCTCGCCATCCAGGAGGTCGCGGACGAGGACGGCGTGGTCGAAGCGCTGGAAGAGGCCCGCGAGGCCGACCTGATCGTGGACGCGCTCTTCGGCACCGGGCTCTCCAAGCCGCTCGAAGGGATGCTCGCCGATCTCGTCCAGGGGCTGAACGACCTGCCCGTGCCGCGGGTCGCGGTGGACCTGCCCAGCGGCCTGAACGGCAGCAAAGCCGAGCCGCTCGGCCCCCATGTCGAGGCCGATCTCACCGTGACCTTCGCCGCGCCCAAGATCGCCCACGTCTTTCCCCCGGCCTCGGAGTCGGTCGGCGAGCTGGTCGTCACCGACCTGGGCATCCCGCCGGAGCTGGTGGACGAGGCGGAGGAGGAGGGCGGTCCGCTCCACCTGCTGCTGGGGGAGGAGCTGTCCGGCCTGCTGCCCGAGCGGAAGCCGGGCACGCACAAGGGGGACTACGGGCACGCCCTGATCCTGGCCGGCTCGCCCGGCAAGGCGGGCGCCGCCATCCTCGCGGTCCGCGCCGCGGTCCGCTCGGGCGCCGGGCTGGTCACCGCGGCGGTGCCGGCGTCGATTCTCGACGTGGTGGACCTGGGCTCGCTCGAATCCATGACCCTCCCCCTGCCTGCCATCACCCTGGACGGGGTCCTGGAGGCGGCGAAGGGCAAGTCGGTCCTCGCCATGGGGCCGGGCCTGGGGCAGGAGGACGAGACTGCCGAGGCCGTGCGGAGCATCGCCCTGCAGGTCCCGCTGCCCCTGGTCCTGGACGCCGACGGCATCAACGCCTTTTCCGGTCGCGCGGCCGATCTGGCCGGCCGGAGCGCCGAGACCGTGCTCACCCCCCATCCCGGAGAGCTGGGACGCCTGCTGGGCATCCCGACCTCCGAGGTGCAGGCCGACCGCATCGCGGCGGCGCGCCGGGCCGCCGCGGAGGCCGAGGCGGTCGTGGTCCTCAAGGGATATCGGACGCTGGTTGCCACGCCCGGGGGCGAGGTGCACGTGAACCCCACGGGCAATCCGGGCATGGCGACCGGCGGCACCGGCGACGTCCTGACCGGCCTGATCGCCGGGTTGCTGGCCCAGGGGCTCGGCGCGCTGGACGCGGCGCGTCTGGGGGTTTATCTTCACGGCCTCGCCGGCGACCTCGCCGCCGCCCGGACGGGCGAGGCGGCGCTCGCCGCGGGCGATTTGTTGACGTATCTGCCGGCGGCGTTCCTGGAGGTGGAGGAGGGCGGGCAGGAATAGATGTGGACCACGGAGACCGAGGAGGCGACCCGCGACCTGGGCCAATCCCTGGCCGCGGAGCTGGCGCCGGACGGCATTCTCCTTCTCTCCGGCGACCTCGGCACCGGCAAGACCGTGCTGGCCCAGGGGATCGCCCGCGGGTTGGGGATCGAGCCGCGGGAGGTCCAGTCGCCGACGTTCACCCTGATCCGCGAGCACCAGGGACGCGGCGGACGGCTCGTGCACGTGGACCTCTACCGCCTCGACCCCGCGGACGTGCCCGCCCTGGGGCTCGAAGAGCTGCTCGCGGGGCGGGGTGTCAAGGTGGTGGAATGGGCCGAGCGGCTGCCGTTCGAGGTTCCCGGAGCGCGCTGGCTCCGGCTGCGGCGGCTGGACGGGGGCGGGCGGGAAATCACGGAATCTCAACAGACCTGACAGGAGGGTTTATGGCGATAAAGAAGGTGGGCGTGCTCGGGTGCGGCCTCATGGGCTCGGGCATCGCCGAGGTGTGCGCGCGCTCCGGCTATGACACTGTGGTGCGCGAGGTGAGCCAGGACCTGGTGGACAAGGGCCTGGGCCGGATCCAGGGCTCCCTGGGCAAGGCGGTGGAGAAGGGCAAGCTCGACGCCGCGGCCCGCGACGAGACGGTCGGCCGCCTGCGCGGCGCCGTCGATCTGGGCGACCTGGCCGACTGCGACCTCGTGGTCGAGGCCATCGTCGAGAACCTGGACGAGAAGCGCAAGACCTTCACCCACCTCGACGAGGTGGTCAAGGAGGGGGCGATCTTCGCCAGCAACACCTCGTCGCTGACGATCACCCAGATGGCCATGTTCACCCGCCGGCCCGACCGCTTCGTGGGGCTCCACTTCTTCAACCCGGTGCCGGTGATGAAGCTCTGCGAGGTGGTGCGCACGCTCCTCACCTCGGAGGAGACCTTCGGCGAGGCGTTCGAGTTCGTGCGCTCGCTCGGCAAGGAGCCGATCGCCTGCCGCGACAACTCGGGCTTCATCGTCAACCGGTTGCTGGTCCCCTATCTCCTGGACGCCATCCGCGCCCTGGAGGAGGGGGTGGGGAGCGCCGAGGACATCGACAAGGGCATGCAGCTCGGCTGCGGCTATCCCATGGGACCGTTCACCCTGCTCGACTTCGTGGGGCTGGATACGACGTACTACATCGCCAACATCATGTTCGAGGAGTACCGGGAGAAGCGCTTCGCGCCGCCGCCGCTCCTCAAGCAGATGGTGTCGGCCGGCCGCCTGGGCAGGAAGAGCGGCCGGGGCTTCTACGAGTACGGCAAGAAGTAGCCCCCCTCTCCGGCCCGCTCCTTGCACGATTCGTGGGGTCGGAGGGAGTCTGCTAAACTCTGGGCTCCCGAGGCCGCCGCTCGCGGCGGCCTCCTCATTTATGAACGCGCCTCCTGAAGAACCCGGAACATGACGCAAGTGACCCTCCCCGAAGAGGGGCTGGATACCCTGTTCGGCACCCATGACGAGAACCTGAGGCGCGTCGAGCGCACCTTCGACGTGACGGTGACCGCCCGCGGCAACGAGCTGAACATCCAGGGCGAGCCCGAGCGCGTCGAGGCCGCCGAGCGCCTCTTCACCGGCTTGAACGCGGTGACCGCGAAGGGCTATCGCTTCAAGCCCGGAGAGGTGCCGACCGCCATCCGGGTGGCCGCCGAGTCCCCCGAGACCTCGCTGGTCGACTTCTTCCTGCCCGACGGCATGCTGGCCGTGGTGCGGCGCATGGTCACGCCGCGCACGTTCAAGCAGCAGCTCTACATGCAGGCGATGATCGACTACGACATCGTCATCTCGATCGGCCCGGCTGGCACGGGCAAAACCTACCTCGCCGTGGCCATGGCCGCCGCCTACCTGCTGGAGAAGAAGGTGCGGCGCATCATCCTGGCCCGGCCCGCGGTCGAAGCCGGCGAGAAGCTCGGCTTCCTGCCCGGCGACCTGGCGGAGAAGGTCAACCCGTACCTGCGGCCGCTCCACGACGCCCTCCACGACATCATCGGCTACGAGAAGGTCGGGCGCATGCTGGAGCGCGGCATCATCGAGGTCGCGCCCATCGCCTTCATGCGCGGGCGGACCCTGAACGACAGCTTCATCATCCTGGACGAGGCGCAGAACACCACCACCGAGCAGATGAAGATGTTCCTCACCCGCATCGGCTTCAACTCCAAGGCGGTGATCAACGGCGACATCACCCAGGTGGACCTGCCGCAGGGCCGCATGTCCGGCCTGCGCGAGGCGCAGGAGGTGCTCTCCGGCGTGCAGGGGATCAAGTTCTTCTTCTTCGACCAGCGGGACGTGGTCCGCCACGCCCTCGTCCAGAAGATCGTGACCGCGTACGACTCGTTCGACCGCGTGAAGGCCGAGCGCGAGAGGGAACGGACGGCCGTGCCGGCACACCAGGCGGAGGCACCTTCTCCATCGTAGGGCGCAAGCCGGCCATGTCGAGCCCCGCCCCCAAATCGCGTCCGTCCCGGATCGACCTCCTCCACACAGGCACGTTCCTCCTGCGCCGCCGGCTGCAGGAGAAGCGGCCCTGGCAGCGCGCCCTGGAGACGCCCTCGCTCTGGGTGACGGTCTTCCTGATCGTCGGCACCTGGACCCTGATGCCGGGCGCCTTCCTGTTCTCGCCGCGGGCGACCCCGGGCGCCATCGCCGCCCGCGACTACGTCGCCTCCCGCGATCTCCTGGTCTGGGACGAGGACGCCACCCGCACCAAGCAGCAGCAGGCCCGCGAAGCCGTCCTGCCGGTCTACGACCTGGACCTCGGAGCCATGGACGACCTCGACGGCCGCCTGGAGAAGATCTTCGTCAGCGGCCGGCGATTGCTCGCCCGGCCCGCCGCCGCCGAATCGCCGGCTCCCGCGGTATCTCCGGCCTCGCCGGCCTCGCCGACCGCCCGGGACCTGCTCAAGGAGATCGGCCCCGA
>Ga0268265_10000644_pt1 | contig 34680 bp, 30 predicted proteins | sample KBSSwiS52_FD_190355 | JGI IMG/M metagenome (GOLD analysis project Ga0268265, IMG submission 190355) | Switchgrass rhizosphere microbial communities from Kellogg Biological Station, Michigan, USA - KBS Switchgrass S5-2 (SPAdes) (version 2) | ecosystem: Host-associated > Plants > Roots >...
CCCGGTGCGTCCGCCTTGCTTTCGTCGCGCTCGTCGATTGCGGGCGCCTTCTGCAACCGCTCGATCATCCGCAACAGGTCAGGGGAAAGCTTCCCGGATTCCGACGCAACCGGAGCGATTCCGACGCGAGGCTTCGCGATCGTCGCTGCTGCCGCGCTTTTGACTATCGCGGTAGCGAGAGCAACCCCGACAGCGGCCGAAACGAGTGGACTAAGGACGTAGGTGAGCGCGCCCCGAACGAATCTGGACGCAGTAATGGAACGAGCGGCAAGCATGGTGTTCTCCTGTAGTGAGTGGGACTCACCTGGAGAAACGACGCCTGCCGGAAATCCCCTCAGCTCAGGAGTACTGCCGGGCCGCCGCTGCGAGCTGCTTGTGAACTTCGTCACGCAGCGCGGCCGGCTCGATCACTTCGACGTGTGATCCATGTCGCATGATGTCCATCACCAGCTCGCGCGAGTCGCGATACGGGATGCGCAGTTCGTAGCGACCATCCTGCAGAGACTTGCCCTGCTGCTGCGGATGCCACGCTTCATCTGCGACCCATCGAGCGCGCTCGGCCGAGAAGCGCAGGACCGCGATCTTGTCCGCCTTGCCGCCGAAGATGCCGTACGCGCTCGCGTAGTGGTTGTCGAGATCGGCATCGGGCAGGTCGAGCGCAGCGTCCTCCAGTACCTTCGTACGACGCAGGCGATCGAGCGAGAACGTTCGCAGCTCGTTGTTTTCCTCGTCCCACGCATCCAGATACCAAGCCTCGCGATAGTGCGTGAGCCGCTGTGGAGAGACCGTGCGCTCGGATTGCCGATTACTGCCACGGGAATGATATTCGAACCAGAGCTTGCGTCGCTGCAGCGTTGCTGAGGCCGCGACTTGAAACGCTTCGCCCGCTGTGCGTGAAGCGACGCCCGGAAATCGAATGCGCGCGGCCGCTTCGCCGAGATTCAGTCGCCGGTGCTGGACGAGCTGATTCAGATGTTTCGTGATCGCAGACACTTGCTCGGCGAGCAGGCCGCCGCCGAGGTCGCGAAGAATCCGCTGCATGACTGCGAGTGACTGCAGCTCCGCGGGCGAGAACCACAGCCCCGGCAGCTCGTAGCTCTCGTCTCCGGGCACTCTCTTATATATGAACCCGCCGCGGTCCGAATCGAACTCGATCGGCGCGTTCAGGTAATCCTTCATCGACTGGACGATGCGATACAACGTCGCCCGCGAGCATTCGAGCCGCGCCATCAGGCTGTCCACGTCGATCGGCGTGCGCCGGTTCGCGAGGATGGAGTGGAGCTGGAAGATGCGGTCGAACTTATCCAACGACTGCTCTTTAGTGCGAGGCGCAGACGCGGATCTCGAGATCCGCCTTGACCGGCGACTGCACCTGGCCGCACGACTGGCCGCGACCTTCGAGCTCAGCGATCAACGCCGCCGTCACACCGACCCGCGTGATCCCGACATCGCCCTCGAAGAGCGGCTCGAAGAGCCACCGCGAGACTTCCTCTTGCGCAACCTCGGCCCAGGGAGTCTTCTTCCCGATCAGCTGCAGACCAGAGACGCGGCCGGTGCTCGTCACATCGAACACGAAGATCGCTACGCTGGGTTTCCCGGCCCGCCGGACCTGCGAGCCGACCACCGGCTGCGTGACATCGCAGCTCTTGAGCGGATTTGCCGCCGGATCGAACGGAATCTTCCGTTCTCGCTTCAGCGAAGTTTCCAGCTCCGTGAGCTCACTCAGGCTGCGTTTGCAACCGGGCGCCGGCGCGGCGTTGCCCAAACCGCAAAGCATCAGCAATGCGGCGAAGCAGGCAGCGGAAGCCAGAGTCGAGTGGCGCATAACACCGAGTGTACACGCGCTGCTGTACCATCCGCGCATGGGGCTCAGCCGCGCGGAAAAAGGAATTGCGTCAGTCCGTAAAGGAAAACTCGGCACTCGAGGGCATTCATCATCCATTTGCCAAGGGGAAGCGGATGTACTGGCCGAAGACCATGGAGGACTTGGTCAGGTATTGGAACAAGCGGGTCGCCAAGGACCGTCTATCGCGGAAGAAAAAAGCGACTCGAGCGGCGCGTAGTCGCGGCTCATCGCGGCGTGGATAGCCTGCACGTACGTTCGTTTTCCCGTACCCGCCAAAGCGCTCAACCTGAGCGGGTTGATCCCCGCCTGCCGCGCCATCAGTAGAGCCAACAGGCGCGCCAGTCTTCCATTTCCGTCGTGAAAGGGATGGATGAGTATGAGCTCTGCATGCACTTGCGCGAGTGATTGCGCGACGGACGCATCCCTCGCTCGTCCACAGGGCGTATGCCTGCGCAGTACCTCTCTTCCCAGAATGGCCATGAGTCGCGGAATCAGCGGGGCATGTGCAAACTGAAATCCGCCCCTAGCGATGTTCAGTGTCCGATAGTTCCCGGCCCACGGATAGATTTCCCCAAGCCACATTCGGTGCAAACGACGAATGTCGCCAGGTGTGAATCGATGAGCCGGCCCGTAGGCCTGCTCCGCCTCTCGTTGCGCTGCCTCGAATGCATGCGTTTCAACCTCCTCCATCTCCCGCACACGTGTGATGCCCAGAAGATTGCGCAGAACGCGGCCGCGGGAGCCTGGCTGGAACTCCGATTCGCTACCCGCGGCCGCATATCTTTTCGATGCCATGCCCGTCCCTGGCGAGATCGCTCATTGCTTGAGCATTCGATGCTAAGCACTTGAGCTACGTATTAGCTTCGCAACTACCTCCGTCTTCACGCAGAAATTGATTCCCACGACACCTAGCCGAACTGCTAGTGCTGCTACCATTTCCGCCCCGACACCCAGTCGTCCGCGGTGACCTGTGCCCGACCAGAAGATCGAACCCCCGACCGAGAAAGACATCGAGAACATCGCGATGGGCGTGGTGCACGCCGGGCAGGTCATCGAGCAAGCTTTGGGCGAAGACATCGACGGCACGCGCAACGATCTCGCGCTGATCCAGCGCCTGCTCGATCAAGGCGTGGTCGAGCCCGAAGCGACGTACACCCTACAGGCGCTCGGCCTCGCGTTCGGTCGCGCGTTCCTGAACGAGTTCCCGGACTACGACTGGTGGATGGTCGAGGACGAGTACGGCCGCGATCCCGCGATCCGTTACAAGGAAACGAGCCTGCTGGTGTTTCCGATGACGATGATCTCGAAGCGCGTCGAGGACGGCGAGCCCTTCGACGTCGGCGAATTGTTCGATGGGCTGGCTAAGCAGCTCGCGGAACTGATCGACGAAGGCGTCTACGGCGAGTAGGCGCGCGTCTCACCCGCCGCGCTTCTCCCACTCGCTCCTCAACATCGCGAACGTCTGCAGATCGTGCCACGCGTTGCGCACGAAGAACGACTTCAGCTTGCAGCCTTCGTACCGGAAGCCCAGCCTCTGCAGCACCTTCTCCGACGCGGTGTTTCCGACGAACACATGCGCCCACAAGCGATGAGCGCGCAGCTCGCCGAAACCGAACTTCACGAGCGCCACGGTCGCCTCTGACGCAAGACCCTGCCCCCAGCGATCCTTACGCAACACGTAGCCGAAGCCGTACTGCGGGCCATTCGTGTCGCTGCGCATGAGGCCGCAGCTGCCGATCAGCTGATTCGTCTCTTTGTGGATGAGCGCGAAGGTGTAGTTCGCGCGATCGTCCTGCGAGGCCTCGCCGGCTACGAGCTCCAGGAATCCCCTGGTCTGCTCCGGAGTGTTCGGCCCGAACGCCGTGTAGCGCGTGACCTCCGAGTCGCTCGCGTACTGGTGCACGGCATCGTAGTCGTCCACGGTGAAAGCACGGAACGACAAGCGAGCGGTTTGAATGACGGGCTTCATGGCAATTCGGAGCGTGGCACAGCCCGAGTGTGCCTCAGACCCTGCGCAGGACGCTAACCGCGCGAGCGTCCTCGCTTGTAGTCGCATGCCGGAAGACCGGCTTGACGGGCATTTTCACCCCGCTGAGGCTCTCCCCGAACGCCTCTTTTGCCCCAAAATGCCCAGATTCGCGCGCACCGCGTCCAATTCCCGCTTCGCCGCGCGTCTCTAAAGCAGGCGAAGCATGGTGCCCGCCGACGACCTGACGGAGAACTTCGATGCAATATCTTCTCGTCCTTCACGTTAACGAATCCGGCTGGGGCCAGATGACTCCTGAGCAGCAGCAGCAAGGTTTGGCCGCCTACCTGGCTTACGGCGAGGCCCTGCGCAAGGCCGGTGCGTTCGTCGGCTCCAACCGGCTGAAACCGTCTGCCAACTCGACCACCGTGCGCGTCGCCAACGGCAAGACGCAGGTGCTCGACGGTCCGTATGTGGACTCCAAGGAGCAGGTCGGCGGCTACTACCTGATCGACGCTCCGGATCTCGATGCCGCGATCACCTGGGCTTCGCGTTGCCCGGCCGCGAGTCACGGCGTCGTCGAAGTGCGTCCGGTCTGGCAGATGCAGTGAGCCGACGCTCATGAGCTTCCCTGAAGGCGACGAGGCTCGCAGAACTGCCGACGCGGTGGCGCGTCGCAGTTACGGCAAACTCGTCGCCTTCCTCGCGGCTCGCACGAGGGACGTCGCATCGGCAGAGGACGCGCTCGCGGAAGCGTTCGCGTCGGCGCTCGTCGATTGGCCGGCGAACGGCTGCCCCAAGAATCCCGAAGGCTGGCTGCTCACCGTCGCGCGGCGCAAGCTCATCGACAGCGTCCGCCGCCGTCAGACCGGCGAGGCCGCGAGCACACAGCTGGAGATTCTCGCCGAAGGCCTGGAGGATGCTGCCGCGCAAGCGGAGAGAGACATGCAGATCCCCGACAAGCGCCTCGCACTGCTGTTTGCGTGCGCGCATCCAGCGATCGAAGCCGGGATCCGCGCGCCGCTGATGCTGCAGGTCGTGCTCGGATTGGATGGCGAGACGATCGCCTCGGCCTTTCTGGTCTCGCCGGCAGCGATGCGCAAGCGGCTGTCGCGTGCGAAGGAGAAGATTCAGCAGGCGGGGATTCCGTTCTCGATTCCCGAACGTGAAGAGCTGCCGCATCGGCTCGACACGGTGCTCGATGCGATCTACGCAGCCTTCGCCGAAGGCTGGACCGACGCGAGCGGCACGGATGCGAACCGCCGCAATCTCACGAGCGAGGCGCTTTTCCTCGCACGACTCGTCGTCGAGTTGCTGCCGCAGGAAGCAGAGGCACTCGGTTTGCTCGCACTCATGCTGCATGCGGAAGCCCGGCGAGCCGCCCGACGCAGCGCCGCCGGCGAGTACGTGCCGCTCGCCGAACAGGATCCGACGTTGTGGAACGCGCAGATGATCGACGAAGCCGAGAGCGTGCTCTATCGCGCGAGCGCACTCGGGGCAATCGGCCGCTATCAACTCGAAGCAGCGCTGCAGTCGGCGCACGTTTACCGACGTCGCACCGGTCAAAACAACTGGGCCGAAGTCGTGCAGTTCTACGACGCGCTGTCAGCGCTCACGGACTCGCCCGTCGTCGCGATCAATCGCGCGCTCGCGATCGCCGAATTGCATGGCGCGGAGGCCGCGGCCGAAGCGATGAAGGACATCGCGACCGATGATCGCCTCACCGAGTATCAGCCCTACTGGGCAGCGCGCGCCGAGCTGTTATCGAAGACTGGCGCGTACGACGAAGCGCGTCAGGCGTACGAAATGGCCATCGGGCTCGAGCGCGAACCCACGGTGCGAGCATTTCTGCAGAAACGCCAGGGCGCCCTGCCCCGCTAGATCTCGCGACCGGAACCTAACGCATCGTCAGGTGTTCCTACCGCCTGTGACTCTGATCAGGACACCTTTTGGCTTCTCGAGCACCGCTGCAGACGTCGCAGCCGGTGTCGATCTCGCTGGCCGCCGCGTCATCGTTACTGGCGCTGCGTCGGGCATCGGTGCTGAAACAGCACGAGCGCTTGCCTCGTGTGGAGCGGAAATCACACTGGCTGTGCGCGACGTCGCCGCTGGCGAACGCACGGTTGCAGCTATTGCCGCGAGCACAGGCAACAGAGCATTGCGTGTGGCACGGCTGGAGCTGGCCGACCTGCGCTCCGTCTCGAACTTCGTCGCGTCGTGGGAAGGGCCGCTCCACATATTGATCAACAATGCAGGTGTGATGGCCTGCCCCGAGGCCCGAACGCCGTCGGGCTGGGAGCTGCAACTGGCCACCAACCATCTCGGACACTTCGCACTAGCCGTAGGCTTGCATAGAGCGCTGGCGGCCAGTGGCGGCGCACGGATCGTGGCCGTCAGCTCGAGCGGTCACCAGATCTCGCCGGTGATCTTCGACGACCTGCACTTCAGCTTCCGCCCCTACGATCCGTGGCTGGCCTACGGACAATCGAAGACAGCGAATGTGCTGTTCGCAGTGGAAGCGACTCGGCGCTGGAGCAATGACGGCATCACAGCGAACGCGCTCATGCCGGGTGCCGTGTACACGAATCTGCAGCGTCACACCGGCGGCAAGGGCAGCGGACGCACGCCGGCAGAGTGGTTCAAGTCGGTCGAGCAAGGCGCCGCCACCTCGGTGCTGCTGGCGGTATCGCCATTGCTCGAAGGCATCGGCGGACGCTATTTCGCCGACTGCAATGAAGCTGAGACCGTCGACCGCCGGACCGGCACCTTGGGCGGTGTGGCTCGCTATGCGCTCGACCCGACGAATGCCGAGCGGCTGTGGAATGTCTCCGAGGATGCGCTGTCGCGCTAGCGGCGACGGTTGCCCTCCTTTGCGGCATCGATGATCACTTCCCGCAGCCACGTGTGCGCCGGATCCGCCGTCTGGCGTCCGTGCCAATACAAACCGTAGTTCATCTTCGGCGACTCGAACGGGAACGCGAGTACGCACACGCCTGCCGGCCGCCGCAGATACTCGGCAACTCTGGAGCCCATCGTGGCGATCAGATCCGTCTGCCCGGCCGCGAACGCGGCGGTGATGAAGTGCGGCACTGTCATTGCGATCTTGCGTCGCTGCGCGCCTCGCTGCATGAGCAACTGGTCGACGATGCCCATGTCGCCTTCCGGGTAGTAGACGACCGCGTGATACGCATCCAGGAACTGCGCCTGCGACAGCGTGCGCTTGATCGTCGGGTGGTTCTCGCGAATCACACAGACGAGGTGATCGATGTACAACGGCGCCGAAACGATGACCCCGCTCGGCTGATGCGCGCCTTGCGGGAACGGGCCGATCGCCAGGTCGAGCGCACCGGACGCCAGCTCCTGCGTCGGCAGCTCGAACACGCCGCTGACGCGGCGGATGACGAGCTTCATGCAAGGCGCCTGCGAGCGCACGCGCTTGAGGACCTTCGAGATCAGCGTCAACTCCAGGTCGTCGCTGGTCGCGATCCGCACCGTGACTGAAGATGACTCAGGCTTGAAGTTGGGACGACCGATGGCCTGCCGAACCTTCGCGAGCGCTTCGCGGATCGGCGCGTCCAGCTCGCGAGCGCGCAAGGTGGGTCGCATGCTCTTGCCGTCTTTTACGAACAGCTGGTCGCCGAAGACCGTGCGCAGTCGCGCGAGCGCTCCACTCAGCGCCGGCTGCGTGACATGCAACCGCCGCGCGGCGCGCGTCACCTGCCCTTCGGTCATGAGCGCCTCGAAGGCGACCAGCAGATTCAAGTCGAAGCGATCGAGATTCACGGCGCTGATGCTCTCGTATCTCTCAAAACGATTGGATCGGGCAGCGGCGCACGGCTACGCTGCAACCGTGCGATTACATACGACATGGCTGATTCTAGCGTTTGCCGGGCAGGCAGTGGCCGGGCCTGCCGCGGACGAGATCCGCGAAAGTGTCCGCGCCTATCGCCTACAGCACGAACCGGCGATCGTCAGCGAGTTTGCAGAGCTTCTGGCGATCCCGAACCACGCCTCGGATAGCGCGAACATCGGCAAGAATGCGCAGCTCATCGCCCGATCCCTGCAAGAGCGGAAGGTCGAGACGCGGCTGCTGGAGCTCGAAGGGGCGCCGCCTGTCGTCTTCGGCAAGCTCGATGCGCCGGGTGCGACCAGGACGGTCACGTTCTACGCCCATTACGATGGGCAGCCGACGCGCCAGAGCGGCTGGACCACACAACCCTTTCAACCGGCGCTGCAACGTCCGGACGGCTCGACCGTCGATCTGCGCTCGCTGCCGCAGCGTCTCGACCCTGAGTCGCGCCTGTTTGCGCGCTCGGCCAGCGACGACAAGGCGCCGATCATCGCCATCGTCACTGCCCTCGATGCCCTGCGAGCCGCGCGCTGGGAGCCGAACGTCAACCTGCGCTTCTTCTTCGAGGGTGAAGAGGAAGTCGGCTCGCCGCACCTCTCCACCCTTCTGAAGACCTACGAAGCGGACCTGAAGACCGACCTCTGGGTCATCTGCGACGGCCCGGTTCATCAGGACGGCAGCAAGCTGGTGTACTTCGGCGTGCGCGGCGCGACGGCGCTCGACATCACCGTCTACGGCCCGAATCGCGGCTTGCATAGCGGCCACTACGGCAACTGGGCGCCAAATCCCATTGTGCTGCTCACCCACCTGCTCGACAGCATGCGCGACACGCAGGCGCGCATTCTCATTCCTGGTTTCTACGACGACGTGCGTGCACCGACACCAGCGGAGCTGAAGGCCGCACGCGAGATGCCCGACTACGATGCGCAGATCGAGCGCAACCTCGGACTTGCCCGCACCGAGGGTGAGCCGGCATCGCTGCAAACGCAGCTCATGCTCCCAGCTCTGAACGTACGTGGCATCGCCGGCGGCGCCGTCGGTGAAGCGGCCGCGAATGTCATCAGCCCGGAAGCGACCGCCTCGATCGACTTCCGTCTCGTCCCGAATCAAACGCCGGATGGCGTGCGCCGGCGAGTCGAGCAGCACGTCGAGCGGCAGGGCTACTTCATCGTTCGCAAGCCGCCCGATGAGGCCACGCGCCTCGCACATCCGAAGATCGCGCTGCTGGCATGGGACAACGAGGGTTCCTATCCCGCCGCGCGCACGCCGCTCGACAACCCCATGGCGCAGCACGTCGCTCGCGTCGTCGAGCAAATGGCCGGTGCCAGGATCGTCGTGGCGCCGACACTCGGCGGCAGTGTTCCGATGCACTTGTTCCAGGGCAGCGCGAATACGCCGGTCGTCGGCGTGCCGCTCGCAAACTTCGACAACAACCAACACGCAGCCAACGAAAATCTGCGCCTGCAGAATCTGTGGGACGCGATCGAGATCTTCGCAGGACTGTTCACCGGGGAGCCCCAAAAATGAAATTAGGCATGAGACCAATACAGCTAGCCGTCGCCGCCCTCGCCTTGCTAACTGCCGGCACAGTTTGGGCCGGCGCAGGAGACCTGCATCTCCAGCCGTGCACGGACAAGAAGCTGAAGCAGCCTTCCAAATGCGGCACGTACACGGTGTGGGAGAACCGCGCGGCCAAGTCGGGACGCACGATCGACCTGAACGTCAGGGTGCTGCAAGCGACGGCTGCGAATCCCAAGCCGGATCCGGTATTCGTGCTGCTCGGCGGCCCGGGCGAAGCCGCAACGTCGGCTGCGTCTTACTACGGCGATGACCCTGGAATGGCTGATCGCGACATCGTGTTGGTCGATGCGCGCGGCACCGGCAAGTCGAATGGCCTGCACTGCCCGATTCCGAAAGACGGCCCGCTGCAAGGCTTCATGCCGACGCTGAACGTCCCGGTGATCAAGGCATGTCGCCTGGAGCTCGAGAAGCACGCAGACCTGCGCTATTACCTGACGACGTACGCGATGGACGATCTCGATGACCTGCGGGCCGCGCTTGGCTACGACCAGATCAATCTCGACGGCGGGTCGTACGGTACGCGCGCCGCGCTGGTCTACATCCGTCAGCACGCGGAACACGTGCGCACTGCGACGTTGTGGGGCAGTACCGCCCTCACGCAGCCGATGCCGCTGTACTTCCCAAAAGACGCCGAAGGCGCCCTGCGCAAGGTATTCCGTGACTGCTACGCGGAGCCGGCGTGCAAGACCGCCTTCCCCGATCTGGAAGCCGACTACAAACGCACGGTCGAGCGGATCGAGAAAGGTCCGGTGCGCGTCACCGTCAAGGATCCGCGCAACGGCAAGGCGACGGAGGTCAATCTCGAGCCCGACGACTTCGCCGAATCGTTGCGCGCGATGATCTACAAGCCCGAGTCCATGCGCAGCATCCCGTTGCTGTTGCACAAGGCGGCGGGCGGCAACTACCAGGCCTTCGCCGACTATCAGATCGAGCGCAATGTCGAGCTCAACGACGAGATTGCCGACGGCCTGTATTTCTCCATCACCTGCACCGAGGACGTCGATCGCGTCGATCTGCAGCAGCTCCACGAGAACGGTCGCGGCACCTTCCTCGCGGACCATCGCGCGGGACCGCACCTGGAAGGCTGCAAAGGTTGGCCGCGCGGCAAGCTGCCGGCTGGATTCGGCGAAGAAGTGCAATCCGATGTGCCGGTGCTGATCATGGTCGGCGACAACGATCCGGCCACGCCGCCCAGCGCGGCGCGGGCCGCGGTGTCACGGCTGTCGAACGGGCGCGTCGTCGTGGTTCCTCACGGCGGGCACACGCTCGCGGGACTCATTGGCGAGAAGTGCGCGAACGGGATTGCCCAGCGCTTCCTGGAGACGGCGGATCAGCGGTCGTTGGATATCTCGTGCTTGAAGGACGTCAAGCACAAGCCCTTCGTCCTCGAGTGACAGTCAACACTTCGCGGCAATATAGGTCTGGTCCTTGACCGCCGCACCGCCGGGCACATTGCAGAACCGCGGATTCCTTTCGCGCTTGCCGTCTTCGTTGTCCTTCAGGAAGCCGCCAGCATCGATGGGCGCCTTCGGGTCCGGAACGGCAACCTCGAAATGGACGTGATTCAACATCGCGCAACCGACTGCGGCCTCGATGCCGAGCAAAGTACCCGCCTGCACGATGACGCCGACTTTCAACTGCGCATAGCCGGACACCGAGCCCTTTGCCAGATGCGAGTAGTTCGTCCACTCGCCATTCGCGTGCGCGATCCAGACGTAGTTGTTGTGACAGTCGGCCGCCGCCCGCCCGCTCTGCTGTTCGCTGTACGCGTCCTGGATCGCCATGACGCGTCCGGGCGCAGCTGCCACTACGAGATACGGCTTTGGTCCGTTGACGGCGAATAGATCGACTCGGCCGCGCGGACGATGGGAGCTGAAATCATCGAAGACCTTGACCTCGATACCATCGTTGTACGGCAACCGATAGATGCCCTGGCTCGTTGGCTGCGCGATTGGCTCTGCTGCGTCAGCGGCCACGAACACGCAACACACAACGACTGCGTAGCGAAGCTGTTTCATGCCCGACCACACGCGTACGCGCACAGCTCCCGGACCAACTTCGCCGCGACAGTCGCGGTCATTCCGTTGATATCCCGATCCGGGTTGAGTTCAACGATATCGGCACCGACGAGCGGCGCGCGCTGTGCCTGCAGCACATTCATGATATCCCGCACCGTCAGCCCACCCGGCTCGTGATGCGACACGCCCGGCGCGACTGCCGGATCCAGCCCGTCGAGGTCGATCGACACGTACAGTGGGCCTTCGAGAATCGGCACGGCGTAGGGTGAAAAAGTCCGCATCGGAATGATCTCGACCCCGAAGCGCTCGACCTGCGCGCGCTGCTGTCGCTCGAGCGTGCGGATCCCAACCTGCACCAGACGGCGCGCCAGCCCCTGCTCCATGATTCGTGCGAACGGCGAAGCATGCGAGCGCTTGTTGCCCTGGTACTCGTCGTACAGATCCGGGTGAGCATCGAAGTGCAGGATGTCGACCGGCCCGCGCTCCGCATGAATTGCGCGCAGCACCGGGTACGTCACCGAGTGATCGCCGCCGATGGAGATCGGACAATGACCGGCACGCAACGGCGCCAGAATCGAGCGCTCGATGATGTCGTCGTCGCCATCCGCCTCGCGCAGCGGCGCATCGCCGCAGTCGTTGATGATCAGATCGCGACCGAGCTCATGCCCGTCCTCGGAGGCGATCGTGGTGCCATCGCACGCGAGCGCGGCACGAACGAACGCGGGCCCCTTGGCGGGCCCGCGCAGGTAGGAAGAATGGCGATCGGTTGGCAGACCGATCAGGGCGAATGTCGGCTTCATCTCCGAATTATGCCTGAGGCAGGTTACGGCTCACTTAGTACCGCTGACCTGGTCCGACCAGGTCCCCGCGCGCGGATAGCCGTTGAGGAACGGCAGCGCCGTCTCGACCATCTGCGGCGCAACGCCCATCTCGTAGTGCGTCACGTTCGGCAGGATCGCGAGGCGATTCGCCGACATGTGCTCGCGCTGCCAGCCCGCATCTTTCAACCCGCCGCCGAGCATCTGGTAGAACTTCACGATGGACTCCGGACGCATCATGTCGCTGTCGCCATAGATGAGCATCGTCGGCATCGTCAGCTTCTTGACGTCCGTCGACCAGTCGTACGGCTTGCGCATGTACTCGCCCATCTTGTCGAGCAGCTTCGGAAAGTCCTCCGGATGCGGCGCAACGGCTACGTACGACTTGTACATCGGCGTTTCCTTCATCTGCTCCGCCATCTTGCCGCTGACCGCGGCCTGCTGCGGCATCATCTCGGGATAGAACCCGTCCGTCGAATAGATGCCGGAAACCAGCACCAGGCGGCGAACCGCTTGCGGCTGCTGGATGGCGAGCTGAAATGCGGCCCCGGCGCCGAACGAGTAGCCCAGCACGTCGACTTTCTGATAGCCGAGCTTCTTCAGCAGCACGCCGAGATCGGCGCCCATGTCGATCAGGCTCATGTCGCGATTGCCGAGGTCCGTGCGGCCGTGGCCCTGCAGGTCGACGCCAATCACTTCGCGGCTCTTCGCCAGCGTGGCGAGGTTCGGGCCGAACATCTCGATCTGGCCAAGGCCGCCGTGGAGCAGCAACAGTGGCTCGCCTTTGCCGTATACAGCGTAGTAATAGTTCACTCCGTTGATGGCCTCGTGGCCACTCTTCACCGGCTTGGGCATCTGGGTCATGGTCGGATTCTCCGCAGCGTTGGTGGGGGTCGGGACGACGGACGTAGCAATCGTTGCCGCGAGCGCTGCGGTCAGCGTAGCCAATACCGTGGCCGCCTTTGTATGCAGGGTCATCTGAAGCTCCTGTAGCGAATACTCGATGTCAGCCCAAGGACGCACGACAGCGTGCCGTTCCGACAGTGGACTAATACGCACGACAGGTCCCCCAGGGCAATAACCTGTCAGGTCATCGATACAGGTTAGCGCGCTTTGCGATGAGGGGGAGGATGGTCTGCAAAGAACGCACCCAGCCGTTCGGCCAGCCCGCGTGCGTTTTCAAGATGGAGCATGTGCGTAGCACCGTCGAGCACGAACGGCTCGGCATGACCCATCCAGGCGGTCAACAAATCCTGTCGCTGCTGCCAGACCGGCGAGATTTCATGACTCTTGCCGCCCATCACCAGCAGCACCGGCTGCACGATGCGCGCCGCCTCTGCTTCGCCAAAGACCCATTGTTGAATCGCCGGGAGCTCTTGACCGAAGAAAGTATCGGCGTCCGCCACGGCCTGATCGAATGCTCCGGGCAAGACGCGATCGGCGCACGACCGGTAACCGGACCCGGCGACTGCCTGCATGAATGTGTCGACCGCACCCGCCTTGTCGCCGGCGCGATAGAGCTCGACAGCCCGAAGAATCCCGCTGCGCCCCGGAGAGCCCGCGGGCAGTGGCAGCGCTGCTTCCAACAGCGCGAGCGATTGCACGACCTCCGGCGCATCGAGCGCCAATTGCATGATGATGTTGGCGCCGGATGAGTGTCCGACAAAGTGCGCGCGGTCGATCGCAATCCGTCGCATGAGCGCTCGCAGGTGTGCCGCCTGCTGCGAAAGGGTGATCGGACCGGGAGCATGAGTGCTCCCGGCATATCCGATGCGATGGTACGTGATCAGGCGATGACGCCGAGCCAGCGGCGGCTCGCGCAGCAACGGCTCGAACCAGTCGGCGAAGACCCCGGCGTGCACGAGCACGACCGGATCGCCCGCGCCGACCAGCCGGTATTCCAGCTCGATTCCTTCCAGCGTTGCACGCTGCCAGGTCTTCGTAAGCTGTGTCTCCTGAGCTAGAGCGCTTCCAGGAACGCGATCAGGGCCTCGCGATCGCCCGGCTGCTCGTCGAACTTGAAGTTCAGTTCCGTCTCATAGTGACGGACGACCTCGTCCAGGTTCGCTGCTATGCCGTTGTGGAAATACGGCGCGCGCGCTACCACGCCGCGCAACGACGGTACCTTGAACCTATCCATGTCCGCCCACTTGCCGCTGCGGAGCGCACGACCCGGGTCCGTCGTCTCGTGCGTTTGCCCTGTGGCCTTGTTCTGCATCGTATAGAGCGGCATGCCGAGCGCGCGATGCTGGACCTGCGAAGCGTGGATGTCGAACAGCCTGCCGTCGACGTTACTGCCGTTGTTGGCCGCGTTGTGACAGCCGTTGCAGCCGCTCGAGTTGAAGACCTCCTGGCCGCGCGCGATCTGCGCTCGCTTGCGATCCGCGGCCCTGCTCCCGCACGAGCCCGGCTTGAGATCCTTCCAGGCATCGAACAGGTTGAAGGGTCCTTTCACGGGCAGCTGCGCCGAAAGATTCTCCGGCCCGCCCTTCGCGCCGCACGCCGTCAGCAGACCGGCCGTGAACGAGAACTGCTGCGCGAAGGCCAGCCCGAGCTCGTAGTTCACGATCGACTCCAATGTCGTGTCCGACGGCAGCTGCGGCGGCGGCAACTCCTGCGCGCCGGTGATGTTGCCCAGGGCCTGCAGCTTCAGGCCCGCATGCACATCGCCGCTGCCGTTGGTGTTCTGATCGTGCCAGCCGATGTTCTGCGCGATGTGGAAGTTCGCCGTCGCCAGCGGGCGGCGATAGGTCTGCACCGTCGTCGGCGATCCGCCCGCACCCAGCGGATCGTCGAAGCCGGCGATGAAGAACTCGCCATTCGCCGGGATCGTGCCGCCGCGGCGGAACAGTCCCTTGCGCAGCATGCTGTACGACGCGCGCTTCGCCTGCAGCGACGAAACGTCCGGCGTCGGGCTGTTGGCGTCGAGCTTGTTGAAGATCGGATCGTTGCCTTGCGTCAGCAGGAACTTCAGCTCGACGTCGATCGGCCGGATGCTCCAGCCCACTTGCGGCAGGTGGCACGACTCACAGGAACGGCCGTTGCTCCCCTGCGGCACGTGGAACGGATTCGTCAGGTCGACGAAGCCCGCGGTGCTGAAGGTCGCGGCCGTGCCCGCGCCGTTGAGGAATGGAAAGTTGTTGGGTAGCCGCCCATCGAAAAGATCGGCGAGGCCGTCCGCGTGGGCGCCGGCGCCCGCCAGTGCAGCGGCCAAGCCGACCGTTGCCAGCACAATGCCCGGCGGCCGCGATTTCAAGGATCTCGACCTGTTCATCAGTATGTCTCCCGACTCTGGAAATGGCCCCGGGCATACCTTCCACGATCAGCCGGGATTTCCCGGTGCAGCATTCGCTGCACCTCGGTCACAATCGCGCCTCATCCCGCCGCATCGGAGATCCCCATGGCCGCCGCCCCCGTCGAAGCCATCGAGCAGGTCCGCTCCACCGTCATCGATCTCGCGCTGAGATTCGGCCCGAAACTGCTGGCCGCCCTGGTCATTCTTGCGATTGGCTACCTGATCGGCCGCCAGGTCTCTCGCTGGCTGGAACGCGGGCTGATGCACCTGGAAATGGAGCCGCCGGTGCGCAGCCTGATCGTCCGCATCGCGCGGGTGCTGATCTCGCTGCTGTTCGTGATCATGGCGCTGCAGAACCTGGGCGTGGAGCTGTTGCCCCTGGTCGCGGGTCTGGGGGTTGCCGGTGCGGGCATCGCGCTGGCTACGCAGGGGTTGCTGAGCAACCTGTTCGCGGGACTCACGATCATCCTGACGAAGCCGTTCCGGGTCGGGGAGTACATCGGCATCGTGGGCGAAGAAGGCACGGTCGAGACGATCACGCTGTTCCAGACGACGCTGACTCATCCGGACCGCTCGCGCGTCGTGATTCCGAATCGCAAGATCGTCGGCGAGATCCTGCACAATTACGGGAAAATCCGGCAGATCGATATCACCGTCGGAGTCGCCTACGACACCGAGCTCAATCAGGCGCTGACGGTGATCCAGGAAGTGCTGAGCGCCAACACGCGCGTGCTCCAGGACATCAAGCCGGTCATCGGCGTGCGCCTGCTTGCGGATTCGTCGATCAACATCGCGGTGAAGCCCTGGGTGGGCGTGCAGGACTACGGCCCGGCGGGCGGCGAGATCAACAAGAGCATCCTGGAGGCATTTCGCGAGCACGGGATCGTAGTTCCATATCCGCAGCGTGAAGTGAGGCTGCTGCAGGATGCAGCCTGATCGCGGACGGTACATCCCATGAATATGGCGGCGCTTATGCTGCGCTGCTGAGTTTCACCGCATTTTTTACCCCGGCACCGTCGGCGAAGGTCGCGCGGGCGACGAGGCCGGAGCGCTCGATGCGGTTGTCGAGGTGCAGGTCGATGCGGTTGCGCTCGGCTGCGTGCTTGGCGATTGCGAGGCCGAGGCCGCTGCCTTCCGTGTCGGAGCCTTCGATGCGGAAGAAGCGGTCGAAGACGCGCGGCAGCAGGTCTGGCGGGATGCCGGGACCGCTGTCGACAATCTCGACCACGACTTTGCCGTCATTCGCAAAGAGTCGAACGTCGACCACCCCGTGCTCCGGCGTATAACGCAGAGCATTGTCGAGCAGATTGTGCAGCAGGCTGCGCAGCTCGTGCGGATTCGCGCGGACCGTCGCGTTGATGTCGACACTCAGTCCCACGTCGATATCGCGATGATCCGCGCACGGCATCAAGTCAGAGATCAGCTCCTGCAGGAATGGCGCCAGCTCGACATTCGACGCCGCCTCCGGTTTCTGCGGTGCCTCTTGGCGCGCCAGCCGTAGCAACTGCTCGATCAGCCGTTTGGTGCGCTTGAGCCCCGCTTCGAACTGCGAGACCTGCGCGGCCGTCTCCGCGTCCATCGGACACGCCTTCAGATTCTCCAGCTGCAGCGTCATCGCAGTGATCGGCGTGCGCAGCTCATGCGCAGCGTCTTGCACGAACCGTCGCTGCGAAGTGAACGCATCGCGCAACCGCGTAAGCAACCTGTTCACAGCTACGACGAGCGGACTGATCTCTGAAGGAACACCCTTCGTCGGCAGCTCGCTGATGGAGTTCTCGTCCTGCGCAGCCGCTACCCGCGCCAGCGCCTCGAGCTTGGCCATGGCGCGACAAGCCCCGAACCAGAGAATCCACGCCGCCACCGGAATCAGCAGTGCGATCGGCAATCCTGCCTGCAGCGCCTGCTTGTTGATGACCATGTCCCGGAACTCCAGGCATTGGACGCTCTGCACCGTCCGCTCGGGCGTGTGTATCGAATAGATGCGCCAGTGTCGGGTGCCGAACTGCAGGTCCTCGAACCCGTTCTCTGCCTGAAGCGGCACCACGAGCGACGGATACGAGGTGGTCAGCAACCGCCCCTGCCCGTCCCAGATCTGCACGATCAAGCTGCCCTTGGAAACTTCGTGGTCGGTCAACTGCCGCAGAGTTGGCAAACTCAGCGTCTCGGCGGCGTGCGAGTCCGCGAGCACTCTCATCTGGCCGTCCATGAACATGCTGACCATGGAACCGAACATGTAATACGTCCAGACGGCGGCAATCACTGCCGACGCGAGGAAGACGGGTATGAGCCACACCAGTAGATGCTTGCGTAGCGACGTCACGAGTGCGCTCCCGCGACACGCCAGCCGAGTCCGCGCACGTTGCGGATAACGTCGGCACCTGCTTTGCGACGCACGCCGTGAATCAACACTTCGACGGCGTTGCTCGTGACTTCCTCACCCCAACCGTAGATGCGCTCTTCGAGCTGCGCGCGTGACACGATCGCGCCGGGCCGCTCCAACAGCGCGTGCATCAGATGAAACTCGCGCGCCGACAGATCGACCGTCGTGCCTTCGTGTACCAGCTGACGCGTCGCGAGATCGAGCTGTGTCTGCGCCGTACCAATCGTCGACTGCGCATGACCATCAGCGCGTCGGATGATCGCCCGCATGCGTGCCAGTAGCTCGCGCAGGTCGAACGGCTTCACGAGATAATCATCCGCACCGAGATCGAGGCCCGAGCAGCGATCGTCCAGGCCGTCGCGAGCCGTGAGCACCAGCATCGGCGTGCGATTGCCTTCCTGCCTGGCACGCCGCAGAACTTCCAGTCCCGACCGACGCGGCAAACCGAGATCGAGCAACACTGCTGCGTAGCTGCCTTGCGCGAGCGCATTCTCCGCAAGCACGCCGTCGCGCACCCAATCGACGGACAAACCAGTCTCGGTCAACGCCTGCCGCAGGCTGTGACCGATCATGTTGTCGTCTTCAACGAGCAGGATACGCATGGATGACCAGCACGTTCCGCGAGCGCAAGGCTGGTGTCAAGCGCGAAGCCTAAGTCTGCGCTAAGTATTCGCTGGATTTTGCCGGGTATCGCGCCGATTGCGGACTCAACCGCGCGTAAGGGTCTGCTAAGTGTCGCGGACTAACGTGGTCCCGTAGCCGCTGGCTGATCTGGGGACTATGTAATGAACATCGTGAGTCGTGTGCTTTGCATCACCGCCGTGTCGCTCTCGGTCACGCTGTCCTCGTCGGTCGCCGCGCGGACACCCGATCCGCCGAGCCGCGCGTTACAGATCGTTGAAGCCGTGTGGAAGGTCCAGTCGCTCAGCTTCGCGTACAGCGGCTATGCGACGGTCTACAGCTGCGACGCGCTGCTCGCCAAAGTCCGCGGCATTCTGCAGGGCCTCGGCGCGCGAGACACGCTGCGGATCCGCTCGATGGGCTGCACCGACATGGTGACTCACGGACGCATGGAGATCACGCTCGAATCGCCCGTCGTAGCGACGCCGGAGAGTATCGAAGCGCTCACGACCTACGACAGCAAGCAAGAGTTGGTCGCGCGCGTTCGCAATGAGCACCTCGCCAGCGCCGAAGACGTGCAACGCTTCCCGGCGGCGTGGAAGACGATCTCGATGACGCGCGATCGCAGTCTCAAGCTCGGCCCGAGCGACTGCGAGCTGGTCGAGCAGCTGCGCCGCGACGTGCTGCCGCACATGTCGATCCGCGTCGAGCACGACCGGCTGCGCTGCTCGCCCGTATTCGGCAACATCGGCCAGCCGCAGCTGCGAGTGGCCGCGCTTGTTGCGATACCGGCACCGGAATGACTCTCGCAAAGACGCAAAGATCGCCAAGGGCCAGAATTCAGATCGATAAGATCGCAGACCTGTAACGCTGAATCTCTGGTTCTTCTTTGCGGCCTTTGCGATCTTTGCGAGAGATTTTCTGGAAAACGTAAGTTATTACGCGGCGCTCCAAAGCTTGCGCGCTTCCTCAGCAATCACATCCGGGAACTCTTCCGGCCAGAACAGCTTCGCGCCGGGGATGCGCCGCACGCCGCGGGAGTTCGGCAGAAGGTGATCGAGATAGTCGGCGTCGTCCTGCTTGAAGATTGTATCCCCCGTGCCCCAGACGATCCGCGTCGGCACCTTGCATTGCTTCAATGACGCTTCGATGCCTGCGAGTGGATTCGGATCGAGCGCCAGCGCGTACGCATCCGTCAGCTTCTTGCGCTCCGGCGAGCTCACCAGCGGCGCGAGGTACTGGCCGATCGCCTCGTCGGTGGGATTCTGTGGATAGGTGAACGTCGCGCCGCCGAGCCCATCCTTGGTGCGCGCCAGCGACGTGTTCGCGACCGACGGCGCCAGCCAGGTCTCGGCAAACTTGCCCTCGCGAGCCGCAGCCAGCACGGGCTGCAATGCCGGCGGCGGGCTGTCGGGCTCCACGTCGCAGTTCGTCAGCAGCAGCGTGCGAACGCGCTGGGGATAGCGCACGGTAAACAGTTGCGCAACGGCACCGCCGCTGTCGTTCCCGAACAAATCGACCGTCGAGATCGAAAGCGAATCGAGCAGCGCCGCGAGCATCTCGACCTGCTGACTCGGCGCGGGGCTCTGTCCCGGCGCCACCTGCGTGAATCCCAGCCCGAGGAAATCCGCAGCTACGCAACGGCGCACGCCCGCGAGCCGATCGAAGGCGCCGCGCCACTGGAAGCTGCTGACCGGGAAACCGTGCAGGAACAAGGCTGCGTCGCCGCTGCCGCGCTCAACGTATGCGATCTTTCCGAACTTCAGCGGCGCGAAACGCCGCGCCGCGCTCCAGGCTGCAGCGTCGGTTGCTTTGCCGATGCCCGTGCCCGACTCCACCGTCCAGGGTTTCAAGCTCGCGCCGCATGCGCTGAGCAGGCCCGCTGCGGCCCCGCCGGCCGCTGCCGCCATGAATTGTCTGCGATGCATCTTTGTTCTCCGTGCGAGGCACCAAGCCTGCCGTGGGCGACATTGATACTCGTGCCGACGGCATGCTGGCAATGACCTCGGAGGTCATGGAATTTGCAAAGCTCTGCCCTATCATGCTCCCCCGTGCAAACCCTCAACACTTCCGCGCTGCCTACCGCGCACGTCGGCGGCCTGTTACGTGAATGGCGAACAACCCGCCGCTTGAGTCAGCTCGAGCTGGCTCTCGAAGCCAACGTGTCCCCGCGACATCTGAGCTGCGTGGAGACCGGCAAGGCGCAGCCGAGTCGCGACATGATCGCGCGACTCGCGGACGCGCTCGGGATGCCGCTGCGTGAACGCAATGCCCTGCTCGTCGCAGCTGGTTTCGCGCCTCGCTATCGGGAGACCGAGCTCACGAGCCCCGAGATGGCGCCGATCCGCCGCGCCATCGAGTTCATTCTTCAGCACCAGGAGCCGTATCCGGCGGTCGTGATGAACCGGCACTGGGACATCCTGTTGATGAACGACTCGATCCGCCGGATCCTCGAGCGGCTACGGCCGGGCGGGCCGCGTCACGCGAACATGTTGCGGCAGATTTTCGATCCGCAGGACATCCGCGGCGTGCTGCGCAACTGGGAGGAGCTGGCCATCGATATCCTGCGTCACATGCACAACCAGGTCGCGATGGCGCCTTCCGACACCAAGGCACGCGCGTTGCTGGATGAAATTCTGGCGTATCCGGACGTTCCGGCGCAGTGGCGTACGCGGGAGCTGGGCTCGACGCCGCAGCCGTTGTTGAACACGGTGTTCGGGAAGGATGACCTGGAGTTGCGGTTTTTCTCGACGATCACGACGTTCGGCACGCCGCACGACGTGACGCTGGATGAGCTGCGGATCGAGTGCAGTTTTCCGGCGGATGACGCGACGGCGGAGTTCTGCAGGAAGATCATGTCGGGCTGAAACCCGACCTACAGCCTGCTCCAGGCCTGCGGCGGCTGGCCACGCGGTGGATGGACGAGCATGCCGGTGACGCGATTGCTGGCGTCGACCTCGAAGGTCACGCGCAGCGGCAGCTCAGTCGCGAAGAAGTCTCGCTGACTTTCCGCGTGCAGCCGCAGCTTCGGCAAACCCCAGCTCGTCGGTAACTCGATCGTCAGCAACGTACCTTCGCGCGCGATCGTGGTCACGCCTTCGTCCTGCAAGTCATAGCGCCCGGCGTACGCATCGAGCGTCCCGGCATCGAGCGTGATCTCTGTGTGCCGCGCACGAGTCGCTGTTTCGAGCGTCAGGCTGGGTCGCAGCAGATGGCGCGCGATGTCACCGACGTTGCCGGCCTGATTCATCAGCACCACCACGCCGGCGCGCTGCTGCGGCAGCCAAGCCACCGAGCTCGAAAAGCCGAGCGTGCCGCCATCATGCAAGACCAGCGCATCGTCGCCCGTGCCGATGATCATCCAGCCGAGCGCCTGCTCGCTCTCGCCCGCCGGCCGCCGCGTCTGCAGCAGCTTCGCCATGCTGGGCGCGAGCTTCGATTCCTCGTAGCCCATCGTCACGCTCAGGAACTTCAGCAGATCGTTCGCGGAGGAAAGCATGCCGCCGGCCGCTGGCATGAGATTGAACACCGGCCGTGATGCGAGCGGCGCTGTGGGCTGCATCACTGCGTCGTGGCCAATCGCGACGCGTGCCTCGAGCTGGGGCGGCAACGTGATAGCGGTGCTCTGCAGTCCGAGCGGCGCGATGACTCGCTTCTGCAGCAGTTGCTCGAAGTCCGCACGGCCACGGGTCGCGATGGCCTCTTGCAGCAGCCAATAATCGAGATTCGAGTAGTCCCACTCGGAGCCGATGTCTCGCTGCAGAGTCTGAGCGGCGATGAATCGATACAGATCTGCCTTTGAGTAGCTCGCGTCCTGCGATTCCAGGGCAGGCAGGTTGTCGGGCATGAACGGCAGCCCCGACGTATGCGTCGCCAGATCGAGCAGCGTGAACGAGCGGCCATTGCGCTCTGGCAGCTTCGTTCCTTTCGGCAGGTACTTCGCAACCGGATCCGTCAGCCTGAGATCCCGCGATCGGACCATGTCGACCAGCAGCAGCGCGGTGAACACCTTCGTCACCGATCCGATCTCGAAGACGCTGTCGCCAGTCAGCGGGCGTCGCTCGGCTGCACCGGTATCGCCATATGCAACGACGCGCGGGCCTTTCTCGTCGAGCACGCCGACGACGATGCCCATGCCGCCTTCAGGCCCGGCGATCGTCTGGACGCGCTCTTCGATGATCCGATGGATCTCGCTGTCGGACGGCACCGCGGCCGCTTCGGCGGCGAATGCCAGAGTTGCGATCAAGAGGAGCTGCCGCATCGTCACGCTTGGACGCAGCAAGGCGCTGCAAAGGTTGCGTTACAGTTTCAGTGCTGCGCGGCGGGAGATCTTCGTGTACAGCACGCCGCCCGCCGCGGGGAATGTCGCGGTCATGATCGAGCGGCGGTCGCGCTGCGGATCGAACGAGACGTGGACCCACACCGACTCGCGTCCGCCCTCGTAGATCAGCTGATCGAACGGCAGCTTCAGCTCCAGGACACGCTTGAAAAGCTTCTTCGAATCCATGCTGAAGCAGACCACGTCCGCTGCCCTGCCCTCCATGTGCTGACTGCGAGCCGAGCCACCGACGAACTTGTTCAGCCGCGGCGACCGGTACCCCGAGCTGACAACGAGCGGCGCACCGACGGCATCGCGCAGCGGCTGCAAAACGTTCGTGCACAGCGCGCGCATCGCACGGACGTGCACAGCAGCGGGAGTGTTGTCGATGCCTTCCCGCGCGGCAGTCTGCGAGAAGACCAGCTCCTCGAGCGTGAAGCTCTTCGTCAGTGGCGTCATACGAGGTCCCTCAGCGAGCCAGCCACTTGTGCAGGCGTTCCAGCGCCTGCTCGATCTCCTGCGTCGAAACCGCGGTGAAGAAGCGCACGAACGGTCCGCCGCCGACCGGATCGAAATCTACGCCCGGCGCGAGCGCGATGCCGGTCTGCTCCAGCAGCTCGTGGCAGAACTCCAGGCTCGAGCGCGTGTAACGCGAAACGTCAGCGTAGATGTAGAACGCGCCTTCCGGCTCGACCACCGGCACGATGCCGAGCTTCGGCAGCTCGCGCAGTAACATTTCGCGGTTGCGTGCGTACTCGATGATCGCGCCGCGCAGCTCATTGCCATCGCCGAGCGCAGCAACTGCCGCAGCCTGCGCGATGTTCGGCGCAGTCAGGAAGAAGTTGCCGACGTACATCTGCAGCTTGTCGATCAGCGGCGGCGGCACGACCAGCCAGCCGAGGCGCCAGCCCGGCATGCGGCAGAACTTCGAGAAGCTGTTGATGACGATGGTCTCGTGCGTGACCTCCAGCGCCGAGACCGAGCGCCCGCGATAGGTGACGCCGTGATAGATCTCGTCGGAGATGAACACGATATCGCGGCGCTTGCACTCGTCCGTGAGCGCTTGCAGCTCCGCGCCATCGAGCATCGTGCCGGTCGGATTCGCCGGGCTCGCAACGACAACGCCGTGCGGCGCCGGATCGAGCTCGGCGAGCACCGCTGCAGTGAGGCGATAGCGTGACGCCGCTCCGCAATCGAGCTCGACCGGCACGCGCCCGAGGGCGGTCAGCGTATTGCGATAAGCGGGATAGCCCGGACGTGCCAGCGCAACCCGCTCGCCCGTCGCGAACATCGCCGAGAAGACAGCAACCAGCGCCGCGCTCGCGCCATTCGTCAGGAGGATGCGCTCGGGCGTGACCTCGACGCCGTACCACTCGCGATAGTGCTCGACGATCCGTTCCTTGAGCTCGTGCGATTCCCAATAGCCGTTCGGCCCCGTGATCAGCGCGCGCTGGGCCGCAGCGATCGTCGCATCGGACGGACCGCGCGTCGGCTGGCCGAGATGCATCGGGATGATGGACCGGCCGGCACGCGACAGCGCAGCGGCGCGACGATTGATCTCACCCGCGTAGAACGGGACGATGTCGGGACCGGAGGATCGCATCCCGCGACTATAAGACAAACTTGTAGACGAGAAACAGCACGACGATCGTCGCAGCGAAGGCGATGCCGGCGATCAGCAATGTCTTGCTCTTCGCCTCCCCACCCGCGCCGGACGAGGAGCTGGCAGACCGGCGCGGCGCCGCACCGGCGCGCGAAATCTGGAAGACGCACTCCACCGGGCCGAAGCGCACGCGATCCCCTGCGGTGAGATAACTGACGTTGCTGCGCTTGCCGTTCACGTACGTGCCGTTCGCCGACATCTGGTCGAGCACCTTCCAGCGCTCGCCTTCGTTGACGACCTTCGCGTGCAGCGCCGAGACGCCGCTGTCCTGGAACTGCACTTCGCGGTCGGCCTGGCTGCCGATGGTCCATTCCCGGACACCCGACTCGCCGACCGTGAGCTTGATGTTCAAACCGGCGCGGCTGCCGGACACGACGTGCAGATGCGGGCCATCGATCGCCGCGGTGTTGACGGCCGCCGCCGGCGCATTGTTGATCATCTGCTTGAGCTGCGCCGGGTCGATGAACTTCGTCTTGTTCGCGCCATCGCCCATCGCGTCCGGATCGGCCCACGCGCCCGGCCGCTTGTACATGCCGCTGCTCGCGGCGTCCACGACGGCCGACGCGGGCTCGCGATACTGCGTCTTGCCGTCGTCCACGGCAGGCGCGGCGCTGGGCACGCGGAAATCGAATTCCTCGACGTCGAAGCGCAGACGGTCGCCCGAGGCCAGCTTCACCTTGCCGGTGATCTTGGCGCCGTTGACGAACGTGCCGTTCGCCGAGTTCAGGTCTTCCAGCCAGACGGCGTCTTCGGCGAAGGAGAATTTGGCGTGCTTGCGCGAGGCGTGTCCTTCGGTCAACTGCAGGTCGCACTCCGCCTGGCGCCCGAGGACCATGTCCTGCTTGATGGGAATTTCGCGCTGATTCGAAACTTTGATGAGCTTGGGTTGAGTGTCGGCCATATGTAGCGAGGGTCTTCAGCGTCCGTAGAGCCACCACCAGAGAACCGCCAGAAGGATCGCTGCGCAAGCGCCGCCGAGAATCGCCAGCCACAGTATCGTTTTCTGATCGAAGCTTACGCCATTCGGGCCGTCGTACTCCACCACCACGGCGCTGACGTTGTCGCGGCCGCCGCGCGCAAGAGCCGCGGCAATCAGCGCGTCGGCTGCAGCATCCGGTGCGGCGTTCGCGCGCAGGATCTGCCCGATCTCGCCGTCCTCGAGCTCGTCGTTGAGACCGTCGCTGCACAGAAGCAGCCAATCGCCCTTGCGCAGCGGCTCGTTGATCAACGAAGGCTCCGGCGTGCCGATCCCGAGCGTCTGCGTCACGAGGTTCTTGTTCGGATGACCGCGCAACTGCGTTTCCGAGAGATTCTCCTGCTCGCGCAGGACTTCCAGGTAGGAGTGATCGCGCGTCAGCTGGCGCAGAGTCTGGCCGCGCCAGAGGTAAGCGCGGCTGTCGCCGACCCAGGCGACTTCCGCGTGACGGTCCGCGATCCGGGCGGCGACAACCGTCGAGCCCATGTTCGAGTGTGCGGTGTTGTCAGCAGCCGCCTGCGCCACTTCGTCGTGCGCGCGCCTCACCGCGGCTCGCAATGGCAGGTTCAGCCCGGGACCGAGCATCGTTTCCTTCACGATGCGGCTCGCCACATCGCCGCTGGCGTGCCCGCCCATGCCGTCCGCGACGAACCACAAGCCGTTCGCCTCGTCCCAGCCGATCGAGTCTTCGTTCTGCCCTCCCCGTCGTCCGGGGTGTGTGCGCGCGGCGAAACGCATGATGGCCGGCGGTCAGAACGAGCGCTGCGCGCTGGCGGCCGCGCTCGCGAATTGCTGAGGACTGAATGCAGTATCGTTCTTCACCGCGTTGTACAGCGCATCCAGCGCAGCCTTCTTCTTGTCACGGTCGCCCAGAGAATAACTCAAGCTCTCCAGTCCGAGAACGATCTGCTCCGCGGCAGCATAGTCGCCGGCCTTGTCGGTGGCGCCGTACTTGACCAGCGTCCTGCGCATCGCCGCCACGTCTGCCGGGGAGAACTGGCGGCGCGTGAGTGCGTCGCGCTTTTCGACCCAGTCCAGCAGAGCCTTGGCTGCAGAGGTGACTGTCGCACGATCGCGTTGTCCGGCGCGGATCAAACCGCCTGTCAGATTGACGAGCTCGGGCAACGCCGCAGGCTCGAATGTCTCGGTCACAGCTTGCAGAACGACCAGGTTCTGCGTCTGCAATCGCAGCGTGCCGGGCTTGATGCCTGCGCCGGCGCGCTGCGCATTCCAACGGATCTTGTCCATCGGGTGGTGGCAGCTATGGCAATCGTAGAACGCGAACTCGGGGAACATGCCGCCGCTGTGGTACATGTCCGTCTGCAACAGCGTGAGCATGCGGCGCGTGCTTTCGATCTGCCCGGTGAGCCACAGGTTCATGCCTGCGATCCGGCCTTTGCGCTGGTCATAGTCCGCATCGACGACGTAGTGCGCCGGCTGGTTCGCCGTGTACGCCTCCAGCTCGAAGCTCAAGCGCGGATGACCGGCGCCCATGATCGCGTGGGTCGCGAACCGATCCTTGGTGCCCAGGTGACATCCCAGGCACAGCTGCGCGCGCTTCAGCGGCTGCTCGGATGGATACATGCCGCGGGCGACGTTGTCCTTGTGAACTGCGGACTCGGCGGCGTGACTCTCGATCCATTTTTCGGAGCCGCCGTGACAAGCCTCGCAGCCGATGCCGTCGCTGATCTGGAACTTCGGCCCGCGCTTGTCGGACGGGATGTTGTCGGCGTGACAGTCGAGGCAGATCTTCGCTGTGCTGGCACTGGCCAGACCGAGGTTTGCAGCGATGCGCTTCGACTCGGCGAGCTCGAGCGTGCGATAGGCCTGCGCGTGGCGATCCTCGCGCGTCCACGTTTGGTATTCGTTCAACGCTACGTGCTTGCCCGGCGCGGGAGCGAGCTTGCCGTGACAAACGGACGTGGCGCAGGAAGCGACGCCAAGGTGCTTGTAGTCAGCCACGCCCGGGTCGGCAGCAAGCGCCGTCCCCGACGCAACGATCAAGAACGCGACGACAATCGGCTTCATTTGTCGGTCACCCACCAAGGCTTACCGTTCGCGTCGAGGAACAGCTTCTGCATCTCCTGCAGATTCAGCGGCCGGGACCCGCGGCGGCCGAAGACTGCGATCTGGTTGCCTGTCTCGTCGACGCCGCGGTCGCGTTCCAAACCGCGCGACAGGCTCAGCGCTGGCTTGCCGGTTGCGTAGCTCGCGATCAGTTGCGGCTTCGGCTCCGGGCTGAAGCCGTAGAACTTCGGCTGCGATTCCGGCGACGTCAGCTGCAATACCTTCAGGCCGTTCTTACCGTCCGCGACGTACGCGAACAACGACGCGTTGGTCGTTGCGACGATCACGTCGCGCGCATCGTTGAGCGCGCCGTTCGCCGCGAACCGCTGATACTCCCGCAGCGCTTCCGGCTTCTCGGCGTCGACTATCACCAGGCCGTCTTTGCCGGCCGCGACGTAGGCATACGTGCGCGAGACGAAGACGCGATGAGCCTCGCCGAGACGAATCGTGTTGTTCTGCACGAGCCGCGGCGACTTCGGGTCAGTGACGTCGATGGTCTTCAGGCCGTCGGCGTCGACCACGAACAGATAGCGGAACTGCAGGGTCGACGCGCGCACGTCGTTGAGCGGCACCTCGGCAATCAGCTGCGGGCTGAGCGGCACGTCGACACTGACGATCGCGAGGCCGCGCTTGGTCGCGATGTACAAGTAGGAGCCACCAACCGCAATGTGACGCGCGCCATTCAGTGCACCGTTCGGATTCCACGTCAGCGCGCGCTTGAGATAATTGTTGCGCGGGTCGCCGTCGGCGAGCGTGTTGATCTCCGTGAGAATCAGACCTTCCTGCGCATCCGTGATGTACGCGTAGTTGTACATCGGATGGAACGGCTGCTCCAGGTTCGCCTTGCGCATCTTGTCGCCGGTATTGCGCGGCGGATGGATCGGCTGGTTCGTCGGCAGCGCGATGCACGTCGCGTCCTTCGAGCCGATGTGCGTGTCGTGGCCGAGCGGGCTGAACGGCGCGGTGATCGCACGCTGCGAAACACCTTTGTTACCGATGCTCGCGACGTCGTAGACCTGCACGCCGCCGCTGCCCTCGGCGACATACAGATATTCGCCGCGCAACTGCAAGCACTGCGCATCGCCGGCGCCGTGGCTATAGCCGTGCTGGAGCTTGCGGCCGTTCTTCTCGTGTTGCGCGAACCAATCCGGATACGCGTACTTGTGGAGATAACTGCCGATCACGGCCTGCGGCTCATCCCACTCGGTGACTGTGACCGCACTGATCTCGCCGTCGCCGCCGACGTACGCGTTGTAGCCGACGAAGTTGACGAAGTTCGTTCCTTGCGCCAGCAGCTGCGCCATGATCGCGTTGTTGTCGTTGTCCTTCGACAGGTGGCAGTCGCTGCAAGTCTTGGTCTCGGTCTTGCGCTCCGTGTGCGGATAGTGCGGGTTGAACGCCTGCGAGCTGTAGCCGCTCGCCGCGATCGGCGGCTGCTGCACGTAAATGCGCTCGCGACTCGAATTCGTCGACGATAGAACCAGCGCGGAAGTCGAGCGCACCGGCGCGATCTTGCCGCCGGCGGCCGGCTCACGCCGGCCGAGCAGGAACATGTCGTCGCGCGCGACCTGCGGGTTGTACGTCGCGAAGTTGCGCGTCTCGCCGCCTTCGTAATGGTGGCGCTCGGTCTTTTCGTTCGCCTGGATCGGCAGGTGGCAGCCGGCGCAACTCGTCGTCCACGACGTGTGGCAGGTGTAGCACTCCATGTTCGCGTCGGTGTGCGCCAGGTTGTCGGCCTTGATGTCCTTGCCCCACTGCAGCGTCGAGGTGTTGCGGCTCATCAGCTTCGCGCGCGCGGCCTTCTCGTTGTAGTCGGGGCTGGTCGGGTCGACTGCGTTCTTGACGATGCTCATCTTCCATTCGAGGTTCGGATCCATCATCGAGCGCTGGTAGAGCGCGTCGCCGACCCACTCGAACCGCCGCCGACCGTCCGGCGTACGCAGCGTCGTCATGTCCGTGCCGCCGCCGAGAGCGGCTGGACCGGACGTGTAGAGGTTCGGCACTTCCATCGCCGTGCCGTGACAGTCCTTGCAGGAAATCTCGACCGCGGCCGCGACTTCGCCATAGATGTAGCCGTTGCCGTGATTGTCCTGCGAGAAGTGGCAGTCGACGCATTGCATGCCGACGTCGACATGGATCGACGAGAGGTGCACGCTCTTCTTGAACTTCTGCGGATCGTCGTCGCTCACGACGCTGCCCGCCGCGTCGAGCAGGTTGCCCTTGCGATCGCGCTTGAATACCGCGCGGAAGTTCCAGCCGTGACCGTGATAATCGGCGAACTGCGTGTCCTTCATCTGCGGATTGAGGTCGGCGACCTGCTTGAGGAAGCCGACATCGGCCCACTTGCCGCGCGCGGCGGCGGCTTCGGGATTGCGATCCAGCACGTCGTGGATCTGCTCTGAGGTCGGGTACTGCTGCTTCTGCGGCCACATGCGCGGCGCGTCGGACTCGTAGTCCCACATGGTGTAGCCGAGGAAACTGTTCAGGAACATGTTCGGCTGATGCATGTGGCAGATCATGCATTGGCTGGTCGGCACCGAGCGCGTGAGCGTGTGCGTCAGCGGATGCCCCGACTCCGTCTTGCTGATCGTCGGATCGACGGTCTGCGTGCGGCCGTCGTGGCCGAACTTCGCGTAGATGCTCGAATGCCGTGGATCGCGGTCGTTCGCGTACACGACGTGACACGAGGCGCAGCCCGAATGGCGATAGTCGCCGGGCTGGTCGTTGGTGCCGATGAACCACGTGAACGGATCGTTGAGGCGCGTCTTGGTGATGTTGATCACCGGCACGGAAATGCGTGCGCCCGTGCCCGGCCCGCGATTGGATTGGCGGAAGTCCGGCCGGCCCGGCTCTTCGATTCGCTGCAGCTGACCGTTGGAATTCGGCAGGCCGGTCTCGGGGAACAGGTTCGCGATGTTGCGTCCGCCGCGCTCGAACACGCGGAAGATGTCGCCGGGCTTGAGCGACTCCCAGGTCGGCAGCGGATAGAGCTGCGGCAGGATGCCGGCGATCGCGGCGGCGTCGATGAGGTTATCGGGAATCTTCGGGCCTTTGAGCACGATCGCGTTACCGTCACGGTCGTAGGCCTCGCCGAGGATGTATTGCTTGAAGTCGAGAATGCCGTTGTTGTACGCCGCGCCGCCCCACAGCATCGCGCCCGTAGAATGCAGGCTGCGCACCGATGCTTCGATCACTTCCATGTGGCACGCGCCGCACGCTTCCTTCGCGACACGATAATCGGACGGATTGATGAAGCGGACGAACTCCGGGCTCTCGCGATTGAGCAGCGTGTACGTGCGCTCGGGATTCGCGCTCGACGGGTAGTGCCACGACTTCGGATAGCGCGGCAAGACGTGGGCGGACTCGAATGCCTTCCCATATGCGTCGCTACCGCGCTGCGCACCACTCGCGAGGCGAATGGAGCTGTTGCCGCCGTGACAATCGGTGCAGCCGAGCTTGACCGCAGGGTTCAGGTGCATCGTGCTGGCGTCGGTTTGCGTGTGGCAGGTGAGGCAGCCGGCGCTCTTGGATTGCACAGATTCGTCGGTCTGGCTCGATGGCGACGATGGAGCTGTGACGTACTTGCGCTCGACTGCGTGCTCGCCCTCTGAGGCGAGCAAGGCTGAAGCCTGGCCCACACACAAGGCCACACCCCAGAGGAGCGCCACGAGTACTTTGTTCTTCTGCTTCTTCATCGCCGACCTCAGTAGCTGAAGATCGCGTTCAGCAGGAAGTAGCCCGGGTCTTCGTCCGGGAACAGCGCATCGAACCCGTCACCCGCGAGCAGCGTTGCGTACGACGCGCGCAGCACGATGTTCTGCGACATCATCGGCCGCCACGTCAGAGCCGCCGACACGTCGTAGCCGATGTGCTTGTCGACCGGACCCTGGTTGCGCACCACCTCGACCACTTCCGTCTTGTCGAAGTACAGCGTGTTCGCATTCAGCGAGACACGCAGCGTCGGCAGCAGATCCATGTCGACGCCGAGCCCTGCGAGCAGGATGCCGGGATTGGTGAAGTTCGATTGCCCCTCCTCTTTCGAGGAGCGCAGGCTCGCGAGCACGCCGTTGCGGCTCGACAGCGCGACGCGTCCGCCGCCGATCAGCGGGACAGCCTGCCGAATCCAGTAACTGTTGTCGGCACCCGCGAACTGCGGATTCTCGAAGATCGCATCGAAGCCGGTGGCGCGATCGTCGAAAGGATCGTCGTCGCCGCTGCCGTAGAGCAGCGAGATGCGCGGCCGGATCCAGTCGAAGTCCATCGACAGCTCGGCTGCGACGAACAGCGCGCCGATGTCGACCTTCGCCGGCACGAACACACCCGGTGTCTCTTCGCCAATCGCGTAGTAGATCGAAGTCGTGAGATTCAGCCGGCCGAAGTGCCCGTCGCCGTTGTAGCCGATATAACCGACGTCGTACTCGCGCGGCACCTCGCGGCCGAGCGAGGCCGGACGCTCGATGAAGTCGTTCTGGTTGTAGTACGCGTCTTCGTTCTCGCGATTGCGGTTGTAGGCCAGCGTCAATTGCGAGGTGAACCCGGGCACTGGGAAGTCCTGGCGATACAGGTTGGCGATGAACACGTCGTCATCGCGCAGGCTCTGTTCGAGGTCGTTCAAGCCGCTGTTCGTGTCCTTCTCCAGCCGGCGGAAGTACGCGATGTTGTACTGCCAGCGATTGTTGTGACGCGTGCCGAACAAGCGCACGCCGAGCTGATTGTCCTGGAACAGGAACCCGCGGAAGTCCGACGAGAACGGCTGGATACCGATGCGCAGGCTGTCGAAGTCGTAGTTGTCGGAGACGTTGCGCAGGTGCTTGTCGACGAACGCCGCCTGGATGCCGAGGTGATGATCGTCGCGCGTCTTGCCGTCGCGCGCATCGGCGTTCACGCCTTGCAGCGTTTCGAGCTCGACGTAGTTGTAGCTGAAGACCGGCGTGAAGCGGAATTCGTAGTCGGGTGGCTTGAAGACCGTGTCGCCCTTGTAATAGACGAACTCGGCGGCGAGGTTCTCGACTGCCGCCCACTGGTCGGCGCTGCCGAACACGTCAATCCCGCCGGGGCGATCGGTCGAGATGCCGCCGACCGGCGTCGGCACTTCGCGCAGCTCGTAAACCGTGTCGGAAATGACGCCGAGATTGAAGAACCAGTCGTCGCCGTGCACCGGCCGATCGGCCTTCAACGTATTGCGGTTGTACGGATCGAACCAGCGTTCCTTGTAACCGAGCGTGTCGACGATGCGCCAACGATCGGGCACCGGCACCGAGGCGACGTAGTCCGCCAGACCCGGGCGCGGAATCGGCGAAACGTATGCAGGCGGGGCGCGTTGGATCACCTGACGGCGCGGCGCGCGTCCGCTGTCCTCCTGTGGCTGTGCATTGGGCTGCACAGAAGGTGTCTGTCCGGGCTGCGCGCCCTCTTCCGGACACGGGACTTCCGTATAGCCGGGTCGACGACGCTTGACGATGCGGCCCGTGTCGTCCTGGTAACACGTTTCGGCGGCAGTGGCCGTCGTCGCCAACAGGACCAGAGCAAGTGCCATGAACGATTTTTGTTTCATGTCACTTCCCCTCGCACACGTTGTCGTCAGCGGTATCGAGGAATGGAGCCTGCGGGCATTGCACGTATCTCAGTCGTACGCCCTGCGCGATCACCGTGTCGGCACGGCTGTTGGTCGGCGCGTTGCCGATCGTGCCGAGCGATTGGCCAGCGTTGTGCAAGCCGAGGAACGCGATCATGTCGTCCTGATCGACGCCGTCGCCCGAGACGCCGATTGCACCGACGAGCGTGCTGCCGCGATAGATCGGCACGCTGCCCGGGAAGATCTGCAGTCCGTTGCCGAGCCGCACGCCGGCGATCGTCTGGCCGACGCTGCTGAGATCGTTGGCGAGCTGCACACCTGCACAGCCAGGAGCGACATCCGGAACCGGCACGCCGGCGACGAACAGCACGTGCTGCAGGATCGCGTTGATCGTGACGTCGAGCTGCAACCCGGTCGAGAACGGGCTCCACTCGCCCGCCATTTTGCTGAGCGGCCCCGGACCTTCGTTGTCGATGCCGTCGGGGAAGAACGGCCGCGACAGGTTACCGTTCGCGCGATCGCTGTATGCGATACCGTCCGCCAACGCATTGCCGTTGCCGAGGAAGTTGCGCAGCCCGGTCACGTAGCTGTTGATGACGATCGAACGGGTGACGCCGACAGATGTGTCGGTCGTCGTCAGGTATTTCGCATCGGGCAACGTCGCAAGGAATGCAGCTGCCGTGGTCGATGACATGAACGCCGCGGTGCGCGCTTTCTGCAGAGACACGTCGGTGCCGAACACAGGCGCGTCACGCGTGCGGGCGATACCGAGGATTTCGCCCTGAGTGTCGACCACCGAGACCGTCACGCGGGCCTGCGAGCTGACCGGCCGTCGAATCTGCGCGCGAGCGCGATTCGCGATATCGAGTGCTGACTGAAGGACCGTGCGCACTTCGTTCTGCGTGAGCACTGCGCCACCGAGCGATGCGCCATCGGTCCCGGCGCGCGGCGCATAACGCAGCGCGTTCGCGGCATCGACCAGCACGAATGCGTCGCGACCGGGATAGTTGACGTCGCCATCCGCACGAATGCCCGACGCGGGCTGACCGAACGTCGTGCCTGCGCGGATCACGCCGTCGAAGTAGCCGGGCACAGATATCAATGCGCCAACGGAGCCTGCGATCGATGTGAACGCCGGCGCCGATCCGGGATTGCTGCGCAGCTGATTGAAGTCCACGTCGCTGAAGCGGAACGTCTTGCCATCCGCGGTGATCCGGTCGCCGCGTCGATCGGTGGGTGCGGCGAAGCCGAACGTCGCGGCATAACCGATCGCTTCGTCGACGTCGGCGTCGCTGTCGGCGATGTCTTTGTCGATCGTGTAGAACGCATCGGCCAGCACACCGACGCCGCCGACTACGGTGCCACTCTTATATAGAGGGAAACCGCCGGGATCCGCGGACAACCCCAGCGGCGAGCGCTGCGGACCGACGCTCGGTCCGACGCCATCGAACGCGCGCATGAGATCGGAGCACGCAAGCTGGCTGAACTGCACGCCGAACAGCGGCCCGGACGGCTGAAACTGCTCGCGTGGATTGAAATGCTCCTGCACGATCTGGCTCGCGGTCCGCGACGAGAACGCGTTGCCCTCCGAGGAAAGGTAGGCGCCAGTGATCGCCTTCGCGATCGCAGCAGCGTGATCGATGTTCACGGGCGCCGGCGCGACAGGCAGGTGAATACCTTCGAGTCCGCCGCTCACGGCCGCGGCA
>Ga0268265_10000645_pt1 | contig 34589 bp, 9 predicted proteins | sample KBSSwiS52_FD_190355 | JGI IMG/M metagenome (GOLD analysis project Ga0268265, IMG submission 190355) | Switchgrass rhizosphere microbial communities from Kellogg Biological Station, Michigan, USA - KBS Switchgrass S5-2 (SPAdes) (version 2) | ecosystem: Host-associated > Plants > Roots >...
TCCCCCCAGACCCCCTAATCCCCCTATACCCCCAAATCCCCCTCTCTCCCCCTGAAAAACAGCAGGAGACCTTCGGTCTCCGGCCCCTGCCGGGGCCGCAGAGCGCCGTCTTTCGAGTCAACCTGCTGCTCGAAGAGGCGGGCGTTCCCCTGCCGAGCCCGGCGCAGATCGGCCTGTGGTCGAAGCAGCTCGGCGGCATCGAGCCGCTCCTCGACCTGCTCGGCCGCCTTGTCCAGGCCGGCCTCGCCAACAAGCGGGAGCCCATCGTCTACGTGCACCGGGTCGTGATGGAGCAAGCTGCGAGACCGGCGAGACCCGCACCAGGAAAACCCCTCGACGCCCGCGCCGGCCGCGAGCTCCTGCGGGCCGCGGGCGTCGACGACATCCGGCGCGCCCAGGCCCTGCGCATCATCGCCGGCAAGCGAGGCACCTCGTGAGGGCCTGGCGCTGCAGCCGGTGCGGTGAAGACCAGGTCGCCTTCGGGCGGCTCCCCGCAGACCTCCTGTGCAACACCTGCCACGACGCGCAACGCCCTGGCTTCTCGGAGGCCGACGCGGGGGTCCCGCAGCGCTACCGCGGCCTCACCCGCGATGGCTGGGCCGCCTACTTCCAGCGCCCCTGGCCCGCGGCCCTGGAGCGCTGGACCGGCTCCCCGCACTGGGTCGCCCTCTGGGGTCCGACCGGTACGGGCAAGACCGGGCTCGCCACGGTCGTGCTCGCCGAGCACCTGCGCACCGGCCGCCGCGGACGGTGGATCTCGGGCCCGGAGCTCGCGCGCAACATCCAGTGCGACTTCGCCGGCTCCGAAGACGTGATCGCGCCCCTCCTGGTCACATCCCTCCTCGTCCTCGACGAGCCGCTCTCCGGCCCCGCGGCCGACTGGTACCTCGAACGCCTCGTGCTCATCACCCGCTACCGGGACGATCGGGGGCTGCCCACTCTGGTCACCAGCCAGGTCCTGCCCGAGCTGGTCGTCGAGCCGAGCGCCGCGGCGCCGCCGCCGCTGCTCTCGCGCTGGCTCTCCGGCATCCGCATCCACGACGAGCTTGCCGGCGAAGACGTTCGCCTTCGGGGGGTCTTCTGATGACCAGGCACAAGGCCCTGCCGCACAGCGAAGAGGCCGAGCGCGCCGTGCTCGGAGCCCTGCTCCTCGAGCCCCTGCGCATCGCCCAGGTCCGTACGCGCCTGGAGCCGCGCGACTGGCACCTCGAGCGTCACCGCCAGCTCTTCCAAGCCTTCCTCGACGTCGCCGACGCCGGCTTCACTCCCGACCTCCTCACCCTTCAAGCCCATCTCGAACAGGCCGGGACGCTGGGCGCCATCGGCGGTCTGGCCTACCTCGCGTCGCTCGACCTGGACCTGCCGGACCTGGGCCGGCTGGACGAATACGTGACCATCGTCAAGGAGAAGAGCGTCCGGCGCGACCTGATCGTGAAAGCGCAACGCACCCTCCTGGAAGCCGCCGCGACTGCGCGCCCGGTCCACGAGCTGCTCGCCGACCTCCGCGCCTCGACCGACAAACTCCTCAGCCGCGCCGCCCGCACGCACTGGGAAGGCGCCGGCGAAGTCCTCGACCGCCTGCTCGCCATCCTCGAAGACAATCGCTCCGAGGCCCTCAGAGGGCTCACCACGGGCTTTCCCGCCTGGGACAAGCTCGGCCCTGGCCTGCTGCCGGGAGGGCTCTACGTCGTCGCAGGAAGGCCGGGAATGGGCAAGACCTCGCTCGCGCTCGACCTCACGCGGCATGTGGCCGTCGAGCTGAAGCGGCCGGTCGGCGTCTTCTCCCTCGAAATGCGCTCCGACGAGATCGGCCTCAAGCTCGGCGCCGCGGAAGCCGACATCGCCGCTCGCCACCTCCGCAACAGCCACCTCTCCCAGCAGCAATGGCAAGACCTCTTCGCGGCCACGAAGCGCATGCTCGCGGCGCCGCTCTTCCTGGACTGCAGCCCGGGACTCATGCTGCGGGACCTCGAAGCCCGGGCTTGGTGGCTCAAGGCCCAGCACCCCGACCTTGCGCTCCTGGTCGTGGACTACCTCCAGCTCCTCACGGCCGGCATCCGCGTCGAAAACCGGCGCCTGGAGATCGCCCTCATCGCCCGGCGTCTCAAGGAGCTGGCCGGCGAGTTGGGCCTGCCGCTGATCGCCCTCTCGCAGCTCAACCGCGAGCTGACGCGAAGGAGCGACCCGCGCCCGCAGCTCGCCGACCTCGCCGAATCCGACGCGATCGGGCAGCACGCCGACCAGGTCGCCTTCGTGCACCGTCCCGAGGCGTATGCCCCGGCCGACGACACCCTGCGAGGCCTTGCAGAGCTCATCGTGGCCAAGCATCGCCACGGCGAGACGGGCACCGTCGAGCTGATCTGGGTGGGCGCGACCACCTCCTTCCGCAACCGTCCGGAGTTGATCGGGGAGGAGCCGATCTGATGCGCCTCTGTCCCAAAGAAGCGTACGCGGCTCTCCCGCAGGTGGATCCGGGGCGTATGCGCTCGGGCCTGCCCGTGGGGCTGCGCGACGGCGCTCTCCTCGCCCTGGTTGCCGCGGGCCTGAGCTCGGAAGAGATCGCCGGCCTGAAGGCCTCGCAGATCAGCATGGCTGGAGGCCGTCTGGTGATCTCGTTCCGCCGCCCCGGCGTCACCTGCTTGGTGATCCTGTCGGCCAACCTTGGAAGCCGTCTCCTCGCCTGGCTTTCCGAGCGCCGTCTCTGGTCCCTCCCCGAGCCGGTGTTCGGCCCGCTCACCTCGATCGGCGTCCGCATGGTCCTGGTCCGCTACCGCAAGGCGCTCCGGCGCCGGAGAAGCGCGTGAAACCCTCTGAGTCAAAGGAAAAGCCGATGGTCGAGCCCACAGTCAGCCCGCACGATCCGGAGTGCTACACGGTGGAAGAGTTCTGCCGGAGGCACAACATGAGCAGGAGCTACTTCTACGAGGTCCTGCTTCCGATCGGGGCAACCCCAGCCATGACCACCCTGGGCCGCCATCGCTCGATCACCCGCGAAGCCGCCGCCGCCTGGCGCGCGCAATGGACCGGCCGCACCCTCCCCTCCCGCCCGAAGCGCGCCGCAGAGCTCCGTTAATGGTCTGTTAATGGTCAGTCGTTTTTTGAGGTGAGCCGATCGCCGTAAGTTGTTTAGAATCAGTGGTATCCCCAGCGGGATTCGAACCCGCGTTGCCGCCTTGAAAGGGCGGAGTCCTAACCACTAGACGATGGGGACTTGGAGGGTGGCTCGATGTACCGCCCGGGGTCTCTCCGGGTTGCGCGTCTCGGAGAGGCCGCCGGGCGGAAACGGGATCAAGAGACCCCGCCTCGAACATCCCTAGGCTATCACATCCGACGGCGCCTGGACGGGAAACCGGTCGATCGGCGTGTCCGGATGCTCCACCGCCAGCTCCAGCACCTCCTGGAGCCGGTCGAGCAGCGCCTCCATCCGCGGACGGTCGAAGAGGTCCGTGGCGTAGAGCAGGTTCAGGAAGAGGCCCTCTTCCGATTCCGTGCCGTAGAGCGTGAAGTCGTACTTGGAGCCCGATTCCCCGACGTTGATCCGCTCGACCTGCGTGCCACCGGGCAGCTCGCCCTCCATGCGCGGGAAGTTCATCACGTTGAGCGTCGCCTGGAAGACCGGGTAGTGCGAGGGCTCGCGCTCGAGGCCCAGCGCTTCGAGGAGCTGCTCGAAGGAGACTTCCTGGTGCGTGAAGGCATCCAGCGCGGTCTGGCGGGCGCGCCGCAGCAGCTCCGCGAAGGTCGGCGTCCCCGCGAGGCTCACCCGCATGGGGAGCAGGTTCAGGAAGACGCCCAGGATGCCCTCGGATTCCTGGTGCTGGCGCCCCGCGAGCGGCGAGCCGAGCACCACGTCGTCCTGGCCGCTCCAGCGCTGGACCACCAGCGACAGCGCGGCGAGCAGGACCATGTAGAGCGAGGCGCCTTCGGCGACCCCCAGGTCCCGGAGACGGGCGGTCAGGTGCGGGGAGAGGGTGCGATTGACCCAGGCGCCCCGATGGCTCGCCTCGGCTGGACGCGGACGGTCCGTGGGGAAGGTCCAGAGGCGCGGCGCGCCGGCGAGCGTCTTCCTCCACCAGTCGAGCCGCTCCCGGACCTCGGCCGGCGAGGTGCGCTCGCGCTGCCAGACCGCCAGGTCCGGGTACTGGACCGGCAGCTCGGGGAGCGGCGAGGGCTCCCCCACGGCGAACGCCTGGTAGAGCCGCATCAGCTCGCTCACCAGGAGCGTCATGGCCCAGCCGTCCATCACGATGTGGTGGCAGTCCAGGATCAGAACGTGGTCATCGTCCGCGAGCCGCGCCAGGGCCACTCGCATCAGCGGTCCTTGGACGATGTCGAACGGCTGCTGCGTGTCCTCTTTTACCAGCCGCAGGGCCTCGGCTTCGCGGAGGAGGTCGGGCAGCGCTTCGAGGTCGATCCGCGGCAATGTCCACGGGCCGGGGGGTTCGACCATCTGGACCGGCACGCCGTCTTTCTCCAGGAAGCGGGTGCGCAGGGAGTCGTGGCGGCGGAGCACCTCCTGGAAGCAGCGCTCCAGGACCCGGGAGTCGAGCGGCCCGCGGATGCGCACGGGCGAGGGCACGTTGTAGGCCGTGTTGCGGTTGCGGCCGAAGACCCAGAAGCGCTCCTGCGCGAAGGAGAGCGGGGCTTCCGTCCGCCGCTGCCGCACGGGGGGTGGCGCCACGGCCGGAGCTTCTCGATCGAGGGCCGCGGAGAGGTCGCCCAGGGTCGGCCGCTCGAAGAGGCGGCGCAGGGGGAGGTCGATGCCGAACGCGGCGCGCACGCGGGAGACGAGCTGGGTGGCCAACAGAGAATGACCGCCGAGGTCGAAGAAATTGTCCTCCAGCCGGACCTCCTCGACGCCGAGCACCTCTTTCCAGATCGCGGCCATCTGGATTTCCGGCTCGGTGCGCGGCGGCGTGCCCTCTTCGGCGCGGGGCGGCTCGGGCTCGGGCAGGGCGGCGCGGTCCACCTTGCCGTTCGGGGTGACCGGCAGCTCGCCGAGGAGCACGAAGGCGGACGGCACCATGTAGTCCGGCAGCTCGGCCTGGAGGAAGCGGCGCAGCTCCGGGGCGAGCCGCCGCGCCGTCTTCGCGGCGAGGGGATCGTTGGCGAAGGCGGTCCAGGGGAGATCGGGGATCTCCGGCAGATCGACCGGGGGAAACGGCGCCGCGCTCCCCCGCTTGCGCAGGAGCGCGCCGAAGCGGAAGGGGTCCGCGGGATCGAGGGTCAGCTCCACGTCGTAGCCGAGACGATCGCCCAGGAGCCAGAGGTCTTCGGGGTCGATCGAGGAGCCGGGCGCGTCGAGGCCGAGGAGATCGTGGACGCCGGTCTCGGCCAGGCGGGCGTTCGGGAGGTTCGAGAGGACGAGGGTCTCGGGGTTCGATGCGAGCTGATCCTCGATTCCGGAGAGGGAGGACCCCTCCCCTACCCTCCCCTGCTTCGCAGGAGAGGGGGCCGGAGCCCCGATGCGAAGGATGACGTCGTACCGGAAGCGGGTCAGCTCGTTGTGCCATCTCCCCCGCTTCACCCTCAGGTCCACCCGGCTTACGGGCAGCCGCTTGGCCAGAGCCAGGAAGAACGCGGGATCGATGACCAGCTCCTCCTCGTCCGCCACCCGCCGCCGCACCCGGCGGCGCAGATCCTCGACCGTCCGCGAGGGCGACTGGAATAGCTCGACGGAGGCGGCCATGGCCTCCAGGAGCGGCCGGCTGCGCACGTCTCCTACGAAGACTGCCCCTCCGGGCGCCACGGCGCGCACCGCGCCTTCGAGGACGCGCACCAGGTAGTCGATCCCCGGGAAGTACTGGACCACGGAGTTGAGGACGACCAGGTCGGCCTCGCCGGGCTTCACGCCGGTCCAGTCGTCCGCTTCGGCCTGCCGCAAAAGCACCTGGGGCAGGCCGTCCAGCCGGCGGCGGATGCCTTCGAGCGCCACCCGGGAAAAGTCGGAGGCCACGTAGCGCTCGGTCTCCGGCGCCACGCGGAAGAGGAGCAGACCGGTACCGCAGCCGACCTCCACGACGTTCCTGGGATGCAGGGCGAGGATGCGATCCACCGTGCCCTCCACCCACTCGCGCATCTCCGGGGCGGGGATCGGCTGGCCGGTGTAGCTGCTGTTCCAGCCCTCGATGTCGAAGGTGGCGTCCTGCGCCTGGCTGCGGGCGTAGGTTTCGTCGTAGAGCGCCTGCCACTGGGAGACGTGCTCCGAGACCTCACCCGCTTCTACCTGAGACCGTGCTTCGGGACGGACGGCCACATAGGCGGCGAGGCGGTCGCCGCGCAGGGCCACGACCGCCTCGCGCACCTCGGGATGGCGCAGCAGCGCGCTCTCGATCTCGCCCAGCTCGATGCGGAAGCCGCGCAGCTTGACCTGCGTGTCCACCCGGCCGAGGAAGTCGAGCTCGCCGTCCGGCAGCAGGCGGACGAGGTCGCCGGTGCGGTAGAGCCTTCCGCCCGTTCCGAAAGGATCGGGCACGAAGCGCTCCGCGGTCAGGTCCGGCCGGCCGAGGTAGCCGCGGGCCAGGCCGGCGCCGCCCAGGAGCAGCTCGCCCGGGGTGCCGATGGGCACGAGATCGAGCCGCGTGTCGACCACGTAGGCGCGGGTGCCGTCGATCGGTCTGCCGATGGCGGGCGAGCGGGCCGACAGCGGCTCGACGACTGCGCAGGTCGCGACCACGCTGCTCTCGGTGGGGCCGTAGTGGTTGATCAGCGCGAACGGCAGCGGCCGGCGCGGCGCCCTCTGGAGGCGGTCGCCGCCGGTGAGCAGGGCGCGCAGGCGCAGCCCCGGCGGCATTTCGGCTTCCACCGCCTGCTCGGCCAGGGGGGTGGGCAGGAAGGCGATCGTGATCCCTTCGGCGGCCATCCACTCCAGGAGGCGGCCGGGGTCGAGCCGGGTCTCCTCGTCCGGGATATGGAGGCTCGCGCCCGCCGCGAGACAGGGCCAGATCTCCCAGACGGAGGCGTCGAAGGCCGGCGAGGCCACGAGCGTGGCGCGGTCGTCCGCGGTTACGCCATAGGTCTTCAGGTGCCAGCGCACCAGGCTCGTCAGACCGGCGCGCGGGACCTGCACACCCTTGGGCCGGCCGGTCGATCCCGAGGTGTAGATGACGTAGGCGAGGTCAGCTTCTGCAGGCTCCATCGGCTCGGTGGGGGTGGGCAGGTCCAGGCGGATCACGCGGGTATCCCCGGCCCAGATGGGGATGGCCTCCTCGCGGACGAGGAGCGCGGGCATGCGGCTCTCGCTCGCCACGAAGGCCAGGCGGTCCTCGGGGTAGGACGGATCGAGCGGCAGGTACGCGCCACCGGCCCAGAGCACCGCGAGCGCTCCGATCACCAGCTCCGGCGAGCGCTCGACGCAGATGCCGACCGGCCTGTCCAGCGGGAGGGACCGCAGCTCGGTTGCCAGGCGGGAGGCGCGGTCCAGCAGCTCGCCGTAGGTGAGCACCGTGCCGCCCTGGACGACGGCCGTTGCGGCAGGATCGCGCGCTGCGATCAGATCGACGATCCCCCCCGGGACGGCCGTGTCGTTCCACTCCCGCAGGAGCTGGTGGCGCTCGGCCTCGGCGAGCAGGGGCAGCTCCGATAGGCGCCTTCCGGCGTCGGCCATGGCGGCGCGGAGAAGGGTTTCCAGTTGGCCGACCAGGCGCCGGACGGTCGCGGCGTCGAACAGCTCCGTGCTGTAGGCGACCTGGGCGAGCAGGCCATCCTCCATCTCCCAGCCGTGCAGCTCCAGGTCGAAGCGGGTGGTGGTGGGCACGAGGTCCACGGGCGCCAGCGTGAGGTCGGGGAGGTCCATGCGCCCGACGGGCGCGTTCTGCATGGCGCAGACGGCCTGGAAGAGCGGCGTCACGGCGAGGTGCCGCTCGGGCCGCAGCTTCTGCACCAGGTGCTCGAACGGCAGGTCCTGGTGGGCGTAGGCCTCCAGCGTGCTCTTGCGCACCCGCCTCAGCAGCTCCCCGAAGGCCGGATCGCCGCTCAGGTCGCCGCGCATGACCAGGGTGTTCACGAAGAAGCCGATCAGCGGCTCGATCTCGGCGCGGTTGCGGTTCGCGATGGGCGAGCCGACCGTGAGGTCCTCCTGCCCGGAGAGCCGGCCGAGCAGGGCCTGGAACCCGGCGAGGAGCGGCATGAAAGGCGTGGCTTCGAAGCGCCGGGCGAGCTGCGCCAGCCCCTGGCCGAAGCCCGGGCCGAAAGGGAGGTTGAGGGTCGCGCCCCGGAAGGTCTGGGCCGCGCCGCGCGGACGGTCCGTGGGCAGGTCGAGCTGGGCCGGCGCGCCCGCCAGCCGCTCCCGCCAGTAGGAGACCTGACGCTCCAACACCTCCCCCGTGAGCCAGCCGCGCTGCCAGACCGCGAAGTCGGCGTACTGGATGAGGAGGTCGGCCAAGGGCGAAGGCCCGTCGGGATCAACCGGAGAGCGGCCGTAGAGCGCCGTGATGTCGCGCACGAGCACGCCCATGGACCAGCCGTCGGAGACGATGTGGTGCAGCGTGAGCAGGAGGACGCTGTCCCCCTCGTCGAGGCTCAGCAGCGCGGCGCGCAGCACCGGGCCGCGCTGGAGGTCGAACGGGCGGTCCGCCTCCTCCAGGGCCAGGCGCCGCGACTCGGCGTCCCGATCTTCGGGGGAGAGCGCCGAGAGGTCCACGAGCGGCAGGGTCCAGGGTCCGGGCGGCGCGACGAGCTGCACCGGCTGGCCGTCGCGCTCGCCGAAGGTGGTGCGCAGGGTCTCGTGCCGGCGCATCAGGCCGCCCAGGACTGCCTCCAGCCGGGCCGGCGACACGTCGCCCCGGATGCGCAGGGCGAGCGGCATGTTGTAGGCCGTGCCACCCGGCGCCAGGCGGTCGAGGAACCAGAGGCGCTCCTGGGCATAGGAGGCGGGGATGGGATCGAGGTCCGGGGGGCGGCGCGGGATGCGCTCCGGGGGCGTCTCGACCCGCTCCTTGCGCTTGCGGAGCTGCTCGAAGAGGGCGGCCCGCTGCTCGCGGGAGAGCCCGGCCAGGCGGTCGGTGGTCACTCGTCTCCTCTCATCTCGGCCAACAGGCTGTCCATCAGCTCGTCGCCCGCTTCTCCCAACTCGCGGCCCAGCTCGCGCTCCAGGATGCGGTCGGCGAGCTCCGCGAGGTTGCCCGTGTCGAAGATCAGGTGGATGGGCACCTCGATGCCATGGCGCGAGTGGAGCAGCGACGCGAGCCGGGTGGCGAGGAGCGAGTGGCCGCCGAGCTCGAAGAAGTTGTCGAGGACGCCGATCTCCCCGGGATCGCGATCCAGGATCTCGGCCCAGGCCCCGACCAGATCCTCCTCCAGGGGCGTGCCCGGGGGCACGCGCTCCGCGGCGGGACGGCCGGCCTGCGAGGCGAGCGCGGCGAGCGCGCGGCGGTCCACCTTGCCGTTCGGGGTCAGCGGCAGGTCCGGGATGGGCACGTAGCGTGTCGGCACCATGGGCTCGGGCAGCCTCTCGCGGAGCCGCGCGCGCAGCTCGTCCGCCCGTGCCTCGCCCACCCAGAAGGCCGCGAGGCTCTTGTCGATCACGGTCACGGCGCCGCGCGACACGCCCGGACAGGCCAGGAGCGCCGCCTCGACCTCGCCGGGCTCGACGCGGAAGCCGCGGATCTTGAGCTGGCTGTCCAGCCGGCCCTGGAACTCCAGCGTGCCGTCGGCCCGCCAGCGGACGCTGTCGCCGGTCCGGTAGAGCCTCTCCCCTTCTCCTCCGAAGGGATCGGGGACGAAGCGCTCGGCGGTCAGGTCGGGCCGGCCGAGATAGCCGCGGGCCAGGCCGTCGCCGCCGGCGTACAGCTCCCCCCAGGCGCCCACGGGCTGCGGGTCGAGCCGGCCGTCCAGCACGTACGCTCGGGCGTTGGCGATCGGCCGGCCGATCGGCACCGTCTCCCCCACGGTCTCCTCCATCGTAAGGATGCGGTGGCAGCAGGTGAACGTGGTGCCCTCGGTGGGACCGTAGCCGTTGATCAGCGCGAGGCCGGGGTGGGCCTCCCGGACGCGGCGGGCATGGTCCGGCGAGATCACGTCGCCGCCGGCCAGGAGCTGGCGGAGCGGGGCGAGGCCGTCCAGCCGGCCGTCCACCATCTCGTGGAACAGGCCCGCGGTGAGCCAGGCGGAGGTGACTCCGCGGCGCTCGATCACCCGCGCCAGTTCCTCCAGGGAGGCGATCCGGCCGGGAAAGAGCACGAGACGGCCGCCGTTGAGAAGCGGCGCCCAGATCTCCAGGGTGGAGGCGTCGAAGGAGACCGGGGCGAGCTGGAGCCAGGTGTGGTCCATCTCCGCGTAGTCGGCCCCGCGCACCAGCCGCACCACGTTGCGGTGGGTGACCGCCACGCCCTTGGGAGTCCCGGTCGATCCCGAGGTGTACATCACGTAGGCGAGGGAGTCGGGGAGGACCTGCGGAAGATCCGCCTCCGTCTCCTCCAGGGTCAGCGGGATGGCCCCGGCGTCGCGCACCATCCAGTCGCGGCGCTCCTGCGGATGGGCCGGGTCGAGCGGCAGGTAGGCGCCGCCGGCCTGGAGGACGGCCAGCAGGTTGACGATCAGGTCCGGAGAGCGCTCGGCCAGCACGGCCACCCGCTGCTCCGGCCTCAAGCCCCCGGCGATCATTCGGCGGGCGACGCGCCCGGCCCTCTCCTGAAGCTCGCGGTACGTCAGCCGCTCCTCCCCCTGCTCGATCGCGATCGCGTCGGGCCGCAGCGCCGCCTGCTCCGCGAACAGCTCGGGGATCGAGAGGTTCGGGAAAGGAGAGGCGGTGTCGTTCCAGTCCACGAGCACCTGCCGGCGCTCGCCTTCGGAGAGCATGGGCAGCTCGCGCGGCGGTCTGTCCGGGTTGGCGGCGAGAGCCTGCAGGAGGCTTCCCAGGTGAGCCAGCAGCCGCTCCACCGTGGCCGGCTCGAAGCGGGGTTGGGCGCTCAGGCGCAGGGAGAGGTCGCCGCCGCGTGCCACGACGGTCAGCCCGAGCGGATAGTTGGTGCGCTCGTCGAGCTCGGCGTCGACGATCCGCAGCTCGCCCAAGTGGCCGGAGACGGAAGGATCGATGGGGTAGTTCTCGAACGCGAGGAGGCTCGCGAAGAGCGGCTCGCCCGGCGGGACCTCCGAGAGCGCCTGCACGCGGGAGAGCGGCGTCCACTGGTACTGGCGCAGCCCGACCTGCTCCGCCTGGAACCGCGCCAGCCAGGCGGACGCAGGCTCGTCCTCCGGAATCCTGGCGCGCACGGGCACCGTGTTGATGAAGAGGCCCACGATCGATTCGACGCCGGGCAGCTCGGCCGGCCGGCCCGAGACCACGGCGCCGAAGACCACGTCCATGGCCTGGGAGTAGCGCGACAGGAGCAGCGCCCAGGCGCCCTGCACCAGGGTGTTGAGAGGGAGCTGGAGCCGCTGCGCGAGAGCCTCCAGCTCCGCGGCCGGGAAGGTGACGCTCCTGTCGATGGGATCTCCCGTTGCGGCCGCATGGTCGAACGGCAACGGGGTGGGCTCGGTGAAGCCGCGGAGCGCCTCGCGCCAGTGGCGCTCGGCTTCCGAGTCGTCACGCTGCGCGAGCCAGGCGATGAAGTCGCGGTAGGAGCGCGCCGGCGGCAGCTGGAGGCCGGGGTTTTGATAGAAGGCGAAGACCTCCGAGAGGATCAGGGGGAAGCCCCAGCCGTCGAAGATCAGGTGGTGCGAGGTCCAGACCAGCCGATGGCTGCTCTCGCCCGTGCGCACCAGGGTCAGGCGCATCAGCGGCGCCCGGCCCAGGTCGAACCCGCGCGCGCGGTCGGCGGCGAGGAGCTCCTGCCAGCCGGCTTCTCCGGGCCAGTCCCGGACGGTCCATGGCAGCTCCGCCCGGCGCCGGACGAGTTGAACCGACCGGTCGACGGTCTTCCAGAGGAAGGCCGTGCGCAGCGCGGCATGGCGCTCGATGACCCGTTGCCAGGCGGCGGCGAAGGCGGGCGCGTCGAGCGGCCCTTCGAGCCGGGCGGTGAGCTGCTCCAGGTAGGGGTCCGCACCGGGATCGTAGAGGCTGTGGAAGAGGATGCCCTCCTGGAGGGGCGCCAGGGGGTAGAGGTCCTCGACGCCCGGTCCCAACCTGTCGAGCGCGGCCTGGTCGAGCCCCGCGAGCGGGAAGTCGGACGGGCTGTAGCCGTCGGCCTCCGGCGACAGGCAGTGCTCGATCAGGGCCTCCAGCTCGGTGAGGAAGCCGCGGGCCAGCCGCTCGGCCGTGGCCGGGAGATGGCGGCCGGGATCGAAGGTCCAGGTGGCACGCAGGCGGTCTTCCAGGACCAGCAGGTCGATGGCAAACAGGTGCCGGCCGGGTACGGCTTCCCCCTCGGTGCCGCGGACCGGCTCGATCGCGAACGTGAAAGGGCCGGCCTCTCCGGCGGGCGCGTCGAACCGGCCGAGGTAGTTGAACGAGACCTGGGGCTGCGGCACGGACAGGCGCTCGCGCAGCAGGCCAAACCCGAGCCCGCGGCGCGGCACGGCGCGGAGCGTCTCCTTGACCGCCAGGATCGACTCCCGCGGCCCGGCACCGGGCGGCAACGCCAGGGCCACGGGGAACAGGGTGGTGAACCAGCCCACGGTGCGCGAGAGGTCCACGCCCGGGAAGATCTCCTCGCGCCCGTGCCCTTCGAGGTCCACCAGCAGCGTGCGCTCCCCGGTCCACGCGGTGAAGGAACGGGCGAGCGCCGCGAGCAGGAGGTCGTTGGCCTGCGTGCGGTAGACCTCCGGAGCGTCCTGGAGCAGCGCCCGCGTCTCCGCGGCGCCCAGCTCGACCGTCAAGGTCGCCCTACCTCCTTCCCTGTCCGAATCGACCGGCAGCGAAGGGACGGACGGGATCGCCTGCCAGTACGGGATCTCCTCCTCGACGGAAGAGGCGGCCAGAAGCTCGGCCCAGCGCTTCCAGGAGGTGGTCTTCGGCGGCAGCTCTTCGGCCGTCAGGTCCTCGAGCAGCACGCGCCAGGAGACGGCGTCCACGATCAGGTGGTGGGCCGTGAGGAGCAACCGGTCCTCGGCTCCGAGGTGGAACAGAGCGGCGGTGAACAGCGGACCGTTCTCCAGGTCGAGGCCGAACTGGAGCTGCTCTATGGCGGATTCGAGAGCTTCCGATGGGAGGTCGACCTCCAGGAGCGGCACCGGCGCGACCGGAACGTAGCGCTGATGCCAGCCGTCCGCCTCCTGGACGAAGCGCAGGCGCAGCGCATCGTGATGGCGGGCGAGCCGGTCCAGGGCGGCGGCGAGCCGGACCGCATCCATGCGCTCGCGGGAAGCGAGGAGCACCGCCTGGTTGAAGCGCCAGGGCTCGCACCGGTCCTCCGCGAAGAAGCGGCGCTGGATGGGGGTGAGCGGGACTTCTCCCTCCACACGCTCCTCCACCACCATCTCCTCCGCGATCCCGGCAACCGCCGCAAGCCCCGCGATCGTCTGGTTGTCGAAGAACTGCCGGGTGGTGAGGAGGAGGCCGGCGCGGCGCGCCCGCGCCACGATCTGGATGCTCAGGATCGAATCGCCGCCGAGCTGGAAGAAATTGTCGTGGATGCCCACCCGCTCGCGGCCGAGCGCCTCGCGCCAGATCCCGGCGAGCAGCTCCTCCCGGGCATTGCGCGGAGCCGCCGAGCCGCTCGCGCGCGCTGCCCCGGGCGCGGGGAGCGCCTTGCGGTCCACCTTGCCGTGGGCGCTGATCGGCAGCGCGTCGAGGGGGACGAAGACCGCGGGCAGCATGTAGTCGGGGAGCCGGCCCCGCAGGAAGCCGCGCAGCGCCTCCGCGTCGTCCGTGCCCACCACCCAGGCCACGAGCTGCTTGTCGCCTCCGGACGGCAGCGCGGGTATCGCCGCGACCACCGCCTCGCGCACCGCAGGATGGTCGAGCAGGGCGGCCTCGATCTCCCCCGGCTCGATGCGGAAGCCGCGCACCTTGACCTGATCGTCCACGCGGCCGAGGAACTCCAGCTCGCCGCCTTCGCTCGGCACTTGGCGGACGAGGTCGCCCGTGCGATAGAAGCGGCGGCCGTCCACTTCGACAAAGCGCTCCGCAGTCAGCTCCGCGCGCCGGAAGTAGCCCCGCGCCACGCCGGGACCGCCGATCCACAGCTCGCCCGGGACGCCGAGGGGAACCGGCTGGCCGCGGGGGTCCAGCACCCGCGCCTCCACGCCGTCGAGCGGGCGGCCGATCAGCGATCTCTCCGGCCGCCGCGCCCGGCTCACACGGTGCCCCGTGCAGATGATCGACGTCTCGGTCGGACCGTAGAGGACGAGGATGTCGGTCGAGGGGAAGGCCGCGAGCAGCTCTTCCAGGAGATCGGGAGGCGCGAGATCGCCGCCGGAGGTGAGGGTGCGCAGGCCGGCGAAGCGTCTCTCCCGCGCCTCGGCTACGGCCCGGCGCAGCAGGGCCGGCACGGTGAAGACGCGGGTGGAGCGCTCCAGCACGTCCAGAAAGCCATCCAGGACCTCGTCGCCCTGAACGATCTCGCAGATGCCTCCCGCGAGGAGGGGGACGAAGATCTCCAGGAGCGAGACGTCGAAGGTGTAGCGGGAGAGGTGCGGCACCCGCTCGTCCGGCCCGGCGTCGATCCGGTCCAGGATCGCCCCGACCATGGCCGCCACGCTGCCGTGCTCGACCATCACCGCCTTCGGCATGCCGGTCGTCCCCGAGGTGTAGATCAGGTAGGCGAGCCGCTCCGAGCGGAAGCCCGGAAGCTCCCCCTCCCCCACCGGACCGGGAGCGGCCAGATCAAGCGCCGGTACGTCCAGGGGAACCGGCAAGGGGCCGCGATGGACCAGGAGCGCGGGCTCGGCGTCGGCGAGCACGGTCCGCAGACGCTCGGCGGGCCATTCCAGGTCCAGCGGGATGTAGGCGGCCCCGGCCTTCCAGGCGGCGAGGATGGCGGTCGGCACGTCCGGCGTGCGGCCCAGGAGGAGAGCCACCCGCGAGTCGGGTTTGACACCCCCGGCAAGCATCCGGCGCGCGAGCTCGTCCGAGCGGCGGTCGATCTCGCCGTAGGTGAGCCTCTCGGCGCCCGAGATCACGGCGACCGCGTCCGGCGTCCTGCCGGCCCGGGCGGCGAAGCGCTCCGGCAGGGTCCAACCCGGCAGCGGACGGGCCGTGTCGTTCCACTCCACCAGCGCCTGGTGCCGCGCCTCCCCGGAGAGGACCGGCAGCTCGGACAGGCGCAGCTCCGGCTCGGCCGCGGCGCTCTCCATCTGGAGGAAAAGCAGCCCGGCCAGGCGCTCGGCGGTCGTGGGATCGAACAGGTCCGAGTCGTGCTCCAGGGAACCCGCGAGCCCCTCGGGGTAGTCGAAGAGGGTGAGCATCAGGTCGTAGCGGGCGTTGCCGTCGTGGGCGTCGACCGGCTCGAACTCGACCCCGGCGAGCTCGGCCTTCGTGGCCTGGCCGTCGAGCACCTGGACGAGGGCCTGGACAAGCGGCTGGCGGCTCGTGTCGCGCTCGGGCTGGATGGCCTCCACCAGCTTGCCGAACGGCAGGTCCTGGTGGGCGAGCGCTCCGAGGGCCGACTTGCGGACCCGCGCCAGCAGCTCGCGGAAGGTGGGATCGCCGGTCAGGTCGATGGGGAACGGCACCTGGGTCAGGAAGCAGCCGAGGACCGGCTCGAGTTCTGGCCGGTTGCGGTTCGCGTTGTTGGCGCCGAGGATCAGCTTCTCCTGGCCCGAGAGGCGATGGAGCAGCGCCGCGGTGGCGGCGAGCACGGTCATGAAGAGCGTGGCCCCCTCGCGCCGGGCAAGGCTCCGCACGGCCTCGGACAGCTCGCGGGAGGCGTGCACCACCCGCCGGCCACCCCGCCCGCGGGCCACGGCGGGCCGCGGCCGGTCCGTGGGCAGCTCCAGGGCCAGGGGGAAACCCGCGAGCTGCTCGCGCCACCAGGAGACGAGACCGTCGAGAATCTCGCCTTGCAGCCAGCTCCGCTGCCAGAGCGCGAAGTCCGGGTAGTGGATCGGCGGCGGCGGCAGGGCCGCGGATCGGTCGGCGTAGATGGCGGCCAGCTCGGCGAACGCGATCTGGAAGGAGATCCAGTCGGTGACCAGGTGATGGACGGTGAGGATGCAGACATGGTCCCGCGGTCCCAGGCGCACGAGGGCCGAGCGCACGAGCGGACCGGTCTCCAGCGGGAACGGCGCAGCGGTCGCCGCCGTCAGGAGGCGCAGCACCTCGAGCTCCTTGCGCTCCTCGGGCAGGACCGAGAGATCAAGGAGAGTCAGGGGCTGGCTGCGCGGCGCGGCCACGCGCTGCACGGGAGCGCCGTCCAGCACCGGGAAGCTGGTGCGCCAGGCCGCGTGTCGGCGGACGATCTCGTCGAGCGCCGCGGCCACGGCCGGCACCGAGAGCGGGCCGCGCATGCGGCTGGCCGCGGAGATGTTGAGGCCGGCACCGCCCGGGTAGAGCTGCTCCATGAACCAGAAGCGCTCCTGGTCGAGCGATAGCGGCCAGTCGCCCTCGCCCGTGGGACCGCTGACCCGCGGGACGGGCGGCGGCTGGAATCGCACCGCCCCTTTGCGCTGCTTCTCCCGCAGCTTCTCGAAGAGAGCCCGCTGCTCGGGCGTCAGGGCCGAAAGACGGCCGGCCAGGCGGTCTTGAAGAGGTGCGGTCAAGGCCGGCTTTCCTCCAGGAGCGCGAGAAGCTCCGCGTCGTCCGCGCCTTCCAGGCCCTTGGCCACGACCCGGTCGGCCAGGTCGGCGAGCGTGGCGGAGTCGAAGACCATCTGCAGGCTCACCTCGACGCCGTGCTCCTGGTTGAGCCGCGAAACGAGCTGGGTGGCGAGCAGCGAGTGGCCGCCCAGGTCGAAGAAGTTGTCGCGCATGCCCACGCGCGGCAGGCCGAGCAGCTCGGCAGCGGTGCGGGCGAGCAGCTCCTCCAGCGGGCTGGCCGGCGCCTGGTAAGTCTCCTCGCCGGTCCGCCCGGGCGCGGGCAGGGCCGCAAGGTCGATCTTGCCGCTCGCGGTCAGGGGAAGGGCGTCCAGGAGGACGAAGGCGGAAGGAACCATGGGCTCGGGCAGCGCGGTCTCCAGGAAGCGCCGCAGCTCGGGCACCAGCCGGCGCTCCTCGCCGGAGCGCATCGGATCGTTGGCGAGCGCGCTCTCCGGCACCTCCGGCCAGGCCAACTCGGGGAAGGCCGCTGCGCTCCCCCGCTTCCGGAAGAGAGCGCCGAAGCGGAACGGGTTCGGATCGAGGGCCAGCTCCACCTCGTAGCCCAGCCGCTCCCCGAGGCTCCGCACGTCCTCGGGATCGACGCCGGCGGCAAGCCGGGCGTTCGGAAGGCTCAGCGCAAGGGTTTCCGGCGCCTCCCCCCCGGGCGCCATGAATGTCGCCCCTACAAGTGATTCCAGGCTTATCGGCCTGCTTGTAGGGGCGTGATTCATCACGCCCTGCGCGGCTCCCACATGCACCACCACGTCATACCGGAACCGCGTCAGCTCGTTGTGCGCTCTCCCCCGCTTCACCCGCAGGTCCACCCGGCTCACGCCCGGCACCCTCTTCGCCAACGCCAGGAAGAACCGCGGTTCGACCACCAGCTCCTCCTCATCCGCCACCCGCCGCCGCACCCTCTGCCGCAGCTCCTCCTCCGTCGCGTCCGGCGACCGGAACCGCTCCACGGATTCGGCAAAGGCCTCCAGCAGCGGCAGACTGCGCACGTCCCCCACGAACACCGCGCCACCCGGCGCCACCGCCGCGACCGCTCCCTCAAGCACCCGCGCCAGATAGTCCGCTCCGGGGAAGTACTGCACCACGGAGTTGAGCACGACGAGGTCCAACGCCCCCGGGGCGACGCCGGTCCAGTCGTCGGCGAGCCGCCGATCGAGCTCCACCTGCGGCAGGCGGTCCAGCCCGGCGCGCACCTGCTCCAGGGCCACGGACGAGAAGTCGGTGCCGAGGTAGCGCTCGGCAACGGGAGCCAGACGGAACAGGAGCAGCCCGGTGCCGCAGCCGACCTCCATGACGCGGCGGTGCGGGAGAGCAAGCAGGCGCTCGACCGTGCCCTCCAGCCACTCGCGCATCTCCGCCGCGGGGATCGGCTCGCCCGTGTAGCTACTGTTCCACCCCTGGATGTTGAACGACAGGTCCCCGGTGGCCGGCCCGCGGCCGTAGGTCTCGTCGTACAGCTCCTGCCAGCGCTCGATGTGCTCGACGGGCGAAGCAGCCTCCCCTTCAAGGCGAGGCACCACCCAGGCGGCCAGCACGCCCTCCTGCGCCTTGACCACGGCCTCGCGGACCCGCGGGTGGCGCCGTAGCGCGGCCTCGATCTCCCCCGGCTCGATGCGGATGCCGCGCAGCTTCACCTGGCGGTCGATCCGGCCGAGGAAGTGGAGGCTTCCAGCCCGCCAGAGGACCCGGTCGCCGGTGCGGTAGATGCGCTCCCCGGGGGCTCCGAAGGGATCGGGGACGAACCGCTCCGCCGTCAGGTCCGCGCGTCCGAGATAGCCGCGCGCGAGCCCGGCGCCGCCGAGCGCCAGCTCGCCCGGCACGCCCTCCGGAGCCAGGTCCCATCCGTCCAGCACGTAGACGCGGGTGCCGTCGATCGGCCGGCCGATCGGGGGACGCTCGCTCCCCGGCGCCACGAGCGCCGAGGTGGCCACGACGCTGCTCTCGGTCGGGCCGTAGTGGTTCACCAGCTCGAACGGCAGCGGGCGCCGCGGTCCGCGCTCCAGCCGGTCGCCGCCGGTCAGCAGCGCCCGCAGCGCCAGCCCCGCCGGCATGTCCGCCTCGATCGCGAGCGCGGCGAGCGGAGTCGGGAGGAAAGCGAGCGTGATCCGCTCGGCGGCCATCCACGCCAACAGCCGCTCGGGAGAGAGGCGCGTCTCCTCGTCCGGGACGTGCAGGCTCGCGCCGGCCGCGAGGTAGGGCCAGACCTCCCAGACCGAGGCGTCGAACGAGGGGGAGGCCAGCAGCGTGGCCCGGTCCCGCGCCGTCACGCCGTAGGCCCGCAGGTGCCAGTCCACCAGCGCCTGCAGCCCGGCACGGGGGACCTGCACGCCCTTGGGACGGCCGGTCGAGCCCGAGGTGTGGATGACGTACGCCAGGCTCTCCGGCGGGCAGGGCACGGGATTGAATGAAGCCTTGCCATCGCCAAGGATCACCACCCGCGCCTCCCCGGCCCAGTCGACCGGCGTCCGGCTCAGCAGCACGGGCATGCCGCTCTCCCGGACGATGCCTGCGAGGCGCTCCTCGGGGTGGGAAGGATCGAGCGGCACGTAGGCCCCGCCGGCCAGGAGCACCGCCAGAGCGCCGACCACCAGCTCGGGCGAGCGCTCCACGTGCAGGCCGACCGGGACGTCGGGACCGATGTGCAGCTTTCCGGCGAGCCAGGAGGCCCGGGAGATCAGCTCGCCATAGGTCATCCCGCCGATCGCGGAAGCCTCCGCGGGTTGCGCCAGGATGCGATCGAGGAAGCTGGCGCCAGAGGGCATTGCAGGAGCGCTCCCCAGGCTGAGGAGCTGGCGCCGCTCGTCCGCGGCGAGGAGCGGCAGCTCCGAGATCCGTAGGTCCGGCGTCTCGGCGACAGCGGCCAGCAGCCGGCCAAAGCGGCCGGCGAGGCGCTCGATCGTGGAGCGGTCGAAGAGGTCGGTGTCGTAGATGAGCTGCACTGTCAGCTCGCCGTCCCCCTCCCAGGCCATGACCTCCAGGTCGAAGCGGGTGACCGGGAAATCGAGATCCACGGGGGCCAGCGACAGCCCGGGAAGCACCACCTCCCGGAGCGGCGCGTTCTGCACCGCGAGGACGATCTGGAACAGCGGATTGAGCGACAGCCGCCGCTCGGGCCGCATCTCTTCCACCAAACGCTCGAAAGGGAGGTCCTGGTGGGAGTAGGCCTCCAGGGCGGTGCGCCGGGCGGCGGCGAGCAGCTCGGAGAACGACGGGTCGCCGGAAAGATCACCGCGGAGCACCAGACTGTTCACGAAGAACCCGACCAGGGGCTCGATCTCGGCCCGGTTGCGGTTGGCGATCGGCGAGCCCACCACGACGTCGTCCTGCCCGGTGTGCCGGGCGAGGAGGGCCTGGAGCGCGGCCAGGAGGACCATGAACGGCGTGGCGTCGCGCCGGCGCACCCGCGCCGCCGGCAGGCGGAGCGTCTCCAGCGCGCCGCGGAAGCCCTGGACCGCGGGCCGCGGCCGGTCGGCCGGCAGGTCGAGCCGCGGAGCCCCTTCCAGCCGTCCGCGCCAGTAGCTCAGCTGCCGCTCCAGCACCTCGCCCTGCAGCCACTCCCGCTGCCAGACCGCGAAGTCCGCGTACTGGACCGGAAGCGCCGGCAGCGTGGAGCCGCGATAGAGCGCGGCGATCTCCTGGACCATGATGCCCAGGGACCAGCCGTCCGCGGCGATGTGGTGGACGCAGAGGAGCAGCGCGTGCTCGGCCGGAGCCAGCCGCAGCAGCGTGGAGCGCAGCACCGGTCCGGCCGCGAGATCGAACGGCCGGGCCGCCTCGTCGGAAGCCAGCCGGCGCGCCTCGGCGGTCCGCGCCTCCTCCGGCAGGGCCGACAGGTCCACCCGGGGCAGAGTCCATGCTCGGGGAGGATCGACGATCTGGCACCCCTCTCCGAAGCGCGTACGCAGCGCCTCGTGGCGGCTCACCAGCCCCCCGATCGCCGCGGCCATGGCGTCCGGCACCAGGTCGCCCCGCAGCGCGACCGCCAGCGGGATGTGGTAGGCCGCGATCCCGGGCATCAGGCGGTCCAGGAACCAGAGGCGCTCCTGGGCGAAAGAGAGAGGCAAGGCCCCGTCACGGGGGACGGGCACGATCGGCGGCGCCGAAGAAGCACCGGCGGAGAGGGACGCCTCAACCGCCGCGGCCAGGGCGGCCACGGTGGGCGACTGGAAGATCTCGCGCACGGCCAGCTCGGCGCCGGTGGCCGAGCGCAGGCGCGTGATCACCTGGGTGGCGAGGAGCGAGTGCCCGCCCAGCTCGAAGAAGTCGGCAGCGCGGGAGACCCGCTCCAGGCCCAGCACCTCGCACCAGATCCCGGCCACCTCCTCCTCGGCAGGCGTGCGGGGCGCCGCTCCCGGCTCGTTCGACATCAGCCCGGGCGCGGGCAGGCGCGCCCGGTCGACCTTGGCATGGGCGGTGAGGGGCAGCTCGGGCAGGACCACGAACACCGCGGGCACCATGTACGCCGGCAGCCGCGCGGCCAGCTGTTCGCGCAGGTCGGAGGCGGCCGCGCCCGCCGGTGCCACGTAGGCCACGAGCCGCATCGCATCGCCCTGGCCCAGGGGGACGACCGCAGCCTCCGCGACCGCGGGATGGTCGAGCAGCGCCGCCTCGATCTCGCCGGGCTCGATGCGGAATCCGCGGAGCTTGATCTGATGGTCCGTGCGGCCGAGGAATTCCAGCTCTCCCCCTTCGGACGGGACCTGCCGCACGAGGTCGCCGGAGCGGTAGAACCGGCGGCCGTCCACCTCCACGAAGCGCTCGGCGGTCAGGTCCGGACGGCGGAAGTAGCCGCGAGCCACGCCGGGGCCGCCGATCCACAGCTCGCCGGGCACCCCGAGCGCGACGGGCGCTCCCCGCGCGTCCACGACCCGGACTTCCACACCGTCCAGCGGCCGGCCGATGAGCGACCGCTCGTGCCTGCGCCCTCGGACCACCGAGTGGGACGTGGCGAGGATCGCCGTTTCCGTAGGGCCGTAGAGCACCCGCAGATCGGCCCGGGGGAACACCTCCAGGAGCTCCTCGCGCAGCACCGGCGGCACCGCCTCGCCGCCGGTCAGGATGGTGCGCAGCCCGGCGAAGCGCTCCGCGCCGCGCCCGCGCGCCGGCCCGGTGATCCGCTGCAGGAGGGACGGGCCGATGTGGATGAGGGTCGAGCGCTCCAGCGCGTCGAGCAGATCGTCCGGCTCGAGCACCTCGTCCATCGCGAGGATCTCGCAGACGCCGCCCGCGAGGAGGACCGCGAACAGCTCGGCCAGGGAGATGTCGAAGGTGAACCGCGAGAGGTGCGGGATCCGGTCGTCCGGTCCGAAGCCGGCCCGGTCCATCAGCGAGCCCAGGATCGCGGCGAGGCTGCCGTGCTCCACCAGGACGGCCTTGGGCCGGCCCGTGGTTCCCGAGGTGTAGAGGAGATAGGCGAGCTGGCCGGAGCGGACGGCGGGCAGCTCGCCGGCCTCCAGCGGCGCCCGAAGGTCGTCAAGGTCCACCGCCTCGACCCCGTCCGGAACGGGAACCGGCAGCGATCCCCGGAAGACCACCGCCGCCGGCTCGGCGTCCGCCAGGAGATCCGCAATGCGCGCGGGCGGCGCTTCCAGGTCGAGGGGGACGAAGGCACCGCCGGCCTTCCAGACACCGAGAAGGGCCACGGGGACATCCAGAGTGCGGCCCAGGAGCAGGGCCACCCGCGACTCGGTCTCCACGCCGGCGGCCCGCAGCCATTGCGCCAGAGCGGTCGAGCGGCGGTCGAGCTCGGCGTAGGTCAGGTTCTCGCCGGCCGCGATCACCGCGACCGCCTCCGGCGTGCGCGCGGCCTGGGCGGCGAAGCGCTCCGGCACGGTCCAGCCCGGGAGCGGGCGGACGGTGTCGTTCCACTCGACGAGCGCCTGATGGCGCGCCGCCGCGGAGAGGACCGGCAGCGTGGAGAGGCGCACGTCCGGCTCGGCCGCGACCGTCTCGATCTGGAGGAAGAGGAGCTCGGCCAGTCGCCGCGCCGTGGTGGCGTCGAGGAGGTCGGCGTCGTATTCCAGCGAGCCCGCGAGCCCGTCCGGGTAGTCGAACAGGGTGAGCATCAGGTCATAGCGGGCCACGCCGTCCCAGGCGTTCACTGCCTCGAAGGTCACGCCGCCCAGCGAGGCCTTGGAGTACTGGCCGTCGAGCACCTGGACCAGCGCCTGGACGACCGGCTGGCGGCTGGTGTCGCGCTCGGGCTGCAGCGCCTCGACCAGCTTGCCGAAGGGGAGGTCCTGGTGCGCGAAGGAGCCCAGCGCCGATTGCCGCACCCGCGCCAGCAGCTCGCGGAAGGTCGGATCGCCCGTGAGGTCGATGGGGAACGGCACCTGCGTGAGGAAGCAGCCGAGCACCGGCTCCAGCTCGGGCCGGTTCCGGTTCGCGTTGTTGGCGCCGAGGATCAGACGCTCCTGCTGCGAGACCCGGTGGAGCAATGCGGCCTTGGCCGCGAGCACGGCCATGAACGGGGTCACGCCCTCGCGCCGGGCGAGGGCGTGCAGCGCCTCGGCCAACCCGCGGGACGAGCGCAGGAGGACCCGGCCGCCGCGCATGCGCATCACAGCCGGACGCGGCCGGTCCGTGGGCAGCTCCAGGGCCAGGGGGAAGCCGTCGAGCTGCCCGCGCCACCAGGAGACGAGCCCGTCGAGGATCTCGCCTTGCAGCCAGTCCCGCTGCCAGACGGCGAAGTCCGGGTACTGGACCGGCGGCTCGGGCAGCGCCGAGGCCGGCGTGCCCGAGCAGAGCGCCGCCAGCTCCCCGAACGCGATCTGGAAGGAGATCCAGTCGGTGACCAGGTGGTGGACCGTGAGCAGGCAGACATGGTCCTCGGGATCCAGGCGGGCCAGCGCCGAGCGCACGAGCGGGCCGGTCTCCAGCGGGAACGGCGCCGCCGTCCCCTCCCCCACCAGCCGCAGGGCCTCGGCCTCGCGCCGCTCCGCCGGCAGCCCGGTCAGGTCGATCAGAGCGAGCGGCTGCGGGCGCGGCGGCGCGACCCGCTGGACCGGCCTGCCTTCCACGAGCGGAAAGGCGGTGCGCCAGGCCGCATGGCGCCGGACGATCCCGTCGAGCGCCGCGGCCACGGCGGGCATGGAAACGGGGCCGCGCATCCGGGTCGCGGCCGTGATGTTGAGCCCCGCGCCGCCCGGGTAGAGCTGCTCCATGAACCAGAAGCGCTCCTGTTCCAGCGACAGCGGCCAGTCCCCCTCGGCCGTGGGACCGGTCATCCGGCGCACCGGCGGCGGCTGGGGCGGGCGTGCCTTGCGCTGCTGCTCGCGCAGCTTCTCGAACAGCGCCCGCTGCTCGGGAGACAGGCCCGCCAAGCGGTCGGCAACGCTCACGCAGGCTCCAACTGCGACAGGCGCACGTCCGGATCGGCGGTCACCGCGTCGATCGTGCGGTAGAAGCGCTCCAGCAGGCGGCCCACGGTGTCCGCGTCGAAGACGTCGGCGTTGTACTCCAGCGGGCCGGCGAGGCCGACGTCGTGGTAGTCGTAGAGCCCGAACATCAGGTCCCAGCGGGAGTTGCCGTCGTAGAGCCCCACGGGCTCGAAGTCGAGCGCGCCGGAGCTGCCGTGGCTCTCCCCCTCCAGGATCAGCAGGAGCACCTGCACCACCGGATTGCGCTCGGGGGTCGAGTCCGCGCCCAGCACCTCGATCAGCTTGCTGAACGGCAGGCTCTGGTGGGCGTAGGCGGAGAGCGCCGTCCTCTTCGTGCGGGCCAGGATCTCGCGGAAGACCGGGTCTCCCGAGACGTCCGTGGCGAACGGGACCTGCGTGAGGAAGAAACCGGCCACCGCCTCCAACTCGGGCCGCGGGCGGTTGGCGCTGTTCGAGCCGATCACGATCCTGTCCCGTCCCGTGACGCGGGCGATCAGGGCGTTCAGCACGGCCAGGACCGTCATGAACATCGTGGCGCCCTCCCTCCGCGCCAGGGCGCGCAGGCGGCCGGTGCGCTCGGCGCCGGCGCGGACGCGGAAGAGGCCGCCCCGCTGGCTCTGCACCGCGGGCCGCGGCCGGCCCGAGAGGTCGAGGACGAGCGGAAAGCCCTCCAGCTCCTTGCGCCAGAAGCGGGCCTCCTCTTCAAGGGCTTCACCCTGGTACAGCTCTCTCTCCCAGAGGGAGTAGTCCGGGAACTGGACGGGCGGCAACGGCAGTTGCCGGCCTTCGTAGATCTGGACCAGCTCCTGGAAGAAGACCTGGAAGGTGATCCAGTCGGTCACGGTGTGATGGATCGTGAGCAGGTAGAGGTGCTCGTCGGCCGCGAGCCGCACCAGGGCGATACGCAGGAGCGGCCCGTTCTCCAGGTCGAACGGATTGCGCGTGTGCTCGTAGATGGCCTCATGGCCGGCGCGCTCGCGAACCTCGGCGGGCAGAGCGCTCACGTCGATCACCGACACCGCGGGCTCCACCCAGGGATGGACGCGCTGCACGGGCCGGCCGCCCACGATCGGAAACGTGGTGCGCCAGGCCGCGTGGCGGCGGATCAGCTCGCGGAAGGCGGCCAGGAACCGGGGGATGTCCAGCGGGCCCTTCACATGGCTGCCGGCGTCGACGTTCCAGGAGACGAGCCCGGGGTTCTCCCGGTGCATCCGCCAGAGCCGCTCCTGGTCGAAGGAGAGCGGCCAGTCGCCCACGCCCGTGGGTCCGGAGACCGGGGCCACCGGCGGCAGCGTGCGCGGCCGAGGCTGCCTCTGCCGCAGCTTCTCGAACAGCGCCCGCTGCTCCGGGCTCAGGGCCGAAAGACGGTCTACGACGCTCATCTACACCTCGAGCTCCGCGAGCTTCGCCGCGGCCTCCTCGGGGGAGAGGCCCTCGATCATGGCGAGGAGGGCCTCCATCTCTTCGGGATCGTCCTCGCCGCGGGCGCGGCGGACGGCTTTCGCGAGCTCCGCGATGGTGGGCGCCTCGAAGAGGGCGGTGACCGGCAGGTCCACGCCGAGGAGGCTCTGCGCCTGGGTGGTCACCTGGATGGCCAGGAGAGAATGACCGCCCAGCTCCAGGAAGTCGTCGTCGCGGCCGATGGGCTCGATGCCGAACAGGTCCTGCCAGATGGCGGCGAGGCGCTCCTCCAGCTCATCCCGCGGCGGCTCGTAGGGGGTCGAGAGACCGGGCCGCTCGGCCTTCTCGCCGCCGTGGGCCATCTGGGCGAGGAGCGTTTCGGCGGTGACGCTGTCGGTCTCGGCGATGAGGCCCGGCAGGTCCTGGGCGGAGACGATCACCCGGGAGAACGGCGAGCCGAGGAGATGGCGGAGCGCCCGGGCGCTCTTCGCCGCGGTGACGCCGTGGGCCGCGAGGTTCGCCTGAACCTCGTCGTTCGAAAGGCCGGCCATGCCGCCGGCTACGCCCGTGACCAGCCAACCTCCCCACTGGTAGGGGTCCCAGTGAACGGTCATGACGGGCCGGCCCTCGGCCGCGTGGCGCACGGCGAGGGCCTCCAGGCAGGCGCCCGCCGCGGCCAGGTCGAGCTGGCCGAGGCCGCCGGTGACGGCGGTGGTCGTGGAGCAGAGGAAGACCGGGGTGGACGGATCGACCGCGGCGACCCCGGCGATCATTTCCTCGGCGCCCTGGATGACCGGGTCGAGCGCCGCGCGCAGGCCTTCCGGCGTCTTGAGCTGGATCAGGCCGCCGCCCTGCGGGACGCCGGTATAGAAGGCTCCCCGGAGAGGTGCCTCGGCGGGCAACCCGGTCACCACCCGAGCGCCTTGCCGGACGAGGTAGTCCGCGATGGCCCGGCCCGGACCGTGGTCGGCCCCGGCGATCAGCCAGGTGCCGGCGAGGGTCTCCGGCTCCTCCTCCAGGCGCACGCGCTCGAAGCCGCGCACCCAGCGCTGCCGGCCGCGGAGAGCCACCACGGGATCGGCGGCCGACATCTCGGCGATCAGCCGCTCTTCCAGCCCCGGGCCGGGCGCCGCGTCTACGCTCGCGCACGTCACGCGCGGCAGCTCCTGGTGGACCACCTTGAGCGCGCCGAGCACCGCGGCCTTGTGGGGATGGATGGGATCGCCATCCACCAGCTCGTGCAGCCCGCTCGCGGCCAGGAGGAGGCGGACGGGCTTGTCGAGCGCCGAGAGGGCTTGCGTCAACCGCGTCAGGCTGACGAGCCCTTCGAAGGGGGAGCCCTCCTCGTCCAGGCCCTGGAGGTGGAGGATGCGGTCCGGCAGGCTCTCGTGCAGGTCGTGCGCCTGCCCGCGCGGCACGGTGAAGACCTCGTGGCCTTCACCGCGCAGGCGCTCGGCGATCCTCTCTCCCACCCCCTGCCCGTCGAGGAAGATGAGCCAGCGGCCGGGCTCGGGCGAAGCCGCCTTGAGCGGTGCCTGTCTCCAGGCAGGGACCCAGAACCAGTCTTCGACATCCGCCATCTTCCGGACCGTGCCCTTGGGCGGATCGATCCAGTAGCGCTGGCGCTCGAACGGGTAGGTCGGGAGCGGCACCCTCAGGCGGCGCTCGTTGTTGTGGAAGCGGGTCCAGTCCACCTCGATGCCCGCGATCCAGAGCCGGCCCACCGCCTCCAGCATGGCCTCGAGGTCGGCGCCCTCGCGCAGGGTGGGGATGGTGATCCGGTTCGCGGCAGCATCCGGATGCTGCTTGACCAGCGTGCCGAGCGTGGCGCCGGGGCCGACCTCCAGAAAGACACGGCCGGGCTCCTGGAGCAGCTCGCCGATCCCCTCGGAGAAGCGAACCGGGCTCCGCATGTGGCGCGCCCAGTAGGCGGGATCGGCGAGGTCGTCCGCGGTGATCCAGGTGCCGGTGACGTTGGAGACGAACGGGATGCGCGGCGCCTGCATTCTCACCTGGCGCGCGATCTCCGTGAAGGGAGCCACGGCCGGCTCCATCATCGAAGAGTGGAAGGCGTGCGTGGTGCGCAGCCGGATGCAGCTCACTCCCAGCTTCCGCTCCAGCGCGTCCACGGCGTCCGCGGGGCCGCCCACCACGCAGAAATGGGGGCCGTTCGTCGCGGAAAGAGAAAGACCGTCGAGCAGCGGCCGGACCTCCTCCTCGGGGAGAGGCACGGCGAGCATGGCGCCGCCGGGAAGGTCCTGGATCAGCTTCGCCCGCCGCTCCACCAGCTCCAGCGCATCGTCCAGCGAGAGCGCTCCGGACAGGCAGGCGGCCACATACTCGCCCAGGCTGTAGCCGATCATCGCCGTCGGCTCGATGCCCCAGCTCATCAGGAGACGGCCGAGCGCGTACTCGATCACGAAGCAGGCCGGCTGCGCGTAGACCGTTTCATGGAGAGGGCCGGTCTCGGCAGAGCGGCGGAGCATGGAGCGCAGGTCCGGCGCCTTCCTTTCGGGACGGGCTCCGGGCGAGAAGAGCACCGAGAGCAGGTCGAAGCCCAGCTTGCTTGCGCAGAGGTCCACCTGCTCGCGGAAGAGCGGCTCGGTCTCGTAGAGCTCGCGGGCCATGTCCACGTGCTGATCGCCCAGGCCGGGGAAGAGGAACACCACCGCGGGCTTGCCCTCGCGTTTCCCCGTGATCCACACGTGACCCACCCGGATCTGCCGGTGCTCGAACGCCTTGCGCCCCACCTGGAGCGTCCAGGCCACGTCCGCCAGGGAAAGCTCCGGGTGGGCATCCAGATGCTCCTCCAGCCGGGCCGAAGCGGCTGCCAAAGCCGAAGGCGTGCGGGCCGAGAGCACCAGGAGCTGGGCGGGCCGCGACGGCTCGTCCGCCGGCTCCGGCGCGGGCGCCTCTTCGAGCACCACGTGGGCGTTGGTGCCGCCGAGGCCGAACGAGCTGACGCCGGCCCGGCGCGGAGAACCCTGCCAGGGCCGCGCCTCGTCGCAGACGTAGAAGGGGCTGCCCGCGAACGCGATCTGCGGGTTGGGGCTCTCGAAGTGGAGGCTGGGCGGCAGGGTCTCATTCTTCAGCGCCAGGGCGGCCTTGATCAGCCCCGCGACCCCCGCGGCCGTGTTGCAGTGGCCGAAGTTGGTCTTGATCGAGCCGATCGCGCAGAAGCCTTCACCCTCGGCGCCCGCCGCACGGAACGCCTGGGTGAGCGCCGCCACCTCGATCGGATCGCCGAGCGGCGTGCCGCTGCCATGGGCCTCGACGTAGCCCACCGTCTCCGGCTCCACGCCCGCCATCATCAGCGCCTCGGAGATGACCTCGGCCTGCCCCTCGACGCTCGGCGCCGTGAACCCGATCTTGGCCGAGCCGTCGTTGTTGACCGCCGAGCCGCGGATCACCGCGTAGATGCGGTCGCCGTCCGCGACCGCGTCGGCCAGGCGCTTGAGCGCCACCACGCCGCAGCCGTTGCCCTCGACCGCGCCGCCCGCGGAGGCGTCGAAGGCGCGGCAGCAGCCGTCCGGCGACATCACGCTCCCCTCCTGATAGAGGTAGCCGGTGCGCAGCGGTGAGCTGATCGAGACGCCGCCCGCGAGCGCCAGGTCGCACTCCCCGCCGAGCAGGCTCTGCGAGGCCATGTGGACCGCCACCAGCGAGGTCGAGCAGGCGGTCTGGACCGAGACGCTGGGACCCTTCAAGTCCAGCTCGTAGGAGGCCCGCGTCGCGAGGAAGTCGCGGTCGTTCAGGAGCAGCACCTGGAGCCCGCCGAAGCTCGCCAGCTTCTCCTCGTTGGGGAGCAGGTTCGAGATCAGGTAGGAGCTCACGCCCGAGCCGGCCCAGACGCCGATCCGGCCGGACGAGCGCTCGGGGTCGCAGGCCGCATCTTCCAGCGCCTCCCAGGCGCACTCCAGGAAGACGCGGTGCTGCGGGTCCATGGCCTCGGCCTCGCGCGGCGTGAAGCCGAAGAAGGCGGCGTCGAAGAGGTCCGCGTCCGCGAGCGATCCCTTGGCGCGCACGTAGCGCGGATCGGCCAGGAGCGCGGGGTCCACCCCGGCCGCGGCCAGCTCCTCCTCGCTGAAGAACGAGACGGTCTCGATGCCGTCGCGCAGGTTGCGCCACAGCTCTTGCGCGTCGCGCGCTCCGGGGAAGCGGGCGGCGATGCCGACGATCGCGATTCCTTCCAGATGGCTCATTTCCTGCTCCGCCGTTTCTCCTGTAGCTGCCGCATCGACTCGCGGCGGGTCTCGGTGCGGGCGCGCGCCTGCTCCGCCTTCTCCTCCGGCTTGGGCGTCTCGCCTTCGAGGCTGCTGGCCAGGCTCTCGATCGTCGGGTGCCGGAACAGCTCCACGAAGGGGATCTCCCGGCCGAGCGCCTGGCGCAGCCGGCTTTGCAGACGCGCGAGCAGCAGCGAGCTGCCGCCCACTTCGAAGAAGCTCTCCTGGACGCCCACCTGGTCGAGCCCGAGCACCTCGCGCCAGGCCTCCGCGATGGCCCGCTCCAGGTCGTTGCGCGGCGGCGTGAAGGCCGCGGTTTCCGCCCGGACCTCGCGGGGCGCCGGCAGCGCCGCCCGGTCGAGCTTGCCGTTGCCGGTCACCGGCAGAGTTTCCAGCTCCACGAAGGTCCAGGGGACCATGTACTCGGGCAGGGTCTCCTGCAGGAAGGCCCGCAGCTCCGAGGTGCCTGGAGCCGGCTGCCGGGACGGCACAATGTATCCCACCAGGCGCTTCTCGCCGGGGACGTCCTCGCGCGCCAGCACGACCGCCTCGCGCACGCCGGGGTGGCGGAGGAGCGCGGCCTCGATCTCCCCCAGCTCGATGCGATAGCCCCGGATCTTGACCTGCGAGTCCACCCGGCCCAGGAACTCCAGGTTGCCGTCCGCAAACCAGCGCGCCCGGTCGCCCGTGCGGTAGAGCCTCCCCCCTGCCTCGCCGAATGGATCGGGCAGGAACTGCGCCGCGGTCAGCTCGGGCTGGTAGACGTAGCCGACGCAGAGCACGTCCCCGCCGATGTAGAGGTCTCCGGGGACGCCGACCGGGCAGGGGCTCAGCGCCTCGTCGAGCACGTGGTAGCGGGCGTTCGCGATCGGCCGGCCGTAGGGAATGCTCGGCCAGCGCGGATCCACCTCTCCGATCGGATACCAGTTGGACCACACCGTGGCCTCGGTGGCGCCGCCCAGGCTGATCACCCGCGCGGCGGGGAACGCGGCCCGCACCTGGTCGGGCAGGCGCACTGGGATCCAGTCGCCCGAGAGCAGTGCCAGCCGGAGGCCCCCTCCCCGCTCGGGGAACAGCGGCGCGAGCTGCTGGAGCGCGGCCGGCGCCGAGTCCCAGATTGTGATGGGCTCGTCGCGCAGCAGCGCCATCAGCCGCTCCGGATCGCGCAGAGCCTCCTCGGGTGCCACGTGGATGATGCCGCCGGCCGCGAGCGTGCCGAAGATGTCGTAGACCGAGAGGTCGAAGCCCAGCGAGGTCACGAAGAGCAGCCGGTCTTCCGGCCCCATTTCCATGGTCCGGTTGACCCAATCGATCAGGTTTACGGCCGGCCGGTGCTGCACGCCGATCCCCTTGGGCTTGCCGGTCGAGCCCGAGGTATGGATCACGTAGGCAAGATCGTCCGGCGAGGCGGCGGATGGCAGGCGTTCGGAGGACTGCTGCCCGACGTGCCATCCGGTCCAGACGCGCTTGCGCCGGTTCCCACCGGGCGTCAGCAGTACGTCGTAGCGGAAGCGCAGCTCGTTGTCGAAGCCCTGCTCGCGATGCAGCACCCGGGCCTCTCCCAGGTCGTGGAAGAGGTTTTCGTCGATCCACATCTCCTGCCCGGGCGTGGCTCCGGAGCGCCGGAGCTCCTCCCGCCGCCGGGCGTCCGGCACGTCGGCGATGAGCAGGGCGCCGCCGGGCGCGAGGCGAGCCAGGGCCTGCTCCACCACGCGCTCCAGGTAGAGCGGACCGGGGAAGAACTGCACCGTGCTCGCCATCACGATCAGGTCGAACGGCCCCTCCGGCATCTCATGGGCGAAGCCGGTCAGCAGCTCGACGTTTTCCGCAGCCCGGGCGCGGTTGCGCTCCTGCGTGAGCTCCGAGGGGTCGAGGCCGACCGCATGGGCGACCCGCGGCGCCATCTCCCAGAAGAGGAGCCCGGCGCCGGAGCCGATCTCCAGCACGCGGGCATCCGGCCGCAGCCAGGGCTCGGCGAGGGAGAGCACCCGGTCGCGGTACTCGTCCACCTCGGCCTCGGTGAACGGCTGGCCCGTGTAGCTGCTCACGAAGCCGCCGGCGGTTACCCTGTCGGTGGCGCGCTCGGCCACGAAGTCCCAGAGGGAGCGGACCTCCCCGAGGTCCAGGGGCTCGGCAGGGGGAGCTGGCGTGTGCACGTCGAGGCAGACAGCATCGGCGAGAGGGAGCTGCCACCAGATCTCCTGGACCGACCGCAGCAGCGCCGAGCGCGTGACCACGACCGGCGTCTTCGAGGCAGCCAGGATGGCCTCCGCCCGCTCCGCCGGCCAGGAGGGGTCCAGGGGCAGGTAGTGCCCGCCGGCCTTGAGAATGCCGAGCACGGCCACGATCATGTCGAGCGACCGCTCCATCCAGACGCCGACCGGCACGCCCGGGCCGACTCCCCTCTCACGCAGCAGACGGGCCAGGCGGTTGGCGCGCTCGTCCAGCTCCGCGTAGGTCAGCGACTCGCCTTCCCAGACGGCAGCGAGAGCGTCCGGCCGGCGCGCCACGCTCTCCTCGAACAGGCCGTGGATCGTGGCCTCGGGGACGGGCTCGGCCGTGTCGTTCCAGTCGTGGACGATCTGCTGCCGCTCCACCTCGGAGAGCAGCGACGCCTCGGAGAGCCGGGCGCGCGGCCGGGCCGTGAGGTCGTCCAGCAGGACCGCGAAGTGCCGGGCATAGCGCGCCGCGGTCGAGGGCTCGAAGAGGTCGGTGGCGTACTGGAGCAGGCCCTGGTCCTCGACAAACACGAAGGACAGATCGAACTTGGCCACGCCCGTGGGGATCTCCTCGGGCGTGAGGCGCAGGTCGCCCAGATCAGCCTCGGGCAGCGGCGCGTTCTGGAGCGCCAGCGCCACCTGGAAGAGCGGCGAGCGCGAGAGGTCGCGGTCCGGGTGCAGCTCGTCCACGAGCTTCTCGAACGGCACGTCCTGGTGGGCATAGGCCCCAAGGCTCGCCTCCCGCACCTGGCGCAGTAGGTCGCGGAAGCTCTCCCCACGCGTGAGATCGACCCGCAGCACGAGGGTGTTTACGAAGAACCCGATCAGCCCCTCGGTCTCGATGCGGTTCCGGTTCGCGATGGGCGAGCCGATGGGCACGTCCGTCTGCCCGGTGAGCCGCGAAAGCAGCGCGAAGAGGCCGCCCGCCAGGACCATGAACGGGGTCACCCCCTCCTCCCGCGCCAGCTCCAGGACCCGCCGGAACAGCGCCGGTTCCAGATCGAAGCGGTGCTCGGCGCCGCGCTGGGTCTGCACTGGCGGGCGCGGATGGTCGGCCGGCAGCTCCACGGCCGCGGGCGCGCCGTGCAGCCGCTCCCGCCACCAGGCGATCTGCCGCTCCAGCACCTCGCCCGAGAGCCACCGCCGCTGCCAGACCGCGAAGTCGGCGTACTGGACGGCCGGCTCCGGCAGCGTCTGGCCCGCATACAGCGCGTTCACCTCCCGCACCAGCACGCCCATGGACCACCCGTCCGTGACGATGTGGTGGAGGTTGAGAAGCACCAGGCTGCGCTCCGGGGCCAGCTTCACCACCACGGCGCGCAGCAGCGGCCCGGCCGCGAGATCGAAAGGCCGCAAAGCCTCCTGCTCCGCGAGATGCCGGGCTTCCTCCTCGGTCAGGTCCACCACGGGGACCGGCACCGGCGCGGCCGGCAGCACCACCTGGACCGCCGAGCCGTCGCGCTCGGCGAAGACCGTGCGCAGGACCTCGTGGCGGCGCACGACCTCGGTGAGAGCCGCGGCCAGGCGATCCGGGTACAGCCGGCCCTCAGCGGTCAAAACCAGCGGAATATTGTAAGCCGAGCCGCCGGGCTGGAGGCGATCGAGGAACCAGAGGCGCTCCTGGGCGAAGGAGAGCGGGAGGTCGCCCGTCCGCGGCACCCGCCGGATCGGCGGCGCGGGCGGCGCCCCTTCCGAGTCCAGAATCGCGGCGGCCATGGCGCTGAGCGTGGAAGCCTCGAAGATCCGCCGCAGCGGCAGGTCCACCCCGAACGCCTCGCGGATGCGCGACGCCACCTGGGTGGCCAGGAGCGAATGACCGCCGAGCTGGAAGAAGTCGTCCAGAGCACCCACGCGGGGAAGGCCCAGCACCTCGATCCAGACCGCGGCGAGCAGCTCCTCGGCCGGAGTGCGCGGCCCCACGAAGGGCTCGCCTTCCCCGGTCCCTTCCTGGGGCTCGATGCGGGCGAGGGCGCGGCGGTCGAGCTTGCCGGTCGTAGTGAGCGGCAGCGCGTCGAGGAACGCCCAGGCCGTGGGCACCATGGCGTCGGGCAGGCTCTCGGCCAGGAAGGCCCGCAGCTCTCCGAAGGCGGGGGGCCTCACGCCTTCCCGGAGCGCGACGTAGCCCACCAGGCGGCGGGAGCCGGAGGTCTCGCCGCGGACTCCGACGGCCGCCTGCTGCACCGCGGGATGGCGGGCCAGGGCGGTCTCCACCTCGAAGAGCTCGATGCGGTGGCCGCGGATCTTGACCTGGGAGTCGCGGCGGCCCAGGAACTCGAAGACCCCGTCCGGCCGGCGCCGCGCCAGGTCGCCCGTGCGGTAGAGCCGGTCGCCCGGCTTCCACCCGCCCGCCCAATGGAACGGATCCGGCAGGAAGCGCTCGGCCGTGAGGCGCGGCCGGCTGAGATACCCGCGCGCCAGGCCCGCGCCGCCCACCCAGACCTCGCCCGCCACCCCCACCGGCACCGGCTGGAGGCCGGCGTCGAGGAGGAACACCCGGGCATGGTCGATGGGCACGCCGATGGGCGGGCGCTCCGGCCAGCGCGAGGCGTCGCCGTGGAGATCAAGCCAGGTGACGGCGTGGGTTTCGGACGGGCCGTAGTGGTTGTGCAGCTCGACCCCGGGCAGGCGCGAGAACAGCTCCGCCACCTGCGGGGTGACGTAGAGCTGCTCGCCCGCGCTCATGACCTCTCTGAGGCTCGACGGGAACGTGCCTTCGAGAGCGGTGATCGCCGCGATCGCGA
>Ga0268265_10000646_pt1 | contig 34578 bp, 57 predicted proteins | sample KBSSwiS52_FD_190355 | JGI IMG/M metagenome (GOLD analysis project Ga0268265, IMG submission 190355) | Switchgrass rhizosphere microbial communities from Kellogg Biological Station, Michigan, USA - KBS Switchgrass S5-2 (SPAdes) (version 2) | ecosystem: Host-associated > Plants > Roots >...
AGTCATGTCAGATTGTAACAGAGCGAAAGGGACAGGTCAAACCAGAGAACCCGGGTATCTGCCAAGCGAGGCGCTCCATTTCCGCCGTGGCCTCGTCGCGCTTGCGTTCCCACTCGCAGCGCACGTCCGCCGGCTGATTGTGGTCGAGGGCCATTTGCCAAGCCTCTTTCCAGGCCTCGCTGACGCGCTGATACTGTCCTTCTGGGCTCATGTGTCGCAGAGGAAACTGAGCCACGCAAAGAAGGCAGCTAGCGGAGTGCGGCACCAAGGCCCGCACCCTTTCCACGGAGGCCCGGCAACGATTCTCCACTCGGACAACAGGCCAAAGAAAATCCGGTTGCGCTCAAGTCGGGGAAGCATGGACACAAAAAGTGGGCCGGCACGCTCCCTGTTCGAAGTTGCGTGCCGGCCCGTGAACAGGGCGCGTTAGCTTCCCGTGATTTGCTTGATAAACGAGCGCAGAGTCTCGCTCGTCTTCGTGCCGGCCTTGAGCACCGTGACATAGGCCGTGTTGCCCGTGCCGTAGGTCTTCAGCTTGGTGCCGCAGGTGTAGGTGAACGACGTGTAGCCGTTGGCGGCGAGATGCCCGGCCTTCTTGTCGTTGCGGATTACGGAAGCCCCTTCCGTAAACAGTCCGCCCTTCATGTCCAACGTGGCGAGAGCCCATTGCTGGTCTTCACACACGAAGGGGAAGAAGATGCGGTCGGGGTCCTGCAAGGCGTCAGGCTTGCGGATGAGGAACAGAGCCGTCGAGAGAGTCTGAAACTCGCGGGACGGGATTTTGTTCGCCACCTTTTCCTTGTGTTCCTTGCCGTTCAAGGTGCCACCGGCCTTCGCCACTTCTTGCAGCGAGTGACAGAGCAGGCCCTGCTGGTCGGAACCATAGGGGACCTTCTCCACGTATCGGTCCTTGCGGAAGCCGATGACGACGAGCGTGAGGGGCGGCGTGCCGGCCTTCACGAGCTGCCCGTCTTGGATGACTGGCGGCGTGTAGATGGAGATTTGGTCCTTGAGCACAACTTCGCCCAGGGCAAAAGCAACGGCAAGGTTGCTCGACTTCTGAACGATTTTGAGCTTAGGGAACTTGATGTCCGCGAAGCCCAGGCTGTCCTCGTTGAAAGGAAACGCGGGACCTTGCGCCGGAACAGCAACGTCGGTGCAGACGGGGTTGCCGTTTTCGTCACACGGAACGGCGGTCTGCGGTTCGGACGATTCCGGGGTGATGGTCTCCGTCGCGTCGACGGGAACCCCGGGTTTAGAGAAACTCACCTTACTCATTTGGTTGTCTTTCAGTTTTGGTTGTGTTGTTCGAGATACGCAACAGCGCGCATCAGAATTTGCGGATTGTCTTTAGCCTGCCCCAACATCACGTTGCAGCTATTACAAAGCAGTGCCCTTACTTTTCCAGTTTGATGATTGTGGTCAACGCAGGGAGACTTCATCACTCCTTCACAGATAGCACACAGTCCTGCCTGTTCGCAAATCATAGACTCATATGACTCTGCCGAAAGACCGTAGGCCCGTTTCAAATGGCCTCTTCGTTGAAGCAGTCGGTCCTTCTCTGGGAACTTCCGAACCCATTCCTTGCAATAGGCATTCTTGCAGCTTTTGCACCAGGACTCCAGGCCTCCCGCCTTCTTAGGGTTGGCACAGAACCCCGCCGGAGGTTTGCTCGCACCACACCTACTGCACACTTTCATCAAGTCACTGCTCACAGTTTCATCACTAGGATTTCTTGACCCGGTATGACGTGACGGTTCGTCGAGGTCGACTCGATGAACACCACGAAGTCTTTGATTTCGCCGGGAGCAACTTTGATGTCGCCGCCCGCCGGCAGGTTCAGCACTTGGCGGACCTGCTCAAGCGTTCCGCTGAACAGTCTACCATCGGGGACCGTGCGAAGGCAAATTTTCTTGTTGGCCTGCAAGGTTTCGGGCTTGATGAGCTGGTAGTAGGCGGAGCCCACAAGGTAAGGACGATTCGTTTTCTTCTCGACGAACTCCCGAATTTCCTGGCGCGGACTCGTGGTCGGGTGCGCGAAGACGGTGTAAGGGTTCGTGACCGGCAGCAATGAGGCCACAACGTCCTTGCGCTTCGCCTTCACCTCGGCAGTGAAAAGCCCGCGCGTGCTCCGCTTGCCGGCGGCGCGCATGGTCATGTAGTTTTGTGTGGACTGTGCGACGGCTGTGCCCACTTCCTCGACGTTGGACACGTCCCACTGCATGATATTGCCATCGGAGAACCCTAGGTTGCGGCAGTCAATGCGACCACGGGTGTCGGGCACCAGGGCGGCGATGGTCCAGTTTTCCTTGTGCTCCAGCTCGCGGATGCGTTGGCCCAGCAAGGAATTGAGGGAGGGTAACCGCTCCGTCTCTTCGCCGTCGGTGATGGCGTAGACCAGAAAAGCGTGGTCGGCGTGCAGTTCCGGCGTCTGCGACAGGTCCATCAGAGCCTGAAGCGTGGCGCGCACCAGAGGCGTTCCGCCGTCGGGATTGTATTGGCCCTTGAGGGACGGCAGCCGCAGCACGTCGCGGTCGTAGACCACGCATCTAATGTTGTGCTCCAGCTTGCCGAGCGTGCGGGGCTGATTGAAAATGTAGAGAGAAACGCGGGTCTCCTGGTTCAACTCAACAGAGCGCTTGGCCAGCATCTTGACTTGTTCATCAAAGACGCGGACCACAGCGGATGCGTGCGTTCCCATCGAGCCGCTCTCGTCGATGACGAAGGCGATGTGATTGATAGGCGTGAGTTCCAGCTTGGTTGGTGTGTTTTTCATAAATTACTTCGCGGCAGTTTTGCCAGTGTCTTTATCTGTCGCCATCCGTAGCGTCGAGTAGGACTGTCCCATCTCTGCTGCCCCTTCGTCAACTAATGCTTTTCGGAACGCGTCGGAGGTCTCGGACTTCTTCCCGCGGGGAGCCAGCAGCTCGATGATTTCGTCCAGCGGCGTGATTTTGATGTCGTAAAGGGCCTCGATTTTCTCGGCGTGTTCTGCCGGCACGAAACGCTTGGCGATGTCGCCCACCTTGCGCGGATGGAGTAGCTTGATTTTCTGGCTGGGCACCAGCACGTAGCCGTCCGGGATGAAGTCTTCGTCGTGAATCGCTTTCTGCGTGGCGTTGCGCCGGAAAGACTCGGCCCACAGCTTGACCACCTGGGCCAGCTTCATGCCGGCGGCGACCTGCGCGGGGTCCTCAAGCGTCACCGTGTTGATGTCGTCGGGCACCACGAGCGGCGCGTATTTCTTCCCTACTTGGATGGAGAGTTCTGCGACCTTGGGGCAAAGACCAACCAGCGAACAGAAAAGACAAGTGCCAACCGTCGCCCTCGCCATAGAAAAATCCGCAGGATTCTTGCCTGCCTCGACGGCGCGGGCAACCACGGTCCGCACTCGAAGGAGAAAAGCATCGGGAACAGAGATGTCAAACGTGTGCTCAGACTCATGGTCAATGTGGGGTTGGAAAAACAGGACGCGGCAGGTTTTGAGGTTTGGAAACTTTCGCTTGAGGCCAAGCATGTAGCTGATGCCTTGCAGGTTGTCCTTCGCGTCGGTCACGGCGTTCTTGCCGAACTTCCAGTCGAGAACCTCGGCGTGCGTTTCGTCCGCGGAGACGATGCCGAAGTCGAGATAGCCGGCGGTCGTGCCGAGGTAGTGGTCGGGGATGGTGCTGCCCTCAGGGACCTTGATGCGAATCACTTCATCATCGACGGGCAGGTAGACCTCGCGGAAAATCTTTGCGCCCATCCCGAACTCGGCGATGCGGTCGGTGACCATCTCCTTGCACTGGGCCACGACAAGGGCCTTGTGGTCTGGGATGCGGTTGTCGTCCTCGTCAGACTCGACGGCATTATGCTGAAGCGTTCCCATGATGGACGCCTCGTTCTCGGACTGCGTCGGCTGATACTTGGGGCAGGCTTCTCTGCACTGAAGGGTAGACGGCGAGAAGGGGTGATGGATTCTGTCCTCGGCACTCATGTCATCTTATTAGCGGCGCAAAAAATTGCTTGCTCAATAGGTGTGGGACCAGGGCGATTTGTCAATCACCGTTTGTAGAGGAAGGTCACCGTGGCCGTGATGCCCAACGCGAAGAACCAGTAGAACGCGTCGCCGACTTTCCGCTCGTAGGACCAGCGGAGGATGTTGAGGAAGTAAAGCGTCATGATGACGTAGTTGAACAGCTTCGGGTCCAACAGGAGTTTAATCAAGCTATTCATGGCCAGTGAAAACATTGGGGTCAGCCATCTGCGTTTTCTCGGCCAGATGGACCTTGTAGAACTCGGGGAAGCCCGCCGTCACGCCGCGGCACACCTGCTTGATGAAGTGGTCGTAGAGGCGCTGCTTGATGAACTCGCCTTCCTCTCGCACGAGGTCTGCTTGCAGGTCCACGAGCAGAGGCCCGATGTCCTGCGGAGCGTCCAAAAGCTTGCCGTCGTCGCGCAGATGCTGAATCGTCTTGCGCCAGCGCGCCTCGGTCCTCAACTGGACGATGAGATTCTGCACCATGTCCGCGGTGCCCGGGTTGGACTTCTTCCACTCGCCGCCGTGGCGTTCCTTGAACTCTTCGCTCACGAACTTGCCGATGAGAATCTTCTTGTCCACGCCGAACCGCCCGTAGTTCTTCACCACGAAGCCCTCGACTTTGACGCCGCCGAGAACGCTCTCGTGGCCCAGGAAGTTTTCCCGCTCGAAGTCCGCGATGCCGAGCAGCGTCCCTTCACGGAAGCAGGGCACGCATTCGAGGCCCAGACGGTCTGCTTCGGCGCGTTTCTCTTCTGGGGTCAGGTAGACCTCGGGCCTGGTCATCACATCGAAAAGGATGATGTGCTGCTTCGGGATGCGCGAGTAGGCCAGCGTGTTGTGCTTGGGCTTTTGCAAATACTCGCCGCGATAAGTCCAGCCGGGATGCAGGTCCAGGCTCCGCGCCACGTCAACGCCCTGGGTGAAAAGCTTGGGCACGTCGGGGTAGTGAATGTCCTGGCCCTTGGAGCGGCAGGACACGGTGCCGTCGTGATGCCGGCACATGCTGAACTGTGAGCCGTCGACTTTTTCCTCGACGACCACCGGGCCGGCGAGAAGCTCGTTCAGGTATCGGTGCCCGAGGGTGTAGATGGACGGGTAAGACGAGAGAGGGTAGCTCATGGGATTCGCAGATATTTTGCTGCACGCTCCAAAACATCTGGTGAATCCTTAGCGAGCCCAAGCATTCGATTGCAGGGGCCGCACAAAAGTCCACGGACTCTCTTAGAGAGATGACAATGGTCAACCTGTGGAGAACTCATTGGGTCCTCACAGATTAAACACCGCCCTTTTTGGCACGCAAGCATTTGTTCGTATTTTTCTCTTGAGAGGCCATACCATTTAAGCAGGCAACGGTTCCTCTCTTTTTTAGGGTCTCTTTTGTGTCGCCTTCTAGCGGCGGCATTCACTTCATTTTGATGAGCGCGCTGGCGCTTTAGAGAGCGCGCCTTTAATTCTTCCCGGTGCTCATGATAGTATCGTTTGAAATACTTTCTTTTGTCCTCCGAGTCCGCGTAAGGCATCTATTTTTTCCTTGGGCGAAAACCGGGGTTATGCTTGATTGCAGCTAGCAAACGCTGCTGCGCTTCGGCCTTCTCCGGCGTTGTGTCCTTCGCGAGCGTCCGTCCCGTGTCCTTGTTGTAGACCCGGACGTGTCCCTTCCTCAGTGTTTTGGTTCCGTATGGCATTGTGATGTGGGGTTGTGTGTTCAGGCGCGAGCCAGCCAACCGCGATGCGGTCAACGGCTGCACCACAGAGCCAGCCCTCACGCCAGAGTCGCCGGATTTTGTGGGCGAATCGGTGGAAGGCCGGGCAATCTTCAAAGCGCACGCCGCGGGCTTGGTCTTCGAATCCTTGAAGCCAGTGATTGAAAACGGTTCGTTGGCCCGGTGTCAGAGCCAAGTCGGGGTTGTCGGTGACGGTCAGTCGCTTGTTGTCGATGGAGAGTTTCATCTAGTAGCTTGGTGGATAGTATTTCATAACGCGGAGAGTATAGCGGACAGCTCGTGTTCCGTCAAATCGAGATTTGAGGCCAGCAGGTCACCGTCGTTGAAGGCGTCCTGCTGATTCAGTCGGACCACCAGCCGGCGATGCATGTTTTCCTCCCGGGTGCCGGCAGCCAAAATCATGCGGTAGAGCGACTTGCTCTGCGAGCCGATGCGCGGGAGCCGCCCGAAAACTTGGCGAATGTTCACTGCCGACGAACAAGGCGAAACGTGGCCGATGCGAGGAAAACCACCGTCGACATCGTGAAGAGAAATGCAGATGCCGCCAGCAGCAGAATTGCAGTTGAGGCAACGGTCGCGGTTAGCTTGGAAAGAGTCAATGTTATTCTGGCGGCGCTTAGCACCCGCGGCCCCCACTTGCGAGCCGTCAACGCGGCATTGGGTTTTGAGTCGCTTGCAGAGTTCATCCAAGGTCTGAGTGAAGGTCACGAAGTTGACCACGCTGTAGCCCTGGTCCATCGCGTCCTCGGTGAGTTGCACGAAGATGGGCACCTTCAGCAGCTCGATTTCTTGGAGCGAACGGAGGATGACCGTCAGGTGCGTTTTCTTGTCTTCCGCGGCCTTGTCACGCAGCGCGCGGATTGAGTCGTCCATCTGTGCATAAAGCTTGTCGATTGCCCGGCCCTCGTTCAGGTCGTAGAGTTCTGCGGTGATTTGGCACTCGGGGAACCCGGGCAGGTCCCTGGCGCGAACGCGAACACCGTGCGCGGGAAAAATCTCTTCGTTGAGTCGCGCCATCACGCGCTTTCGCTCGTCCTCTCTGCCGGCGAAATAAAAGCCCCCGTGCGGCGAGGGTCGGCAGTTCCAGCGGCGCACCCAGGTCCAGAAGCGAACGCCCTCGTCCAGCTCGTGGAGGTTCAGCGCATAGCCCAGGCCCTTGAAGTCGAGCGGGCTGTCGCCGGCAGTGGCGGAGATGCCGACGATTTTGAGGCCCTGCCGCTTCGCAGCAATCAGCATCTCGGAGTTGAGAGAGTCCGTGGCCTTGTAGCGGTGGACCTCGTCGAATACCACGGCTTTCACCGCGGGGTGGAAAAGGAACCGCCCGTAGTTGTGCGGGATGGTCTTGGTCTCGACGCAGTGAGCGGGCCCGTAGGGACAGGGCGGCGTGCCCTCGTCAACCCAGCACTGGCATTGCGTGCATTTCAGGCGCGTCTTAAGCGGGCCCGTCTTTGGAAACTGCCAGCGACCAAAGGGAGTCCGGCCCGTCCGCAGCATCTCGCACCCGATGGCGTCAAACTCCACGCCCAGGTGCGTGCCGGCTCGAAGCCACCCGGTCTTCGCGACATCGGGGCAGACCACGAGGGAAGGCAGGTCCAGCTCACGCAGCACCGCGGCACCGACGTAGGTCTTGCCGGTGCCCATGTCCGAGCCGTCGAGGGCCGCGCCATCCTTCTTGATGCAATCGAGCAGGTGCGCGGCTGCGAGCGGTTGGTGCGGCTTGAGCCCGGCGGGATTCATTCACAGGTTGACCTTGACCACCTTGAGAGAACCCATGCACAGGAGACCGTCAACGGGGACCATCCGGCCCTTCGACTGCGGTTCGAGGAAAAACCATTGACCGTCGCTCCTGCGAATCACAATCATCGCATGGTAGACCAGTGGGATGGCATCTTCACCCGGGTAGAGTTCTGAGATGTCCCCTTCGAGCTGGACGTATGCCACGGCAACGGCGACCGCGATTCGTGCTTGGAAATGCCGAAGGGCCCACACGTCCGCCCAATGCTTGAACTCTCGGGCGAAGTTGTCGCAATCCCAGGCCTCTTCGACGTAGGGAGTCCACTCCTTGTGAGCAACAGCGAAGGCAACCATCTCGTCAATCTCTGCCTGAGTCGGCGAAATGTAGAAAGAGTCCTCCGGGCCCAGGAGCGTGTCATGGGGCATCTTCCATTGCAGGCATTGCGTGATGTCATCGGCTATTTCACTCCAATCAAGGACTGAGGGGTAGTCGGGTGTGGGTTCAGCTTGTGTGCTGAGGGCGAGTGCGAGCACTAGACTCGCGAGAAGCGTTTTCAAGGCGCTGTTTCCATTTCTTTAGCGCGCGGGGTGAATTACGCAGGAGGTGTTCCCGAACAGACGAGGTCTCCTGAAGGAGGTCGTGAATTTCGGGGCAAGCGAGAACCTTGTTTCGATACCAGCGGTGCCATTGACGGTTAGTGGTGCCGACAGGAAGATAGCCACCAGCGACGGCGTGCTGCACGAACTCGTCACACTCGCCGGACAGCCAAGTGCGGAAAAGATAGAACCATTCGGGCTCAAGGCAGACCACGTATTTGTCTGCCCAGCAGATATCAGACGGTGCTACTCGGTTATCGACGGCAATCGAGCGACTGTGCAGCAAACAGCGCTGCGCCGCATCGCCACCGCGCATCAGCGCGAGAAGTTCTCTGTCGCCGCGGAGAGTTCGCCACCACTTCACGAGGTTGCCCACAATGAGAGCACCCTTGAGCGGGTGCAGCTTGCCCTTGGGCCCGTCGATTTCCGGGCAGCCCCAGTAGCCGACATCGTGAAAGATGATGCAAAGCCAGCCGGCGAGGTCCGGCCACTCGCGGAAAAGCTTGCGGTAGGCCAGGGCCACGGTCAGCGGGTGCCAGATGAACTGGTGGCAGCCGAATAGCAATGACTTGGTTCCGATTTTCATGAGCCCAGCGGCTTGACCAACACGGGGACGAACGGGGGCAGGAAGGTGGCGAGAGAAGAGTTCTGCACACGTTCGCGGCTCCACGCATAAAACTCCGAGCTGCGAAGAAGCTTCACGGTCTCTTCGGTTCGCTTGAGTGGGAGATGATTCTTCACGGCCCAGGCGAAAAGCTTAGCGTGATATTGTTCGAGGGTCCCATCATTCGAGAGGGTCTCATCGCAATCGTCGGGCCCGTAGGTCACCGTCGGGTCCACGGGAGTTCCCGGGCGGTCTACCCACACGATGCGGTCGAACAGCTTCTCGGCCTTCACCGCGTTAATCTCGGCGATGTCGCGGAGGCCCGCGGCAATGTCTCCGCTCTGAATCACCAAGCGCGCAAGATGGCACTGGTCAGCGAGGCGCAGCTTGTCCAGCTCGTCCTTCCAGAACTGCCGCTGCTGGTGCCGCTGCTCCCAGGCTTGGCAGGGATGCACGCCAAGCACCTTGGCCATGTGAGGAAGCCCGGCCCAGGAAAACGAGCCGGCGTAGCGGAGCTGGGTGATGCGGCCTAAGAAGATTGCGGCTTCGTCTTTGCCGGCACGTCCGTATCCGCAGAACAGAATTTTTTGATAGTGCATAGGAGGTCTTCGCGATGGTGTGAGATTGCAAGCCATGTCAAGAACCACTCGGAGTCATGCCATGCCGCCCACGCGGCGGGCCGAGAGAAAGACCCGAGGGGTTCTGACTCGGGAGCAATTTCTTTCCGTATTCGTGCGGCAACCAGGAAGGAAGATTCCATTCGATTTCAAGGTCGTGCGTCTCCGCAAACGTCCGAAAGAACGCCTCACGGTATTCTCTGAGTTGTGGTGTGGATTTCACGACGGGTTATCGGTTTGAGTTGGAGCACGACTTTCGAGTTCGCAGAGCTGGGACTGAGCGAGCAAAAAGATTTCCAATAGCTGAGCCTTCGAGATGTTCCGAATCAGAAACATGCTTGGGTAGGGCGTGTCCTTTATCTGACACGTCTTGAGCAGCTCTCTGATTTCGGCCAGAGTCACGATGCGGCCCCTTCCTGTGCCTTGGTCCTGAACTCGATTTCCGTGTGAATGCGCGCGAAGCACATCAACGCGTAGTCGTGCAGGGGCCGATACTTGCCGGCGGTGTAGCTGTCGGCACGCGCAATCAGATGCTTGAAGTGCGACGAGTGACGCGCGGCCTGCTTGAGCCGGCGGATGAGCTGGTGCATCGACAGCGTGCCCAGCTTCGCGATGTATTTCTCGTCGCGATTTTTTGGGGGTGTGCCGAGGCGAATGCGCTTGCTGCGATAGCGAGCGGCCCGCTTCCTCTCGCGCGCCGTTGCACGAGTCTTGGGGTTGAAGAGGTCCTTCTCCGCCTCTAGGCAGAGGTTCGGGCTCTCGTCGGTTGTGGTCGGAGGATTCGAGGTGTTCATGTTGTCTTGTTAGCTACTTGTTATTTACCATTGCAACCGCGTTGGCGCAAATTTCACAAAAGGCCCAGGTCTGCTTTCGCTCTGGGTCGGCGAGGATGAATCGCCGCGCGCGGACGTTCTTTCCATTCGCCTCGGTGTAGGTCACGACATCGAACTCTGGACCCTGTATCTCGACAGAGTGCAGGCGGCACAGCTTGTTGTCGCAGAAATGCACCATCACTTCACGGGTTCAGGGGCGGGAGTCTTGGGGGAGAGTTTTTGCTTCGGTGCCGGCAGATGGTCGGGCGGCGTGAACACGGGCGCGGTGACGCGAGGTGGTTTCGCCGGGCTCTTGGTCGGAGCAATCGGCACCGGATGATTCTTCAGACGCAGGGCCAGCTCGCGCCCGTCGCTGCCGAGGATTTCCTGGACGATTTGCGGGAGCCGCTCCACGGGAATGCCGGCGTTAACTTGGTTGGAAAAGCGCGTGGCGTTGCCGGTCATGCGGTCCTTCAGCGTGAGGCCCACCATGCCCTTGTCTTGCAGGTAGCGCAGAAGAACGTCCTGGGCCGCGCCTTCGAAGAACACGGTGCCCACCTCTCGGAAGGCCTCAGCGCCGCTGCCGTCAGCGGTCGGGCTCTCGGTGAAAAGCTGGCGTAGCGTCATCCCCGGGTAAGGGTTGATGAACTGTGGCGCGTCCTCGCGGGTCTCAATCGTTGAGCCGGTGCGCCGAACCTGACCGGGCTGCACGTTCGGGTGCAGTTTCTTCAGGGCGAGGAAGAGGTTTTCGTAGTCCTTCTTGGCATTGCCAACGAGAGGGGCTTCGACGGTGACCGTGCCGGGGATTCCTGGCACGCTAAAGAATCCAACGATGAATGATGGCATACTGGAAAAGAGGTTTGGCGCGGGGCCCGATGTCAACCCGCAAAGACTTGGCTGGAAGCCATCATGGCCTTCTCAAGCCGCTTTGTTTCCCGCTTGCTCTGGCCGGGCCGGCTCTGGCACAGCTCCCACTGCTGGCGAGGTGTGCGAGAGGCGCACTCCCGCTGCCGGGCTTGGGCTTCGCTGCGCTTCCGGTCGCGCTTGGCGTGCAGGATGTCCGAGCAATAGCCTTCCGTTTTCACAGGGCGGCTGGTGGTTCCGACGACTTTGTTCTGAGGGTATTTTTGCATGGTTATTGTTTACTTAAATAGTTTTCTGCTGCGTGTTTCCACCCGGGACGTTCCAGAGCCTCGATTCGCACGTTACAATAGTGACAAAGCAGGCCCCGAACTCTCCCGGTTTTATGGTCGTGGTCAACACAAAACTTCTTTGGCTCCTTGCGACAAACCGCACAGAGGCCCCTCTGGCTTTTCAATCTCCGCTCGTAATCATCTCGGGTCAACCCATAGAGTTTTTGAAGATGGGGGAGCACCCGAGCGCGCCTCGCCCGTTCCCAACCAATTCGACGCGCTCGAAACGCTGGGTCTTTCATGCGACGATGGTAATACCGTCGGTAGTATCGACGACGGGCTTCGGTCATTGCCCGCCCTCTTGTAGCTGTTTCATCCAATCGGGGGCCGGCGCAAAAAGGTCCACCATCTTACGGGGTGCCACCCGCTCATTTTCTTCGTTCACCATCCAGCACCGTGTTTGCCAGTCGGGCGTGATGCGGTTGACGCAACCAAGGTCCGTCTTGCCAGCCACCAACCTGGGTCCCATGCGTGCGTTGTCCATAAAATAGAAACGCCCTTCCCACTGGAAAAGCACAGCGGCATGGAAGTCGCGGGCTCCGCCGAACTGCGACCACCCGTAGGTGATGCGATGCGCGGGAATGCCCCGCTTGTGCAGCATCCGCACGGCTTCCTTGCTGAAGGGGTCGCACTGGTTGTGCTTCATGTAGTGTGGCAGATGCTTGAAGGACGGAGGCGGAGAGGCCAGCGCACACCAAGCCGTCGAGACGCACAGGAGCCAGATGAAAACTAACACGGCGCGAACGTGGCGAACAGCCGAGCAGGCACGCCACACGGAGGTATTTTTTTGCTCTTTCGTAGTCATTGTGAGGGCCATTTGTTTGTTGGTTGCTATGACGTTTCGCGCCGCGTTAAAAAGGGGTGTCGTCTTCTATGGCAGGAGCAGGCAAAGCAGGTGCCGGCTCGATTGCCTCTTTTTGGTTTAAGTTGACCCGAATGAGTTCAGCAACGAACTCGCGCTCCAGTTCCTTGGAAAAAACATCCGGGTATGCGTCCGACCACGAGTTGTCGCGCGGGCAGAAAACCTGCCATTGCGTCGTAGCGTAGGGCGGCATCAATTTAACCGCGCCCGTGGCCACGTCCACCTCACGGGCCAGCCGTCGGCATCGGGTCCCGTCGTCCGCTACGCACTCAGAGCATTGCAGTTCGTTGTCCGGTGTCAGGTGATGTTCGATAATTGTCATACGCATTTCACGTCTTCCCATTGTCCGTTGTTGGGCAGGGCATCGCAGGGCATGGGAACCCAGCGCTGCAACACCGCGGTGATTTTCCCAGAACATGCCTGGGCCGCGAACTCGTCGAGGTCGTCGCTAATCGAATTGAGGTGCTCCGTCGCGGCCTTCTCGGTTCTCGCCCGGATGGGCTCAACCACCGTGTAGAGAATTCGAAATTTCATTAGGTTCCGTAGGTGCCCCAGCTCGGCATTGAACTGGGCTTCAAAAGCGCGTCGTCGATGAGCGGTCGGTTGCTCGGGACGAACTCGGTCACGGAGATGATTTTCTCCACCATCCAGCCATGCTTGGCGCGCACCGCTGCAATCGCCGCTTCCACGTCCGCCGCCGGCACGTTGATGTCGCTGAACCTGAGTTTCCCCTTGCCCCACACGATGTCGAATTTTTTCATGTTAGTTGATTCCAAGTAGCGTCAGCACCAAAACTGCAATCCTGCAAACCACCGCGAGCCCGAGGAAGCTCAGCGAAATTATCCATCCTACGTCGCCTCGTTCGATTCTCATCATGGCTGAATGTCGCACAGGTCAATCTCGGCGTCAAGAGGCCCGGCCTCAAATTCTTTTTCCCGTTTTCGGGTCGTATCCCATCATGTAAGAAAACTCGTTAGGTGCGTAGTCCCAACAGTTTGCGTTGGCGTCCATCCACAGCTTGTGAAGCTTGCCCACGTTGCCCGAGGCATATTGCACCAGCAGCGTGCAAGGCCAGTTGTAGAGCCGCTCCAAGTCGTCGCCGGGCTTCGGGTCCCTGTCGTCCACTGGGAAGGGGTTGAACTCCTGGCGCAGCACCTCAGAGAAGGCACAGCACCATCCCTCACCCCAGCTCCCGTCATGCTTCATCAGCGGCGCGTTGCCGGCCACGGAATGAAACACCTCATGCCACAACGCATCAACGCCTGCCGGCCACATCAGAGAGATTTTCGCGGTCTTTCGCGTGTCATGCGGGGGCCACCACAAACCACCAAAACCGCGGCCCTGAAAAGTGTTCTGGGCCCGCCAAGAGATTTCCTCAATCTCGATGAACTCCCAGGCACCCACCCAGCGGCGCGCCTCCGTGATGATGTGGTCGAATGGATTCACTTGGTCAGGAAGCCAAATAAGATTTGCGGAAATCCCGGACCGTGAACTTCAAGCCCGGCCCAGACGAATGCAGGGCGAGGTTCGCTAGCTTGGTCAGGAAGCGATTGAACTTGATGGAGTTGTCCTCGGTAAAAACGTCGTGCATGGGGCTCAGCCTGTAAAGGGAGCCGCCCACTTCAGCGTTGGGCGCGATGCCGGTCTCGCGGAGATAGGAGGCGATGAGGCAGCCGCCGTTCGACATGTAATCGAACACACGGTTGTGTGCCTGCTTGGCGAGCCACGGCTCGAATGTGGTCTTGTTGATTTTGAGGGGCCTGATGGTTTTGGTTTTTCGTGTTTTCATGGTGTGTTGTTATTTGAGTAACAGCCCGCCGTAGACCGACTTGTGGCTGTTGTAGCTGGTGTTGCGGATTGAATCGTTGCGGGCCTCGGGCGTGCAGAACCCGCGCCAACGGTAGACTTCTGTGCCGTCGGGCTGGGTCTCTGACCAGATGTCGCAGACCACGAAGCTGTGGCCTTGGACGTAAACAGTCTGGCCCAGGTGGTAGGGAAAGCGGAGGCGCTCCTTCATGGGTCAGCGAAGATACGCGGTGTAAAGGCCCCCGCCGTTATTGGTGAACGCGCCGTTCCAAAGGTTGGAGGCGTCTCCCTCGCGAATGTTCCCGCGCGCGTGCTTGGCCGGTCGGTTCCAGCCGGCGCACTTTAGGATGTCTCCGTTGGCGAGGTCCACGAAGGCGAACGCGGAGCGCACGGTGCCATCAGGCGCGACCGTCACGAGGCGCGCATACTTGCGCCCAGGCTGGACCGAGATGCTCTCCCAGTTCAGCTCGCACTTCGGATACGTGGCCTTGAGGCCCGCGGTGTGGCGAGCGCTCACGGCACCAACGAACAGTTTCAATTCGGCATCGGTGACAATCATGTGATTATGTGTTGGAGGGTTGACGGCTGGGACGTTCGGAAACTTCGGTGGACACAATGTCCTGCGCGACGTGGTAGGCCTTGGACAGGCTATCCTGCAAGATGCCGGCGCGGCACGGGTCGAGGCGTTGTTGGGTCTTCACGGAGACGCCCGCGCACTTGGCAAACCAAGCAGCGTCCTCGGCATTGGCGAAAGAAACGGTGACGGTGTGGATATTCATGTTAGGAAATGGCGAGGAACTTGGAGTCGGCAGGGAACAACGTGAGCCGGGCCCACTCAGCGCGCGACACCGTGGCATACACTGGCTTGGGCACGAAACCGTTGATGGGCGTGTAGGGAAAATACTGCACGCGGACGGACTCGCTGGTGACCTCGGTCACAGTGGCGCTGTAGCTGCCGCCGTCGAAGCCCGCGAACACAACAGAGGCTCCGATGTCTTTCTTGGTGAACTGGTGTTTTCTACTCATGCCGATAGTTTACCACCGGCTGAGAGAACTGCAAGTCCGTGCTCTTACTGCTTGGAAGGTAGGGGTTTCCCCGGTGACTCTGGCACCGTGTTGGCGAGGGCTTCTTCGAGGTCCGCCTCAATGTCCTTGCGGTCAGTGGTGGAGATGGATGACCACCATTCATCGAAGCCGGCCCGGCCTTGGAAAAACTTGAGAACCAGCTTGGTGAGTTTCTTCGCTTCGGTCATGTGCCCTCCGCTGCCAGCTCTGCCCCCACGAGTGCGACAGCAAGCGAGCCCTCTCCGGGTGGTGCTGTCCGAATCATGCGGCGAATGTGCTCCGCCATTTCGGTGATGGTCTCGCGCGACTCCGCAGGTAAAATGCTAATCGCACCACGAATCATCAGCAGAGTTTGTTCTTCTTCGCTCACAGGAGTCCATTCTCTTCGAGGTATTTCATCACGAGGAAAATCAAAGCGAGAATCAAGAACAGAGTTATCCAGGTCATAGGATTGATTTCAGGTCGGCGTTCCAAAACACTCTTTGGAAGTGCGCGCAGTTTTTGTTTTCACACCACAGGGCCTCGGCCCCGTCCCACCAGATTTTGGATTTGCACGCAGCGCACACAACCTTGTGATGCTCTCGCGCGCGAGGCTCAATGTCCTCGTCGATGCCGATGGCTGGCTGTGGCTGGTCGCAGGGCGTGCTCATGGATAGTCAGAGTGGCCAACGAGATGAAAGAGGTTTGGATGAACCGGAAGCATGATGCCGAAGCTTTCTCCGCCTGACACACCACGGTTCTTCGCTTCCCAATACTTCGCCCCGGTGTGCGGGTCCGTCTTGAGCTTCGACAGCTTCCCGAGCCAGTAGCAGCCCTCGCCGCGAAACTCCACGATGTCACCGGGCTTCAGTGCTTGGGCGTCGGTGGTGGTCATCGGAAAAAATAAGTCCAGGCCGGCGCACCTGGGTGTTGGAGCCGCCAGATTTTGTAGTGGCCCGCGCACAGCCCCGCAGCAATCAGCAGGAAGCCCACACAGATGGCATAGAATTTGAGCGTGCCCTTCACCAGAAAATCCTCACGAGGATGATTGCACACGCGAGTGTGAAAACGAACTGGCACCAATCGTTAGCATCCCAATTTTTCATTCGGTTACGGTTTTGATTTCTTCGACATTCTTGGTCCACGGAGCAGAGGCCTGCACGAACGGGGGAATCGCAGCGACGGTGTCAGGGTCCTCGATTGGGCCCAGGCTCACGGGCGTGGAAAAGTGTGGCACCATTGGTGTGTAGCTGTTCGACGTGTCCACCTTGCACAGACACTGACTCTTCGCCCACTCCTTCTCGAAGGCCTGCTTGACCAGCTCGTTGCCGGCGCGGTGCATGAACAACTCAAAGCGTTCGCGTAGGTTGTTATGATGGTTGATGAGTCGGATGATTTGCCGGCGATGCAGACGCAAGCCCAGCTCAAGTCTGAGCAACCAATAGCTGAGTGCAGCAACGACGTGAAGGACGACAATGGCGAGAACCAAGGATGTCATGAGTATTTCTTAATGAACTTGTTGCCGCGCTTTTTGAACCCGGTGAAGTCCTTCTTGGGCCCAGAAAGCTTGATTTTGCTGAAGTTTTCGAGGAATTTCTGGCGGTTGCTGGTTCTGTCCTTGTCGCCCTTGCCGGGTCCGTCGAGGCCAAAGTTTCTGTTCCCACCCTTTGCTCCTGTTCGATAAGCCATACTAATCGCTTCTCCTTTCGTCAAACCAGTGTTGGTCACGCCGCACAAAGTTCTTCTCGATGGGCTGCCACTGAAAAACATTCGCTTCACTGCCGGCACGCGCGTAGAACGGCAGAAGCAACTGCGACTTGTTGCCGTCGATGCTGCCGTCAGGGTCAGCAGCGAACAGCACGATGCCACAGAAATTCGACGGCTGCTTGCTCAGGGCCACGCAGTCGGCCCATCTCCAAAAGTTGGTGGTGCCGGCCTGCATCTCCCAACGCTTGAGAACATCGTCATCCAAGTGACCGGCCACAAAGACATCGAGACGCTGCGCCGTCGGGATTGGCAGCTCTTTGATTCCCAGCTTATCGGCAACGTCGCTCATTGTAGTGCGGCGAGCCAAGCGATGAGGAACGATGCAAGGGTGCCCTCTTGTTCCAGCTCGTCGATGGTTGCGATATCCACGAACTGGCGCTCCGTCATTTCAATCCTGACGAAGTAGTGAGTCTTCCCGTTCACATGACGACTCCCCTTCGAAGCCGACACCAGATACTGCGGATTGAACACCAAGTAGGCGTAGCGAAAAGGTTTCATGCGAACCAGAATCCTCGTGGTTGGTCGAGAGAGCGAAAGCACTTGCATCCGCAATACTCGAAGAAGTCCGTGAGTGAGCGCTGTTGCCTCGGGTCGAGACCGGCCTCGGCTTCGGCAAGGACCGGCGACGTGGCCGGAGTTTCGTTAGTGACGATTTCACGACCGAACTCTTCCTGCTCGATGCGCTCCTTGAATGCGTCGAAGTGTTTGTCCGAAGTGTTGAACGGGTCCCACTCATTTGCGAGCCGCTCGCACACGCGCTGATGGTAGTGGTGCCACTCCATCGTGCGGAGTATCTCGGCCTTAAGCTCGTCGAAGTCGAACGTGCCCACCACGCAGAGGTAGGGCATCTTTTCGGGGGTGACAGACAGGCTCTGCGCCGTTGTCAGTGCGTGGTTGAATCGGTCTTGTGCGCTCATGGAATTACGAATTCAATGCGAGCCAGCTTCACGCCTGCGTGCTCGGGCCCGGCATCATGCAGCACGAAGTTGAGGACAATGTCACGCGCTCCGAACGAGCCGGTGACCGTTGGGATTGCTTCGGCCCACCACAGCTCAGGCACATGGTCCTCGAAGTGGACACGGACAACAGCCCTATCGCCCCGCTGATGCTCGCTTTCGAGTTCAGCGTCGACGAGTTGACTCAGCACGCGCACGAGGTCTACGGCTGACGTTGGTGTTGGGAGAGGCTTGCTCATAATCGTTTCACTTGGGAGACTGTGCATCAGGTGTGGGTGCTGCGTCAACTTTAGTCCCACCACTGTCCGGCCCCTCAACCACCACGGGCTGAAAAGGCACCGTTGCGTTCTCGGGCCCCTGGCCGGCATCGGCGAGCTGCTGCATCTGCTTCTGGCACTTGAACAGAAAGTTCACGCCATCGCACAGCATCTGGGCCACCTCGGGCTGCCGACACGTAGCGAAAAAGCCCGGCTTCGGTTCCTTGGTGGCGTCCTCTTCCAGGTTCACGCAGATGACGAAGATTCCAGGGCGCGCGGGATTACTCACCCACTCGCAGATGAGGCCGCTTGTTGGGAAGGGATAGAACTTGACCTCGGTGGCTTCCTTGTGGAGCTGTTCCTCGCTCACCTCGGTCTCAGTCTTTTTGTAGTCGGCACCCTGCACCACCACCTTGTTGGAGGCGTGGGCGACGAATTGGTTTTTGATGTTCTCGATGTTGCTTGCGGTGGGCAACAGCGGGCGTGAGGACTTGCGAGGTGCGGGCTTGTTTTGTTTTCTCATACGCGTCCGAGTTTGATGCGGCGCAGTTCAGTTTTGATTTTGGCGAGAGCCCTTTTGTGGGCGTTGCGTTCGAGTCTCACAGTGCGGCGATACGCTTTCATCTCAGCAGTGCGAGCGTCCAGTAGGATTTCTTTGCGTGTCATAAAACGAATTCAGGGTCTTGGAGCACCGGCTCAGGGAACACAATCACCTTCTCATCGCCTTCGTATGTCGAGAGCCTTCCACTGCCTACACAAACCACAGCGACAAATGGATAGTGAACTTGGGGAAAGATTTCACGGACATCACACACGAGGAAAACATCGCATTCGTTATCCACGAATCGGAAAAATACACCAGGGACAACTTCTCTTAACGGGATTGCGTTCATGCTTCGCTTTGGTAGTTAGTTGACTCACCGCTCTCGCACTCGACAGAGGGCCGATTGTTAATCAGGTCCATCAACATCAGTTCGAGCTGGTGCTTGCGGTTGTTGATTGAAAAGGCTAGTGTCTCGCATTTGTTTGCTTGCACGAGCACACCCGCGATGGACTGCATTATCGCATTGAAGTCCGCGGCATACTCAGACCTCACGCCGCAGTCGGGCACGCGGCATCCACGGAGATGGTTCAGGTGCTTGGCAAGAGACATCAGGCGGTCAGTGGTCGGCAACTCTTCAATCTTCGCCTGCACCGCGCGCACCTCATGGACCCACACCAAAAGCTTTCGATTGCCCTTCTCCTTGGCCACGCGTTCCCACTCATCCAGGTCCAGCTCGGGCTTGCTCAGGTCACGATGCTGATACAGCAGCGCACTGTGCTCATTGATGAAGTCGAGCAGCTCGTGTGACCACTGCTTCTCATCGGCCAATCTCTCAAGAGGATTTTGCTGCGCGAACTGCGCCGCTTCGAGGTAGGCTTCGAACGTGCCGTGTGACCAGGGAATCTCAAGGTAGAACTTGCGACGCAACACCAGCTTCCAAAAATCACATTCGAGTGCAGCCTCCTGGCGCGAGAGAAAAGCGGTGGCGAGTGGGAAGCGCTTTGCCGTGTTGGGTTCTTCGCTCAGCTTCACCTTCATGCGCGTGTCGTTCACATCCTGTGGCGTGATGCCGTAGCAATCCGAGTTGAACAGGCCCACTGGCCGGCCAAACACGCTCGGGTCGCGGAGCACAGGCGAACTCACCTGAAAGCGAAAGTGGAAGGGCGTTGCCGAACTCGGCAGGTTGCAGTAGACGTGGCGGAACTTGTTTTGCACGCTCCGAATATATGTGGCGTCAGCACATCGCGTCAACTTACAAATCAAATTGTCCACAGTGTCACAGACACTCGTTCGCCAGACCCCTCCAAGTCCTCTCTAACCCTTGACTAATCTACTACATGATTCACATATATACTTATATGATGTATAGGGTGAAGGGACCAATAGGACTTGTCCTACCTTGGCGAACGAATGTCAGTGACACTCGAACAGTCAAGGCATCAGGGCCTCAAGACTCGCGGGTTGACAAGTTGGGCTATCGCCCATTTTGTTTTGAAGACGCAAGGGCACGAGACTGAAATGGACCAAGAACCTCAAGACCAACGAGACGAGCGAGACCACGAGGGCGAGCTGTTCAGCGGCTCAAGCGAACGAGCACAGCAACTCTATCGCGAGAGCAAGCGCGTGCGCCGGCTGACTGAGCGCAAGCTGTGGTGGCAAGCGAATGGCGCAAAGCCGAGGGAGCCCGAAAAAGAGGGTTGACAAGTCTAATCTTCTTACATTTCTTCTGTGTGAAGAGTAAAGAAGAACGCGTAGCCGTTGCACATGCGTATTATCTAAAGAACAAGGAGCGGCTACGTGAACGCAATAAGGCATGGCTGTCGGCCAATCCTGGCAAGACTGCGGAATACAGCCGGAGATTTAATGCGCGTCACCCCGAGCGGAAGGCAGAATATTATCGCCGGCACAGGATAAAACGGGCTCACCAAATTAACACTGCCCGGTTGAAGCGCAGGTATGGGATTACGTTAGAACAGCTCGAACAGATGAAAGTGGCACAGAACAACCAATGCCCAATTTGTGCCCGAGGGCTCACCAAATCTCATATCGACCACGACCACAAAACAGGAAAGGTGCGGGCCATCTTGTGTCCGCCTTGCAACGGGGCTTTGGGCCTGCTTCAAGACAGCTCACGCATTGCATTCCTTGCAGCCTCTTACCTCCAATCACATGGCAAAGCCTAAACCATTCGACAAAAATAAAATTGATGTGGCGCAGGCGTTCCTCGTCTGGATGGCTACGGTGGGTGATAGTGAAAAGACAGCAGTTGCTTTGGACCTTGAGCCAGAGCATGTCAAAGCGCTCGCAGATGAGGAGGGTTGGCACGAAAAAATAAAGCGTGTGAGTTTGCAGAGCAAGAATGGCAAGCCGGGCGACTATGAGCGAATGGTGAATCGGTGCCTCAACTTTGTCCAAGCCCAGACACTTAGGCAGAACATCAATCGGCTTCTGACCGAAGTCACCAACATGACCAACGATGAACTTCTTGCCCGCGCTTGCGTGAGAACAAAGACCGGCGACATGCAACTCAGCGCCAAGTTTTTCGTGGACCTTGCCAATGCTGCTGAGGCCGCACAAAGAATGAGTTATGCCGCGCTTTCGGACACAGCCGGTGAGAGGTCAGACCGCGAGAATGATGTGGGCCCTGGACAAGGCGCGAATGACATGCACGCAGCAATCATTGCGTCTCTCTCGAACCCGAGCCTGAACCCGCACACGGTTACGCAACAGCTTATAGTTGAGGCAAATGAAGAAGCCAAATCACTCGCTTCAGCAAAAGAACGACCCGGCGCATCCGAAGCTCTACCCTGAGCGAAAATCGAGCGCGCAATTCCGCAGGTCCTGAGGGCCAGTGAGACAGAATGGCACACCGAAAGTTGGGTATATACACCCAATCCAGTGTGCCAATATGATACACCACTCGCAAGTCTTGTAGTCTCAAAGGCTTACAAGCGTTCGAGAGAGTTCTGTCCTTGGACAACGGGCTTCGAGACCAACTAGGCAAGGATTTCCGAGTAGAAAAGAGGGTGGCCAGCGGGGGCACCCGGGGGCGCGAAGCTCGCTCGGTGATTGGCGCGCTGAAGAAATTTCCTTCTACGGGGCCTGAGAGTGCAGAAATCTCATTGACGTTGCGTCTGAGAACCACACTCTCTTGTTGTGCGAAAAAACTCGTTCAAGGTGGTCCGGGACACCCCGGAGAAACTTGGTATGACCCAAGAGCAGTGGGACAGTTCCGAAGAGTCCCAGCGTCGGCACGACAAATGGGGTCACCGTCGGAGGCTCCGCAGGTTCCAGGAGTCAAAGGCCGCGTCAGCCGGTATGACCTGGGAACAGTGGCAGGAGCACAAGGCGCGACTCCGAGCCGTCCCGCCCTCTGAACGCGCTAGGTATCTTCGGAACTACCGGGCGACCCCCCGCGGAAAGGCGGTTTTTAAGGCCGCAAGCCTGAAAAGTCGCGCGAAAGTTCGTGGTGTCTACGAGGCCCTTAAGCGGGGGGCCTGTATGGATTGTGGGGGGCGTTTTCATAGCAGTGCAATGGAATGGGACCATCGGGATGGGGCACAAAAATCTTTTTGCCTCTCCTATCAGGGGCGGGAAGGGCGTGTGAGTGAAGCGGTTCTTCGGGCCGAGATTGCCAAGTGTGACCTCGTGTGTGCAAACTGTCACCGAGTCCGAACGGCGCGCAGGCGTGCAGGCCTCCCCGCGGTGCTCCCCGCACCCGAATACGAAATTTGACCAATGGGCTTGACACCGCGCGAACCTGTGGCATCTTAGGCCCATGATGATTCTGTTGTTTAAAATCGTGGCCCTACTGATTTTCGCCGGGTGGGTTGAGGACAGGCTTGGAATTCTTTCTCCCAAAAACTCGGAGCCCGGCCCGTCTAGAGTGCCACTCCCTCCATCAGCCCCGTCTCTCGAATGGTGTGGCGAAACCAAGCAATGGGTCAAACGCTCTCATGGGAGCCCGGTGACGGCGGCAAGGACTGTGGAAACCAACGCCGGGTGTCCCCCAACTCTTCCAACATATGAAAACTGAAATTCGAATACAACCACCACCGCAGAATAACCCGACGTATCCCGTGCTTGCCATAGCGCTTCCTGAGGAGGGGGGAGAGAAGGACTTAGTTGTGCTTTTCCCAGGCCCAAAGGAGGGCGTTGTTTTGCAATCTTGCCGGGGGTGGCGAGTGGGAGAGCACTGTGAGAGTTTTACGCCGTGCACCCGCCAAGAGAACTGGAGAATTTTGCGTCCCAACGAACAAGTAATTTTGACTAACGGAATTCCAACCACATGATTTGGCTATGCCCCTAGTCACCGTCGACGCAAAACCCCGTAACCCCCATCAGGACATCAACAAGCTCCCGTTTGGATTCTACATGATGGCGCTGCACCCTCACTCCGAGCCCATTCCGGTCGTGGTGGGCTACAACAGCAGCGGGCGCAACATCGCCGTCAGTCTGGAAGACCCGGAGAATTCGCTCCCATCGTCACGAAGATTCAAATCGACCCAAAGATTTCATGAAAGTTTTCGTCTACCTGCGGGTCTCCACCAAAGAACAGCTCGACGGCGGCGGCTTCGACCGCCAACACGCTGCCGCGAAAGCATTATGTGCATCCCGCGGGTGGACAATTTCTCGGGTCTTCAAGGACCAACAGAGCGGGGGCACCGAGTTCGAGAACCGCGCCGGGCTGCACGAGATTTTGTCTCTGGCCGGCGAGAAGAACGCACTGGGAATTGACACGGTGGTGGTTGAAGACGCCACTCGCATTGCGCGCGACCTGATGGTGCAGGAAATCTTTTTGGCCGAGTGCAGGAAGAGGGGCATCAAGATTTACGCAGCCGACTCCGGCAACGAACTCGTCATGGACGGGGGAGACCCGGGGCGCGTGATGATTCGACAGATTTTGGGTGCAGTGGCCCAGTGGGAGAAGTCGATGATTGTGATGCGGCTTCAGGCTGGCCGGCGCACTGTGAAGAGGCAGACGGGAGAGCCGTGTGGAGGCCCCAAGCCCTACGGACAGACCCAGGCGGAGCGCGCCGTTATCGCTGACATCTGGGCGATGCACAAGAAGCAAATGTCTTTGTGGAAAATCTGCAAGCAGCTACAGGAAACTGGATTTCCCCCGCCTGCCGGCGGACCGTTCTGGTCGCGGCAGACAATCTGGAACATCATTCGACGGGAGACCGACCGACGACAAAAGAAAGATAACACCGATGAATCTGAAAGTTGAAATCGCACAGGAAGAAATCCACACACTGCTCACCGAGGCAATGGCCAAGAGAATCGGCAAGCCCGTTGAAGGCGTGACGCTCGTGGTCAAACAGAAGCAGGATTTTCGCGGGGACCCGTTCGGGTATGAGGTCTCTGCCGTCGCCTTTATCGGGGAGGGGCGCACATGAGTCGCCTCGTCAGAATCAAAAAGAGGGACCGCGAGCTGTGGCAGTATGTGTGCGAGACGCTCCACACCTACGCCGACAACTTCGACTTGAAGTTGAAGAAGGTCCGGCCCCTGAAGAAAAAGTGGCTCGGGCTCTACGTGGGCTCCTGCTCCAAGCGCGGCATCCTCCGCCTGTCGGTGCGCGACGCTGATGGCGAACTCTTGGAGGCTTACAGTCTCATCGACTTGATGGCTCACGAGCTGGCGCATCTCCGCCACCAGAAGCATTCCAGCAAGTGGTTCGAGCTGCATTTTCACATCCTCGACCTCATGCGGGTGAGCGGGGTGTATCGCGACCTCCGGGAGATTCTTGGAAAGAAAACCGTATGAGAAAATCCGCCGCCCACCAAATCGAACGCGAGTTTGACCAGAAGTGCAAAACGAATGCGCTGTTCAAGGAATACGTCGAGCTGCACCCGGACAACTCGATGGAGGAACTCCTGGCCGGCTGGGCGTGGGTCCAGAAGCTGATGGAGCGAGTGATTCAGCGCACCATCCGGGACTTGACATGTGCGCCTCCCGCGCCTACCTTTCCGCCGTCGAGAGAACGCTAATATGACGACCACAAAAATCATCACCGCCCCAAACGGCTCGCTCATGCGCGCCGCCCACATCGTCTCAGTGTCCCCGTTGTTCGAGTCACCCGACCTGGGCACCGACGCCTTCGCCGTCTACACGGTGGGCAGCGAAGAACCCTTCGTTTTCGCAGCGCCTGATAAGGGCGCAGGACGAAAGAACGCAGACGCGCGCAAGAAGGAGACCGCCGCGCTCCACCAGCAGTTCATCGACCAATGGATTGTAAGTCTCGATGGCTCGCCATACTTCAAGAACTGACAATGGGTGACAAACCGCTTCCACTCGGCGTGGTGCCTCGCGGTGCTGTGCCCGACGAACCCACTCCGCAGTGGGTGTTGGAAGCGATTCGTCGACGCCAGTCAGAACCGCTTGTAAATCCAAACAAGCCGGCAGAGTTTGATAACCGCGGAAAACCAAAGAACAGAACACCAAGACCATGTTTTCCCTCGCTACCATCCAAAGAATGAACAACGCCGTTGAGGCACGAAAGGCTCGTCGCCGCGCGCGTGCTCTCAACGCGAAAAACAAGAAGCACCCGAAGAACGCGGAGAAGACGGGACATGTCGAGACAACCGATTCGATGTTATGAAACGCTACGCGCTTTTCACCTCGATGGATTATGAGGCCCGTGGAGGCTGGTCCGACCTCGACGGAACTTTTGACGCTGTCGAAGAGGCGCAGGAGCACGCGAGGGGGCGTATGCTCAACGAGCGTTACCAAGTCGTCGACCTCCGCGCCGACTCCGAGGAAAACGCGGTCGTTGTCGATTGGGGGCAAGAGTTGTATCAAGAACTTGGATATGACTATAACGACCTGATTTCTGGTCGCGCAAGCGATGAGACCGGGAGGGATTAGCATCAAGCACATTCAGTTGTTCGCCACGCTTTGACTTTTTCTGATTTGCGGAATTTGTTTCGCGTATGCCAACCACCATCAACCTGTCCTGGCCCGCGAATCCCGCGAGCGAGGGAGTTCAAAAATACCAAGTGTTCGAATCCGTCAACGGCGGACCGTTCAACTTCAAGACCGACGTGCTCACGCCCGCACTTCAGATTCTCAACCCCGCGCCCGGCCACTATCAGTGGCAGGCACGCGCTGTGAATTTTGTCGGGAACGGCCCGATGGGTCCAATCGCCGAAGGCCCGGATATTCCGACCGCGCCCGGGACAATCACGGTTCAGGTCGTCAACTCCTGAATTGACACAGAGCACCTGGGCGGGATATGTTCAGGTGTTCGCTCTTTGAAATAATTTGCGGAGAGAATGAGATTCAAGTCGGTCTCATAAGCCGACCTCCGGTGGTGCGACTCCACCTTCCGCAACCAAACTAGTTCTGCGTTGAGCGCAGAGCTGCTGTTCAAGTCAGCCGCCAGGGCCGCGATAGTGTCCACCAATATTCCGGGGTAGGCGGGGTGTTTAGGCCGCCACTCAAAAGATGCACGTCATGCACGCCCGGATTTCGACAGCGCTGGAAACCCGGGTAAAGTTCCCGGCATCCCTCGGGATGTCGTCTAAATCAGGACACCAGCCATTTTTGTTGAGACGGGGTTTCGCGAAGTCGCGGATGTCCCGCGCCCGAAAGGACGCATGGCCCCGCACCAGCTCGACAATCGGCGGCTGTCAAGGGAGCACGCTTGGTCGGCAGGGGATGGACGGTGAACAACCGCCCCGAATTAGAGGAAAGCCGATAGCCCAAGTCTCGCCCAAGAAGACGCCACGGGTGAACGTCCGCCCAGTAGTGTGAGTCCCCTTCCAAAGGGATAGCGAGACGTGACTAGGGGAGAGACCCTGCCAATTTTCTGATGCAACCAGAAGACAACAGGCCGCGATGCAGTCAACACGGCAAGCGGGGAGACTCGGAGGGTGCATCAGCCGGCGAATGGTTCAATTCTCTGAGAAGGGAGTCCGGGAACCCGCCAAGGTGTGCAACGTCGCACTGCCCAGTCGAACTGGCCTAAAACTCCCCCGCTTATTTCTTCTCACTGAGTTTGGGCAATCTCCCCTTGAATGGGGACAATCCCCGGGCGAAGTGATGGGTCCCATGAGGGTAGGAAACCTCGTCTGGCCCGAAACGCAGACGGCTCCCGCGTAATGAGAGCCGTGCAATTTGGGACGCAAGGCAGCCCGCGACGGCGGACGGGGCGGAACATTCCAGAACCGTGAGACCAAAGCAAGCAGCGGTGCCTCCGCTGCTCCGGTAGAAACCCGGCGTGTAGGGTCCCGAAAGCATCCACCAATTTTGCCCTAGGTAGGTCCGCGGTATAAGTCCGCACCGTGAAAGTAACGGATGTGACGTTGGGTGCCTTAAGTAAACCCAACGGAGGCTCGTGAAGAGTAGCGAAGTGAAGGAGGTTCGTTTCCTCTCGGGGCACCAATTTTGGTCGCTGGGTAGTTTAACGGCAAAACGTGGTGCCTGAAACGCACAAGATGCAAGGTTCGACTCCCGCCCCGGCGCTCCATTTCCCCGGTTGACTTTTCAGCCGGGGGGCCATTTCTTTCGGTAGCCATTATGCCGAAAGAAATCACCGCACACGACCCTCGGTCCTTCAGCGACGAGGAAGACTACCGCAAAGCCGAGATGGGCAAGGGAGCCTCCAGCAATCCCTCTGGTCCCGACCCGTCCACCAAGCCCAAGGGCAAGTTCAACGAGGACTACGACACCGCCAAGCCGGGTTTCGTCACCAACACGTAATCCTGCCATGCGTGCAATCGTGGTAGCCGGCGGCAGCGGTTTTGTGGGCCGCGCCTTCGTCGAGTTTCTAGCCAAGCGGAACCACAAGAACGTCCGCGCCGTGAGCCGCGCCACCGGGCACGACCTCCGCGACCCAGCGGTTGCGCTCGAAGTCTGCAAGGACGCCAGCACAGTTTTCAATCTCGCAGCGCAAGTCGGCGGCATCGGCTACATCGGCAAGCACGATGTCGACTGCCTTCTCTCTTCCCTCATCAACACGAACCTTCTTCGCGCGTGCGAGGCTCACAAGGTCACCCGCTACTTTTTTGCGTCGTCTTCTTGCGTCTATCCCGACGGCGGGTCCATGCGCGAGAGCAACGCTCTCCCGGCGAATCCAGGGACCGGCTATGGCTGGGAGAAAATTTTCAGTGAGCAGATGTGCCTCGCCTTCGACAAGGAGAAGCGAGTCCCCTGTTCCATCGCGCGCTTTCACACTCTCTACGGACCCGGCGACGTTCGGCCCGGTGGGCGCGAGCACGTCATCGAAGCTCTCTGCAAGAAAGTCATCGCGGCCAAGCTGAGCGGCATCCACGAAATTTCAATCTGGGGTGACGGCTCACAGACTCGTAGTTTTCTGCACGTCCGGGATTGCGTCGAAGGGATTTACCGAATCGCGAGTTCTGGCGTGTCCGGCCCGCTGAACTTGAGCAGCCCCGAGTCCTTCACGGTCAATCAGCTCGTGGACATGCTCGAAGACATCGCCGGAATTAAGCTCGAACGATTCTACAATAAATCAGCGCCCTCGGGAATCATACATAAGATGACCGAAAACACGGCGCTTCGCGCCGCACTTGGATGGGAGCCCTCGACTCCTTTTAAGGACGGCTTGCTAGAAACCTATCAGGACCTTTTGGACCGGACCATGAAAGACGAAGTCTGGCAAACCTCGGCCATTCAAACGCGATGAAGACCGAGATGAATCCCTACACGCTGGTGAGCTGCCACGGATACTACGGAGACTCCGCGCAAATTCGCGGGATGCTCCGATACCAAGAGCATCATCAGGCCCCTCTCATCATCGTCTCTCCGGTTGATGCCCCAATCAAAGTCATGGGCCCGCACATCTGCCGATTCGCCGGCAAACGGCAATACATCGGACAGCTCTCATTGGACCGGCAGTTCGCGCAACTGCGTGTGCTGCTCGAATACCCGTTCGAGTTCTTCCTCGCCAACGACTCCGACTCACTCTGCATCTCTCCGAAGATTCCCGAGTATCTCTACAAGGACCCGCTCAACTTTTGGTCCAACGAAGTCAGCGACCTGATGCACCAGCGCAAGCCCGGATACAAGTGGCCTCGCCTCGCGTTTCAGCCCCCTTACTTTTTCTCGCGCGAGATTCTCGAACGGATGATTAAGACCGAGGGCACCTTCGAGACCGACATGCAGACGCCCTTCATTGACTGGTTGATGATGGCAATCTGCGTGGCCGGCGACATCCCGCACAAAAATTTTCGAGACGGTGTGAGCTGTCCGACCTCTGACCATCATAGCCGCCGGCACATGGTCAATCACATTGTTCAGCGCGGTGCCGTGATGTTGCACTCCGTCAAGACTCCGCTCGCACTTCAAGAAATGGTTTCAGCCCGCCATCAATACAACCGCGTTCGCGGAAACGGGATTCGTTTGTGACATGCCCATCCCCGCAGAGACTCGAAGCTTGGTTCGAAAAGTGGCTGACCTCCTGCACCAGGAGCAGCCAATCGAAGCCGCACGTCTGGTAGTCAAGAACGCCGGACGCAGCGACCCCATCAACAACAAGACGGACGCCTTCGGCGTTCTCACTCCGCTGCTTCACTACTGCCTGAACAACGAGGGCATGGTGGAAGCCGCGCAGTTGCTGTGGAGCCCCACGCTTTTCACCCCCGAGCCGGAGTCCACCAAGCGCGTCTGGCGAGCGTTTGACACTGATGATTTCATCCTGCTGATGGGCGCTGCGTCCATGTCCAAGTCCTACTCAATGGGCGTCCGTCTCATGCTCGAATGGATTCGCGACCCACAGTTCACCACGGTCCAGGTCATCGGCCCCTCTGAGAATCACCTTGAAGACAATCTTTTCTCGCACCTCGTCGAACTTCACCGCAGCGCCACCATCCCGTTGCCCGGGGTGGTCGGGAAACTTTTCATCGGCATCGACCCCCGAAAGCGCCGCGGCGCAATACGGGGAGTTGTGGTTCCACTGGGAAAGAAAGCCGCAGGACGAATCCAAGGAACCAAGCGATTCAATCGCACCAAGCCCCACCCCATTTTCGGCACTCTTAGCCGGATGTTCGTGTTCCTGGATGAAATGGTGAACATCCCGAAAGGGATTTGGAAAGATATCGACAACGTCCTGGCTAACGCGCAGGGCGACCACGGTCTGAAAGTCATCGGGGCCTTCAACCCGACGGACCCGCAGGACGAGGTGGGTCGGCGCTGCGAACCGCCCGGAGGATGGACCAGCTTCGACCCCGACGCTCTCTTCGATTGGCATTCTACGCGGAAGTGGCGAGTTGTCCGACTCGACGCGAAGTTTTCCGAGAACGTGCAGGCGGGCAAAAAGATTTTCGAGGGCTTGCAGACAAAGGAGGGCTACGACCTCATCATCAGCAACTCGGGCGGCTCAGACTCGCCCGGCTACTGGACGATGGCGCGCGGATGCTTTCCGCCCACTGGCGTCACGATGGCGGTGTTGCCCGGCGGGATGCTCAACAAATTCAAAGCGGAGTTCATCTGGCTCGAAACGCCCGAAGAAGCCGCCGGCATCGACTTGGCGCTCCAAGGAAAGGACTGCGCGTATTTCGCGAAGGGGAAATTCGGCGTGGCCGCGGGAATCAAAATCCCGCCGTCGCTCGACGCCCCGAATGGAATCACCGTCTTCTTCAAGAATCGAGTCGGGCACAATACCCCGCGGTGGGCCCTCCAACTCGAAGCGCTGTTCAAACTCCCCAAGGCGGACACGCACGAAATGGCGGAGCTGATTGTTAAACTCTGCCGCCAACTTTTCATCAAGCCTGCCTGGGTGTGCATGGACCGCACCGGAAACGGCCAGGGCGTCTACGATATCGTGAAATACATCTGGTCCGGCGAGGTCCAGGGAGTAAACTACTCCGAGAAAGCGTCGGACAGGAAAATCATGGTGGAGGACACGAAGACGCCCGAAGAACTTTATGACCGCGTGCAGACGGAGCTGTGGTTCCTGATGCGGAAGATGATTGAGTTCGACTACGCGAAAGCGCTCCCGTCGATGGACCTGACGGAACTCATCCCGCAGCTCTCCACTCGTTGGTATCGGGCCACGGGGAAAATCTGCAAGGTGGAGACGAAGGAGGACTATCGCCTCCGCAATCAGGCGCTGTCTCCCGACGAGGCGGACGCGGTGTCGTTGCTTTTTCTCGGCGCGCGAAATGCGGCTGGCGTGACCTTCGGCATGACGCCGGAGAACACCTCCGCGGACGGCTACGACGAGGATGATACGAGTGAGAACTATCGCGTGGACGTGACAAACCGATTTGAGGAACTTCCGGAGGACCCATAATATGCCCCACACAACCGAAGAGAAGAGGCTGCACGCCAATCGCAAGTATCACGAGGACCCCGGGCATCGCGCAAAACTTCTTGCTGGGATGAGGGAGTATGGAGCTAGGCCAGAAGTCCGCGCTCGTCGCAAGGACTACAACTACGCGTATCGAATTCAACGTGAATACGGGCTGACACCGAACCAAGTCAAGGAGATGTCGGACAAGCAAAATGGGCGATGTTTGATTTGTGGCGAGGCCAAGCGCCTTGTGATTGACCACGACCACGTAACTGGAAAAGTTCGAGGCCTGCTGTGTCATCGTTGCAACACCTGTCTTTCCGAACACGAGAACCCTCAGTGGAAAAGGGCGGCTGATGCCTACCTTGAAAGGAGTAGAAATGCCTCTGTCGATGAATCCTAACCTCTGGCCGGATGGCGGCTGGTGGTTCAAAGACGCTGAAGGAACGAAGCACAAGGCCAGCAGTTTTCCTGCGCTCGTGAAAGTCCTGATTGAGTATCGCCAACGTCGCGCGCAGGACATCGGCAACCCGGAACTGGAAATCCTGACGCAGCTTTGTGGCCGCAATCACGGCTTCTGCAAAAACACCAGCGGCCCCAACCCCATTCCCGCGAGCCCGGATGGGAACATGATGGCGAAAATCATGAACTTCATGAGCTGGCTCATCCAGGAAAAGCGACTGGGCCACATCCGACTCATCGACCGAGCGGTTGCGCTCGCCCGCGCGAACATCTGCGCGCGTTGCCCGCGCCAGCGGAGCCTCCCCACGAGCTGCGGGAGCTGCAAGGCCAGCGTTGCGACCAGTCGGAGAGGCATCCTCGACGGGCAGGACCCAGTCCACCAGGGCATCGCCGTGTGCTCGGCTCTCAATGAAGATGTTTGCACGGTGGTTCACCTCGCCGTTCCGCAGCGTCACGACGAAAGCTTGCCGGCGGAATGCTGGCGGAGGAACTGCTGATGGTCTTCCCGAACCCATTTCGAGCCGCAGCCGCCCTCTTTCGAGTGGTGGTGTGCTATTTCTCAGGGGACCACGCCTTTGTGTCGGGCCGCGTGCTCGCAAAACGTCGCCGGGCGTGCAACCGATGCTTCTGGCGAGACCCCGGAACCAACCAGTGCCGGAAATGCACCTGCTTTTTGGGCATCAAACAGCAACTTTCCACGGAAAAATGCCCGATTGACAGGTGGTAGAACCCCGAACCTATTGCAGTAGCTATGCCAATGAGTCAAGATGTCGGCTATAACGGCGACACACAGGGCGCGGTGAGCCCCCCAGACGTTTCCAAGGGCCTGAAACCCCGCAATCGCGCCATCAAGAACGCGACCCAGGCCAAAAACATCATCACTTCCCTCGAAGTCAATAACCGCCATCGCAATATCAAGAATGCGCGCATCATGGCGAAGTATAATTCGGAGCGACCTTACACGCACGACGCTCTGAAGCAGGACGGGCTCGACTGGAAAAGCAATTTCACCACGAAACCTCTGCCGATGCTCATCGACAAGGTGGCTCCGCGGTTCGTTTTGTCGATTCAGTCGATGAAATACCTGACGAACGCCCATTTTCCCGACGACCTTCCCGGCGCGGACAAGAAAACGGAGGCGTTCCGGCGTGAACTCACGAATTTGGTCCGTCAGAAGCCCGGTTGGAACAACTTGCTCACGGAAGTCGCGCAGGAGAATGCACTTTTTGGCTTCTGCTCCGTCGGTTGGCTCAATCGCTTCGAGTGGTTCCCGAAATTCGTGCGCCAGGACGAGTTTTTCGTCCCCACGGGCACCAAGCAGCACTCCGACAGCGCACAAATCGTCGTGCTCAAGGAGAAATACCTGATTCACGAGCTGTTTGGGCTGATTTCGGACAAAGAGGCCGCGGAAGTTGCCGGCTGGGACATCGAAGAGACGGTTGAGGCAATCAACAACGCGGTTCCCGAAGACCGGCGCTCAAAATACTCGAATTGGGAGCGCCTCTACGAAGATTTGATTCGCGAGAGCAACGTCGGCATCTCCCACGAGCAGGGCGCGCGTATTATCGAGACGTGGCATCTTCTCGCTCGCGAAACCACCGGCAAAGTCACGCACTACATCTACACGGCGAACACCTTCAAGGAACTCTACTGCAAGGAAGACAAGTTCGACAACATGTCGGACGCCACCTCCTTCTATTCCTTCCAACACGGAAACGGAACGCTGCACGGTTCGAAGGGAATCGGGCGCGAGATTTATTCTCTCGCCGCGATGCTCGACCGCACGCGCAACGAAGTGGCCGACCGGCTGAATCTCAGCGGCAAGCTCGTCATCCAAGGCGACGAGAAGGCCCTGAAGAAATTCCGCATGAGTGTTGTCGGCAATACGATTCTCATCGGCAAGGGCTACGAAGTTCTCGACCGAAAAATCGAAGGAGAGGTTGAACCCTTCCTCCAGCTCGACCAGTTTCTTACCAGCCTGCTTGACCAGATTGCTGGTGCCACGACCCCGCGCGTGTTCGAAGGCGAACGCGTGACCAAGGCGCAAGTGGATTTCTTCGCCCAGCGCGAAAGCGAATCCAAGGATAACATCATCGGACGATTCCTGAATCAGTTCGCCGACATGATGACAACCATTCAGAAACGGGCCTGTGACCCGAACACGAATGAGGCGGACGCTCTCGACATGCAGCGCCGGCTTTTGCTGGTGATGTCGCGAGAAGAACTGGACCATATCGCTGCCCAGCGCGTCGCCGAGACGGTCCGTGATTATACCGACCTCGAACGTCAGCAAATCATTCTCATCGCGCAAGAGGCCCGCGGCAACCCGCTTTACAATCAGAAGGAACTCGAACGCCGGAAACTCACCGCGCAGATTGACGAAGAGTTCGCCAACGCCGTGCTGCTCCCCGACAACGACCCGACGGTGCAGGCGGAACAGAGCCGGGCGCAGATGACCGAGCTGGACCAGATTGTTCGTCTCCAGACGCAGATTCCTGTCTCGCCGCGTGACGACCACATGATTCATTTGCAGCTCATGATTCCGGCTCTCGAATCCACGGCGCAAGCGGTGGTCCAGGACCCCACGCAAGTGGAGACTCTGAAGGCCCTTCTCTCGCACGCGACCGCGCACTTCCAACTGGCGACGCAGGCCGGCGTGGACAAGAACGAACTCGCCCCCATCGGCCAGCTTTTGGACCAGCTCACCAAGGCCCTGCCTGAACTCGAAGCCAACGCCCAAGAGCACGCCGCGACCTCTCAGCAAAGTGTGGGCAACCAGCTTGCCGCAACCGTCGACCAAACCGGCGGGCTGCCTGACATTCAGTCGGGCGCAGCTCCGCAGCTACAACCATCATCCGTGCAATGATTATCCTCGCCCCGAAAACTATCGTCTGGGAATCTGAAGACGCCGCGCGTCTCAAAGACTTTTTGAACTCCCCCACCGGAGCCCGCGTGCTTCAGGTCCTCGCTGTCGGGACGCCTGAGCTTCTCGACGGGTCCCACAAGAACAAAACCCTCGTGGCCTCTGGCGCTGTCGCCGGATACCAGGAAGCGGTCAACACAATTTTCAAGCTGACTTACGAGAATCCGAACGAGCCCATCGTTCCTCCGACGACCTCCGACAACTATAAATCCCTGGACGACGACGCGGCCTGGGTGGAGGAAGACAAGAAGCTTGACAAACCGACAGAAACAGCAACCTCTTGAGTGCAGTTAAACTACGAACCGTGCTATGGCTGACAACACCAACCTCCCTGAACTTTCGTCTATCCCCCCGGGCGTAGACATCAAACCTGACAACGCGGCTATCGCCGACACCGG
>Ga0268265_10000650_pt1 | contig 34459 bp, 38 predicted proteins | sample KBSSwiS52_FD_190355 | JGI IMG/M metagenome (GOLD analysis project Ga0268265, IMG submission 190355) | Switchgrass rhizosphere microbial communities from Kellogg Biological Station, Michigan, USA - KBS Switchgrass S5-2 (SPAdes) (version 2) | ecosystem: Host-associated > Plants > Roots >...
GTGGTCGACAGCTCGTCGAGCCCGGTGCAGTACAAGTACTCGCCGGGATCGTCGGGCAGCATTCAGCGCATAACGGAGAATCCGGGCGCGGGCACGACCGGCCGTCAATCGTGGAGACAGATACGATGAGGACGCTGAGCATGCGCAGACAACGACAGCAGGGTGTGACCCTGCTGGAGCTGATGATGGTGGTCGGGATCATCGGCATCATCGCGGCCATCGCCTACCCGAGCTATCGCACTTACGTGCTGCGCTCGAACCGCACGGAGGCGCGCGTGGGCCTGGAGCAGACTGCCGGGGCACTCGAGAAGTGCTACACGCGCTACATGGCCTACAACGATGGCAACTGTCCGGTCGCCACGTCAGTCAGCGGCGGCGCGGGCTTCAACACGAACAGCGGCTTTTACCGCATCAGCTCATCGACACTGAATGCCACGCAGTTCACGTTGACTGCTACCGCGCAGTCGACGGGCGGGCAAACATCCGATACTGCCTGCGCCACCCTGTCGCTGGATCAGACTGGCACACGCTTACCGGCCACTTGCTGGTAACGCAGCGAGCATCGTTGGCGGCGCGCTTCAACCTGTCGCGCGCCGCCGACGAAGAGCGACATAAGCTTTTCCGCACCGCTTCAATCTTGTATCCTCCGCGCTCGGCTCGCGCCGGAAGCTTTTACAAACAATGAGCTTTTGAGGCGAAATCCGAGGGAACTCGCCATAACTCCCGCGGATTAAGAGGCGTGAAAATCAGTCGCTCCGGTCCATTTTTGTCCGACCCAGAAGAAGGGGAAAGAAGTCATGAAGAAAAGCATCTCCACCACGTTGAAGGCAGGCGTTGCTGCCCTGGTGCTCGTCGCTGGCAGCGGCTGCGTCTCGCAGAAGCAGGTCGACGAGATCAAGGCAACTGCCGATAAGGCAGTGCAAGACGCCGCAGCAGCCAAGGCCGCCGCGGACTCCGCAGCCAGCGCTGCCGCTTCGGCGCGGTCCGCCGCTGACAGCGCGCAGAGCGCTGCCAACCAGGCGCTGCAGGCCGCTCAGGCCAGCCAGGCCTGCTGCGACGCGACCAACGAGAAGATCGATCGCGCGTTCAAGAAGGCCGTATCGAAGTAATCGATCCGGTTGCTTGAATAAAGAACGCCGCGGCACTGCCGCGGCGTTTTTTTTGGGGTGGTGAATTCGGCGGGCCCCACAGCCTCGGCCATGGACTAACTCGGTAGAAGATGACTCCGGCCGCGAGACCCGCGGCACTGAGTCTATCTCAGGGCGCCCGGCGTCTCGCTCGTGGCCTGTACCGTCGTCGGAGCCAGCAGCACGGACTCGGGCACACCCGTCGCCTGGATGAACGCCCGCTCGGCCTTCGCCCAATCGATCACTACCGGCCGATTCTGCGTGGCTGCCACGAGCAAGCGCGTGATGTTCGTCAGGCTGCGCGTCTCGACGGCGTCTTGTCCCTCGAGCGGTGCGTGTACTTCCATGTACAGCTCCTCGCCGTGCCAGCCCATGCGATACGGCTGATCGACCAACCGTACCGACGTATTGACGGCGACGAGCTTGTACAGCTCCGCAATGTCTTCGGGATACATGCGGATGCAGCCGTGGGTCACCTGCATGCCGACGCCGGCTGGCAGATTCGTGCCGTGGATCAGGTAGGCGCCGCCGGGAATGCCGAGGCGCATCGCGTACTCGCCCAGCGGATTATCAGGCCCTGCCGGCACCGCTTTCGGCAGCGGCCGGCCATCGGCTTCGTGCTCTTTGCGCACGGACTCGGGCGGATACCAGATCGGCTTCTCGCGCTTGTTGACGATGCGCGTCATGCCGAGCGGCGTCTTCCAATCCATCTTGCCGATGCTGATCGGATACGTCATGACGACCGGCGCCGCGCCGGCCTTGGCGCGCGGGAAGTAGTACAGGCGATGCTCGGCGAGGCTGACGATCAGGCCTTCGCGCTCGTCCGGCAGGATGTAGCGCGATGGAATGAGCACGCGCGTGCCCTCGCCCGGCAGCCACGCATCGACGCCTGGGTTGGCAGCGACGATCTCCTCGTAGCCGACTCCGTAGCGGCGTCCGAGATCGAGCAGTGTGTCTTCATGCTGCGCGACGACGTACTGGATCTCGCCGATGACCGTGTCCTCGCCGGTCGGCAACGCGTACGTTGCTGCGTGCAGCTGCGCGCTCATTGCGCACCCGGCCAGCCAGGCGGCCAGGCGCAGTCCGTTCGATCGATCCCAGGTCTTCATCGCAGCGTCTTCACGAATGGCGAAAGTCTACGCCAACTGCGCGGTGAGCAGGTTGGCGATCTGCATCGGCACGCCCTTGCGCGCTTCGATCAGCCCGACGCGGATGGCGTTGCGGAACGACAGCACGTCGGCGCTGCCGTGACTCTTGATGACGATGCCGGTCAATCCGACCATGCTGGCGCCGTTGTAGGTGCGCGGATCGAACTCGCGGCGCAGTGAGCGCAGCACCGGCCAGGACGCCGCCGCACCGACGTAGCGCAGCGGATTGCGCGTGTACTCCGTTTTGAGCGCGCCCACGAGCATGTTCGCGAGCCCCTCCATGGTCTTCAGCGCGACGTTGCCGGTGAAGCCGTCGGTCACGACGACGTCGACGTCGCCCGAAAAAATATCGTCGCCCTCGACGAAGCCGACGTAGTTCAGCTTGCTCGCCGACAACAGCTTGGCCGCCTCCTGCACAACGCTGTCGCCTTTCGTCTCCTCTTCGCCGATGTTGAGAATGCCGACGCGCGGCTTCGCGATGCCGTGCATGTCGGATGCGACCACGGAGCCCATCACCGCGAACTGCAGCAGATGCTCGGCGGTGCATTCTGAGTTCGCGCCCAGATCGAGCATGTGCGTATGGCCGTGACGCGCGCGGATGCGCGAGATGATCGCCGGCCGGTCGATACCGTCGATCGTCTTGAGCACGAAGCGCCCGGTCGCCATCAGCGCGCCGGTGTTGCCGGCGCTGACGCACGCAGCCGCCTCGCCGGCTTTGACGAGATCGATCGCCACGCGCATCGATGAATCTTTCTTGCGACGCAGGGCTTCCTGCGGCTTCTCGTCCATGCCGACGACCTGGGTCGCTTCCTGGACACGAATGCGCGCGCGCAGCTGCGATGGCGCATCGCGCAGCAGCTGCTCGATCGGCTCACGCAGGCCGACCAGCACGACGTGCAGATCGGACTCGGCCTGGAGCGCAGCGAGCACGCCGGGCACAGTGACGCCGGGGCCGTGATCGCCGCCCATGGCGTCCACCGCGATTGTGATCGGCCGGGGACTGTTCAAGGAGATGTCGCCGCCAGCTCAATGAGCGGCGTACCGCGAGTTACTCGCTCTCGGTCTTGTCGCGGCTCTCGATGACTTTCTTGCCGCGATAGAAACCATCCGGCGAGATCCGGTGCCGCGAGTGGGTCTCACCGGAGGTCGGGTCGACCGAAAGGGCCGGACGGCCGAGGTGATCGTGCGAGCGGTGCATGCCGCGCTTGGAAGGGGTCTTTCGGCTCTTCTGAACTGCCATGGCTCATTTCTCCAACAAATCCCGCAAATTCTGAAACGGCTGCTGCGTGCCGTGGCTCGCGCCCTGCTCGACGTCTTGCAGCGCTGTCTCGTCGCATTCGCCCACTGCGTGCTGTGGCACGAGCGGCAGCGCCAACAGCGCCTGTTCCTCCGCCAGCCAGCGCACATCGAAGCGCGCCGGATCGGCGATCACCGGCTCGTAGCCGCCGGGCTCATCCGCACTCTCCTGCCGCACCAGGATCACCTGGAAGCGCTCGTCGGTCGGCACCGCCACCGGCTGCATGCAACGCTGGCAGCTCAACAGCACAGTGCCGCTCAATGTCCCATCGATTGCCGGCTGTTCATCGAACAGCGAGAACTGCAACCGCACGTCGATCCGCGATCCGTCCCCGGCGCCCGCTTCCTGGAGACGCGGCAGCTGCTCCACGGAAAAACGGCGCTCGATAGTGCTGCCCGCCCGCGCACAGACGTCTGCGTCCACGAGCAGATCGGTGGTGACGGCCGGGGGTCGCGGCATGGGGCGCGTATACTAGCGGCCACCCCCTGCAGTGTCAAAAAAATAAGGGCGTAAATGATTGTTTTAGTAGGGCTTGTTCCATGACCGCCGGGAAGGGTGCAAGCAAGCTGCGTCTGGTGCTCGCTTCGACCTCGGCGTACCGCAAGCAGCTGCTCGAACGGCTCGGCATCCCGTTCACCGTAGCGGCCCCCAACGTCGACGAATCGCCGCTTCCGGGCGAGTCGGCCAGCGACCTGGTCGGCCGGTTGGCACGAACCAAAGCTGAAGTCGTCGCCCGCCGCAGCACCAACAGTCTGGTGATCGGGTCCGACCAGCTCGCGATGTGCGGGCGCGACGTGCTCGGCAAGCCGGGTTCGGGCGACCGGGCGATCGCGCAGCTGAAATCGCTGAGCGGGCATCGCGTCGTGTTCAACACAGCCGTTCACGTCGTGGTCTCGGACAGCGGCACCAACGAGGGGCATCTGGACGTCACAACCGTGCATTTCCGTCGCCTGAGCGAGGATGAGATCCGTCGCTATGTGACGCGCGACAAGCCTTACGACAGTGCCGGCGGCTTCAAGGTCGAAGCGCTGGGTATTTCGCTGTTCGACAAGGTGGACACGCACGACCCGACTGCGCTCGTCGGTCTGCCATTGATCTGGCTGGCCAACGTTCTGCGCAAGCACGGCTTCACTGTGCCTTGAGCCGGCGTAACTGATCGATCACTGCCTGCAATTCCGGCGGCAGCGGTGCAGTCACCGTGAATGGCTCCTCGCCCTTGCGAAACGCCAGCGACGCGGCGTGCAGGAACATTCGCGTCAGGCCGTACGCCTGCAACTTGGCGTCCTTTTCGCGATCGCCGTACTTCTCGTCGCCAGCCACGGGATAGCCCGCATGCGCGGCGTGCACGCGGATCTGGTGCGTGCGGCCGGTGCCGAGATCCACATCCAACAGCGTCGCGAGCTTGCCGAACTGCTCGAGCGGCTTGAACGTCGTCACCGCCTGCTGGCCTTCGCTGTGCACGCGGACCACTCGTTCCCCGCCCTGCTTCAGATTGGTCTTGAGCGGTAAATCGATCGTCTTCGCTCCGAACGGCCAGCGGCCCGCGACCAGAGCCAGGTAACGCTTGGCCATGGCGCGCTCGCGGAGCTGGGCATGCAGATCCCGCAGCACGGCCCGACGTTTCGCAACCAGCAGGCAGCCGCTGGTCTCGCGATCGAGCCGGTGCACGAGCTCGAGCTCCTTCAGCCCCGGGTGGACGGCACGCAACGCTTCGATCACTCCGAAACTGACCCCGCTGCCGCCGTGCACGGCGACCCCGGCGGGCTTGTTGACCACGATGAGATCGCGATCCTCGTAAATGACGGCCGCAGTGACGAACTCACGCAGCGACTTCGATGGGGTCTTGGACGGCTCCGCGTCCTCCTTGCGGCCGGCGTCCTGCAGAGGCGGCAATCGCACGCGGTCGCCAGCGACCAGCCTGTAGGCCGGCTTGGCGCGTCGGCCGTTTACCCGCACCTCCCCGGTCCGCAGGATGCGATAGACCAGGCTGCGGGGCACGGAGCCCAGCGTACGCAGCAGGAAGTTATCGAGACGTTGCCCGTCATCCCCTTCCTGCGCCTCGACATAACTGACTGGCAAATGCGCGTAACCTATTGATCGATCATTGATTGGACGCGCACGCCCTGTTATATTCCGCGGCGATTTCCGCGGCACTCGAAGCATCGCGCATCGGGCGCCGCATATTAGTTGGTTCTGTTCGAATCTGTCTCACCTGGGCTTCGTAAGTCGCGCCGCTTCGGCACGCAAAGCGTTAGGTCACGGGGATTGCGCAGACCATCGTCCGGCCGCGTATACGCCGGTGCCAGGCCTGTCGAACCGGGGTCTGGGCTGGCGGCAAGCGCCTCGGGCGGGCCAAAAAGTGAATGGAAAAAGAGCGCTGGACACAAGCGTCCGCGCCAGGCACCAATCGGATGAATTCGTTTCCCGATCGCACCTCTAGTCCAGCGCTTCCGCCCGCCGTGCGTGAGCTCGCGGCCCTTTGCGAATATTCAGAAGGGTCTCATGAAGCGAATGCTCGTCAACGCAACTCAAGAAGAGGAGTTGCGCGTCGCATTGGTTGATGGACAAAGAATCTACGACCTCGACATCGAAATACCGTCACGCGAACAGAAGAAAGCGAACGTCTACAAAGGCCGTCTCACGCGCATCGAGCCCAGTCTCGAAGCGTGCTTCGTCGATTACGGCGCGGAACGTCACGGCTTCCTGCCGCTGAAGGAAATCTCCAAGGAATACTTCAAGGGCGGCCAGGCGCCCGGCGGCCGCAACATCCGCGAGCTGCTCGACGAGGGCCAGGAAGTCATCGTCCAGGTGGAAAAAGAAGAGCGCGGCAACAAAGGTGCCGCTCTCACGACCTTCATCAGTCTCGCTGGTCGCTTCCTGGTGCTGATGCCGAACAACGCCCGCGCGGGCGGCGTCTCACGGCGCATCGAGGGCGAGGACCGCGAACAGCTGCGCGAAGCCCTCGACCAGGTGCAGATCCCCGACACCATGGGCGCGATCGTCCGGACGGCCGGCGTCGGTCGCTCGGCCGAGGAGCTGCAGTGGGATCTCGACAACCTCAAGGAAGTCTGGACCGCGGTCTCCGCCGCCGCCGAAGGCCGCCCGGCGCCGTTCCTGATCTATCAGGAGTCGAAGGCAATCATCCGCGCGCTGCGCGACTACCTCGCCGACGACATCGGTGAAATCCTGGTCGACAACCAGGAAGTGTTCAATGAAGCGCAGCAGTACATGCAGCGCTTCATGCCCGCGGGCCTGCGCAAGCTGAAGCTGTACGAGGACAGCGTGCCGCTGTTCACGCGCTTCCAGATCGAGAACCAGATCGAGTCGGCGCACTCCCACAAGGTCAACCTGCCCTCCGGCGGCTCGATCGTCATCGATCCGACCGAGGCGCTGGTGTCGATCGACATCAACTCGGCGCGCGCGACGCGCGGCAGCGATATCGAAACCACTGCGCTCAACACCAACCTGGAAGCGGCCGACGAGATCGCCCGTCAGCTGCGGCTGCGCGACCTCGGCGGCCTGATCGTCATCGACTTCATCGACATGGAGTCGCAGAAAAACCAGCGCGCCGTCGAAGACCGGCTGCGCGACGCCGTGCGCCAGGACCGCGCGCGTATTCAGATCGGGCGTCTCTCGCGCTTCGGTCTGCTGGAGCTGTCGCGCCAGCGCTTGCGGCCTTCGATCGGCGAGTCGACCAGCATCGCCTGCCCGCGCTGCAGCGGCATGGGCACGATCCGCAGCGTCGATTCACTCGCACTCGCGCTGTTGCGGCTCATCGGCGAAGAAGCGCGCAAGGACCGTACGGTCAAGGTCATCGCGCAACTGCCGGTCGAGGTCGCCACTTACCTGATGAACGAGAAGCGCGACTGGCTCAACGGCATCGAGACCAAGAGCGGCGCGCAGGTCGTGCTGGTTCCGAACAAGTACATGGAGACGCCGACGTACGAGATCCGCCGCGTGCGCGACGATGAGGCCGGGCTGCCCGAGAACAGCACCATCAGCCACCAGATCCCGGTTGTTCCGCAGCCGGCGCCGAACGATGGCGTGAAACAGCAGGACGCTCCTGCGCCGCCGACTCCGGCAGTGGTCTCGTCCAGCATCGCCAGCATTCCGCCGCCGCCGACCATCGCGATGGAGACGACAATCGCACCGGTCAATCCGCCGGCGCCGGCCGAGCAGATCGGCATCTTCGTGCGCTTCTGGCGGTTCTTCTTCGGCGGTGCCGGCACGGCGCCCAAGCCGGAAGCGCCGGTGCAGCGCGAACCGAGCCGGCCGTCGCACGACGGACGACGCGACCGACACGAAAGTCGTCACGGACGGGATCGCGATCGCGACCGGCACGGTCGTCATCCGCGCGATCGGGATCGTGATCGCAGCCGCGGCGGGCGGCCTGATCACAAGGACAAGGCAGCGTCCGGCGATGGACGGCGTGAAGGACGTGATGGACAACGTCACGAGCGCAAGCCGCGCGAACATTCGGACGGCGCACGCGCAGAAGGCGGGCAACGCGGCGGCCACTCGCAGCAGCGCGAGCGCCCTCCGCAACAGCAGCAACAGCAGCAACAGCAGCAACAGCAGCAGCCGCCACAGCAGCAGCCAGCAGCGGCGGCAGCGAAGCCTGAAGCGGCCGCGCCGCAGTCCGTAGAGTCTGGACGCAATGAGCGTACGGACCGTGGGGATCGCGGGGAGCGTGGCGAGCGCCGCGGTCGTCGCGGACGTCGCCGCCGCGGCGGCCGGGGACGCGGTCCCGAAGGTGCTGCCGATGCCGGTGCAGGTAACAACACCGAGGCTCGCGCAGAATCCACTGGTGGCGACACGCAGCACAGCTTCGATTTGGCAGCACCACGCGAGCCCGCTGCTGAGCCGTCGCCGCCGTCTCCGCCGCCGCCCAAGGCAGAGCGCAGCGACTCCGCAGGAGATGCGGGACACGGGGATTCCAAGTACACGGTGTGGTCCGGGGGTCCGACGCCGAGCAGCGGCTCGTGGGGCGGCGGGTCGGGTCGGCGCGAAGAGTAAAAGGATGTCGGGCTGAAGCCCGACCTATCGGGCGCCAAGCAAGTCAGGTTTTAACTCGAGACAGCAGCTCCCTCAGCAATCCCTCGGCAGCTTCTTCGAGCAGGTCCAGCACCTGCTCGAAGCCCTGCGGTCCGCCGTAATACGGGTCCGGCACCGCGCGCAGTGTCGCGTCCGGCCCGAACTCCATCATCAAGCGGATGCGCTCGTGGCGCGGCGCAGGCGCGCGCCGGCGCAGCTCGCGCAGGTTCTGCTCGTCCATCGCCAGGATCAGATCGAAGTAGTCGAAATCGCTCGCGCGCACCGTGCGCGCACGCAGCGCTGACAGATCTATTCCGCGCCGGCGCGCAGCTGCGATGGCACGATCGTCGGGCGGCTCGCCGACGTGATAGTCGTGCGTTCCGGCGGAGTCGACCTCGATCGACAATTGCGGCGCGCGCTGCGCGAGCAGGCTGCGAAACACGCCCTCCGCGCTCGGCGAGCGACAAATGTTGCCCATGCAGACGAACAAGATGCGCATGCCGCGATTATTGCAGGGATCATTGCCCGTATCACCGATCTACGGGCTCACCGATTTGGGAAAGAATTGCCCGCAGCCCTCACCTGGAGATCCCCTATGAACGCCCGCAGGAGCTTGGTCGCGCTGGTCGCATGCTGCGCGGCGTTCGTCGCAGGTTGTGCGAGCTTGCAGGGCAATGATCCGCTGCAAGTAACCGTTGCCGGCATCGAGCCATTGGAGGGTGAGGGCATGGAGCTGCGCCTGCTGGTCAAGCTGCGGGTGCAGAATCCGAACGACGCGCCGATCGAGTATCGCGGGGTCGCACTGGAGATGAACGTGCAAGGGAAAACGTTCGCCAGCGGCGTGAGCGACAGCAGCGGCACCGTGCTGGGGTTCAACGAAGCAGTCATCGCCGTTCCAGTCACGATCTCGGCGTTTCGCATGGTGCGCCAGGCAATCGGCATGGCGACTGACCAGGGCGCGCGCAAGATCACCTACGAGATGAAAGGCAAGCTCAGCGGCTCGCTGTTCGCGACCAAGCGATTCGCGACCAAGGGGGACTTCGAGCTGCCGGCGCCCGGAACGACACCGACGTCTCAGTGAGCTACTTCAGCGCACCGGCAAGCATGCTCTGCACAGTCGGGCCGCCGAGCTTGCCGAGGTAGTTGGTCACCAGCGGCGTGAACTTGGCAACCGTTTCCGCATTCATGCCGAGTGTCCCCAACGCGCCGTTCAGTCCCTGCAGATTCTTCAGCGGCCCGGTCACGGCTCCGAGTTTCTTTGCGCTGTCCACGTATCCCGAGGCGCCCGGCACCAACGACGCGATCTTGTCGAAGTCGCCTTTCGCGAGCTTCTCCTGCAGCAGCGTCAGGTACGAGCCGACGCCGCCGCGCGCCTGGTTCTCGGTCACGCCGAGCTGACTGGTCAACGCGCCGAGCAACGGGTTCTTCGTCGCCGAAGTCAGGCTCTCCAGGGACGGCGTCTGCGCGTGAGCGAGAAGAGGCAAGAAGCCTAGTGCGGCGAGAAGGGTTCGTCGTTGCATGGCAAAGCTCCTGCATCAGGGCCGGTGCAGGAGTATTGCGCTGCTGATCCTCGACTCCCATCCGCATTGGGGGCGGGCTTCAGGCTGCTCGGGATGACCCTTAGACATAAATGCCGATGTCCGCGCCGCCTGAACCTGCCGTACAAAACGCTCCGCTCTTGCAGGTTCGCGCTGGATGAGCCGGCGCGCATAACGAGAATGAAGAAACCAGTGCATGGCTTCGCGGAAGGCGACCGCGTGCGCGCGACTCGGCGGCCGCAATTTCCGCAAGGTACCGTCGTCAAGCTGATGGACGAGGGCTTTCTGCTCGTGCGCTGGGATGGCGACGTCCTGGAGACCGCGCACTACTCCGAGCTGGAAAAGGTTCCCGATTAAGGTCGCGCAGTCAGCGATGCGCGCACGCGTGCGGCGTCGCCTTCGGTGTCGACGCCTGCAGGCGGCGGCACCACTGCGATGCCGACGACGAGCCGCATGCCGGCCTGCAACGCGCGCAGCTGCTCCAGCTTTTCCGTGACTTCCAGATCGCTCGGCGGCATTGCAGTCAGCGTGCGCAGCGCATCGACGCGGTACGCATAAATCCCGAGATGCCGTTGCGCGCCGAGAATGCTCGTCTGACTCGCGAGCCCATGCGCAGCACCGTCGCGATGCCACGGGATCGGCGCGCGACTGAAGTACAGCGCAACACTGCCGCGGCCGGTGACGACCTTGACGACATTCGGATCGAGGAACTCGTGCACGCTCGTGATCGGCGTGCACAGCGTCGCGATCTCCGCATCTGCGTGGCGATCGAGGAGCGAGGCGACCTGGTCGATCAGCTGCGGCGGCAACTGCGGCTCGTCGCCCTGAACGTTCACGACGACCGTGCGGCCGTCCCAGCCGCGCGCCTGCGCGACCTCGGCGATCCGATCGGTGCCCGACAAGTGATCGGCGCGCGTCATCACGGCCAGCGAGCGTCCCGGCGCGCGCGGATCGCTGGACGCAGCTGCGATGCGCGCATCGTCCGTCGCCACCAGCACCTCGTCGGCCCTGCTGCGGCACGCAGCATCGATGACCCACTGGATCATCGGACGTCCGCCGAGATCGAGCAGCGGCTTGGCCGGCAGGCGCGTCGAGGCGTAGCGGGCCGGGATGACGACTTTGAATCCCATGTCGCCCGTTCAGTCCCGCAGCAGCGGATCCATGGGCTCGAGCACGCGCGCTTCCTCTTCCAGCATCACCGGAATGCCGTCGCGAATGGGATAGGCGAGCCGGTCGGCGCGGCACACCAGCAGCTGCTGCACTTTCGAGTACTGCAACGGCCCTTTGCACAGCGGGCAGGCGAGGATATCGAGCAGCTTCGTGTCCATGAGTGTCATCCGATTCGATCGAGCATGGCCTGCACCGCCGCGGCATCCTGCTCGCTCACCATGACATCCATGCGCACGGCCCAATGCCGCTGATCGGCGAGAGGCAAGGATTTTACTGCGTCCTTTTCCGTCATCAGCACCGGCAATGCATCGGGAAAGCTGATGTCCGCGGCCGTGAGGCGAGCATGATCCGGGAGTGCGTGAGGCGCAACCTCGATGCCGAGCTGCTGCAGGGCTGCGAAGAATTGCTGCGGATGGCCGATGCCGGCGACCGCGTGCACCCGGTTGCCCTTGAACGCTTCGAGCGGACGCGTCTCGCCGCCGACCAGCGCCCACGCTTCGGACAGCCGCGCCCAGACCTGGATGGTCGCGGGAACGGGCGTCAGCGGACGAGCGGACCCATCGCGCCACGACACCACGCGCAAGTCCGCCTGGGTGAGGCGGCTGACAGGCTCACGCAGAGGTCCGGCCGGCAGCAGACGGCGATTGCCGACGCCGCGGCGCCCGTCGATGACGACGATCTCCCGATCGCGCGCGAGGCGATAGTGCTGCAATCCGTCGTCCGACAGAACGATCTCGGCGCCGCGCTCGATTGCACGCCGCGCAGCCGCCACGCGATCCGGACCGGCAACCACGATTGCGCCCGTGCGCCTTGCCAGCAGCACTGCTTCGTCGCCGACTTCATCAGGTGCGGAATCGCCGCTGACGTCGCGCGGCCAGTGCGACGAAGTACCGCCATAGCCGCGCAGCACGATCCCTACTCGCACGCCCTTCGCCTGCAGCCGTGTCGCGAGCCAGATAGTGAACGGCGTCTTGCCGGTGCCACCGACCGTCACGTTGCCGATCACGACGACAGGCCGCCCGACGCGAACGCGTCGGAGCAGACCGAGGCGATACGCAGCGCGCCTGCACGCGACGAGCGCGCCGAACAACCACGACAGCGGCAGCAGGATCAACGAGAGCCATTGTGCGTGCCGGTCGTACCAGACACGCTGCAGGAACGAATCCGCTGAGGCGCTCACGCTGCGAACTGCAGCCGATGCAGCATCGCGTACTGTCCGTTGTGCGCCAGCAGCTCGGCGTGCGTGCCGCTCTCCACGATACGGCCGCCATCCATGACGACGATACGGTCGGCCTTCTCCACGGTCGATAAGCGGTGCGCGATGACCAGCGTGGTGCGGTTGTGCATCAGCTGTTCGAGTGCCGCCTGGATGATGCGCTCGGACTCCGTATCGAGCGCCGAGGTAGCCTCGTCGAGAATCAGGATTGGAGCGTTCTTGAGCAGCGCACGTGCGATCGAGATGCGTTGCCGCTGGCCGCCGGAGAGCAGCACACCGCGGTCGCCCACCACCGTGTCGAGACCAGCTGGCAGGGCCTGCGCGAATTCCATGACATGTGCGGCGCGCGCCGCCTCTTCTATCGCTTCCGGTGAGGTGTTGCGACCGAACGCGATGTTCGCGCGGATGGTGTCGTTGAACAGCACGACATCCTGACTGACCAGCGCGACTTGCTCGCGCAAGCTGGTGAGCTCGTACTCGCGCACGTCGTGACCGTCGACGCGCACCGAGCCGTCGTTCACGTCGTAGAACCGCGGCAAGAGATTCACTACCGTCGATTTGCCGCTGCCGGTCTTGCCGACGATTGCAAGCACTTGCCCCTGCGCGACGCGCAGGGTGAGGTCATGCAAGGTAATGCCCTTGCCGACCGGGTAGGAAAAGGACACCCGATCGAACTCGATCTCTCCGCGGACGCGCTGCGCGACGAGCGTGCCGCCGGCAGGCTCGGCCGGCTCGTCGAGCAGCTCGAAGATGCCCTGCCCCGCGGCGATGCCCTGTTGCATGGGGCCCGCCACGGCGACCAGGCTGCGCAGCGGCTGACTGATGTTCACCAGGGCGACCAGGAAGCCCATCAGCTCGCCCATCGTCTTGCGCCCGTGAACCACGTCTGCGATCGCAATCGACAGCACGACGGCCGAGCCGAGCGCCATCACCAGCTGCACGACCGGATTGGACAGGCCCTTGGTGAGCACCAGGCGCATGAACGACTTGCGATTGTGCTCGTTGACGGCCTCGAACTGCGCGTTCTGATAGCCCTGCGCGTTGTAGACCTTGACGACCCGCGGCGCGTCGAGCGTTTCCTTGGCGACGCGCGTGATGTCGCCCATCGAGTCCTGGATGCGCCGGCTGTAGCGACGGAACTTGCGATTGATGATGGTGACCAGCCACCCCACCACCGGACCCATCGTGATGGCGATCGCCGCCAGGCGCGCATTCATGTAGAACAGGTAGCCGATCGAGAGAATCACGGTCAGTGCCTCGCGCACGGCGACCACGACCGAATCGGTCGCAGCCTGACCGACCTGCTCGGTGTTGTAGGTCAGCCGCGACAGCAGCACGCTGCTGGAATTTCGATCGTAGTAGCCGATCGGCAGCTGCATCATGCGCTCGAAGATCTGCGAGCGCAGCCGCTTCACCACGTGACGGCCGACGTGGCCCATGCAGTAGGTCTGCACGAAATCGCCCAGGCCGCGCAGGATGAACAAGCCGATCAGCGCGAGCGGCAGGATGATGATCGTATCCGGGTCGCGCTCCGCCATGATGTCGCCGAACTTCTTCGCGAACGCCGCGAAGGCAGCCATGCTGGCGGCGAACAGCGCGGCGCCGAGCAGGCCGAGCACGAACATTCCCTGATGCGGCCGCACGTAGCTCAGCAGGCGGCGATAGGTCTGCCACGCCCCAGGCGCGAGCACCGACTTCGTAGGGCGATCGGGAGCGTTCATGCGGACCGGGAGGCGCCGTTCAGTTCGCGGCTGGCGTGCCGCTGCTGTCGTTCACGGTCGCGATGCTGATGGCGCGAAAGCCGAGGCGTCCGAGCACGTCCATGGCGGTCACGACCGACTGGTGCGTCGAGCGCGCGTCGGCGCGAATCGTAACCGGCACATCGCGCGCCTCGCCCGCCACTTTCGCGACGGCGGCCGACAGCGTCGCCGGACTGGTATTGATCAGCGTCTGGCCGTTGACCCGATATTCGCCCGAGGCCGTGACGCCGACTTCGATCGGATCGCGCTTCTGCCCGGCCACGGGCTCCTTGCTGGCCTGCGGCAGCTGCAGCTCGATGCGCGAGTCGTCCACGAACTTGGTCGACAGCATGAAGAAGATCAGCAGCAGCAATATCACGTCGACGAGCGAGATGACGTTCAGCTCGGGATCTTCGTGATCGCGCGAGCGCAGCCTCATGCGGCGGCGCCTCGCGATCCGGCGTGGGCACCCGTTTGCATGCGGACGCCGGGCTGCTGCTCGATCGCCTGAACCAGCTTGATCGCTTCCTTTTCCATCGCCACGACCAGCCTTTCGACCCGGCCGCGCAGCAGCCGATAGCAGATCGTCGCCGGGATCGCTACCGCCAGGCCGGCCGCCGTACAGATCAGCGCCTCGGCGATGCCGCCGGCGAGCGCCGTCGGGTTGCCGACGCCGGCGGTCGTGATGGCGTTGAACGTGCGGATCATGCCCGTCACCGTGCCGAGCAGTCCCATCAGCGGCGACAGCGAGGCAATCATGCCGAGCGTGCCGATGAAGCGTTCGAGCTCGTGCACGACGTGGCGCCCGCTGTCCTCGATCGCCTCCTTGAGGATCGCGCGGTCGCGGTGGCGGTTGGCAAGTCCGGCGGCGAGCACCTTGCCAAGCGGCGAGTTCTGCTCGAGCGCCGCGATGTGCTTGTCCTGGATCTGCCCCTGCTCGACCCAACGCCACACCTTGTCGGTGAGCTCCGCGGGCAGAACGCGCTTCGACTGCAGCGTCCACAGACGCTCCAGAATGATGGCGGCAGCGACGATGGAGGCGAGGATGATCGGCCCCATCATGGGACCGCCGGCTTTCACGATTTCGAACATGAGTGTGCGACGTGAATGTCTGGAGTGGGCCTCGTTATTAGCGCGGCATAGTAACAGATAGCGGCGTGGCGCCAGTCAGCGATGCCAGTAGCGCCGCCTCGTCTGCCGATACTCGCGCGCGAGCGGCGGACGGCCGGCGCTCAACGTGATCTCGATTGCGCCGCTGTCGGCGGTCGTGAGCACGCGCGCGCCGGCGGCACGCCAGCGTTCGGCGACTTCCGGGCGCGGCAACCCCCAGCGATTGCGATATCCGGCCGAGACCAGCGCGAGCGCGGGATGTGCCGCAGCCACGAACCGCGCTGTCGAAGACGTGAGGCTGCCGTGATGAGGCACGGCGACGACTGAGGCGCGTGGCAGCCCGCCGTCCACGATTTCCGACTCCGCGACCGCTTCCACGTCGCCCGCGAGCAGCGCACTGCCTGCGGTGCTGTGGATCAGCAGAACACAGGAGGAATCGTTGTCGCTGGCGCGAGCCGAGCGCGCCGGATGCAGCATCTCGAACTGCACTCCGTCCCAGATCCAGCGTTGTCCGCGGCGGCATGGCGTGCGCGGCTGGGCGAGAGGCGCGACCGACGGTCCCGCCAGCACGCTGGTGACTGGCACGCCGCCGAGCACGCTGTTCGCTCCGCCGCGATGGTCGAGGTCGCCGTGACTGACGACCAGCGCATCGACCTGCCGCACGCCGTAGTAGCGCAGGTAGGGCAGCACCGCGAGCTCGCCGGCATCGCGGCCCGCTGGGAACGCCGGGCCCGCGTCGTATACGAGCACATGAGCTTGCGTGCGCACGACGACGGCGAGCCCCTGCCCCACATCCAGCATCGCCACCTCGAAATTACCGACAGCCGGGCCGTGGCTGCGGTGAAGTGCCACGGGCAGGCATAGCAGGACTCCCGCTAATCGCGTCGGCCAGATGCCGGGCGCCACGAGCAGCAGAACCCCGAGAACCATCGCAGCGAACGCAGGGAGCGGCGGCTGCGGGAAGTGCCACAGAGCCAACGGGCACTCGGCCAGCCATTGCAACAGCGGCCAAGTCCACTGCATGACGTGCACCGGCAGCGCGAGCAGCCATTCGCCAGCGGGCAGCCATAGCGAAGCCGCACACGCACCGAGGAGCACCGTGGGCACGAGCACAAGCGTGAACAGCGGAATGGCGATGACATTCGCGACAGGCGAGAGCAACGACACGCTGCCGAACGCAGTGAGCAGTAACGGAACGAGGCCGATCGTGACTGCGAGCTGCACGCGCGCGAATGCAGCGATTGGCCCGTCACGGCGCACGCGTCCAGCGACGGCCAGCAGGATGACTGCGACTGCGCCGAACGACAGCCACGCGCCGGGAGCGAGCGGAGCAAACGGATCGAGCAACAAGACGCCGATGAGCGACAGACCGAGCGCTTGCGTAACAGCGAGCTGACGCCGATACCAGCGACTGGCGAAATAGATGACGAGCATCAGCAGCGTGCGCTGCGTAGGCACCGAGAGCCCCGCGAGCATCGAATAGAGCAGCGCCGCCGTGGCACCAGCGATGACTTGGCCGTGCATTGCGCTCCAGCGACGTGCCTGCGCAGACCGAATCCGTACGATCCCACCGCCGAGCGCCGCTGCCAGCGCTGCGACCATGCTGATGTGCAGGCCGGAAATCGCCATCAAATGAGTGGTGCCGGTGGCTGCAAACACGCGCCATTGCTCCGGCGTCATCGCCTGCGTATCGCCGACGGCCAACCCCTGCAGAACGCCGAGCATGTGCGGGTCGCGCACCGCCTCGCGAAGGCGCTCGGAGATCCAGCCGCGCGCACGAGTCACCGCGTAGTGCAACGACGGGCGCGCAAGCAGCAGGTCGCGTGCGTCGTCACGCACGTAGCCCGTCGCGCCAATGCCGTCGCGGAACAGATGTGCCTCGTGATCAGCCCCGCCCGGATTCGCGAAACCGTTGCGACGTTTGAGCCGCACGACCAGCTGCCACAGCTCACCGGCGCCTGGCGCGCGTGCGGCGCGGTACCACACGAGACGAATCCGCGGCGGGACACCGCCGCGCGGTTCCGCAACGTCGAGCAGAAATTGCGAATCTCCAGCCGCCGGCTGTGGAAGCGATGCGACGTAACCGCGCACCACCAAGTCCTGCCCTTCCAGGGCCGAGGGGAGATCGCCAGCGGTGCGTGCAGCGGCGCTCAGCCACGTCCAGGCCAGGCCCGCCAGCAGGGCCGCGACGAGCTTGAATCTCCCGACGAGCGCCAGCGCGGCGGCTGCAACCAGCAAACCGATCGCGCCGTGCCACGCAGGCAGCCAGGCGAGGCAGTGGATGCAGCACGCCCCGAACAGAAATGCGAGCGCAACTCGCCCCATGCGGACCTCCCTGTCTGAGATACTTCGCCTCTTATGCCGAGACGATTGTTCAAGACCCTGACCCGCCAGCGACAGCGCTGGAAGCAGCGCTGGTTCATGCGCCCGTTCCGCCTGCTGCTCGAGCACCCTGCCTACTGGTCGTTGAATCGCCGCAGCGTGACGCTCTCATTCGCGATCGGGCTGTTCATCTCCTTCGTGCCGCTGCCGGTGCACATCATCGTGGCGACTGCAACGACTCTGCTGCTGCGGCTGAACGTGCCGGCCGCGATCGCGGGCACTTTCCTCGCCAACCCGCTGACGCTCGTGCCGATGTACATCTCCGCGTATTGGGTCGGTTGTCACCTGCTCGGCATCGGCTTCCACAACATCGCCTTCGAGCTGAGCTGGAGCTGGCTCTCGACTGCGCTGATCCCGATCTGGAAACCGTTCCTGCTCGGCTGCCTGATCCTCGGTATCGGCGCGGCCGTCGCCGGCTACATCACGCTCGGCGGCATCTGGCACCTGAGCCTGGTGCTGAGATATCACAAGCGCAAGGAAATCAGCGCGCGCAGAGAGTCGGCGATAGGAAAGAAATGAGGCCTGGCAGTTCGCTGTAGGTCGGGCTTCAGCCCGACTCCGACAACCTTCCATCCTGCAGCGTCAACGTCCGTTGCATCTTCGTCGCGAGCTCCGGCGCGTGCGTCACGATCACCAGCGCCGTCTGCAGCTCGCGATTCAACTCCAGCATCAGCTCGAACACCTGCCGCGCGTTGGCACCGTCCAGGTTGCCAGTCGGCTCGTCCGCGAGCACGACAGCCGGCTGAGTAACCAGTGCGCGTGCGACAGCCGCTCGCTGCCGCTCGCCGCCCGACAATTGCCCGGGCCGATGATCGAGACGTGCCGCGAGCCCGACTCGCTCCAGCAGCGCGCTGGCTCGCGCCCGCGCCTCCGGCACCGGCATGCGTCGAATCAACAGCGGCATCGCCACGTTCTCCAGCGCGGTGAATTCCGGCAGCAGATGATGGAACTGATACACGAAGCCCATCGCGCGATTGCGCAACTGGCCGCGCTCCGCATCGGAGAGCCGGTTGATCTCCTTGCCGACGATCGTCACCGCTCCCGCAGTGGGCAGATCGAGACCGCCCAGCAGCTGCAGTAACGTGGTCTTGCCCGAGCCGGACGCGCCGACGATCGCGATGCGCTCGCCCGCGGCGATTTCCAGGTCGACACCGTTCAGCACCTCGACGCGCGCGTCGCCCTGCTCGAAGTGCTTCGTCAATCCGCTGCAAGTCAGAACGAGATTCGGCATGAGGTTTATTCGTGTCGCAGCGATTGGGCCGGCTGCGTCCGCGCCGCGCGCCAGGAGGGATAGAGAGTGGAGAGACAGCACAGCCCGAACGCGGTCAGGCTGATCTGCAGCACGTCGCTCCATTCCACGCGCGCCGGCAGGTCGGTGATGAAGTACACCTTCGCGTCGAGAAAGTGCAGCCCGAGCACGGCTTCGAGCCCGTGGATCAGCGCTTCGAGGTTGACCGAGATCAGCACTCCGAGCAGCACGCCGCTGAGCGTGCCGATCACGCCGATGGCGACGCCCTGCGTGACGAAGATCGACAGGATGCTGCGCGGCGCGGCGCCGACGGTGCGCAGGATCGCGATATCCGCTTGCTTGTCCTTCACCACCATGACCAGCGTGGACACGATGTTGAAGGCCGCCACGGCCACGACCAGCAGCAGAATGACGAACAGCGCCGACTTCGTCAGCTGGATGGAGCGGAAGAACGTCGCATGCTTGCGGCTCCAGTCGTCGACGTAGTACCCGCCGCCCAGAGCGACAGCCAACTCACGCACTACGCGCGGCGCCGCGAACATGTCGGCGAGCCGCAGTCGCAGGCCCGTCACGTCCTCGCCCATGCGATACAGCAGCGCTGCATCGGCGAGGTGAACGTACGCGAGATTGCGGTCGTACTCGTACATGCCGGCGCGAAACAGGCCGACGACCTTGAAGGTACGCATGCGCGGCATCACACCCACGGGCGTAATGGTTCGCAGCGAGGTCACGATGCGGACGCGCTCGCCCATGCCGACACCGAGCGCCTTCGCGAGCTCCTCGCCGAGCACGATGCCGTATTCGCCGGGCTTCATCGCAGCGAACGAGCCCGCCGTAACCTTGCTCGAGATAATGGTGACCTGCTGCTCGTCCTCCGGCAGCACGCCGGTCACGAGGGCGCCACTGCTCTTGTCGCCGGTGATCAGCAGCGCCTGATCCTCGATGAACGGCGCGGCACCGAGCACTGCAGGGTTGTCGCGAATCCGCGCAGCCGCGTCTTGCCAGTCACCCATGCGCGACCCCAGCGCGCTGATGGTCGCGTGCGCCGTCAGGCTCAGGATGCGGTCGCGCACTTCGCGCTCGAAGCCGTTCATCACCGACAGCACGACGATGAGCACCGCGACGCCGATCGCGACGCCCGCCATCGAGATCGTCGAGATGAAGGAGACGAAGCGGTTGCCGCGGCTGGAGCGCAGGTAGCGCCGTCCGATCAGGAGCTCGTACTTCATTCGTAGCGCAGCGCTTCGGCCGGCTCGGTCGCCGCGCCGCGCAATGCCGGGTAGATGGTGGCCAGCACCGTGAGTATCAGTGCGGTCACCGTGATGCCGACGACCTGCTGCCACTCCACATCCGAAGGCACTTGCGAGATCACGAAGACCGTCGGGTCGAAAACGTGCATGCCGGTGAGGCCTTCCAGGAACGGCACGATCGTGCCGACATTGAGAGCGAGCGCGAGGCCGAGCGCGAGGCCGAGCAGCGCGCCGAACCAGCCGATGATCATGCCCTGAGTCATGAACACGCCGACGATGCCGCGCGGCGTGATGCCGACGGTACGCAGGATCGCGATGTCCGTGCGCTTCTCGTTCACGACCATCACCAGCGCCGCGACGGTGTTGAAGGCGGCGACCGCGACGATCAGCATCAGGATCAGCGTCATCATGGTCTTCTCGATGCGGATCGCGCGGAAGTAGCTGGCGTTCTCGATCGACCAATCGCTCGTTTGCAAGCCCGGCCCGAGCGACGCGGCGATCTCCTGCACACGCGCCGGCGCGGCGAAGATGTCCGTGAACTTCAGCCGCAGTCCGCCGGGCACGCCGCCGTTGCCGACGATCGCCGCGGCATCTTTCAGGTTCACGAACGCCAGCACGTTGTCGTGCTCCTGCGCGCCGACCTCGAACACGCCGCTCACCGTGAACGTCTGGATGCGCGGCTGCAGGTCGATGCCGGCGATCGCGCCCTCGCCTGCTTTGCCGGTGCTGACGGGCACGAGCACGGTGATCTCGTCGCCGACGCGAGCGTCCAGCGCGTAAGCGAGGCCCGCACCGAGCACGATGTGCCGCTTGTCCGGTTGCAGATCCTCCAACTTGCCGACATTCATGTGCGCGCCAATCTCGGAGACCTGCGGCTCGATCTGCGGCTCGATGCCGCGGATCAGCGCGCCGCGCAGATCCTCGCCGCGGCCGAGCATGCCCTGCATATCGAGATAGGGCGCGACACCCTCGACGTCGGGCTGCTGGCGAATACGCTCGGCCAGCGTCTGCCAATCGCGCATGCGATCGGGCGCAGCAGAGATCGTCGCGTGCGACGTGAGACTCAACAGCCGCCCGCGCACTTCGTTCCCGAGGCCGTTCATGACCGAGATGATGGTGATGAGCGCAGCGACGCCGACGCAGATGCCTAGCATCGAGATCCAGCTGATGAAGGAGACGAAGAAGCCGCGGCTGCGGCTCACGACGTAACGCAGGCCCACGTAAACGGGCACCGGATGAAACATAAGGCCGGCAAGGCTACTGCAGTGGACCGGGAAATGTGAACTACGACAACAAATCGGGGTGCCGTGCTTGGGCTTTATGTAATGCCTGCATTAGAGTCGGGCGTCGCATTCACGAGGACGATCCATGCGTTGCACATCCTGGCTGGTGTCCGTTGCTGCCGCGCTGGCCCTGGCCGGCTCGGCCCTCGCAGACGAGCTCAAGGTGCCCGCGCCCGAGGGCGGCGCCAACACGCCCAGCAGCGGCATGTCGATGGACAGCGTCGAAGCGAAATACGGCGCTCCGACCCGGCGCGTGGCCCCCGTCGGCGGCGCCTCCGCGCAGCAACCGCCGATCACGCGCTGGGAGTACCCGGGCTTCACGGTGTACTTCGAGAACAGCCGCGTGATTCATACGGTCGTGACCCCTGGCTGATGAAGGAGTCGGGCTTTAGCCCGACTCTCCTTTCCTGACGTTCCTGCCCGGCTCTTGCTCCTAGAGCCCTCCGCCCCCACCTGCTAACCTCGCCACCCTCTTCGGGGACGCCTGTCGGCGTCGTTCCGAGTGCTTTCGTTTTGGAGCGCTGTTTGACCGAGCACGATCGTCCTCTGCTGCCCAGCAAGGCCCAGCTGCACGTGCGCTGGGGCCAGCTGTACGGCTCAGCCACGTCGCTGTGGCTGGCCGAGGCTGCGCGCAAGGCATCCGGGCCGCTGCTGGTCATCGCGCCCGATGCGCGCCAGGCGAGCCGCATGGAAGACGAGCTGCGGTTCTTCTGCGAGCCCGGCAGCTATATCGAACATTTCCCGGCGTGGGAGACGCTGCCCTACGACCTGTTCTCGCCGCATCCGGACATCGTGTCGCAGCGGTTGCGCATGTTGTCGACGCTGCCGCGTCTCGCCAAAGGGATCGTGGTCGTCGATCTCGAAACAGCACTGCAACGCCTGCCGCCGCAGACCTATGTCGACGGCCACGCTTTCGATCTCAGCGTCGGCGAAGTGCTGGACCTTGCGGCGTTCCGCGATCGCCTGAGCGGCGCGGGCTACGTCGCCAGCTCGCAGGTGATGGCGCCGGGCGAGTTCGCAGTGCGCGGTTCGATCATCGACCTGTTTCCGATGGGCAGCCCCGCTCCCTATCGCATCGACCTGTTCGACGACGAGGTCGAAACCATTCGCGTGTTCGATCCGGAGACGCAGCGCTCCGGCGAGCGCGCGCAAGCGCTGCGTCTGCTGCCCGCCCGCGAATTCCCGCTGACCGCCGACGGCATCCAGAACTTCAAGCGCCGCTTCCGCAATCGCTTTCCCGGCGACCTGACGCGCATGGCGCTCTATCGCGACATCGCCGAGGGCGCGCCGCCGCCTGGCATCGAGTACTACCTGCCGCTGTTCTTTGACGCGACCGCGACGCTGTTCGATTACCTGCCCGGTAACACAATCGTCGCAGTGGAAACGGACGAGCAAGGCGCAGCCGCGCAGGTGTTCGCGGAGATCGCGAGCCGTCACGAGCAGCGCGGACACGATGCCGAGCGCCCGATTCTCGAGCCCGCTGAAGTGTTCACGCCGGTCGACGAGCTGGTCCAGCGGCTGAGCACGTTGCGTCGGATCGAGCTGTCGCGCGTCGAGCTCGACCCGCTGACGCAGTCCCTGCCCTATCAGAACTTCGTGACGCGCGCGCCGCCGGCCTTGCGCATCGATCCGCACGCCGACGAGCCGGCGCGAGAGCTGGCGCGCTTTCTCAACGACTTCCAGGGCCGCGTGCTGATTGCGGCCGAATCGGCCGGCCGCCGCGAAATGCTGCTGGACATCCTGCAACATCGCAACGTGCGGCCGCAGCTCGTCGACAGCTGGTCCGCCTTCGTCGAGGGCGGCGCTCAGCTCGGTATTACCGTCTCGTCGCTCGCGACCGGGCTGGTGCTCACCGAGCCGCCGCTCGCACTGATCGCGGAGGAGCAGCTGTTCGGCGAGCGCGCTCGTCAGGAACGCAGGCGCCGCCGCGCCGAGCGCGATCCCGAGAAAATCATTCGCGACCTGACGGACCTGCGGCCCGGCTCGCCGGTCGTGCACGAGGACTACGGCGTCGGCCGCTTCGTCAGCCTGGCGACGCTCGATGTCGGCGGGTTGAAGAACGAGTTCCTGCTGCTCGAATACGCGGACGGCGACAAGCTGTACGTGCCGGTGCACGCGCTCGATCTCGTCAGCCGTTATACCGGCGCGCCCGCGGAAACTGCGCCGCTGCACAAGCTCGGCACGGATACCTGGGAAAAGGCCAAGCGCAAAGCCGCGCAGCGCATCCACGACACCGCCGCCGAGCTGCTCGATTTGTACTCGCGCCGCGCCGCGCGCCAGGGCGAGCAATTGACGGCGAACGAAGCCGAGCTGCGCACGTTCGAGGCTGCGTTCCCGTTCGAGGAAACGCCGGACCAGTCGCAGGCGATCGAGCAGGTGATCGCCGATCTGGCCGCCGGCAAGCCGATGGACCGCGTCGTGTGCGGCGACGTCGGCTTCGGCAAGACCGAGGTCGCGCTGCGCGCTGCGTTCGTCACCGTTTCCGCCGGCAAGCAAGTCGCGGTGCTGGTGCCGACGACGCTGCTGGCGCAGCAGCACTACCAGACTTTCGCCGATCGCTTCGCCGACTGGCCCGTGAAGGTCGAAGCGCTGTCGCGCTTTCGCAGCGGGCGCGAAGTCGAGCAAGTGTTGCAGAGTCTCGAATCCGGCCAGACCGACATCGTGATCGGCACGCATCGCCTGTTGCAGAGCGGAGTGAAGTTCGGCCGGCTCGGCCTGCTGATCATCGACGAGGAGCACCGCTTCGGCGTCAAGGACAAGGAGAAGCTCAAGCAACTGCGGGCCGAGGTGGATGTGCTGACTCTCACCGCCACGCCGATCCCTCGCACGCTGAACATGGCGATGGGCGGCCTGCGCGAGTTGTCGCTGATCACGACGCCGCCGGCGGCGCGCCTGTCCATCAAGACGTTCGTCTCGCAATGGGATTCCGCGACGATCCGCGAGGCGTGCCTGCGCGAGATCCGCCGCGGCGGCCAGATCTATTACGTGCACAACAGCGTCGACACGATCGAGCGCACTGCGCGCGCGGTTGCCGAGCTGGTGCCCGAAGCGCGCATCGCCGTCGGCCACGGCCAGATGCGCGAACGCGAGCTGGAGCAGGTCATGCTCGACTTCTATCACCAGCGCAGCAACCTGCTGGTGTGCACGACGATCGTCGAGAGCGGCATCGACGTGCCGTCCGCCAACACCATCATCATCGATCGCGCCGACAAGCTCGGCCTCGCGCAGCTGCATCAGTTGCGCGGCCGGGTCGGCCGCTCGCACCACCAGGCCTATGCGTACCTGCTGACGCCGCCGCGCAATGCGATGACCGCCGACGCTGCGAAGCGCCTGGAAGCGATCGAGTCGCTCGAAGATCTCGGCGCCGGCTTCACGCTCGCGACGCACGACCTGGAGATTCGCGGCGCCGGCGAGCTGCTCGGCGAAGAGCAAAGCGGCCAGATCCAGGAGATCGGCTACGCGCTCTACATGGAAATGCTCGAGCGCGCGGTCAACGCGCTCAAGTCCGGCAAGATCCCGCAGCTCGATCAGCCGCTGCATCAGGGTCCGGAAGTGGATCTGCACGTCGCCTCGCTCCTGCCGGACAGCTATCTGCCGGACGTGCACCTGCGACTGGTGCTGTACAAGCGCATCGCGGCCGCGGCGAGCGACGAGGAATTGCGCGAGCTGCAGGTGGAGATGATCGATCGCTTCGGCCTGTTGCCGGAGCCGGCCAAGAACCTGTTCCGCATTGCCGGTTACAAGCAGGCGGCGCGCGCGCTCGGCCTGCGCAAGATCGATGTGGGCCCGGGCGGCGGCTCGGTGACGTTCGAGCGCGACACGCGCGTCGAGCCCGCCACGCTGATCCGCTATGTGCAGCAGAATTCGCGCACGCACCGGCTGGAAGGCGGCACGAAATTGCGCTTCACCGCGAAACTCGAGCAGGACGAGCAGCGTTTCGCTGCGGTCGAGCAGCTGCTCGAGGACCTGAAGAAACCCGCTGCTGCTAAACTGCGCCGATGAAACAGCTCATCTCGATCGCCTTGCTGGGCGTCGCCACGCTGACTGCATCCGCTCAGCAAGCGACGCCGGTGCTGCAGAACTACGACGTCGAGCTGCTGATCTTTCGCACGCTGAATCCGAATGCGTCGCCGGAAGAATGGAGCATGGAAGCCGCTGCCGCCGGCCAGCGGCTGGCGATCCCCGAGGACGAGCCCTCGCCGTTCGCTGCGCCGGAGCCGGCGCCGACGACGACAGCAACGTTCCCGGCGCTGGGACCGGCAAAGTTCAAGCTCACGGCAATCGCCGACACCTTGAAACGCAGCCGCAACTATCAGCCGCTCGCGCATTTCGGCTGGACGCAGCCGGGCTATCCGCGCGGCGATGCGAAGTACCTGCCGATCAATTCGATGGTGCCCGCGGGCTCGGGATTGCAGGGCCAGGTCGCGCTGTCGCGCGGCAGGTATCTGCACCTGACGCTGGATCTCGTGTACGACGCACCGGGCGCGGCGGGAGAGTCGACGCAGCGCTTCGTGCTGCGGCAGAGCCGCCGGATGCGCAGCAACGAGCGGCACTATATGGATTCGCCGAGGTTCGGCGTGGTCGCGATCGTCACGCCGAGCACCGGGGCATGAGAAAGAGAAGAGTCGGGCTAAAGCCCGACCTACAGGTTTCTACCCGAGGTCGCTGGTAACTGACTTGTAGGTCGGGCTTTAGCCCGACTCTTCATCTCAGTCGCATTCACGGCTGACGACGCGGTTCTTCCCGAGCTCTTTCGCGTCTTTCAGCGCGCGCAGCGCCGACTCATATGCGCGCGTCGGATTCGCATCGTGTGGCGGGACCAGCGACACGACGCCGGCGCTCGCGGTGACGAAGCGCGACACCGATGAGCGCGGATGATGAATCGCGAGATCGCGCACGCGCGCGAGCACTGCCTCGGCCAGCTTCGACGCCTGGCCCAGGTCGAGCCCGGTGGTCAATGCCGCAATCTGATCCTCGTCGAACCGGCCGCACAGATCGCTGGCGCGACGGAAGCAGCCGGCGATGACCCGCGCGATGCGGCGGAAGGATTGATCGGCGCCCGGGCGCCCGAACACGTCGCGATACTGCGAGTAGCAGTCGAGATCGAACACCAGGAAGCTCAGGCGGCGCGACTCGCGCTGCGCCAGCCCCCAGTCGCGCTTCACCAGCTCTTCGAAGTAAGTCCGCCGCAGCAGCCCCGTGAGCTTGTCGTCGCGCAGGTAGGCCAGCATGGTCTGCGTACTCATCGACGGATCGCGGGCATCCTTCGGGTCGAGCCGCAGGCGGTCGCCGCCCTCGCGATGGAAGCTCGCGAAGTGCGTGACCCGGCCCTCCTGATCGCGCAGGGGGACGAGCGTGACCTCGTTCCAGAACATGGTCCCGTCGCGCCGGTAATTCCGCAGTGTGGTCGTGCAGGGGGTGCCTTCCTGCAGGGCTGCCCGGATCCGCGCCAGCCCCTCCTGATCGTGGTCCTCGGCCTGCAGGAACCGCAGGTTCCGGCCGCGCAGGGCCGCGGCCTCATGGCCGGTCAGCTGCTCCATCGCAGCATTGGCGTAGACGACCTGCCATTCGCCCGACCGGGCCTCGCAGATCGCGATACCTTCCGGGGCGGCAGCCGCCAGGGCCTGAAACAGGCCGGCAGATACGGTTGGGTCCACGCTCATATCACTGTAAGCAATCATGAATTCAGCTTCAGATCGGGCCGCTCCATGGAGCCTCTGACGGCGCTTTCGCAGGCCTGCCATTCGGCCGACGCGCGCAGCGCGAGCCGCGTCGGGCCGGGCTTGCCGTGCAGGCGCACCATCCGAACCTGGCTCAGAGGATCGCCGCTTCCCCGCAAAGAATCGATGACTTGCAGCACACCTTGACGATCGTTGCACAGGGAAAGGACATCGCAGCCGGCCGTCAGGGCAGCCGCAGCCCGGTGCGCCATGTCGCCAACGACCGCTGCCCCCTTCATCGACAGATCGTCGGTAAAAATAGCCCCGTCGAACCCCAGATTGGCGCGCAGCTCCTGCTGGATCCAGCGTGAGGAAAACCCTGCAGGCAGGTTGTCGACGTCCTCGAAGATCACGTGGGCCGCCATCACGGCAGCCAGGCCGTTGCCGATCAGTCGGCGGTATGGATAGAGGTCCTCATCCAGGTCGGCCAGGGGGCGGCGGTCTACCGGCATGGCCACATGCGAGTCCGGGACCACGGCGCCGTGGCCGGGGAAGTGCTTGGCGGTCGCCACCATCCCCGCCTCGCGCATGCCGCCGGCGAAGGCGATCGCGAGCTCGGCTACGACCTGCGGGTCGCGATGAAACGCCCGGTCACCGATGACGGTGCTGACGCCGTAGTCGAGATCCACGCAAGGGGCGAAGCTCATGTCGATTGCCACCGCGCGCAGTTCGGCCGCCATCAACCAGCCGCACTGCCGGGCCAGCTGCTTGCCTGCGGCAGGGTCGAGATCGTATTCGCGGCCGAAGGTGCGCATCGGGGGCAGCACGGTGAATCCTTTGCGGAAGCGCTGCACGCGCCCGCCTTCGTGATCGACCGTGACGAGCAGCGGCGGCGTGCGCGCTGCGCGGATATCCGCGACCAGGCGCTCGAGCTGCTCGATGCTCTCGAAGTTGCGCGTGAAGAGGATGACCGCGCCGACCAGCGGATGCTGCAGCAGGTCGCGATCCTCTTCGGTGAGAGTCGTGCCCTGCACGTCGATCATCAGAGGACCCAGTGTCATGGCGGTACCGCTACTTTCGCGTGAATAGTGCCGCCGATTCGACGTGTGCAGTATGCGGAAACATGTCCATCACGCCGGCGGCAGCCAGCGTAAAGCCGTGCTCGTGTACGAGGATGCCCGCATCGCGCGCCAGGCTCCCGGGGTGACAGGAGATGTACAGCACGGTCTTCGCGCCGCAACGCGCAACGATCGGCAGCACTTCGAGCGCGCCGGCCCGTGGCGGATCCAGCAGCACCTTGTCGTAGGGTCGCCGCGCCCACACAGAATCCACGGCTGATGGTTGAGCCAGATCGCCGCACACGAACTCGATGTTGTCGATGCCGTTCAGCGCTGCGTTACCTCGCGCGCGAGCGACCAATCCTGCATCGCCTTCGACACCGACCACATGCGCACCGCTGCGCGCGAGCGGCAGCGAGAAATTGCCGAGGCCGCAAAACAGGTCGAGCAGCTGCTCGCCCGGCGCGGGTGCAAGCAGCTCGACGGCGCGTGCGACCATCTGAGCATTGAGCTCGCCGTTGACCTGCACGAAGTCGTTCGGCTGAAAGCGCACGGTCACGTCGAACTGCGGCAGCCGATATTCCAGCGGCGTGACTTCGCTCAGGGGCGCAATCGTTTCGTAGCCGCCGGGCTGGATGTAGATCTGCACGTGGTGCTCGCGCGCGAACTTCAGCAGCAGCTCGCGATCCGCAGCAGTCAGCTCTTCCAGCACGCGCACGACGAGAGCGACTGCATTGTCCGCGACAGCGACTTCGATCTGCGGCACGCGGTTACGCACGCTCAACGCCGTCAGCAGCAGCGACAGCGGTTCAACCAATGAATCGACAGGCGGCAGCAGCACCTCGCACCGCTTCACGTCCGCGATGTACGTCGTACTGCGCTCGCGGAAGCCGAGCACGGTGCGTTCTTTCTTTGGCACCCAGCGCGCCGCGAGGCGCGCACGGCGACGGTAGTTCCAGACACTGCCCTGCAATAGCGGCAGAGTTTCCGCTGGCGTGACCTTGCCGATGCGAGTCAGCGCCTCGTGCAGTTGCCGCTGCTTGAATTCCAGCTGACGTACCGGCGCCAGATGCTGGAGCACGCAGCCGCCGCACACGCCGAAATGCGCGCAGCGCGGCTCGACGCGATCGGCCGCGGGTTCGAGCACGCGCTCCAGGCGGCCTTCATCGAAGTTGCGGCCGCGCTTCAGACGCAGCCATTCGACGCGTTCGCCCGGCAGCGCGTCGTCGATGAACACGGTCTTGCCGTCGACGCGCGCGACGCCGCGCCCGTCGTGGGCGAGATCGATGATCTCTGCGGTTTCGACGCGGCGGTCGGGCCGCGTGCGCGCTCTGGCGTTCAACAGTGCGGTTCCTGCCACGCGGCGAGAAATTCCTGAAAATGCGGCTTCGCCTGCTGCGTCAGCACCTCGCGCACGCGCGCGACTTCGACGCGATATTCCTCGGGCAGCAGCCGGCCGCGCATCATCTCGAAGCGCAGGAAGATCAGGTACGTGTTGAGCACGTCCGTCTCGCAGTAGTTGCGAATGACCTCGATCTGCCCGTCCAGATAGGCATCCCAGACCTTCTCGCCGCTCATGCCGAGCTTGCCCGGCAGCCCGAGCAGCACTGCTGCGCCCTCCAGGCTAACGCGCGCGCGCCCCTGGTAGCTGGACAGCACGTCCATTAGATCCAGATGCCGCGAGTGATAGCGGCTGAGATAGTTGTTGAAGCGGAACGCCTGGTCGACATCGCCCGCTTCCCAATAGCGCGGCGCCACGATGCCATGACGCAAGGCGCGGTAATGCAGCACCGGCAGGTCGAAGCCGCCGCCGTTCCAGGACACCAGGTCCGGCGTGAACTTTTCGATGCCGTCGAAGAAGCGCTGGATCAGCTCCGCTTCCGGCGCATCGGGCTCGCCGAGCGACCAGATGCGGAAGCTGTCGCGCGTGCGCATTGCGACCGAGATCGTAACCACGCGCTGCTGCTCGAGCGACAGGAACTCGCTGCCGGACTCCTCGCGGCGCTTCGCCTGCATGACGTAGCCGACCTGCTTGTCGCTGAGGTCGTGCAGCCCGTAGACGCGCCGCCCGAGCTCCACGTCGGGAACGGTCTCGATATCGAAGACGAATACGGCCATGGCCCAATGAATCCTGAACTACTTCCTCATCAGAACGGCGACGGCGACGATCAGCCCGGCCTCGTCCGTCAGCGTCACGTGGCCCTCGCCGATGCCGAGCTGCTCGCACATGTGACGGCCGCGCTCCGACCAGATGATCTCCGGCTTGCCCCACGCATTCGACACCACGCCGCTGTCGCGAATCCACATGCCGTGCGCGAAGCCTGTGCCCATTGCCTTGACGATCGCTTCCTTGGCGGCGAAGCGCATCGCGAGGAAGCGCACCGGCCGCTTGTAGCGGTGGAATGCTGCCAGCTCGGCTGGCAGCAGCAGCCGCTCGGCGAATCGCTCGCCGAACTTCTCATGCACCAGCCGGACACGTTCCTGCTGGACCACGTCCGTGCCGATCCCGAAGATCATGCGCCGGCGCTCGGCGAGCGCGCTTCGATCATCAGCCGCTTCATCTCCGCCACTGCGCGTGCCATGCCGTCGAGCAGCGAGCGCCCGACGATTGCATGACCGATGTTCAACTCGACAATTTCCCGGATCGCGGCAATCGGCTGCACGTTGTGATAGTTCATGCCGTGCCCGGCATGCACGATCAACCCGAGACTGCTCGCGTGCCGCGCGGCGTCGCGGAGGCGCTGGAGCTCGCGCGCTTGCCGTTCGCCGCGTGCATCGGCGTAAGCGCCGGTGTGCAGCTCCACTGCAGGCGCACCGATGCGGACTGCCGCGTCGAGTTGCGCCGGATCTGGGTCGACAAACAGCGAGACACGGATGCCGGCATCGGCGAGTCGCCGACACACGGGCACGAGAGCCGTGACCTGCGAAGCTGCGTCCAGGCCGCCCTCCGTCGTCACCTCGGTGCGACGCTCAGGGACCAGGCAACAGTCTGCCGGACGCACCTCGCAGGCGATTCGGACCATTTCGTCGGTCGCCGCCATCTCGAAATTGAGCCGGGTCTGCAGCGTTTCGCGCGCGACACGGATATCGCGGTCCTGGATATGCCGGCGATCCTCGCGCAGATGCATCGTGATGTTGTCAGCACCTGCCTGCTCGGCGATCAGAGCGGCAAAAACGGGGTCCGGATAGGTGGCGCGCCGCGCCTGGCGCAGCGTGGCGACGTGGTCGACGTTGACTCCGAGATGCAGCATGAGCCGGATTGTACAAGAGTCGGGCTAGAAGCCTGCCGCGCAGGGATGCGCTAATGCCGCGGGCGCAGGATGCGCTGGAGCGGCCGACCTACAGCGCGCTAGTCACGCCGCCGCCTGAGGGCCAACATCACCTCGCGCGTGTTGAGTTCTTTGCCGTCCAGACAGCGATCCAGTGCGGCGCGCAGCAGCGTGCGTGCCTCGGCGCAGACAGCCGCATCCGCGAAATCCTCGCGCGCGACGGCGAGCAGCGTTCGTCCGGAAAAGATGTCGACGCCTTCCGCGACGCCTTCGATGCGCGTCGCCCCCTGGTCGAAGCGATATCGATAGGCATAACGCTGTTCGAGCGGGCGCTCGCTGCCGACCTCGCGCTCCAGGGCGAGCCCGTAGCCGAGCGCGTCCAGCAGCCGCTTTTCGAACAAGCGCAGCGGGCGCACGCCTTCCGCATCGACCTTGAGAGCCTCGAGCGTGCCGCCGTACAACGCGAAAACGTCGGGGTGGCCGTCGTGGCGCGCGAACAGCTTCAGCAACAGCTCGTTCAAGTAGAAGCCGCTGACGAGACGGTCCGGCGGGAGCGCGGCGACGGAGCCGTCGAACTCCGCGGCGGTCAGCTGGCCGGCTTCGCCTTTGCCGCTCCAGGAAACCAGCAGCCGGTTGAAGGGCTGCAGGATCGAAGTCAGAGCGGTGCCCGCCTTGCGCGCGCTGCGCGCGCCGCGGGCGAACACCGAGACGCGACCGTAGTCGCGCGTGAACAATTCGAGGATCCGGCTGGTGTCGCGATAGGGTCGATGATGCAGCACGTAAGCCGGCTGCAGCTGCACCTTCCGCGGTTCGCTCACGTCTCGTAGCCCAGCTGGCGCAGGGCGAGCTCGTTATCGGACCAGTTCTCCTTCACCTTCACCCACAGCTCCAGGTGCACCGGGCGCTTGAACCGCTCCACCATTTCCAGTCGCGCCGCGCGGCCGACCTCTTTGAGCTGCTCGCCGCCGTTGCCGATGACTATCGCCTTCTGGCCGCTGCGCTCGACCCAGATCACGGCATTGATCAGCAGCCGTCCGTCCTCTTCCTTGAACTGCTCGAGGACGACGGTGAGGCCGTATGGGAGCTCCTGCCGCAGGCGCAGGGTCAGCTTCTCGCGCACGATCTCCGCCGCCTGGAATTGGTCGGAGCGGTCGGTCAGCTGGTTTTCGGGAAAATGCGGCGGCGACTCCGGCAGGTAGCGGGTGATCGTCGCCGGCAGCTGCTCGATGTTGCTGCCCTTCAGCGCCGACAGCGGCACGATCTCGACGAAGCTGGCGCGCCGCCCGACCTCCTCGATGAACGGCAGCAGCCGTTCTTTCGGGAACACCTTGTCGGCTTTGTTGAGCAGCAGAATGATCGGGCGGTCCTGCTTGACCAGCTCATCGAGCACGCGCTGATCCTCGTCGGTCCAGCGCAACGCCTCCACGACGAACAGGTTCACGTCCGCGTCCTGCAACGATGCCAGCGCCGCACGGTTCATGTGACGGTTCATCGCGCGCCGCGCGCCCGCGTGCAGGCCGGGCGTGTCGACGAAGATCACCTGCGCCTCGGGCCGCGTCAGGATGCCGAGGATGCGGTGGCGGGTGGTTTGCGGCTTCGGGCTGACGATGCTGATCTTGCTGCCGAGCAGCGCGTTCAGCAGCGTCGACTTGCCGACGTTCGGCCGCCCGACGATCGCCGCAAATCCGCAGCGATGCCCTGCCGCCGGCTCCTGGTTCACCGCTGTTCTCCCGATAAAGTCTGCATGAGTGCGTTGAGGATCAATTGCGCGGCCGCTTGCTCGGCGCGCCGCCGGCTCGGGCCGCTCGCGACCACGCGCAAGCCGAGGCTATCGACCGAGCAGCGCACCTGGAACAACTGATTGTGCGCTTCGCCGGAGGTCGATTCGACTGCATAGCTCGGCAGAGGCAGGCCGCGGGCTTGCAGTGTTTCCTGCAAACGGGTCTTGGGATCCTTGAGTTCCGCGGCGCTCGGCAGCCGGTCCAGGCGCGGCACGAACAGGCGCTCGATCACCCGCTGCGCCGCTTCGAAACCGCCGTCGAGGTAGATCGCGCCGAACAGCGCCTCCAGCGCATCCGCCAGGATCGATTTGCGGCGGAAACCGCCGGATTTCAACTCGCCGGAGCCGAGCCGCAGCTGGTCGCCGAGCTCGATCTCGGCGGCGACGACCGCCAGCGCCTCGCCGCTGACCAGGCTCGCGCGGAAGCGCGACAGCTCGCCCTCGTCGGCTGCGCCGAACTCGCGAAACACCAGCATGGCGACCACGCAGTTGAGCACTGCATCGCCCAGGAACTCCAGGCGCTCGTTGTGCTGGCCGCCGGCGCTGCGATGGGTCAGGGCCGCTTCGAGCAGCGCCGGATCGCGGCACTCGTAGCCGAGCGCATCAAGCAACCATTCTCGTGCCGTCTTCAAGGGTGCGCTGGCGCACGTCAGTTGCCGATGTCGCCGCCGCCGACCGGGACGGTCTTGTCGAAGTCCGCGACCAGCGAAACGTTGGCGACGAACGGCGTCTCGGCCCGGTACCAAGCGCGCATCGTGAGACCTTTGCCCCCTCTCTTGATCTCGATATCCTTCGGCTGGATGCTGTGAATGTCTTCGACGGTCCAGCGACGGTCGAGCGAAACGCGCAGCTCCTCGACGTTGCGCGTGCCCGCATGCTCTTTGGCGGTCTGCTCGAGCGCGCGCACGACGGCCATGTATTCGAAGAACAGCGGCGTCAAGCGGATCCCGGCATACAGGGCAAAGCCGAGGATCGCGACGATCGTCAAGATGCCGAGTAAGGTGGCCCCGCGCTGGCGAGAACGCATAGTCAAGCTCCCGATGCTGTAGGTAGCGGTTTTCACTGCCGCCTGTCTGTCATAAGAAAGCAGCGGCGTCCAGCGGCTATTCCTCACTATCCGCCATCGTCGCTGCTATCCGCTTGCCTGCT
>Ga0268265_10000651_pt1 | contig 34431 bp, 32 predicted proteins | sample KBSSwiS52_FD_190355 | JGI IMG/M metagenome (GOLD analysis project Ga0268265, IMG submission 190355) | Switchgrass rhizosphere microbial communities from Kellogg Biological Station, Michigan, USA - KBS Switchgrass S5-2 (SPAdes) (version 2) | ecosystem: Host-associated > Plants > Roots >...
TTGAGTGTACAATAGCTTGGCGACCTGACCAGCCGCCCCCAGGAAGATCGAAGCATCGCTCCTGGCAGGCAGCCGGCTACTTTTCTTAACGGTCGATACCTAATTGACTGCCTTAAAACTTCACACGCGCCTCAACTCCGAAGGTTCGAGGATCACCAAATTGGCGCCAGTCAAAGCCACCCGTCGCCAGCGACTGATTGCGCACCAAAGTATAAAGCTTGTTCGTTATGTTACGGACATAAAAGCCCACACTGAGCGGTCCGCCGGCAATATTGTTGAGGTCGACGCGAGCGTTGAACAGCGTATACCCCTCGATCGCGCTATTGAGAGAAGCGAGATCATTCCCTAGCTTGCGGGTACGGGTATACATGTTGCCATTGAATTCGAGCTCGGTGCCGGCTGCGTCGAGCGGCACGACATAATCTATCGTGGCGCCGCCGGCATTCTTGTAGATGTTCCCAAAGATCTGGCCCGAAAGATCCGGGTTGCCGACGAACTGGCAGGGCGAAGGCGGCGCAGGGAGGGCGAATTTGCCATACTTACCCAAGGTCCTGTTATAGAAGGCGGAGATCTGAAGGTGCGGTGTCAGCTTAGCCTGCAGCTCTAACTCCAATCCCTTAGGAGTCCCATCCGCAGCGTTGGCGACGATCGCGCCACCGCTTGGCTGAAAACATCTGAGCACGGCGTAGCTCTGGATCTGTTTGTACCAACCCCTATAGAGAGCAAGATTAGCCCGGACCGGCACCGAGCCCGCGTTGAATTGGGTTTTCGCGCCGATCTCGACATCGGTGAGCGTTTCGGGCTTATAGGTCCGGAAGGCGAGCGGCGTGTCGTTCGCGCTCAAATTGAAGCCGCCGGCCTTATAGCTGTGCCGGCTGGCCACATAGAGCAGGATATCCGGGGTGACCTGATAGTCCAGGCCCACGGTCCAACTCGTCCGCCTCGTCTTCAATTGTATCGGCCCAGCCAGAGTCGGTGGGTTGCTCGCCACATCATTGAGCAAGTAACCCAATTGCGATCCGGTACGTTTGTCCCAAGTCGACCGGAGGCCACCAGTGAGTTTCAGGCCGCTCAAGCCTAAGCCAGCGAGATCATAAGTCGCCTGGCCGAACAGAGCCTTGGACGTATATTTGTCGCTGGAGAAACTGTGTTGATTGAAATGATTCGAAAATACGTTCGCGAATTGATCGACGGTTCTCTTCTGGTCCGAGTAAAATCCGCCAACAATCCAGGTCAGGTTATTGTTCAGTGAATGGCCGCTTATCTGAAGCTCTTCGCTGAACTGGTGAGAATGCGTGTCTTGCGGAACATCCACGAGTGGAAAATTGAAGCTCGTCTGATTCAGACGAGTCTGCTCATGGAATTTGTAATAACCGATGATATTCTTAACGGTTACGTCGCCCAGGTCATAGGAGAGCGTGTCACTGATCAGGTAGCTGCGATTCTTGTCGTAATTAGGCGAAACAGACTGGTCGATCGTCCGGTTGCCAAGCTGCTGTTGCTTCTGGAAGTCCGCGATGGCCGGCGGGAAAAATAGCGCAAAACCACCCAGGCTCTGCACGATCGACGGATTCAGATGCTGGTTGCCGTGGAAGTAGTTGAACAGCAAATCGTTCCGCAGACCGTCCACCGGTGTGAATCGGACGGCGATGCGCCCAGTTTCATAATGCTTGTCGTTACCGTCGGGCCCGCTCAGATTCTTCACGAAGCCATCCTGGCGCGCGATCTGGCCGGAGACGCGAACGGCGAGCACATCGCGGATGACGGGAACGTTCAGTCCGCCGGTCAGCTGCCACAATGCATAATCTCCGACAATGCCGCTCAAATTGCCGTTGATTCCGCTCGCGTCGGCATGTTGGGGGGTGAGGACGACGGCACCTCCGGTGCTGTTTTTACCGAACAGCGTGCCCTGCGGTCCGCGGATGACCTGAACGGATTCGAGATCGTACATCCCCGAGGCGATCACGCGCGTATCCACCGGGACGTCACCGAAATAGGTCACGACCGTGGCGTCGGAGCCGAGCGTTTGCTGCTGGCCCCGGAGTTCGAACACGGGTACGCCACTGCCGCCGAGCGCATCCTGGTTGACGACCAGACTGGGCGCAGCGAATTGAAGATCTCGTGCCGTGGTGATCCCCTGCTTTGCCAGCGCCTCAGCGCCGATGACTGAGGTTGCCACGGGGACTCGCTGCAGATTTTCTGCAGTTCGCCGCGCCGTAACGATGATTTCACCAAGGCCGCCATCCTGTCCAGCTGGTGCCGCCGCGGTGGTTTCGGGCGCGGCGGATTGCGCGAACGCGGGCGATAGTGCCGCAGGTGCGACTGTCATCAGCAATGCCACGCTCGGTGAAGAAATGGTGCGCATATTTATCCCTCTATTTATATATATCACAATATACAAATTTAAGTGCGCTTTTGCGGCGCATCTTGATGATTTTACTTATGCTATATCTACAACTTCAATTTTTACATCTACATGATAAACGTATAGGTTTACTGTCATTCGACGGGATCAATGGAGCACAAAAACCAAAATGCTACTGATCTACTGTGTCACCGCGCGATCAACGTGCGAACCAGCCGAACATCGGGTCATTGCTGTCGCTTTGGCTAAAGGGGGGGGCTGGAATCTCTTGTGCTGCGCGCATGATCATCCACTCCCCTGTCTGTGGAGTTTCGAACGTCTTCCGTTCGTCTCCTGCTTATCGACCAACGCCTAAAACCTGCTTTCTACGCTTGTCAAAATGAGTCCATTGACACCCTGTAAGGTTCGATGGTCCACTGTAAGTGGAGTTGATGCCAGTTGCCTGATTGAGCCACGCGAAGGAGGATTTATGCCGCGCGTCGAGCACCCGCGAGCGGAAAAGGCGGTGGAGCGGATCTTGGATGCGGCCCAGGACCTTTTTGCGCAGATCGGCTTCGACGCCACCAAGATGGAGCAAATTGCGAAACACGCGGGCGTGAGCCGACAAACGGTTTACCAATATAGTGTGAGTAAGGATGAAATTTATCGTTTGGTGCTAGCCAGGGCCGCGGAGCGCTATCTGCATGCGCTCGAGAATATCGACGAAGAGCAAGATCCTCGAAAGATTCTGTCGGATGTAGCAAGCGCAATGCTCGATGAATATCTTGGTAGTTCCCAGCTGTTCTTGATGGATGTGTCGTTGCACGGCCACATCGTCCCGCCGCCGATTGTTCGTGAAACGGCGCTGGCGTACAGAGACATGATTGATAGGGCTCTCACGAGAGGCAAAGAGCTAGGAATATTTCACGCCAGCGCCAGGGCCTATATATTCCAGGCCCACGCAATGGCGCTCTTGGCGGGGTTTGGCTTTTCCCGACGGCTTTTGACCCTTTTAGCGGATGTCGACTGCATCTCCAGCGAGGCACTTGTGTTCTGGAAAAATTACCTCACCAGCACGCTGTTAATGACGGTCGAGCGCGAAGCCTACGGTCGGATAGCGGGAAATGGTCTATCTGACTCAATTTTCAATCGATCTGGATCTAATCCGCGAGAGCTTCAGTAGCCAGCCCGGATGGGCGTTCGCCAACGCACCTTGAGCCGCGTGGCCGACCTAGCTTGTGCGCGATACATCTGCGCTCCACCTGTAGGACTGGGCGGGGCAGCTATGATGGTGAGCCCCATCCGTTCCGGTTATGCCTTATCGAGATTGTGCTCTCGACCAGCGTCGAGACGCGGGTGCTTCGGCGGGTTTTCCGCGAATGAAGCGACGCCCGAGCGAATTGCCTCTCTCTGTCATTTTTGCTTCAGAACTTTCCCCCAAAGGTTCTGCTAACGACCTCCGTATCGAGATATTCGCGCCCTTCGATGATGCGTCCATCTTCGAACAGGAACAGGAGGTGGTAGACATTGTCGTAATGCTTGCCGTCCGGAAGGACGACGTGCCCTTCGGCTTCGACAGCCACCCGGTTTCCCTCGGTGGTCGTGCCAACGATGGTCATGGGCTTGCTTTGGGCCGTTTTTGCGAGCTCGCAGGTAGCATCGATCAGCTTTTCCAGTGGCATATAACCACGGCCCAGCACCCACCAGCGCGCGTCGGGATGGAACAGTGCTGTCATTGCGTCGCGATCGCCTGTTCGAAGCGCTTCGAGGAGCGCGATCGCTTTGCTCGCAAGCGCACCGCTCGGGCCAGCCTGATGATCCGTCATGGTGAGATCTCCTCTATGTTTTCATGTCCATGCTCAAGCGTCACCGCGCCGGCTTCGGCAGCGCGAAAGCCATGATGGCATCGCCAGTGCGCGTTCCGAGGAAGGCGTGGCCACCCGCCGAAACCACCACGAACTGGCGTCCGCTAGCATGCGAGAGATACGTCATCGGCGTCGCCTGGCCCGCCTGCTGCAGCCGTCCGCGCCAGACTTCCCGCCCTGTCGCCGTGTCGATCGCGCGCAGATAACTGTCCTGGGTCGCGGCGATGAAGACCAGGCCGCCGCGCGTAACGATCGATCCGCCAAGGTTGGGTGTGCCGATCGTGAAAGGCAGCTGCGATCCGATGCCGAGCGGACCGCTGTCGCGTGCCGTACCGAGCGGATGCGACCAGACAAGCTTCCCGCTTCTTAGGTCGATCGCGCTGAGCCGGCCCCATGGCGGCGCCTGGCACGGCGCGTAGAGCGGGGAAAGGAACGCCAGCGAGCGCACACCGAAGGGGGTGCCCGCCTGCGGCTGGATCCCTTGTCCTTCAGGCTTCGGCGCGCCGCCCATACCGACGGGACGAACGCCGAGCCGATCTACCGCCCCCCGAGGGATCAGTTGGGTATAGTTCGCAACGGCGTTCGTGTTGACGATCATCAGCATGCGATCGCGGTCGATCGATACACCTCCCCAGTCCATCCCGCCGAGGAAACCGGGAAACGCGATGCTCGGGGTAAAGCCGGGCACCGTCAGCGTGCCTTGATAGCGCGCCTCGCGGTATTTGATGCGACACCAGAGCTGATCAAGCGGCGTCGTGCCCCACATATCACGTTCAGCGATCATCGCGCCGCGAAAAGACGGCAGCGCGTCGGAAAAGGGTTGATAGGGCGCGGCATGTTCGCCGGGGGCGCCGCCAGTCTGGGGCGCCGGGTGGTTGGTCACGGGCATCAGCGGCTGGCCCGTCTCGCGGTCGAGCACGAACAGTTCGCCTCGCTTGGTCGCCTGTACGAGCGCAGGCCGCACGCCTCGCGCGGTGGGCAGGTCAATCAACGTGGGCTGCGACGCAACATCATAATCCCAAAGGTCGTGATGCACCGTCTGAAAACGCCAGCGGGCACGTCCTGTCTCGGCGTTGATCGCGACCACCGTTCCTGACCAGGCATCGTCGAACGGCCGGCGCTGCGCCCCGGCATAATCCGGGGCAGCACCCCCGAGCGGTGCGAAGACCAGCCCGCGCTGCTCGTCGACGCTCATTGGCGCCCATGCGTTCGGTGTGGAAGGCGTGTAGGTTTCCCCCGGCCCCGGAGCGCCAGTGCGATCGGGCCGTCCGACATCGAATGCCCAGCTCAAGCGGCCAGTGACCGCGTCAAATGCACGGATCACACCTGACGGCTCGCCCCAGTACATGCCGTCCAGGACCCAGCCACCGACGACGATCCTGCCGCGTGCGATCGTAGGTGCCGAGGTCACATAATAATAGCCTTTTGGAGCCGGGCTCATCCCCTCTTTCAGGTCAACAAATCCGCCGCGGCCGAAATCCTGGCACGGCCGGCCGGTCGCGAGATCGAGCGCGATGAGCCGTGCATCGATGGTATTGGTATATATGCGCTCGGCGCAGAGCCCGGTTGCGCCGGGCACGCGGAAATATGCAACGCCCCGGCAATGTCCGTAAGTCGCGTTCGTCGTGTCGACATTCGCCCGGTAGCGCCAGCGTTGAGCCCCGGTTTCTGCATCCAGCGCGACCACGTCGTTGTAATCGCTGCAGGCGTAAAGCGTATTGCCGATCTTGAGGGGCGTTCCCTCGAGCGAGGTTGGCGCACCGGTCGGTGCCGGCCCGAAATGGAAGGTCCACGCGACTTCGAGGCGGTCGGCATTGGCGGGAGTAAGCTGTGCGAGGGGGCTGAACCGCGTCACCTCTGCATCGCTGCCCCAGACCCGCCAGTCATTCCCATCGCCTGACGACGCGGCCACTGGTGGGGCTGCCTTCGTCTGCACGCCGGCCTGATACATCGGGTCGGCACGGTCGGCAACGAACAGAATGTGGCACAGCGCGCCTACCACAATAGCGGCGGCTACGCCGGCGAGTGCGATTCCCGCACGCCGGGCAGGGCCTTGTGAGGGACTTGGCCTAAGCCGCCGCGCCGTCCACGGCATCAGGAACCAGAGGCCGAGCACGGCCGGCGCCACGAGCCGCGCGGCGAGTTGCCAGCCTGCGAAACCGACCTCGCCGATCGACCATGCCAGCGTGCCGACGAGCAGCAGGCCGAACAGGACGGCGCCCAAGCGTCGCCCCATTCCAGTCAATATGCCGCTGGCGATCGTGATGAGCCCTGCCGCGACATAATATGGCGAGCCGCCAAGGAATAGGAGCTGCGTGCCTCCTGCCAGCAGAACGCCGCCGATGAGGATCAGAAGGAGCGCGAAGACATAAGGCCGCGCGAAGACAACCAGCCTCACCTTACTTGTGGTATCGGCCCCCGTGCCGTGATTCATTTTCTGCATCCCCCCGATAAATTCCGAGCCATGCCAGCCCCATTGGCTCAGGACTGTCTAGCCACCTTGATGCTGACTGTCTTGATCCGCAGGAGACAATCCTCACCTGCCGGTGGAGAGGTTGGCCGGAGGACTCGAATTGAGCGATCAGCTCGCTGCCGGCGAGGATTGACCGTCCGGTGTTAACGGAACTCCGCAGTCAGGCGGCTGACCGTGAAGCCGGTTGAGCGCGCGCCCGGCCCAGAGGCAGGTCAGCCCGCCGAAGACGCCCAGCACAAGCACCATCTCCATCGCCGTGGCGAGGTGGCCAGGGAAATAATGATCGGAGAGCATGCCGACGACCAGGGGCCCCATGCCGCCGATGAAATTGGCGAGCAGCGCATAGAGCGCAAAGGCCATGCCGCGGTTCACAGGACGAACGATCAGGCTGAGAGTCGCCGTGGTCGGGCCCGGATAGGTATTGAAGGTCAGCCCAAACACGCATAGCGCCGCGAGGACAACGCGGAAATCAGCAATATTGTAAGCGATGATGCACGCCGCCACGTTGATCAACGCGCTAACCCCGACGACCATGAGCGGCCCGCCGGGCCCGTTGCGGCGGGCTCTGTCTGAGAGGAAGCCGCTCGTGATCGTGCCGACGACGCCGATGCCGCCGACCGCACCCGCCATGACCAGCCCGGCCGTCGCAACGTCGAGCCCGCGCACGCGCATCAGGAAGGCCATCAGCCAGCCCCCGGTCGCTGAGATCGACGTGCAGAACAGCACTGCGCCGGCATAGATCGGAACGGCAAGCGGGGTGCGCAGCACGTCCAGCGCCGCCTTGACGACGCCACCCTGAATCTCGTTGGCGGCGCGGACATGCCTCGCCGGCTCGCGCACCACCATACCGATCGTGAGCGCGAGCAGCAGCCCCGGCAGGCCATAAAGCAGAAAAACCGCGCGCCAGCCATATTCGCGGGCAACGACGCCACCTATGAAGTAACTCGCTACCATTCCCAAACTGGTCCCGGCGAAAAAGGTGCTGGTCACCGTTGCGCGCCGTTCGGGCGGAAAGATATCCGAGAGAATCGACAGCGATGCCGGCGAGCCGCCGGATTCGGACGCGCCAACCCCCATGCGCACGATCACGAGGTGCCAATAAGCCGTGCTCACGCCGCACAAGGCGGTCAGGCCGCTCCAGATCGAGAGGATCACGACGAGAACGTTGCGGCGATTGGCCCGGTCAATCATCCAGCCGATTGGCAGCCCCGCGAGCCCGTAGCTGATGCCGTAGAACGCTCCGATCAGCAGCCCCATCCGCGTGTCGTCGAGATGAAACTCGGCCTTGATCAGTTCCTGCGTGACGAGGATCGCGTTGCGGTCGAGCAGGTATAGGAAGTAGACCCCCGTCAGCAGCCCGAGGACCAAGACGCGATAGCGGCTCTGCGAAGCTCGCTCGTCGGCTGCGATGGGCTTGGTCAAGCCGGTTCTCCCGATAGACGCCTGATGCGGCTGATCCTTCCAATCACCGGAGCACGCGACATTGGTGATCGCCCCCCGCCGATTATCCTCGTCGCAGTCAAGCGCGATCAACCGCGTGCTTCGCTAGACGGTCGCCACGCCCGACGCGGGCGATCCGACGGCGCCTGGCAGGCGTAGCGGGGGAGCGGTCAGGAAGAAGCGGGTTCGCCGATTTGCTCTCAGCCATGCCGCAAGGTCGCGCAGGTGCCATAGCTCGCCAAGTGGCAGCCCGAGACGGAATAGGCATTTGTCGTGGAGCGGCAGGCGCCCACCGTCTGCGCCAGTTGGGTCGAACTGTTCAACTGCGATATTGTCGGAGATGATGGCAGCGATCCTGCTTTGCTCGATCCAGTCGAGCAGGCGCGTGTCGCTGCCATCGAGCGTGGCGCAAGAGCCATGTAGCTCGTCCGGCGTGAGCGCATCACCCCGGTCCAGAATGAGACCGGCGAGGCCGGTATGCAGGCACAGGATGTCGCCTGGCTCTATAACGGCACCCTGGGCATCCATGACTTCCCTGAGCGCGTCGAACCCCACGACGACGCGGGTGTCGCCATAGCGAGCGTGCAGGTCAACCATCACGCCGCGGCCCTGGACGCAAGTCTCCGCCAGCCGCTCAATACCGAGCGCCCTGGCCTGCGGCCGATCACCGCCGGCATCGGCACAAATATGTTCGCCCCCGCGATAGCCGTTATAATAGACATGTTCTGCCACGCCGTCGCCATCCGCGTCGAACCGGGCGCCAATATGCGAGAGCGCGTCCCACTGGGTGGAATATTGCAGGCACATCTCGACCTTGTCGTCGCAGAAGATGTGATAGCTGTCCTTGGTCATGCCTTCGTCGTAAAGGAAAGTTTTGCCGAGGCGGGGCGGATGCCGCGATTCGGTGACGACGCTACCGCGCGGATAATCGAGCGGCATTGAGAGCAGAAAGGCAAGTCCCTCGCGTATTTCGGCAGCTGCGGCGAGGCGCACTTCCCGGGTAATGAAGTTGAGAGTGCCGTGCTGGTCATCCGCGCCGAAATCGCCCCAGTTTGAGCCCACCGGCCGTTGCTGCCATCTTTGCATCTTCGCCTCCCACATTATTCCGCGTCTTCGCACGGCCCCGATGAAGGCTAGAAATGCCGCGACTTTTCGGCACCTGCCTGGTGAAAGCGGTAGCATGAACCAGCCATCCCGCGCCTGCCCCAGATGTTTACCTCAAGTCCAATGAACCACATCGGCCAAGGTTCAAGTGCGATAGACAGCTATGATCGATTGGCGCATCCTGCTCCTTGAATGCCCAGAGGAGAGATATCATGCCGTACCGCGTCGATGTACCGGAGGGCCGCGAGCCGCTCGAATATATCCTGAACAACCTCGGCACGAAGATGCTCGTCGAGTGCAGGCAGCGGATGTTCCGTACGATCTACGACGCGCCGGAGACCACACTAAGCCCGCGAGAGCGTGAGGGTATGCGGATCCTGGGCGCGGTTAGGAGCAATTGCCCAATCTGTTCGGGCATGCGGCTGTGGCGGGACTGGCCAGGCTTCTGCGCTGAGGAGATTTCCGAAGATTTCTACCAGAATGCGATCGCTGTGAACCTCGACTGGAAGGGGTTCTCCGAGCGCGAACGTCTGCTCGTCGAATTCGCCGATCGCTTCGAGCGCGACATCGACGGGATCAACGGTGACGAACAATTGTGGCACCGGATGCACACGCATCTGAGCGATACCGAAATAGGCGATCTTGTGATAATGCTCGCCACGTGGATTGGCACGGGCCGCGCGCTAAAGGCGCTTGGTATCGGCAGCGTCTGCGCGATACCGCCGAGTCAGGAAACGCTCCACGGACTGATGAACGCGCAGCTTCGGATCGATCATCCCCTGGAAGCGGCGGGATAGGGTCTTCGAACGCGATCCTGTTACCGAAAGACCGGGCAGCGAGTGAACTGCCGGCCTATCAGCGCCTCAGTGCGGTTGATAGCCGACCCATTCCATTTTTACGCTGTGCGGATAAGGCGCGTAGGGGACGCGCGGCTGGCCAAACACCTCGACCGCCTGGCTCGCTTCGGTTAGGCCGAGCACGGTTCGGAACAGCCGCGCCTCGGGCTCGGGCAACGCATCAGGATCGAACCCATCTAGGTAGGAGAATACCTCCTCGAGCCGGCCGGACAGCGCGCCGTGAAATGCTTCGAGTTCCTCGTAGTTGAGCGCTTGGCGCTTCAGATAACGCTCGTTCTGCGAGTGCAGATCGCCCCAAACGGCAGCATAGGGTTCGAGAAAGCTAAATTGCTCGGGCAAGGCGACGGTCGAAGACATTCGGCTAACACCTTCATCTGGTTGCGTATTGCGGCGGATGCCAGAGAGCGTCGGATTACTTACGCTCGCCCCACTCAATATCGATCTTGTGGGGGAACGGCGCGTAAGGCACTCGCGGTTGGTTGAACACCTCTATCGCCATCGCCACTTCGGTCAGGCCAAGCACCGTGCGGTAGAGCAGCGCTTCGGGCTCCGGCAAGCCACCCATTGGAAACTTCTCGAGATGGTCGAACACAGCATCGAGGCGCGGCGCAGCAATGTCGTAATAGGCCTTGAGTTCTTCCATGCTGCTCTGCTGACGAAACAAATAGCGCTCGTCCTGCGTAAAGAGCTTGCCCCATGTTTCGGTGAACGGCTGGAGCGCCTCGAAGCCTTTGGGCAGAACGGCAGTTGTGACGTCGGTCATGGCTGAAAATCTCTCCTGGCACCTGATTCTCCCGAGCTTGCGCCCGGCAGTTCGAACTTCTGTATGGCCGATGAGTATAAACTGACAAGGCTGATATGCACGACGTTGTGTAAGATAACGCAGCTTCATCAATCAGGGAAACGCCAACCCAAAGTCATTCCCATGGATCAAATCCGCCGACGAAATCCTGGCTCCCGTCAAGTGCTTCTGCCAAAAGACTGATTATCATTATGCCGCGAACTTCAGATTCAGGTGGCTCGCCAATAATCGAGTGGATCATCTCAAAGCCGGCTACAAATTTACTCTCCAGCCTCGCTCCGGTGCAATCGCTTCTCCGCAATCACCGCATGTTGGCCGCCGCCGCCGCATGAATAGGTGGAGTAGCGCCAGAGCAGAACGGAATGCTCATGGCCGCCTGGTCAAGGATTTTGGCCAAGGCGAAGACGCTGTGGTTGCTTGGCAATGCAAATACGACGTTCTTCCGTCCAGTGGCCTCGATTAATGACTGCTCGCGTATACTGCTGCCCGATTTGGACTGCATTCACTTTAGCGTAACGTGAGCATTGGGCTGATGCGGTAAAACCGATTCACACGGTAAGTCCCATTTTTTGGGCAATTTCCTTGGATGGTGGCTATTGAAAGGCTTTCCAACAAAAGGAATTGCCTTGACCACGCAATCGTGGAAGGCACCTTCTGCTCTCTAAAATAATGCATAATTGCAGGGACTGGACCGAACTGGAGGAAGCACTGATGCGCAGACTGGAAGGCAAAACGGCAATCGTTTGCGGGTGTGACGGCGGCATCGGCGGCGCAACGGTCGAGCGGCTGGCGCAGGAGGGCGCCGCGCTCGTGCTAGCTGACCTCAAGCTCGACACCGTGGAGGCAATGGCTGCCGATCTCCATGCGCGCGGTGTCAATGCGATGGCCGTGCACGTCGACTTGGCTGAGGAGGAGTCAGTTGTCGCGCTCTATGCTAAGGTGAGGGAACGATTCACCACAATAGATGTATTGCACAACAACGCATCCGACACGAGCGTGCCGCAGATGGGCGCCGATCTGTTGATCGAGGACATGGAAACGCGCATCTGGGATCGGGCATTCCACGTCAACACGCGCGGCACGATGCTGATGACAAAGCATGTCCTGCCGACGATGGTGAAGCAAGGCGGTGGAGCGATCATCAACACGAGCTCTGGCGCGGCACTCCTTGGCGACCTCTTTTCGCCCGCCTATGCCGCCTCTAAGGCGGCGGTAAACGTGCTCACGCGGTATGTTGCTACGCAATATGGCAAGCAGAATATTCGCTGCAATGTTGTCTCGCCCGGCTTGATCGTCTCCGCGACCGCGCGCCGTAATGTGGGGCACAAGTTCGACATGTTCGAACGGCAGACGTTGATGCCGACGCTCGGCGAGCCGGAGGACATCGCGGCGATGGTTGCACTGCTGGCGTCGGATGACGGCAAGTTCGTGACCGGGCAAATTATCCCGATCGATGGCGGCATTGCCATGCATTTCCCTTATTTTCCGGATATGCGCCCGGTGTTCGACGAGGCCGTCGAGGCCCACCGCGCGGGCACCCGGCGGGCAAATGTGTAGGAACGGGAGAAGTCCGAGAGGATGGCGCAATATGGGCCAACGGCGGGCGGCTCCAACATCGCGCGCATGCCGATGGGATTGCCGCGCGGCGATGGAAATCGGCCATGTCCCGGTGAGCACCTACGCGAAGCAGAGCTTGGCGATCGGCATCTGATGGAGGCTTCATTGCTGCCGTGAACGGGGCAACGCCCAGCCCGCAGTCGCCCGGATTGCGTCACGCGATGGCCGAACAGCGCTGCAATGGACGCGCAATTGATTATGGGAGGAACAATAGTGGGTAAGTTAAAAAACCGCGTCGCGCTTGTTACCGGTGCCGCGGGGGGCATCGGCAGCGAGATCGCGCGGCATCTGGCCGCCGAGGATGCGATCGTGGTGCTGTCCGATATCAACGTGCCTGGTGCCGAGGCGATTGCGCAGGAGATCGGTCGTGGCTCGTCCACCGTCGCGTTCGACGCCTATGACGCGGATTCAATCTTCGCGATGGTGCAGACGACGATCGACCGCCACGGGCGACTCGACATCCTGGTCAACAATGCCGCGGATACCAGCCTGACCTATACCGACCGCACCGTTCTGGACACCGAGATTGAGACTTTCGATAAATCGATTCAGTCGAACCTGCGCGCTGTCTTCATCGCAACCAAGGCAGCGCTGCCGCACCTTATCGAAAGCAAGGGAGCGATCGTGAACATCTCGTCGACGGGCGGACTCGTCGGCGACAGCTGGCTGATTAGCTATAATGCGGCCAAAGCCGGCGTCATCTCGCTGACCAAAAACACGGCCGTACAATATGGCAAGCAGGGCGTGCGCTGCAATTCGATCTGTCCGGGATTTATCGCCCACGGCAAGGCGCGCGAGATGATGAAGGACACGCTCAAGTCCGCGCTCGATGCTTCTTATGTCACGCGCAACGGCGATCCAGCGGACATTGCTGCGCTTGCTACCTTCCTCGCCTCCGACGCGGCGGGCTTCATCAACGGCGAGAACATCGTCTGCGACGGCGGCTGGACAGTCGGCGTCGCGCCGTGGCGGACCGGCGATCCGCAGCCGGTCGGTGAGTGAGGGCGCTTGCGCGGGTAACGGCCATTCGTTCTCCTTGTCGGTGGATCCACGATTGGAAGCGATTTCTAACGAAAGAGGCTTCTTCGGGGACCTGGATTGGAGATCGATGCCGGAAATGTGATAATGTAGGCTCAAGATTGGGAGAGTGAATTGCGCAGACTGGAAGGCCGGACGGCCGTGGTAACCGGTGCAGCGTCTGGCATTGGCGAGGCTACCGCCAAACGCCTTGCAAGCGAGGGTGCGGCCGTCGTCATCGCTGACATTAATCGTGAGGGCGCAGAGCGGGTCGCGGGCGAGATAGAGCAAGCTTCGGGCCGCGCCATCGCCGTCAGGATGGACCTGAACGACGAAGACAGCATCCGAAAGATGATTGATACGGCGAATGATCATTTCGGTAGCTTGCGCATTCTCCACAACAATGCCGCCGACATGCGTGCCCGCCACCGCGATGATGACATGGCGATTGAGTTCATGGAGGCGGATTTGTGGGACAGCGTGTTTCGCGCCAATACGCGCGGTACGATGCTGGCCATCAAATATGCCATTCCAGCATTGGTAGCGTCGGGCGACGCGGCCATTATCAATACGAGTTCGGGTGCGGCTCTGGCGGGCGATCTGTATCGGCCCGCTTATGGCGCTTCGAAGGCGGCGATCAATAACCTGACCTTCTACACCGCGACGCAGTATGGAAAGAAGGGCGTGCGTTGCAACGTGGTTTCGCCCGGCATCGTTGTGACGCCGTCGGCAAGCGAGGCCAACGATGAAGGGCGCTATGATATCCTAATGCGCCATGTGCTGAGCCCCAACATCGGCCGGCCGGAGGATCTCGCCGGCGTGGTGGCAATGCTCGCATCGGACGATGGACGCTATATCAATGGCCAGGTCATCTCGGTCGACGGCGGCATCAGGGCTCATTTTGCCCACGTCGCCGATGTGGCCGAGACGTTCTGGCAAGACATGGACAAGCGTTTTCGTTAGGATACGGTTCGATTGGAGAGACACATGTCGGCGACTTTACCCACTTTTAAGGTGTCGAGCTTCGACCTCGGCAATGGCCCGACCCTGCCCGACGCGGCAATGATGGATGGCGGTCAGGTTCCGGCGAGCGCTTATACCGACAAGGATCGCTTTGCCCAGGAAGCGGAACTTTTTGGCCGTATCTGGCTCAACATCGCCGACGTGAGCGATGTCGCTGAGCCGGGCGATTGGATCGTTCGCGAGGTTGCGTGCCGCAATACATCTGTGCTGATCTCACGGGACGCCAAGGGCATTTTGCACGCCTTCCACAATATCTGCCGGCATCGCGGCATGCAGCTGGTATGGGGCGAGAAGGGGAAGGGTACGCGCTTTTCCTGTCCTTATCACGCCTGGACTTACGACACGGACGGCGGCCTCAAGGCCGTGCCCGACGCTGAGTGTTTCCCCGGCTTGAACAAGGGTGAGTTGTCGCTGCGGCCCATCGCGATCGGCGTCTGGGAAGGATTCATCTACGTGAACCTCGATCCCAATCCGGCGCAGACGCTCGAGGAGTTTATGGCCCCGGTATCGGCGCGGTTCCGCGATTTGCCCACCCAGCGCTTCACCCACATGGCCCGGATGCGCTATACCATGCAGAGCAACTGGAAGCTCCTGCTGGAATCGCAGAGCGAAGCCTATCATATTCGCGCTCTCCACGCCCGCACAGTGAGCAGCATGGTCTCCTCGACCAATAACCCCTTCTGCCATCCGCTCTTCTGGGAGGCGATGGGCCCGCACCGCACATGGTCGACCGCCATCAACCCAGCGTTCGAACTCTCGGATGCGCGCCCGGTCCAGAAGTTCGCCTTCCTCGCGTCGGCACAGATCACGAGTCCTCAGGGCGCTGCAGGAATGGACAATGCGCCGCCATCGGGCTTCCGCGGAGATGCTCCGATCGATCGTGGCGATCCTACGATTTGGGGATCGGACAATATGGTGATCTTCCCGCATATTCAGGTCAACGCGGGCGCGAACGGATGCTGGCTTCACCGCTTCTGGCCAGTTTCGGTCGACGAGACCAACTGGGAGGCGCAATATTATTTCACTCCGCCGGCCAGGCTGCGGGAGGAATTTGCTCAGCATTACACGATGGCGTTCAATCGCGACACGCTGGTCGAAGATAATAATGCATGCACGCGACAGCAGACCGTTATGAAATCGGGCGCGGTCGACTTCATCCGTTTTGGCATGCAAGAAATGGCCTGCCGCCACAATGCCGCCGTGATACAGGCCGCAGTGAGCAATCCGCAGGAGTATGCGCAGGCGGCGGAGTGATCCGCCGCCGTTAGCAGCACGGGGAAATGGGGCATAATGTTTCGATTGACGAGCTTCCTTCGGCGCGCCCGAGGGCTTGATCGGGGGGCCTTCGTTGCTGGCTGGGTCGATGAGCTCAGTGCGGCGATCCGGGCTAATCAGCAGTTCCAACGCTCGGTCCGGTCCTACGTGCTGAACAAGCCGCTGGACCACATTCCCGACGAGTTCATGTGGATCGCCTGCGACGATTTCGATGGCGTTTCGGAAATGTGGTTCGATACGCTGCCGGCCGCGGTGGTGACGGCCAATGCCATTGCAGCCGATCCTGCCGTGCAGAGGATCGTCCCCGGCTTGATCGAAGTGGCGGACAGCGCCACCTGGATTGGTCACGTGGTGGACGACTTCGACAAGCCGGGTATCAAGGTGAAGCGGATCGTCGCGGGCCAGCCGCGGCCTGACCTTCAGCTGGAGGCGGCGCAGGACTATTGGGTGTACGAACACCGCGAGTTTTTCAGCGGTTTCGAAGATTTCATGGCCTATATGCTGCGGTATCGCGCCGTTTACGGCATTCCGACACCAGGACTGCGGATCTTGACGAATCGCTTCATGGGCATGTGTGCCGACGTCGGCTTCGCTTCGCTGCAGGATCTTTCGGATGCCTATCGCGAACCCAAACATGCCGCCGTAATGATGACAGATATCGTGAAGTTCGGTGCCCCCTATGGCGCCATTACATTCACCGCTGGTGAAGTCGAGGTGGTTCATGGAGCGCCATTGGGCTGATCGCGCTCCGCTTTGAAGCGGTGGACTGGCCGTTCGGCTGCTTCTTCAATTGACGCCGAGCTTTCCGGACGCACTGGGTAGACGCCTATCCTCCGATGGGCGGCCTGCTGTTGGTATAATCCTATCGTGGGCGTTAAAAGCTGCGAAGGTGAGAGGGGCATGACGGATATAGAGCGGCACAAGCAGATCGTTCGCGAGCACTTCGACTTGGTCGGGAGAGGCCAGTACATGGAGTGCCTGAAGGATTTCGCATCTGATGCCGAATGGTGGGTGATCGGCACCGGCGTGCACGGCGGCTCGCATTCGATGCAAGACCTCATCGAAGCCTATAGTGGCCCGGTCCCCAATTACTTTCCAGACGGCAATCCGGTGACGCTCGTAAATCTGATTGCCGAAGGCGATTGGGTTGTAGCGCAGGGACACAGCGCGAACGTCACGACTACCGGGATCGGCGCGCCATACAGGAATGAATATGTCTGGATGTTCAAGATTGTGGACGGCAAGGTGCGAATCTTCCGGGAATATTTCGACACGCTCCATGCCGAGGAGAAAATCTTCGGCCGCACCCTGATCTAGGGGCTGAATGTAGGCATATGGCCCCGCAAAGGCCGGCCTCAGGTCTCCTCTCTTCCGCTTATGCTTCCGAGGTAATCAGAATGCAGCCTGGCCGACCGACGGTCTCCACGATGATCGCTTTGGCGGGGCCTGCTGCGCCGATGGCCGCGTTGTCGCTTCCCCTGATCATCTACCTGCCCGAATTCTTCTCGAACGCGCTGGGGCTCAATCTCGCGCTTGTCGGACTGATGTTCACTGTGGTGCGGCTCGCCGACCTCGCCTTCGACCCATTTGTCGGTGGGCTGATGGATCGGACGATGACGCGTTTCGGCCAGTTCCGGCCGTGGCTGGCAATCGGGGTGCCCGTCGTCATTGCCGGCACGGTGATGTTATTCATGGCCGAGCGAGGGGCAGGGGCGATCCGGCTGTCGGTCGGGTTGGCGCTGGGTTACGCGGGTTATTCGATCGTCAATCTCGCCCAGATGGGGCTTGGGACGGAGCTCACGTCCGATTACCGACAACGCTCGCGCGTATTTGCGTGGTGGCAGGCATTCAATGGCCTGGGTCTTGTCCTGGTGCTGATGCTCCCGGTGGTACTGCCGCTCATGTTCGGGGAAAAAATAGCGCAGGATGGCGGATTCACCGTCCGGACGATGGGCTGGTTCGTTGTCGTCACGTTACCGCTCACCGCATTGATGTGCATCGCGCGTGTTCGCGAAAATCCTGTCGCGCGCACCAGCCATGTCGCGAGCCTCGCCGATTATCGTAGTCTGCTTTCCCTATCCTCGACGCGGTTGTTGCTCGTAGCTCAGATATTGGTGGGCATGGCGGGCGGCATCGCATCGGCCGTGTTCATCTTCTTTTTCACGATGATCAAGCATGTGCCGCGCGAGTATGTCGGTGTGCAATTCCTGGTCCTGACCTTTGCCAGCATGAGTTCCGCCGTACTGTGGTCCTGGCTGGCAAATCGCATCGGCAAGCATCGCGCGCTTATCGTCGGCTGCCTCCTCTATTCGGCTTATCTCCTCATGCTTTTCGCTATGCCGCCGGGGCATCTCTTGATCTTCTACGCGCTCGCGCTGCCCGGGGGTGTCGCGGCAGCGTCGTTCGACATGCTTCCGCGAGCCATGATGGCCGACGTGAGCGACGAGGACAGGCTAGCGAGCAGACATGATCGGCTCGGCATGTTGTTCGCTCTGCTGACCGTAACGATCAAGCTCGGCCAGGCCGTGTCGATCGGGATTGTCTACTTTTTGCTCGACCTCCTGGGGTTCCATGCGAATTCGGCGACCGCCAATTCGTCCAGCGCACTGATGGGAGTCTCCGCGCTGTTCACGCTCGTGCCGCTCTCACTCTATGTGCTCGCCGCCCTGACCGCGAGCCGTTACACGCTGACGCCGGCCCGCCACCGCGAAATCCTGATGAAACTCGGCGAGGCGGAATGATGGCGTGCTTCCTGGCCTCAACTAATGGGATCATATTATGGCGCAGCATATCAAGACAGTCCGGACGCTTACCGGTGAGGGCGCCCTGGCGGCGCTTGACGCCGCAGAGCAGGCGGCGATCGGCATAGATCGGCGGTTGACGATCGCGGTGGTCGACAGGGCTGGTGACCTACTCGGCCTTCGCCGGATGGACGGGGCGGTGCCGGTGAGCATCGATTCGGCCATCCTCAAAGCACGGACGGTAATCCGTACCAGCGTCGCGACCAAGGTTCTCCAAGATATGCTGGACAACGGCGACCTAGCGGTCACCTTGATGCCGGGCACTGCCGCTATGGGCGGCGGCGTGCCGATCGTTCACGAGGGCGAGATCGTCGGCGCGATCGCCGCGAGCGGCGATACGGTCGAGACCGATGTGATAGCCGCGGAGGCGGGGGCACAGGCAGTCCTCGCCTGACCTCCGCCGGCTGGGAGAGCGGAATTCGGGCGACTTTCTCAAGGGCGCGCGGTCAACGGCAGGGGCCAATACCTGCACCTCCTTTTATAGCTGGGGCCTTGCCTGCCAGATGGTAGGTGCTGCCGGGATGGCTCGTCTCGAAACAGCCGAGATCCGAAACCGCCGTCTGGCGGTCACCTTAGAATATACAGCACGGAGTAATATATGGCAGATCGCATTCCGCCGTTCACCGAAGCCGACTTCAAGCTCTCGAAAGAGAAGCGGGCAGAGATCACCAATGGCCTGACCGAACGGCAGGCATTCATGGTCAATCAATGGATGGATCTCCATGAGGCGCTGAACCGCGGTGATTGGGACGGAATGGACAAGTTCTTCGATACGTCGAAGATGACCTATGGCAACCCGAACCGGCCCGATCTTGGCAGCTATTTTCAATGGAAGACCTCGCCGCAGGGCCTTTACAAGACCTTTCCGCCTTCGATCTATCGCACCTTGAAGGCCTGGGGCCGGGGCGACGATGAGATCTGCGTGCTGTGTCACCATCACGGCAAGCACACCGGCGGCCCCTATATGGGCGTCCAGCCGACCGGCAACCAACTGGACGTGCTGTGGTTCTCCTGGCTCAAGTTCGAGGGCGACAAGATCGTCCACATCTATTCGATCTCGGACGTCCTCTCCATGCTCAAAGACCTTGAGGTCATCAAGGAGGTCCCGCAACCGGTCGATCCCTACAAGTAAGCGACATGGGACGGGAGCGGAGGGCTCCCGTCGCGCGATCGAGGATGTCTAATGTCCTCGTTCAGCGCCGATGGAATGGCGAACCTGTCTGGGGGGCATACCCCAGACATATTGCCATCACCTCGGCCAACCATCATGAAGAAGCGAGGCGCTGCCTCTGAACGGCAACAATCGGAACAGCAGGTGAGTGCGCGGTATTCCGACGTCTACTGAAATGCTGCCCCCGCAAATGTCGCGCTCGCCGCTGATCGCGCGGTTCTGGCTCAGCACAACTTCTCTCGTGCGAGCCTAATCAGCTTCTTCGGACCTTCAAAATTGCAAGAATGCCTGAAGCAAGCGCCTCTCATAGATATGGCGCGCGCCTGCGCGCTCCTTATGGTTGTGAAATCTCACTGCAGAAGGCGCAAATATCTCAACTGCCGTCGGAACTCTTCAGACGCCTATCGCTGGGTAGGATCGATCCCGCGCCCTTTATCGAAGAAGCGCCGCCGCAACGGCGTGGCTGGCATGTAGCTAGTCCTTGCGGCCGCGATCTTCGCTGATCGCCCCGCATGCAGATTGTACGCGAATGGTCTGCGCCGGAGCTGTCTTAGAGTAAAGATAAGGGGTTTCTCGGAATGCCGAACAAAGCGAAGTCTTGGTTACTCGCGAGCGGATGCGCGATATTTGTGGTTCATGGTTATGCTGCTCAAGCTGAGGAGGCCGCTGCGGCCGATTCCCAGCAGGCCGCTGCAGCCGATTCCCAGCAGGGCGGGGCGGCCGATTCCCAGCAGGGCGGGGCGGCAGTGAGCACGGGCGTCGATAACGACATCGTCGTTACGGCACGCCGTAGGGCCGAAAGCATTCAAACCGTGCCCGTGTCGGTGCAAGCGTTCAGCGAAGCCACGATCAAAGACCAGAATATCCACTCGTCGACCGATCTCCAGCGGTTGACGCCTGGCGTGATCTTCAACGGCTCGGGAAGCGACTTCAATACCACGCTTACGATCCGCGGTCAGGGACGCGACGTCATCGGGCCGATCGCGCCATCGGTCCAGTCCTACGTCAACGACGTGCCGCTACCCTCCTGGGGAGCGGTCATTCCGACCTATGACGTCAGCAGTGTGCAGGTGCTGAAGGGGCCGCAGGGCACCCTGTTCGGACGAAACACGACCGGCGGTGCGGTTCTCGTCAACACAAAGCAGCCGACCTACGATTTCGGCGGCTACGTAACGGGCCAGTACGGCAATTTCAACGATCGAGAACTGGAGGGCGCGCTCAACGTGCCCATCATCAAGGACGCGGTGGCGCTTCGTGTCGCCGGTCAGATTCGCCGGCGTGACGGATATGTTAAAGGTGGGTATTCCTACCTTCCCGACGCCCAGAACGTGAACAACAACAATTTCCGCGCGAGCCTGTTGTTGCAGCCGATCGATGCGATCAAGAACGTAACGGTCTACGATTATTCACGCACCAATGTTCATGCGATCTCGATCCCCGTCGGCTATGCTATCGGCACAGGGCCTAATGGCGAGAACGCGTTCTTCCATATTGCTGGCAGCCTCTTCTATGGAGCAGTCGGCGGCACCAACGCGCTTTTCGATTGCGGAACATCCCCCTCCTGCGACGGGGATCTCGCGATCCAGCGTTCGGTTGCGGACAATTATCGGCGCTACTATGCGAGTCAGGTGCCGTTCACGCATGCGACGGTGAAGGGCATTACCAACACGACCACGATCGATCTCGGTTCCGTCAACTTCAAGAATATCTTCGGCTTCCGCCAGAATCGAATCCATGAGGGTTCCGACACGGACGGCATGGAACTGGTGATGATCGACTCCATTCGGGTGCTCCGGTCGGACGATCAGATCACCGATGAAGTTCAGTTCAGCGGTTCGCTATTCAACAAAACGCTCAACTGGCTTGTCGGCGGCTTCTATCTCGATAACACCCCAAAGGGGCCTAATTCGATCAGCTTCAACCTGTTCCAGCCGTCGGCCGCCCAGGCTGCCGCGAATCCTGCCTTGAACTTCGTCTCGCCCTTCCTGCGGAACCTGTCGGAACAGGTCGCGGCGGAGCGTAGCAAGGCGATATACGCCAGCCTCTCGCAAGATCTGGGCTCGTTGGTCACCGGCCTCAAGCTCAATCTCTCGGGCCGTTATACCTGGGATGACACCACGTCATGCGCCGTGAACCTCCTCTCGGATTTCAACACACCTTCGCGCAATTTCAGCCAGTGTAAGAAGATTCCCGGCGTGGCGGTCACCAAGGGATCTTTCAAGAAGTTCACCTGGGCGGCCGGCCTGGACTATCAGGTCACGCCACATGTCTTCCTGTATGGCGTTGCGCGGCGCGGCTACCGCGCGGGTGGCATCAATACGCCGAACCTGGGCGGAACGCTGGTCGGCTTCCAGACCTTCGCCCCGCAGACGGTGGACGACCGAGAGATCGGCATCAAGGCGGACTGGAACGTCGGTACGATCCGCGGCCGAACCAACCTATCGGCCTACATATCGAAGTTCTCCTCCTTGCAACAGCAGGCCACCGGGCTGCCGCCTGGTATCGACGGTGATGGAAACCCGCTTGATGACCCCTCCAACACGTCGCTGATCGTCAATTCGGGTACGGCACGCACGCGCGGTATCGATCTTGACGGCTTCGTCATACCGTTCGAGGGCTTCCAGCTTAACTACGGGCTCGCGCTGTTCCACGGTCACATCAAGCAGGCACCACCAGCAGCTCTGAATGGTTTCTTCTCGCCTGATGACAAGTTCGATCGTGCTCCGAAAACCGCATACACGATCGGAGGCCACTACCAGCTTCCCGAGCCGGTTATGGGAGGAAAGCTAAACTTCGATCTCAATTGGTATCATACGTCGTCGTACAAAGTCGGCCTTGCGCCATTCAAGGGCTATGGCCTGCTGAATGGGTTTGTCGGTCTCAATGATATCGGCGGACTTGGCGTGGATGCGCAGGTCTTCGTTCAGAACCTGACCAATGAAACCTATTTCCTCAACCCCAACGCCTCTGGCCCGGTACCGGGCTTCGTCACGGAGAGCCTGGGCTTGCCCCGTACCTATGGCATACGTCTGACCTACACATTCGGTCGGAACTGATAGCGACCGGCGAGATCGGCGGGGCCTCGCTGCCCCGCCGATGCGGTCGCGGCAAACTACAACGATACCGGCTGCTAAGCGTCCGGTTCCATCGACAGGCGGTTCTTCCTGAACACCGGAAGGAGGCCGCCTGACGATCCGAAACCACAACAGGCCCTTGGCTTATCGAGCAGGTCAGGCAGCAGCGGTAGCGTAATTCGTATCAGAGACAGGGCGAAATTTTCAGGCTCTGCGCAGGCGTTCACGGATGTACTCCGCGTTCCGTTCGCTGGCTAGCGTTGACAACCGTCCTCAGAACGAGGTTACCTGCAGTCGGCGGAACGAGTCGCATCCACGGGAGAGTGCGATGGCGAAGGACGAGCCTGTAATCGGTGATCCGGTTTATTCTCGAAAGCGCGCGGAGGATTGCCGGGAGCTCGCGCGCCAGAACGGCATGGAATGCTACGCGCCCGACCTTATGGCTTTGGCCTGCGACTATGAGCGAGCCGCCCTGCGCATCGAATGCACCTCGGAGGCCGGCTTAGAGGAGGGGCAAAGGCTCCTTGCCAGGCACGAAACCATCCTCGCACGGCGAAGGCACGCAATTGCCCAGCTCGACGACGGTGGAGAGCCCACCGACATCGCTGAGGCCGTATTGGGAGAGCTTGAGGACGAACTGCGCGCGGAGCGGACAATCATAGCGCGTGCCGCGGAAACAACTGCGCGGGGGCAAAGGGAGGATGGCATGAGTGACCACGTCTATAAGGTGATCGAGCTTGTTGGCAGTTCGGCCGAAAGTATCGAGGACGCAATCCAGAACGCCATTAACAGAGCGAGCGGTTCCATTCGTCATATCGGCTGGTTTGAAGTTATATCGACGCGCGGCCACGTAGCGGATAACAAGATTACCCATTTCCAAGTTACGCTGAAGGTCGGATTCAGCTTAGAGAATAGTCCCGAGTGACATCGCCACAGCTAGGCGCTCAGGCTTGTTTGGGGCCTTTTCCTGGGGGGCTTTTTGCCCGAAGGCCCCCAATGATTGCGGGATGCAGGGGCATGAGGCGACATCTCCGAAGACAGGGATCGACGGATTTCAGCCAATTTCTGGCCGTCATGAGGTGCTTTGGAGTCCCTGAAACAGGGTAATGGTGCCCGGGCGGAATCGAACCACCGACACTGCGATTTTCAGCGAGCCCAATTATCGCTTCAAGCCGTTGCAAATAGGATCATTCTGTCCGCCGAAGAACGGCGATATCGTATCTCGGACGGCGCAGGCCCTTTCAGATCGCTTCACGCTCTTTCACATCAAATTCCGCGTCTGGTTCCCCATTGGTACCCAGCCGAGCCTATTGAAAGCGTCTAAGGTCTCGATGCCATGTCGGGTTCCGGCCCTAAGACGCTCGCCCGACGATCGATGCATGCCGCTGGTCGTTGGTTGAGCTTCGGTGCTAAACCACTTCACCGGCCGAAGGGATGCTGCGGTTTACGGTCCGATGTCCGCCTGCGTGGTCCCGACGCGCAATGCATGGCCTGCTTTGAAGCCAAGCGCTTCGCCCACCCGGTCATCCCAGCCATAGGGGTCATTCCGTACGATCGGCTCGCCAGAATCATCGAATAGCACGGTCTGGTAGAGCATCCTGACCGGGATTTTATGCGGCAAATTGACGAAGGTCTCCTCTCCGCTCGCCAGCGCCTGGTTCCACTCGTCCAGCACCCCTTCATCCTGTGCCAACAAGGCGGCAAACCCGAGAGCGTCGTCCACCCTGACACATCCATGGCTGCGTTGTCGCTGGACGAGACCGAACAACGCCTTGGCAGGTGTGTCGTGCAGATAAATGGCCTGATCATTCTGCATGTCGAACTTGACCAACCCCAGCGAATTTTTCGGACCCGAGCCCTGAACGATCCAGCCGTCCTTCCACGTCATATTGTTGGCTTCGAGATAGTCCGGCCCTTTCTGCGCGATCTCATTCTCCTGCACCGAGCGCGGCACGGTCCACGTCGGATTGGCAACCAGCCGGAAAATGGGTGAGCCGAGCTGCGGCGTCTGCTTGTCGGGCTTGCCAACGACGACCTTGCGGATGTCGGCAATTTGGCCGTCCCGCCAGTAGGTCAGCCGAGCCGCTGCCAGATTGACGTCGATCCGGGTGGCAGGCGGCGTGCGCTCCAGCCAGCGCATCCGCTCCATCGCGACCGCGATCGCGCGCATCCGGTCGACGTCGGACAGGTTGAGGATCGCCAACGCCTCCTTGCCGATCACCCCATCAGGCTTCATCCCATAGTCGGCCTGCATCTTCTTCACGGCAGCAACCATCGCCGGCGTGTAGCGGCTGCCTTGGGCCGCCTTGGGATCGATATAGTCGAGGATCACCAGCTGCCGGGCGATCACCGGTATCCGCGGGTCCGTTGCACCCGGTCTGATCACATCTCCGACATCCGGCAGGTTCGCGGTCGGTGTGGTCGGCTGATGTCGCAGTTTGAGATAGGCTTGCGAAAGCCGTCGGTAGTTTGCGTCCTGAGGAGCGAGGCTGTTGATCCAGCCGGTAATGTTCCCGGCGTGCAAGGCTGCGGCCAGCCCGGCATTTAGATCCACCTTCGGCCGAGGCGCCGTATAGAGATCATAGAGCTTTGCCGGGTCGACGGCGCCGTGCGCTAGCGCCCCCGCATAGGTAAGCGCTATCTGGGTCAGCTGTTGATCGCCCTGCGCTTCCGACGCGAAATGCATCTGGTCCAGGCCATGCGCTGCGCGGTTCTCGACAGCTTCCCGCAACTGCTGCGCCGTGCGGTCGTCCCAGCGAAGGGGCTCGGGATGCTCGGTCGACGCGCTCCCATTTGCCTGCTGGTGTTGTTGAACATTGCACCCCGCGAGAACCAGCAAGAGTGCTGCCGACCGCAGCAGGATTGAATGCACATGTTGCTCCTCGAACCGGCCTGACGGCCTTCTCCAAGACTGAACCGTCGGCTCCAACATATGTTCATTACATATGTGGCAAAGCTTCAGCGGCTGAGGCAGCCGTCATTCCCGCAACGACAGGGTCCAGCGTCGTGTGGGCGCATAGCAAGCGGCCTCGCCTTCCTTATGATGATTTCTGGAAGGCCGTCCGCTATCCGCGCTCTCCCAATGGGCGTGATAGCACGCAGCAATACTCGCACTACCTACGCGGACAGGGCCTGAAGGGCATCATCCGCTCGGTCGGAATGCCGGAGACAGTGGAGTTCGATCACCCATTTTATCAGGCACATTAGAATTTATGCTAATAACTAGAATGTAAATAGCAATAAATCTCCCGTATATCTTAAGGTAACACTGCTGTTATTTCTATTAATATTGAGGATCGCGCTTGTATAGTATTGGGGGAAGAGTATTAATGGATTACCGCGACATTACCGAGTCGCGCTCTCAGATATATTATAACCTACCAGAAAATGGATATGGCTAATTCATTTGGGAGAAGATCCATGAAATGCGCACTATCTATAATGCTGAGCGGCGCTGCCCTGCTGGCCACGTCGTCCCTCGCATCGCCCCCCACAGACCAACCTGCGAATCCTGCAACGGCCACACTTGCGGCATGGTCGACACGGGTCTCGGCAGAGCTCGACCAGAAGCTCCCCCAACCACAGATGCTCCCTGGGCAGCCGTCGCCATCCGGAGTGGTCGTCGTGAAATTCGGTTGCAGCGAAACAGGCGCCCCCAGCGACGTGGCAATCGTAAAGAGTTCAGGCTCTCGCAGTCTCGACTGGGCAGCCATGCAAGGCATTAAGCGCGTCGGGCTCCACCCGCTGCCCGATGGCATGACGCATGGTCAACGGTTTCAAGCCGCGATACTGTTCGCAAATAGTCCCGAGGAAGCCCGCACATTGCTGATGGGGATGCGAAAAGAAGCCGAACGGCAAAATTCCTGGTTTGCTACGAGGCCTCAACAGACCGCCGCCATAGCAATCATGCCCGTTTCAGCAAATCCATGACAATCGGATAAAAATGCTGTCAGTTGATGGCGGCCTCCGGCTCCGCGCCCCATGGGGCATGAGCCGGACGGTCGTCGTCATACCGCAAGGCGCGGGATACCCGACGGCGCCAGCGGTTTGGACCAGACGAACAGCCCGTAGCCCATGGCGCCGGTTCGCATCGCGACGATCAACCGCGGCAGGCTGAGCATGAAACTCCGGCTTCCTTTGGCTCCGCCAAGCGCCAGGGAACGGACATCAGGATCCGTCGTAAGGCTGGTCAGTAGCCGCTGAAGGCAAAGCCGCCAAGTCTTGCGGACATTGCGCGTGAGGTCCTCGAAGCTTTCGAACGCCAGGCCGGATCGTGCTGCCAGGCTCTGGTAGTCTGCGCGGCTTGCCAACGATGGCAACCGGCCTTCCGAGCAGATCGGTTTCAGCAGATGCCGCACTTGCCACGGGCGCACGCGGTCTCCTTCGAGCCACGCACAAATAACCAGGCGGCCGCCCGGTCGCAGCACGCGGGAAGCCTCATTAAAAAATGCCGCCTTGTCCGCGAAGTGCTCGGAACTTTCGATCGCGTAGGCGCCATCGAAGCAGGCATCAGGTAGGGCATTGTCGAGCCAGTCCCGGACCACGATGGCCACCCCGGGCGCGGGCCGTTCACCCGCGACCCGCTGTTGGGCAGCGGACAATGTGAAACCGGTTACTGTGACGCTGTGTCCAGCTGCGAACCTGGCAGCGGTCGCGCCGTAGCCGCACCCGATGTCGCACAGGGCGTCGCCGGGACGGATCATCAGTCGTTCGGCCACCAGGTCGGACAGGGCATCGGTAGCTGCAGCCGCCGTCTCGCGACCGGTTTGCCAGTAGCCGTGATGAATATGCGTGCCCCATATCCGACGGTAGGCGAGGTCAAGCTGGTCGTAATGCAAGGCCACACTGGCAGTTGTGGGCTGGACGTCCGGTTCGATCATCTCATCTACTCCGCGTCGCGGCTGCCAAGTCATGACAATACAACGTCACCCGAGTCGCCTACAGCCTACTTCGTGCCCTCGACGGCGGACCAGCTTTTAACGTCGGCGGCTGGAACGAAGGAGGATCGCAACCGCTACCGCATGTCGCAGGCGTTCAAGCAGGTGATCGAAGAAAAGCGCCTCCATGACGAGTGGAAGCGCAACAAGCGACAGTGTACGATCACGAATTAGGCCGCTCGGGCGCATCATCTGATCGGCGTAGTCAGAGCCGAGATATTGGAGTGAAACTATGATCCGTACCGTCACTCTCAATACAGGCACGCCCTTCCCGCTCGTTGGGCTGGGCGTGATGTACATCCCTGATGCAGAAACGCCGACCGCGATGCGCGCGGCCGTCGGGTTGGGTTATCGCGCCTTCGATACCGCGCCCGTCTATCGCAACGAAGCGGCGGTGGGGCGCGGCGTACGCGAATGCGGCTTGCCGCGCGACGAGGTCTTCGTCACTACCAAGCTGTGGAACGGAAACCAAGGTTATGACGCTGCGCTCGCAGCCTGTGAAGCCAGCCTCGATCGGCTCGGACTGGATCAAATCGATCTCTATCTGATCCATTGGCCGGTGCCCGAGCGAAATCTTTACTGTGATACCTGGCGGGCCTTGGTGAGGCTACGCGACGAGGGGCGGGTCAAGGAGATCGGCGTCTCTAATTTCCTCGAACCCCACTTGGAACGCATCATCGACGCGACCGGCGTGGTGCCCGCCGTCAATCAGATCGAACTACACCCGAAATTTCAGCAGCGTGCGCTCCGTGCTGCGCATGCGCGGCTCGGTATCGTCACCGAGGCATGGAGTCCGCTCGGCCATGGCGCCACCCTTTCCGATCCTCGCGTAAAGGCTGTTGCGGATCGCCTTGGCGTTTCTCCAGCGCGGGTCATACTGGCGTGGATGACAAGCAGAGACATCGTGGCGATCCCCAAAGCCTCGTCCGTCGATCACATGCGCGACAATCTAGCAAGCCTCGACCTCGTTTTGGACCAGGAGGCTCTCACCGCGCTTGATTCGCTGGATGATCCCGATGGTCGGGGCGGCCCGGACCCTGCCAGCTTCGGCCTGTTGGATCTGGAGCACGCCTGATTCTACCTTTTCTGTTCCGGGGGGGTGCGCAAATACGCGGACGGTCGCCTTGGAACTGCCAATTGCTTGATCGACGCGGGAGGCCTCGAAGCGACCTCCCGGCCTGATGGCTGACGGATTCGCTGTCGTTCTACTGTGCAGCTTTCCGGTTGTTCTGAGGTCGCGCCTGGAACGACCTTCGGCACAACGGTTTGAATAATGGCGTCGAAAGAGTGTTTTTCGGCGCGCCAACGCTGGCTCGCAGCATCTCATACCGAGATGCGAGCCCGTTTTTGGCAGACCCCGCCTCTTCCCGGACAAATCTGGCTGAGGCGACCAGCGTAGGAAAGATAAGAATGAAACGCTTTCAAACTGTGCTCGGACTGAGCTCAATTCTCGCCGCTGCAACTGCAGCTTCCATGGCCCCCTCGATCGCCAGTGCTGCAACGGTCGAAAAGACCTATGTCGCCTGCAATCAATATGGCGATTGCTGGCGCGTGCATCGGCTCTATGCCTACGGCAAGGACGTGCCGATCAGATACTATAATGGCGATTGGTATACGGCCCACCAAAGTGACGCCAAGATTCGCTGGCTGCCGGACCCCGCCGATGATCGGGGATATTATGTCGAGGATCGAACCTGGCATTCGGATCCCGCCGCTCGGGCCGTGAAGACCGGTGCGGCCGGTGCCGGCCTCGGCGCTGCGATCGGGTGTCTCGTAACGCTCCCTGTCGGCTGCGCGCCCGGCGCCGCGGCTGGCGCGGCCATCGGTGGCGGAACTGGCGCTGTCGCCGGAGCGGCAACGACGCCCCCGAACTAAGCAGGGCGGGACAGATAAGGTGGGCCCTAGCTAGGCCCACCTTGCCGACAGAGCATCACTCGGTATTCGTGAGATGCTTGGCCTCGATAGGCGAACCCCACGGGGACCTTCCGCGTACCGCCGCCATTTGCCCGAACGGTGCAATGGGTGGGTCGTGTTCGGGAACATCGTGTGGATCCATCCATTAGAAAGCGATGGACGACACCCACGAAATGGCTCGGCAGGCGCTGGAGCGTTGCACCCAATTTGAAGCGTTCGGGACGATGCTTTCATTTTGGGCCTGGCCAATTGCAGCACTCGAGCTATGGACTTCGATGATCGGTGCCACACTGCTGAGTTCTGAACCGCAAATCGATCGTGGCGACCACACGGCACAGCTTCCCATCCCGAACCCGCTTCAGAAGGCGAAGGACAGCGATCTATTCGCCTGAGACTTATGGAGCGCAGCAAGCGACAATGCACTTTGCGGGATAGGAAGCCAGACCATCGCAGATCACTGGCTCGACTCGTCGCTCCATCGCGGCCATGAAAGCACCTTCCATATCATGGCACAGACGATGCATGATCAGTCACGTGATGATCGGCGCCTGTGCATTCACTTTGACAGCGCTATTAAGTTTGTAGCGAACGATCCTCAGATGAGCGCCGTAGCGATCGCCCACGCGATCAGTACCAGACCAACGCATTGGCGAACCCATTGACCCAGCGGCATTACTTTTTCCACAAATACTATGGAGCTTAGCGCTGCGATCCACACCAAGTTCATAGCGCCCCCTACGAATAGGAGTGCCATCAGTACCCAACAGCACCCGACGCAATAGGCTCCATGCAGGACGCCCAAGCGCAGCGCCCCTGAGGATTTCGGGCGCCAGTGCCTCGACAAGAACTCAGCCGGCGAACGGCAATGGACCAGACAAGCGTTCTTGAGCGGCATGAACTGGTAGAGTCCCGCCGCCAGGAGAATCGCGGTCGAAAGCCAACGGCTGCGGGAACCCGTCTCTGAGATAATACCGACCGACCCCAAGGCCCAATGCAGTGTCGCTGCGGCGATGGAGAATCCGAGCCAAACCAGCAGGTAGCCGGCAGCAAACGCACCAGTGGGCGCAAGCTTGTCATGAGTTTGCTTTTGGCCAACCGAATGGCGGTGCACCCGTGCGTACAGCAGCATCGTCGGAGCGGCGCTGGGAGCCATCATTGCAATCATCATTACCCACCACATAAGCGTCGGCAGGACCCAACCGGTAATCAGTGCGGAACTGGCCGATTTCATCGGCGGCCCGCCCATGCCGGCACCGGCCATTTGAGCCATCTCGGTGGATTGTTGATGCGGGAATAAGGTCAGGGAGGTCAATTCACTGGCGCTCATGCCAAGCCCAGCGCCCATGAGAATGTAAAGCCAGGCGAGCGCCCATAGGACGGATAAGCTGGCAAGCGTCAGCGTGCGATCCCTAGCCAGTAATCGCTCCAAGGGCCGTGCGTCGCCCATATCCCGCCGTCAGCTACGCACGATACCGTGATTGTTGAGATGCAAATTGGCGAATTGGCCGTACGTGTTCTGCATGGCCACGCTGACCGGACCCTTGGTCGTGCTCGAAGCGCTGCCGATCTCGGCCACCGCATATTCAAAGCCCTCGGGCTGCACGATTTGTGCCCGAGACGGTGAGCCGGTAACCGGGTTTCGGATTGGCTCACCCACGGTTTCAACATAATCTTCGATGTGCAGGCGGCCAACGCGTCCGTCCACGTCGACCTCGAAATCGATGGTTGTGAAGACTGGGTCATTCATCTTCGTGACGGTGGACGCATAGACGGAAAACATGGTCGCGAACGGATCGGTGTCCTGCCCGGTCATGATTTTCAACAATGCCTCACGCTGCTGGAGATCGGCCCCCTGATCGACAAACGCGATGGCTTCCCCATTCCCTTCGTGGATTGGTCCCGGCCACTTGAAGATCGCGGCAATCCGCAAGCCGTCGAGCCTCGTGCCGCCGTAGTGACCTTTTTCGATGGCGATACCCGCCACGGCGTGGCAATGCCCCTTATCGGGCAGCCCGTTGAACTGGCAATTGCATCCATAGGTGCAGGTGCAATTGACCAGCGATTTTCCGGTGAACTCCCATGGCGTCATCGAACCCTCCGGTGCTGGTGCGAACCTCCGTTATACTCCTGATGCCGTACAGCGACTAGAGCGCAGGCGAGTTGGACCGCCCACTTGGTGATGCGCATTGGACGCGCTGCTTCCCGCGCCTTTCGGACGCTGCTGATCTTCCCGTCTTGGGTCGCGGGTGCCGTGCCTAGGTTCGGCCCCCTTTTTTCTCGCTTATTGGAGGTGGTGCCGCGACGGAGCTGATCGAGCCGCCTAGCGATCGCTCTCCACGTGGCAATGCCCTCTTCGTCCTTGGCGACAGCTAACGCACCGATGCGCTCGGCAACGAAGCGCGGCGCATCCTTCCCGTGCTGGCGTTCAACCTGAAGGGCGCAGGCCCAAAGCTCGCGATCATCCGGGAGCATGAAAGGTCAACACCATGGCTCGCAGTGTCCAATCCATTGTCCGCGCAAGTTCCTCGCTGACAACGGAGGTTGAAAGAGCCATGCAGAGGTTCGCCAAGATTATTTCTGTATCGCCTCCCCCAGCGGGAACGACCGCTAAAACTCTCGGTTGTCGGTGAAAGAGGAGAGGTTAGATGGAACAGTCGTCACAACCGAACGAAACATCATCCGACGCTTGGTCGCAGGGCATCACGCAAATGAACGAAGCGATACGTCAGCATGTCACGGCATCCAGATTGATGTTTGCCGGCGCGTTGGCTCTCAGCGCGGGAGCAGCGGCATATTTATGGGACACGCGGAGGCGCAATGATTTTTTGGACGCTATGCGCAAGTTTCCGGAAGATCTGATGGCAAGCTGGCGGGGCTCAGGCGATTCGCAGAAAAACAACTAATGGAGACCAGCGACTAGGATTGGGAGCGGCGAACAGCAGCTCCCGCAGTTGCCCACGCCTCGGTCACTCCGTTGCAGGCGACCGGCCCGGGTAAATCAGAGCTTGAGCTTGGCTTTCAGCTCGTCGATCATTTTTGAGGCTTCCGCTTTTGTCAGGCTAGCGGCGGGCGGCTGGACATGGGCTTCTTCACACAACGTCGTGAGGTACGACGCTTGCGCCCCTGTCATCGGATCATCGCCCGACACCCAGTCGTCAGGCTGTTTCTCCGTGTTCGAGCCGGGATGATCAACAAGCTTGGGATTAGATAGCTGTTCAGTCATAGGAACTCGCGTGAAGTGTTCTCAATATGTTCTCAACGACTGTTCTCGCGCGTTGGTTCCGCCGCAGATGTCTGGCCCTCATCGCGGATAGCTCTGGTGCCATCGAGAAAGCAGTACATGACCAAGGGTCAACGCAGGGCCAACAAGGATCCGCAACCCTAAAAGTCATCTGGGGCGAACACAGCGCCAGTCGCGCTACCGCCTCGAGAGGCGGTTAAAGTACCAATCAAATATGGCTGATCATATCATTTCCGATTACAGCACTTAGCAAGCAGACTATGGTCGACTGACGACTGGGGTAGTTGCGTTCCTCCTCAGCCGTCGTTGATCTGCTTTCGCCCGCTCGAATGCGATAATCCTTGTGCATTTGTGAAAGCGCCATGGCAAATCCGAGCACCGATCGTGCAAACATCATGCAGTCGTCAGCAGGCTCCGGAAAAATGGGTCTTCAAGCGCGCTGCCCGCTCCGAGCGCCACACATGTTAGCGGATTTTCGGCGATTGCGACAGGGAGGCCGGTAGATTGCCGAAGGAGATCGTCCAGACCAGTGAGCAGCGCTCCACCCCCCGTGAGCATAATGCCTCGATCGACAAGGTCCGCCGCGAGCTCTGGCTGAATATTTTCCAGTGCACTGCGGACGGCGTCGACTATCCGGCTTACGGGTTCGCCGATCGCCTCGGCAATTTCCTTTCCACTGATCGTGATCCCGGTTGGAATGCCATTGACCAGATCGCGGCCCTTGATGTCCAGTGTCCTGCCAAGTCCTTCCACAGGCCGGACTGCGGATCCTATTTCCTGCTTGATTCGCTCGGCGGTGGCTTCCCCGATCAGCAGATTATGGTTGCGCCGGACATAGGACGAAATGGCTTCATCCATCTTATCGCCGCCGACGCGGACGGAATTGCTGTACGCAAGCCCGCCGAGCGAGAGCACGGCAACTTCGGTCGTGCCGCCACCGATATCGACGACCATCGCGCCAACGGGTTCGGTCACGGGCATGCCCGCCCCGATCGCTGCCGCCATTGGCTCTTCGATGAGATAGACCCGCGATGCGCCAGCGTTGGACGCCGCGTCCCGTATGGCCCGCCGCTCAACCATCGTGGACCGGGAGGGCACGCAAATTACAATTTCCGGCCAGCGCGGAATGCGGTTGGAGCCGCCATGGGCCTTGTGGATGAAATGCTTTATCATCTGCTCGGCGACATCGATATCGGTAATCACACCGTCTCGTAGCGGCCGGACGGTCTCGATATTGTGCGGAGTCTTGCCCATCATCAGCTTGGCGTCATTGCCGATCGCCTTGACACGCTTAACGCCGTTGTGAGTCTCCAGCGCGACGACAGACGGTTCATTGAGGACAATGCCGCTGCCGCGCAGATAAACGAGGGTGTTGGCCGTGCCCAGATCGATCGCCAGATCGTTCGCGAGGAATTTAAAAAAACGATTCCAGAACATCAGGTGGCGGCTTTCCGGATCAGCTGGGCAGTCAGTATC
>Ga0268265_10000652_pt1 | contig 34403 bp, 32 predicted proteins | sample KBSSwiS52_FD_190355 | JGI IMG/M metagenome (GOLD analysis project Ga0268265, IMG submission 190355) | Switchgrass rhizosphere microbial communities from Kellogg Biological Station, Michigan, USA - KBS Switchgrass S5-2 (SPAdes) (version 2) | ecosystem: Host-associated > Plants > Roots >...
CCATGTCAGCAAGACGGCAGAGCCGGCACGCGTTGCAAGTCGGAGCTTCATGGGATGCTCCTCAGCGCGATTCCAGTTTTTCCAGACGCGCCTGTACGCGCGAGAGCTCACTGCGCAACGCCTCGTTCTGCTCGGCGATCGAATCCGCCTTGGTGCGTAGCTCTGCGTTGAGACCTTCGAGTCGCGCATTCTCGGACTCGACTTTCTGATTGAGTCCCTGGATCGCCGCGAACGCGACACCGCTTTCATCGACGGTCGCGATATGGCGTTCGTCCTTGCCGAGACCGAACGTCGCCGCGAAATCCTCGGCCACCGGTCCCATGTGCTGGCCTTCGTCGTGTGCGTCCTTGTAAAACCAGGTTTGCACCGGCATTGCGATCAGCTTGGCCAGAACATGCAGTGGATCGACGACTGTGAATCCGTCCTTGAACGTGCGGCTCGACGCATTGGTCCACGTGCCGCCGAAGGACAGGAACGCACCATTGCCGTTGCTGCCCGGGACGCCGAAGGTCAGCGCGCCACTCGCGCTCGCGCCGTTGAACATGATCACGCTCTCGGCAGGGCCGAGGAAATTCACGTACATGATCGGGTCATATTCGATCGCGCCGCCGTTGTTGATCACGCCGTCGATGCCGAAAAAGCCGTCGGCCTGGGCGAAGATGTCGAAGCCGCCGTACGGCGACTCCGCGTCTTCCATCAGCATCAAGTCAGAGTCCAGGCCCGGAGCCGTCGGCGCGATCGTGACTTCGGAGGCGAGCGGACCGCCGACCGGCGACAACGCGGTATTGATGCCGACGCCGCCGTGAGCCTGCGCGATGAACTGATCGGGAGCGGTGTCGAAGATCGACGGACCGAGGTTGCTGTTGTAGTCGCCCCAGACGAAAGATCCGGTAAAGCTCGTGCCGCCGTTGAAGCCCGCCGCGAGCGAGTATGCAGCGTCGGGCGCCGTGCCGTTCGAATAGCTGAGGGCCGTGGAATAGCTGCCCGATGCATAGAGTGCGGCGGCCGGCGAAATCGTGACGCCGCCCGACCCCGCCGAAAGATTCATGAGGTGCGCGCCATTGGCGTACATGTCGACGTCGTTGTCGTCGACGGTGCCGAGAATGCTGCCGGCCGGATTGCCGGCGTTGCCGTCGAGCGACCACGCGCCCGGACACGCCGTGTCGTCGACGGAGACCGGCGTTCGGCCTGCGAGACTCGTCAACGGCACGGATCCCGCGGATTCCTTGACCTGCACATCGAGATACGCCGCGTGCGTGACGGGCGTGTCGTTGTCGATATTGACGTCGGTGTTGAAGCGGCCGCCATGCACTGGCACGCCGTACAACGTCATCGGCCCCGCAATGATCGAACCGCCGGAACGCGCCGAATAGAGTGTCAGGACAAGATCGTAGCGGCCTTCCGCGGCCTTGCCGTCGGCGTTCAGCGTGCCGTGATAGTTGAATGTCCGCGCAAATGACGGCGCGGACGCGAGCGCAAGCGTCGCGGCGAGTGCCGCGTACAACGATATGCGTTGCATCATTCCTCCCGATGGCTCAAACGCCCTACTTCGGCCGGAGAATCCGGACGAGTCCCATCGACAGGAACGAGAATTACGGCCTGCGACTGCCAGCTCAGTGATGGCCGGCGATGGCCTGACGCGCGAGGTGTCGGGAAAAAAGGTCGGCTGTCGGGGCGTCGACAAGCTGGCGTGCGCTGGCGAGACGCTCCTGCCGCGCGGGCGTATTGCTCTGCGCGGCAAGCTCGCAGGTGGCGATGAAAAAGCGCGCTTCGTTGACGCGCACTTCGTCCGGCGGCTTGGTTTGCGTGCGCTCCTTCAGCACGTCCTTCATCGCAGGAAGCGCTGTTGTGCAATGTCCCTGCAGGTAATCGATCTCGGCCATCACCATGCGCATATCCACGATCGCGGAATGGTAGTTGGAGAATTCCCCGGACAATCCGTCGAGCGTGAGCGTGGCCTCGCGATGCGCGGCATCGAGGTTACCGAGGTCGCGTTCGTCGCGTGCGAGCTCGGCGTGGGCCATCAACGCATCGAAACTGGCCTCGCCGTTGCCGGATGCGGCGATGGCGAGGGCACGCTCGGCGAATGCTTTACCTTCGCCTGGGCTTCCGGCGACGCGTCGCGCGCGGCCAAGCTGATTGAGCAGCCACGTCGCGGGCGGCATGCCGGCTTTGTCGCGCAGTGCCTGCACTTCTCGAAACGCGCTTTCCGCGTTGGCGTAGTCGCCCGAATTGAATTGCGCGAGCGCGATGTTGTAACGAGCGACCAGCACAAATTCGTAAAGCGGGCCGCGCGTCTGCGTCCAGATGTCCACGGCGCGCCGGCCGTAGGCGATCGCGTCCGCATAATCGCGCATGTTGAGCTTGAGCACGCACAGCGAGTTGGATGCGCTCGCAACGCCTTCGCTCGAAGGGCCACTGCGCCGCTCGTAGATCGCCAGCGCCTGTTTCAGTATCTGCTCGGCTTCCGCGTCCTTGTGCGCCTCCAAGAGGATGGTGCCAAGACTGTGCAGCGCGTTGGCGTAGTTCGGATGATCTTCGCCGAGCACTTCGCGTTCGGTTGCAACGACGTCGCGGGATATCGATTCGGCTTCCGCGCCGTTGCCTTCGTCTTCGAGGCAATTGGCAAGTTCCTCTTGCACGTCGGTAACGATGGGGCTGCGATGATCGAGTTTGCGCTCGCGAATCGAAAGCGCCTCGCGGTACAGCGGAATGGCGTCCTTGCAGCGTTCGACGCTGCCGAGATCGCTGGCGAGTGCCGCGAGCGCACTGGCGAGCGACTCTTCATCCTCTGCGCTTCGCGCTCGCGCTTCGGCAACTGCTTTGCGCAACGTGCTTTCCGCGTCCGTGCGTTCGCCGAGTACGCCCTGGAGAGAACCGAGCACCACACGCGCCCGCACACGCAATGCGGCGTGTTCGTCGTCCGCGCCGGAACGCGCCAATACCGTGAGCAACAGCGCCCTCGCCTCGTCGGCTTTTGGCCCCGGTTGCGTATAGGCTCCGCCGAGCGCACTCGCGAGGCCCACACGTAGCCGGTCGGTAGTCACGGCATCAGCACCGAGATGTTGCGTCGCGCGCTCGAGTCCGGATCGATACGCCGCGACCGCGGCCGCCTTGTCGCCGAGCCCGCCGTAGATATCGCCGAGTGCTTCGTACATCGCGATCTGCACATCGGGTTCGGCCTTGAGCTCGAATCCGACGCGCTTGGCGCCGATGTCGACCATTTCGCGCGCGCTCAAGGGTTTCCCGAGCGCCTCCTCGGGACTCGCCGAACGAAACACTTCAACGAGAAAATCCTTGACGTTGCGCGATGTCGAGGCCTCGGCTCGCGCGACGGCCGCCGCTTGTTCGGCGCGGCGCGATTGCCACATTACGCCCGCGATTCCCGTGATCATGGCTGCGACGAATAGCGACGCCGTAGCTACCGCGAGCCGATTTCGGCTGACGAATTTGCGCGCGCGATAGCTCCACGCATCACCGACCGCGTGCACCGGTCGGCCTTCGAGATGGCGCACGAGGTCAGCAGCGAGTGCCGTCGCGCTTCCATATCGGCGCGGCGGCTCTTCGGCCAACGCGTGCTGCACGATGCGGTCGATATCGCCGGAAAGCTCGCGCACGAGTCCGCGAACATCGGTTCCGCGTGCGCTCGCGATGGCCACCGCGCCGGCGGGATCGTTTGCGGCGTATTCGCGAAAGAGATCGGACGGCCGAGGCGCGGCGTGTCCGGCCGACGCCTGCGGCGCTCGGCAGCCGGAGAAGAGCTCGGTCATCAGGAGGCCGAGTTGATAAACGTCGGTCGCCGTCGTGACCGGATCGCCTGACACTTGTTCCGGAGCCGCGAACTCCGGCGTCAACATGCGCACGTGCGAATGCGTGCGCTGCGCGCCATCGACGGCGAGGATCTTGCCGATGCCGAAGTCGAGCAGCTTGACCGAACCCGTTGGGTCCAGCAGCACGTTGCTCGGCTTGAGATCGCGATGCACGACGAGATTGGCGTGCGCGAACTGGACCGCTTCGCAAACGTCGAGGAAGTACGCGATGCGCTCGCGCAAGCCCAGCCCGCGCGCGTCGCACGCGTGTGTGATGGGTTTGCCGTCGACGAGCTCCATCGCGAACCAGAGGCGGCCCCCGGCTTCGATGCCCCCGTCGAGCAGTCGCGCGATATGCGGATGGATCAGGCGAGCGAGGATCTCGCGCTCCTGGCGGAAGCGCCGGATCAATTCGTCCGAGTCCATGCCGCGCTTGATCATCTTGATTGCGACGCGGTGCCCGGCGACGCCGTCGACGCGTTCAGCGGAATAGACCGCGCCCATGCCGCCGCGACCGACCTCCTCGATCAGTCGATACGGGCCGACGCATTCACCGATCGCGGAGTCGATTTCGTCAGGGAAAACAAAAGCGATCCCGAGCGGCGTATCGAGCATCGTATCGTGTTGCGCGTCCGCGCCAAGCAGCACGCGCGCCGCATCGAGCAATCCGGCATCGCCCGCGCACTCTTTGGTGAGCCACGCTTCGCGGTCTGCTGGCGCTTCTTCGAGCAGCCGGCGCACTAGCGCAAGTGCGCGCGCACGCAGGCTCGTTGGCGTATTCACGTCGCCGTTCCGTCCATCGCGGTGCGCAGGTACATCCGCGCCGCGCGCCAGTCGCGATAAATGCCGCGTTCGCTCGTCGACATTAATTCGGCGATCTCGCGGAACTCGAGGCCAACGAAGATGTGCAGCATGGCGACCTCGCAAAGGCGCTGATCCGCCGCTTCGAGCTCGCGGAGCGCGTTCTCGAGAGCGAGTACCTCGAAACCGCGGTCCGGCGCTTCCACTCCGGGTTCGGTGAGCGTCACCACGGTTTCTTGACCGCCGCGTTTCGCCGTCGCCGCAGCGCGCACGCGATCGATCAGTACCTGTCGCATGACCTGCGATGCGAGCCGAAAGAAGTGTCCGCGATCGTTGATGACGAGCGGTTGGCCGAAGAGTTTGAGATACGCCTCGTGCACCAAAGCCGTCGTCGAGAGCGTGATGCGCGGCCGATCGCCGAGCTGCGCACTCGCCCGACGACGCAGATCGTCATAGACGATCGCGAACAGCGCATCGCGCGCGCGCTGGTCGCCGTTGTTCGCGAGTCTCAGCAGGTCACTCGCCGAATCCGCCATATCTCCCCCGTCAACAGTCTGGCGCGATGCGGACGCGAATACAACGGATTGGGCGTTGCCCCAAAGACGCGGCGTCAAAGATCGATGCGCTCGGCCTCCGCGGCAGTCCTAATGTTCCCCTGCACGGTACCCCGCTCATGCATTCGCGTGACTACGATCTCCGCCCATAGGATCGTTGCCAGCTAGAACACCATCATTACTTGCCGCAGCTCATTCCTGCAGCGGCGTCCTTTGACGGCAAGCTCAATTCGAACTCGAAGATAAACCTCGTCGTGTCTATACCGCCTGAGATTTTGCCGGACAGCGCTCCGTCGGGCTTCACTTCTCCAACCATCTTCTCGACCTTGAAGTCTTTGGGCGCCTCGACTACGCGCTGTATGCCCGCCATCGGCGACCTGGAGTGATTGGTGTTGAGGTCGATGGATCGCACGGCTTGCGCAGAGGCTGTCTCGGAACCTCCGCCCGGACAGAACATGATGACGGCCATCGTGCGTGGTTTGCCGCCCGCTGCGCCATCGGCGTACGACGACATCCGAAAATTGTCCGCTTCCTCCGGCGTGATCGCATCCTCGTTGAACCAGATCGCCACGCTGTGCTGATCGCCGTACAGCGATGCCACACAATGGGTCGCCGTGAACCTCTCGCCACCCATCGTTCCGCTCGCCGAACAGCGGGTCTTGATCGGCGCAGGGACAGCCGCCGCGGCAGTCGACGCCGAAACTGACGCGACAGCACTTCCTGGCGGCGTTTGGCCGATCTTCCAGGCATCGGCCAACGAGGAAGCCTTGCGCTTTTGTTCGGGCGTAAGCGGGTTCGCGATTTCGTTACGGTAGTCGATGTTCTCTTTGTCGCCATTGCGTGCGGCGAGCGTCGCATTGGCGAGTGCGGCGACTTCGTCTTGCTTGGCACCCTGTCCTGTGTGATACACGACGGCGAGCTTGAGCTGCGCGTCGGCGTTGCCCTGAGTCGCGGACTTGCGCCACCAGTCGACGGACTGCGCATAATCCTTCGTCACACCTTGGCCCTTGGCATACAACAGTCCGAGGTTGTATTGCGCTGTCGCGTCCCCGTGCTCCGCCGCTTTTCTGAACCACGCGACGGCTTGCACGTCGTCCTGCGTTACACCGTCGCCCGTCGCGTAGACCACACCGAGCTCCTGTTCGGCATCGACGTGGCCCTGCGCAGCAGCCTTGCGGATCCATGCGATCCCTTGCGTCTTGTCCTGCGGATATCCGTTACCGAACTCGTACATCCGTCCGATACGATACTGAGCCTCGGCGTCGCCGCGTTCGGCTAGCGGGCGATATTCGTTGGCGGCGGTGACATAGTCTTTCTTGATGAGCGCCGCGTAGCCTTCCTTGAGGCCGGCGACGGCCACAGTGGAGCTCAGCAAGAGAGGAACGACGAGCAGGGCGTGCGGTCGCATGACTCCTCCGACATCGTTGGCAATTCGACCAAACGTGCTGGATTCTCATCGCGCAGTCTTACACAGCTGGCGAAAGAGTTGAAACTTGTTCGGAGCCGTGCCGCCCGCGCATTTCGACGTCCCGAAATGCCCTATGCCGTTCCCTTCAGCTCACCCAACGCGGCGCATGCCTTTCGACCAAAGACTTCGGTCGATGCCGGTCGAGTCGCTGGCGGGAGCCGTCCACTCGTAGCTGAGCATTGCCAGATCGACGTACTGATCTTCGATGCGGACGGCCGAAACGCCGTCGACGCTCGCCAAGACCTGAGTCGCAAAAGCACCGAGCAAGGCAGTGCCGTACGTCGAGGGCATGCGTTCAATCGTGATGGTCGAGCGAGCCAGACGCGGGGGCGTCTTGCGAGGCGATGCCATAAGCGTCTGCTCGAATCGGAGCGGCATTATGGCAGATCCCTCATGAACGGCAGCGACGGTGCGGTGGAGCGCATGACTACCGCTGAAAATGACCGACGAGATCAATGAATCCATTCGCGTCGAGGCGGGCGTACTGATGCCGTATGCCTGCGGCTGTACTATGAGCATCGGGCGTAACGGAGAGATATCATGAGCGATAACAAGACGAAGCACGGCGCAAGCGATCGCAATCTGATCAGTCTCGGCGAGGAACACGAGGTCCGTTACTGGACCAAGGCGTTGGGCGTCAGTGAGCAACGTCTCCGAGACGCGGTGAAGAAAGTCGGACACAGCGCCGAGAAAGTCCGCATCGAGCTCGGCATGAAGGATGAATCCGTCGAGGGCAATTCGGGACCCACGGGAAGCGGCGGCGCGGCGTCGGAAAGCCCGAGTCCCGGACCGACCCCGAAGAAGCGCTAGCCACCGGTCGACATGATCTCTCGTGGACACTGAGTGACGATGAACTCGATGCGCGGCGCCTACACAGTCTTAAATACCTTCATTGCTCTAGCACTCATCCCCACGAATGCGCTCGCGCAAACGTTGGGTTCGCCGAGCGAGCGCGTCGTACAAGTGGCAGGTGAAGTCGAGAACGTTTGCCCATCCTGCAACACGGCCGATCGCGTCGAGGGAGGAGCCGTAGCTTGGGACGTCGTCTCCTTGCAAATCACATCTCCTCAGCGATTCGCAGGGAAGACGATCTCCGTCGAGGTGCTCCTGGAAGGCAGCGATTTCGTCGAACAACGAAAGTCGTACTTGCCCGCATCGCATATCGTATTTCCAGCCGCTGAAAGCGCGGTCAAGATCGGTCGAGTCATGCTGCACGTCGCCGACATTGCTTCTGCTGGCCAAGGGGCGAGTTCTAGTCCCTGAAGGCTCCGCAGACTAGGTGCGCAGCGCCGAAGTCCGCGAGCGCTTGTCCGGCTTTCCGCCAGATTTACGTTGTTACCATGGATCGACGCGCTATCGCGGACGCCCCGCGAGAGGCCGCCACGCGGAGGCGCGGAATGCCATTCCTGATCTACGGGCGCGACAGCCGCACCGGCGAAGTCGTCCGGCGCATCGACAACGAAGCGCACACCGAAGACGGCGCGCGCCGCGAGGCCGAAGCGCTTGGCATCCACGTCACCGTCGTTGTTTCCGATCCGGACGCGCAAGCCGTCGCCCACGCGCTTGCCAAGCCGCTTCGTCCCGACGACAAACCGCCGCCGGATCCGGTGCTCGCCAGGGAATCGGCGACGTTCCAGCGCGAGCTCCACGACGTCACGCCGTCGACGCCGGTCACGTATGCGCTGGTCGCGATCAACTTCACCGTGTTCGTCGTCATGGCGGTCTCGGGAGTCTCGATCGACAATCCGACGATTGCCGATCTCCTTCATTGGGGCGCCGACTTCGGCCCGCTGACGCTCGGTGGCGAGCCGTGGCGGCTTTTCACGTCGATGTTCGTGCACATCGGGCTCATGCACGTCCTCTCGAACATGCTCGTGTTCGCCTACGTCGGCCCGACCGTCGAGCGCATGCTCGGCAACGTCGGATTCTTCGTGCTCTATCTCGTTGCCGGCCTCGCCGGCTCGCTATGGGCACTGTTCTGGAATCCGCTGCAGGTGGAGGCCGGCGCTTCCGGCGCTATCTTCGGGATCTACGGCGCGCTCGTCGCGATGCTGCTGCGCGATCGCGATTCGATTCCCCCGCACGTCGGCGCGAAGCTGCTGCGCTTCGCGACGATCTTCGTGTTCTACAACCTCGTCAACAGCCTGCGTCCCGGCATCAGCATGGCCGCGCACGTCGGCGGGCTGGTCGCCGGGTTCGCGTGCGGGTTCGCGATCGCGCAGCCGCTCACGGTCGAAGCCGTTGCGGGACGCGCGCTGCGCAACGTCGCGGCGTTCGGTGCCGGCGTGTTGCTACTGGTCGCGGGGCTCGGCGGCGCGCATGCGCGCTTTCCTAATCTCGATCGGCTGGACGCGGCGCTCGAGCACTTCGCGGCTGTCGAAGTCGACATCCCGAAAGCGATCAAGGCGATGCGCTCCCGCGCCGACTACCATGCCAATGCCCGCGCCGAAGCGGCCGACACGATCGAGCAGACGTTGTTGCCGCAGTGGCGCACCGTCGAAGACGAACTCGCTTCGGTCAAGCCGGCGCCGGCGACGATGGCTACCGATCTCGCTGCGATCAACGACTACATGCACCAGCGCGAAGCAAACTGGCAGGAGCTTGCCGGTGCCTGGCGAAGCGCCGACGAGGTCCGTATCGACGCCGCCGAGAACACGATGCGCGCGATCGACGAGGCAGCCTGGGACATCGACCGCTCGCCGCTGGTGCGCTTGCCTCGCAACTGACCTGCAGAGCCGGAGACGGCATCTTCGGATCGCGAAACGTTTCCCCTGCTGACAACACGCTGTCAGCAACCATCGCAACGAACGGCGTCGCGCACTGGTTCTTGCCAACGCGCGCAGCGAAGATGACTTTCCTCGCACCTTTGCGGGACTCGCGTCATGTCCTCGCGTTTCGCTTCGCCCATGTGGCCGGTCGGCTCGCTGCTGCTGAGCGTCCTTTCCTTCCAGTGCGGCACTGCGTTGGCGAAGCAGCTATTCCCATTGATGGGCGCGCAGGGTGCCACCGCGATCCGTCTCGGACTCGGTGCGTTGATTTTGTGGTCGCTGCGCCAGCCGTGGCGGCGTCTCAAAGGTCGGCAAGGCTGGGCTTCGCTGATCGGCTACGGCCTCACTCTGGGCGCCATGAACCTTTGCTTCTACATGGCGTTGCGCACCATTCCGCTGGGCATCGCGGTGGCGATCGATTTCCTCGGACCGCTCGCGATCGCGGTGTTCGGCTCGCGCCGCGCGTTGGATTTCTTGTGGGTTGCCCTGGCAGTCGCCGGGCTCGCGCTTTTGCTGCCGTACCACGAGCACACGCAGGCACTCGATCCTGTGGGCGTGCTGTACGCGCTCGCTGCGGCGGTCGGCTGGGCCGCTTACATTCTGCTCGGCCGCCGCGCTGGCGCGACCTTCGGCAGCGACGCGGTGGCCCTGGGTACAGCGGTCGGTGCGCTCGTGGCGGTGCCCGTGGGTCTGATACATGCGGGCACCGCGCTGTTCTCTCTTTCCGCGCTGCCCTTGGCGATCGGGGTGGCGGTGCTGAGTTCCGCGCTGCCGTATTCACTGGAAATGTACGCGTTGACGCGGCTACCGGCGCGCACGATCGGCATTCTGGTCAGCGTCGAGCCCGCGATGGGTGCCTTGCTGGGTCTGCTGTTGCTCAACGAGCACCTGACTGTATTTCAGTGGCTCGCGATCGCAGCGGTCATCGCAGCCTCCATCGGTGCGGTCCTCGGAGCACGCCAGGCGCCGATCGAGGTTGCCGAGATGACGTAAACGCTCGACCGTCAAACGCCACCGAAACGCTAGTGGAAACGAAGTGGAATGCCTCGCGCGCGCGTTCGCATCATTCTGGCCGGCGCAATTTTCCGGAGATGAACGATGAAGCGCGTGCTTGTCGTCGTGTTGGCGATCCTTCCCGCAGCCGTCGAAGCAACCCAGGTGATCGACGATTTCGAGTCCGGTACCAATCCGAACCAGTGGGGGTGGACGAATGGCGGCGGCGGGGCCTTCATCATTCAACCCGACGGCGGCAACCCGGGGGCTTGGCTGGACAGCGGCGCACCGTATTTCTCGGACCATCCCAATCTGACCTCGGTGCCTCCTGTGGGCACAGCGCTGCAAAGCGCACTCGCGAGCGGAACACTGAGCGCGGCGAGTATCGATATCGAGCGCCTCGACACGTCCGACGTCACCAACTGCCATCCGGTAGCGCAAGAACAAAGCAATTTCTCATTGGCGTTCATCGACCTCCACAGCGATCCCGGTGGATCGGTGATCGAAGCGCACTACGACGATGGTCCGGTCTCTCCGGCCGGAACGTTTCCGTGGACGACCGCGGCCTTCACGATCGACGCCAGCTCGACCGACGTGCCGCCGGGCTGGGTGCTGAACGCGCCTCCCGAGCTCAACTACACCTGGCAGGACCTCATGCACAACATCGACGGCATTCGCTTCTGGGTGATCAATCCCGAACAGATCACCTTCGATGCCTGCTCGCATCTGGGCGCGGACAATATCGTCATCAGCTACGGTACCGCGGACGACGTCATCTTCGACAACGGCTTCGATACGCCCTAGCGGCGGCATTCTTTGCGGGGCCATCGAACGTGATGGCCGGTGGCATCCGAGCCTCGAAATACCGATCGGCGAGTCGCGGCAGACGGTACCGGTGCCTGCCTCGACTTTCCCTGATCGTTCCCGACTCCTTCCCTCTTAGGTCCCCTCGTCGCGACGCGGCCGCCGGGTAAGCTCGCTTCGGGAAAAATTCCCAATGCTTTCGGTTCGCCGACTGAGCGAGGATGCCGCTCGGGTCGCAAACGAGTACGGCGGTGCCGGAACCCAAGGAAGCGGCGCGCAACGCCGTGGCGCACGCCGACCAAGAAGGGGATTTCATGCTCCGAGCCTTTGGGAATACACCGAACCTGCGCATGTCCCGCGCGCCGCTCGCTGCCGCGCTCGCACTGATCGTCGCGCCCGCCTTCGCGGACGAACCGCAGACCGATACCGAAAACGTCACGGTGCTCGATCTGATCAATGTCGTGGCGCCGACGCCGGTGGCCGGAACGGAAATTCCCGCCAACAAGCTGCCTTACTACGTGCAATCGTCGGACGACGAAGCGATCAAGCGCTCGCAGACGCTCGACGTCAGCGATTTCATGAACCGCAATCTTGCCGGCGTCACCATCAACCAGGCGCAGAACAATCCTCTGCAGCCGGACCTGCAATTCCGCGGCTTCACGGCGACTCCACTGCTCGGCGGCTCGGAAGGCATCTCGGTCTACCTCGACGGCGTACGCGTCAACGAGGTTTTCGGAGATACGGTCAACTGGGACTTGATCCCGAGCGAGGCGATCGAGCGCATGAGCCTTCTTTCCGGCTCAAACCCGGTGTTCGGCCTCAATACGCTCGGCGGCGCGGTTTCGATTCAGACCAAAACAGGTTTCAGCGATCCCGGCACGCGGGCGGAAGTCTACGGCGGCTCGTTCAACCGCTGGGACGCCACGATCGAAACCGCGGGAAACAACGGCGCGTGGGGTTGGTATCTGATGGGCAACCGTTTCGACGAAGACGGCTGGCGCGATCTCTCTCCCTCGCGCGCGACGAACTTCTACGGCACGCTCTCGTGGCGCAGCGATGCCGCTTCGCTCGATCTGCACCTCGGACACGGCGATACCCGTCTGAACGGCAACGGCCCGGCGCCCGTCGAGGAGCTCGCGCAACGCTACGAAAGCATTTTCACGGCGCCGGACAGCACGCAGAACAAGCTTGACCTGGCGAGTCTGCAGGGCAGCTTCAACTTCAACGACGCAACGAAGCTCGCGTTCACGGTGTTCCACCGCGAAGTCAAGACGCGCTCGTACAACGGCGACGCGAGCGACGCCGAGGCATGCGAGGACAACGACGCCATCCTCTGCGACGACAACGGCGAGCCGATCCTCGATCAAAACGGCAACCCGATCTCGTCGGAGTACAACGCGATCAACAACATCAGCCATCGCAACCAGACGAGCAACGGCGGAACGCTGCAGCTTTCCTTCACCCAGCCGATCGCCGGCATGCAAAACCTCCTCGTCGTCGGCACCGACTACACCGACGGCAAGCTGGATTTCGATTCGGCCGTCGAAGCGACGTTCCTGCAGGACAATTTGGAGACCGTGCCGAATACGGGAATTTTCATTCCGGAAAACACGCTGGATGTGCACAGCAGCACGCGTTCGAGCGGCATCTATTTCACGGATACGTTGTCGATCACCGATCCGCTGGCGTTGACCTTGTCCGGCCGCTACAACCACACGCGTACCAAGATCGCCGACGAGACCGGCAATAATCCGGATCTCAACGGCCAGCACAGCTTCACGCGCTTCAACCCCGCGGCGGGCGTCACGTACCAGTGGAGCCAGGCCGTGAATTTCTATGGTGGCTATAGCGAATCGACGCGTGCGCCGACACCGGTCGAGCTCACCTGCGCGGACGAGAACGCGCCGTGCAAGCTACCGAATCAGTTCCTGGCCGATCCACCGCTGAAGCAGGTCGTCGCGAAGAGTTGGGAGGCGGGCTTGCGCGGCATCTTCGGCGACGCGGACAACCGCGTGAATTGGCATGCCGGCCTGTTTCGGACCACCAACGTGGACGACATCCTCTTTCAGGCGACCGGCGGATCGAGCTCCAACGAAGGCTTTTTCGCCAACGTCGGCGACACGCGACGGCAAGGGTTCGAAGCGAGCCTTTCCGGCCTCGCCTTCGACAAGCGTTTGAGCTGGTACGCGAACTACACGTATCTCGACGCGACCTATCGGACGAGCTTCACCGAGAACAGCGCGAATCATCCCGACGCCGACGAAAACGGACTGATCCAAGTGCGACGCGGCGATCGGATTCCAGGCTTGCCGCGCAACAGCCTCAAAATCGGCGGCGACTTCAAGGTCTGGGAAGGACTCAGCATCGGCGGCGATGTCATAGCGAACTCCGGCCAATACATGCGAACCGACGAAGCCAATCTTCTTCCCCAGGTGCCCGGCTACGCGGTCTTCAATCTTCGCGCCGTGTACACATTCAACGATCACTTCAGCCTGTTCGGCCGGATCGACAACGTCTTCGACCGCAAGTACTACACATTCGGAATACTCGGCGAGCCGGACCAGGTATTTCCTGATTTCGAGGACCCGCGCTTCTTAAGTCCGGCGCAGCCTCGTGCGGCCTGGGTCGGCTTCCGCGTCGCGCTCTAACGATCAGGCGGCGATCTGCATTCCGCTGTTTTCGAGAGCCTCGCCGATGCTCACGTTGTCGTCCGGTCGCCACGTGTACGAGATGACGGCGCGCATCGGGCCGGCGCGTTCAACGCGGATTTCCGATACGCCGGGCAGTGATTGGAGGAGCTTGACCGCATCGCCAGCGACGAGGAACGAGGACGGAAAGGAGCGTTTACGTTCGACAGTGATCGTGGCGCGCATGACCGGGACCGAAGCACGAAGGGACGCGCAGTTTCGGAACTACGGTGTGTTTTGTTTGTGAAAAAGGCAGGGAGTTTGCGATTCATCGCAAGGCGAGGCGTCCGGGCTCGCGGCGATCGAAGGTGGCGCCTAGTTCCTCTGGCTAGGGTCGGCAAGCAGACCAGACATCGAGCGTGGCCCGCCGTCTTAGAGTACGGGACGCGCATGGGCGCGCATCAAAAATAATTCGGCCACGGATGTCACACCGGCAGCCTCTGTCTCGTCATGGAGATTGGACCCCACCAAGGAACTCTCGCATGACTCCCAAACTCGATCTTTTCGCCGCTGCTCCTTCGCTGATGAAGGAATGGCAGCGCACGTCCGTCGCCCTCGCCGCCGCCGCCAGCTTCGAGCCGAGCCTGACCGAGCTGGTCAAGCTTCGCGCTTCGCAGATCAACGGGTGCGCGAACTGCATCAACCTCCATGCTACCGAAGCACGCGAGCAGGGTGAAACCGAGCAGCGCATCTATTTGCTGCCGGCGTGGCGCGAGGCTCCGTGCTACACCGATCGCGAGCGCGCCGCGCTGGGTTGGACCGAAGCCCTAACGCGGCTTTCCGAAGGAAATGGGCACGAGAGCGCTTACGAAGCCCTGAAGGCCGAGTTCACGGAAGAGGAACAGGTCAAGCTCACATTGGCGATCAACATCATCAACTCATGGAATCGCATCGCGGTGGGTTTCGGCCTGTGGGTCGATGCTGCCGAGATCAAGGCCTCGGCCAAGGCGGCCGCCGCTTGATGACGAACGGAGTATCCGAAGAGGCAGCAGCGGGCTTCGGCCCGCTGCGACCGACGCTGATCCGCGTCGCGTACAACATGCTCGGTTCCGTGCCGGATGCGGAGGACATCGTGCAGGAAGCCTTCATCCGCTGGATGCGAGCCGACCGCAGCGAGGTGCTTGAACCTGAGGCGTTCCTGCGCCGAGTGGTCACGCGCCTATGTCTGGATCAACTCAAATCCGCGCGGCATGTGCGCGAGACCTATGTCGGGCCGTGGCTTCCCGATCCCGTCGTGGAAGAGGACGAAGTGGAAGACATCACCCTGCCGATGATGCTGGTATTGGAGCGGCTTTCGCCGCTCGAACGCGCGGCGTTCCTTCTGCACGACGTGTTCGGGCTGGAATTCGAGGAGATCGCCGAGGCGATCCAGCGCGATCCCGCCGCGTGTCGCCAGCTCGCTGCGCGTGCGCGCACGCATGTCCGCGAGTCGAGACCTCGCTTCAAGACCGAAAGGCAGCGCGGTCTCGAGCTTGCGCAGGCGTTTTTCGCCGCCTCGCGCCGAGGCGACATGAAGGCGCTGGGAGCGATCCTGGCGGCTGATGTCAGCGTTCGCGCCGACGGCGGCGGAAAACGTCCGGCCGCTCTGGAACCGGTCTTCGGATTCGAAGCCGTCATCGCGTTTCACCGACAACTGTCGGCACTATTCCACGACAAGCCTTCGAAACTCGTTCGTGTCGGCTTCGTCAACGGACTGCCCGGTTTCATTACGTTGGAGGCGGACGGCGAATTCCAGACGACCGCGCTCGAAATCGAGGGCGACAAGATCGCTGCGATCTATGTCGTGCGGAACCCTGACAAGTTGAGGCATCTGCATTAGCCGATGCCGAGCGCTGAACGTCGTTGCGGCAGCGGCTCGAACCCGTCGTAGAACATCACGTCGGTTTCGTACGCGCCGTTCAGTCAGGTCGCGGATCACAGAGTGATGTCCGCAGCTTCCCTTGATCGCGACGGAGTTTCGACCTCGCCCAGAATCTCGCGAAGATCGCCTTCGATCTCCTGGCAGAGCCGCGTGATCGGAACGTCGTTCGCGCCGCCTTCGAAGGGATTCTCGGTGGCCTCGCCCACGCGATCGAGCGAGGCATACATCCACGAAATAAGAATGCTGAGAGGAACGCCCACCCAGACCATGTTCCCCTTCGCCCATCCCTCGACGACGTCATCCAGCCGCGCGAATTCTCCCATGACGCCGAACGGAAGCAGGACGCACATGATCCGGACGAAGAGCGTATTGATGAATGCGTATTGGCGCGGAAACGGGAAATTCTTGATGCGCTCGGTTCGGCCTTGCTGCTCCTGAAAATCCCGGATCACTTTTTGAAGATCGGCGAATGCGCTCGATGTGACGATTCCTTCGTTGAGCAGGCGTTTGGTTTCCCTGCTCTGCAAATCCAGGGCTTGAAGCGCTTTGCTTCTCGACGTCAGGATCCGCGCCGCGTCGTCGGGACCGACGTAGCGCGCGACTTCGTCTTGCAACGACTCTTCGCGTTCCTGGATGTGATATCGGCGCCGGTACTCTTCGTTGTAGACCTTGCTCGCCGTTTCCCAAGCCATGACGCCACGCAGCTGGTGACGCAAAGCAGCGAGCCACGCGAAATGCCGATATACGAGCTCGCGAGCGCTCGCGGAATCCGCGACGAGATCGCGGCACATCGTTCCCCAGATCCGGCTGCTGCTAACGATCGACGACCACACCTGCTGCGCATCCTGCATGCGGTTGTACGTTTGAAGCGTCTTGAAGCCGGCGGCGAACGCGACGGTGGCTCCCAGCAGAAAGATGACGCCCCAGGGGATCGTCAACCACTTCAATCCGGCGAGCTGATAGAGAATCGCCGGAACGACGCTCAAAACGATCAGCACGTAGATCGTGCGGCGTGTCCAGAATACGAACTCACCGAGTTTGTAGTGTCTTCCCGTAAGCATGGTAGTTCCTGCGAACGCGTTACGTTTATTCGGATTGACTTATCGAAGGCGACTCGGGCACCAGCGCAACCACATGTTCGATGCCTTGCCGAAACATCTTCGCGTACGGACAGATGCGCTCCGTGTTGCGAACGAGCTCGGCCGCGAGCTTGCGATCGACACCGGGAAGGCTGACGCGAATATCCGCCGAGAGCAGAAAGCGGCCATCGACGGGATCGCGCGCGAATGTCACTGCGGCCTCGACGCTGGCATCGATGAGTTCCACTCCCGAACGAGTCGCGAGCAAAGTCAGCGCACCGTGGAAACACGCCGCATAGCTCGCCGCAAGAAGCTGCTCGGGGTTCGTGCCGCCGCCTTCTCCACCCATGGCGACCGGCAGACGCAAATGCACGTCGAGCGCGCCGTCATCCGATCGCGCGATGCCCGACGCGCGTCCATGCGCCGCTTCGCCACCCGTCACGCGCACGCGTCCCGTGTAAAGCGGTTGCGCGTTCTCTCCGTAGTACTTGTCCAACAGGCTGATCGGTGGTGGCTGCAGTGGCGACATGATCCTTGTCCTCGTGGACGCGCAAGAAGCGCGTCAGTGAACTTCGTGCTCGTGCTCGTAGCCGGCGAATGCGGAAAGCTCCATCCAGCGATCGAAATTCAGCGAGCCCGTCCACGCTTCGCCCACCGGAACGAGCGTCTCGTTGTCGAGCTCTGCGCCGAAATACGGCGCGTGCACATCGGCGATGACTTCGCGCGGATCTTCGATGAGCGTCATGAACCGATAGGCGAGACCGGCCAGCGTTTCGCGCTCGGGCCCGGCGATTTCGACGATGCCATTGGCGGGCGGCTGCAAAGCGAGACGTGCGACCGCCTCGGCCACGTCTTCCGAGGCGATCGGCTGCACGAACGCCGGCGAGAGCCGCACGGTTCGGCCTTTGGCCGCCGACTGGATGATGCCCGGCAGGAACTCGAAGAATTGCGTGGAATGGACGATCGTGTACGGAATGCCGGAATCGCGGATCAGATCTTCCTGCACGAGCTTGGCGCGGAAATAGCCGCTGGCGGTGAGCTTCTCGGTTCCCACGACGGAGAGCGCGAGATGATGGTCGACGCCGGCTTTCGCCTCGGCGGCGAGCACGTTGCGTCCCGCTGTCCGGAAGAATTCAAGCGCAGCCGCGTCTTCGAACGACGGCGAGTTCGCAAGATCCACGACGACGCGCGTTCCGGCCATCGCCGCATCGAGACCTTCGCCCGTCAGGATATCAACGCCCGTCGCCGGTGCGGCGGCGATCACTTCATGACCTTGATCGCGCAGACGCGTGACGACCTTGCTGCCGATGCGGCCGGTACCACCGATGACTACGATTTTCATGGGAGACCTCCAGATTGAGCGAGAAGCCGGCGCATCGCGAAGCGAACAACCGGATGCAATGTCGGAGCGATGCTAGAAGCCGGATATCGCGTCGTGTAGCCCTTCGGAGGGGTGCGCGATGTTTCCCGCCGCGCACCAATCGGCGCGCCGTCAGCCTTCTGCGCCGATGCTCGCGGCCTCTACGACGGAGCCAGGTTGCGTAATGCTGGAGCAATCAAGGTCCAGCGCGCGGACGTGCGTCGTCATGAAATCGACGAACGCGCGGATGCGTTTGGGCAGCTGCTGGCGGCTCAGATAACAGAGGTAGTGGCCTCCATCATCCGGCGAGAATTCCTCGAGGCACGTCACCAGCGAACCGGCACGCAATGCGTCGCAGACTTGATAGGCGGGCAACTGAGCGAGCCCTTCGCCATCGAGCACCGCCTGCAGAACCAGTTCGGGATCGTTGAACGTGAGCTCCGCTTGCGGCGCGACGCTGTGCACGCGGCCGTCCATCCTGAAATCCCAGGTGCGCAGGCGCCCGTTCGAGAAACGCTGATTGATGCAGGCGTGCTTGCCGATATCCTCGACCGACATCGGCAAGCCGTGGCGACTCGCGTAGGCAGGCGATGCGCACACGAGCCTCTGCATCGGGATCAATTGCTTTGCGATCACCTGGCTGTCGTCGAGCGTGCCCTCGCGGAACGCGACATCGACGCGATCGGTCACAAGGTCGGCTTCGCGCTCGTCGAGCACGAGGTCCACGGCGACTTCGGGAAAGCGCGCGCGGAACGCCGCCAGCAGCGGCGCGACGACCTTGCGTCCGAAGCCGAGCGGTGCGCTGATGCGCAGGAGCCCGCGCGGCGGTCCTTCGCGCAAGTCGCGCATTTCTTCGAGCGCCTGCAGGATGCGCTCGACGCCGGGGCGACAATTGTCGAAGAAGAGCTCGCCCTCGCGCGTCAGCGAAGTGGCTCGCGTCGTGCGCTGGAACAAGCGTGCGCCGAGTTGCCCTTCGAGCTTCTGCACGCTTCGGCTGACCGCCGAGCGGCCAATGCCGAGCCTTTCGCCGGCGCGCGCGAAGCTGCCTTCCGTCGCGACCGCGATGAACGCGACGACGCCGGCGTAGCTCGCCGAGAAACTCGATATCAGCGGATCGTGACCGTCAGCCGAAGCCGTGGAGGGCACGCTCATGAGCCGTGACCTCCCAGGAGTCGCGCCGCGCTCATCGTTGGAATCGTAGACCTGAGCAGAAAGGGTGTCCATAACCCGCTAGACGTTTGAGGCAGGCGCCTTGTGACAGCGGGCCCAGCGATTCGCGAAATTGGTGCGCCCCGTGCAACACCGTGCGGTCGCGCAGACGCCTACTCGTCCGTAGGCCCACTCCCTACTCTTTCGCTCCAGCCGCAGCGCAGATCGCGTTGCGACGCCCTCGTCCAACCAGGAGTTTCGCCATGAGTCAGCGTCTCAACTATCAGCAGCAGTCTCCGGAGCTTTTCAAGAAATTCGTCGAGTTCAACCTGCAGATAAAGAAATCGGCCATCGAACAGTCGATCCTCGACCTGGTTTTCCTACGTGCCTCGCAGCTCAACGGCTGCGCGTTCTGCCTGGACATGCACGTCAAGGAGGCGACGATCCACGGCGAGCATGCGCTGCGCCTGTTCCACGTTGCCGCATGGCGCGAGTCGACATTGTTCGCTCCTCGCGAGCGCGCCGCGCTCGCATGGACCGAAGTGCTGACGCAGCTTCCGCCGCAAGGCGTACCCGATGACATCTACGAGCGCGTGCGTGCACAGCTGTCCGAGAAGGAAATCTCCGACCTGACGTTCGCGATCATGGCGATCAACGCTTGGAATCGCATCAATATCGCGTTCAAGGTCGTTCCCGGCAGCTTCGACAAGGAATACGGCCTCGAGAAGGCCAAGCTCGCCGCCTGAGTCATCGCCGCGTCGGGCGCCAACGCGCGCCCGATGTATCCGTCGTCGAACAACTCTGCACGCTATCAGGAGGTCCCATGCGTATCGCTCATCTACTCGGATTGCTCGCCCTGCTCTGCTCCGACATCGTCGTCGCTGATGACTTGCCCACCGCGCCCGGGCCCATCGTCAAGCCGCTGATGACAGAACCGTTACAGGGATATCCCGGCAAGGAAGTCCTGATGCTCTCGGTCGAATATCCGCCCGGTGCCGTGGAATCCGTTCACCGCCACGACGCCGACGCCTTCGTCTATGTCATCGAAGGATCCATCGTCATGGGCGTCAAAGGCAGCGCGCCGGTCACGTTGAATCCGGGTCAAACCTTCCACGAAGGACCGAACGACATCCACACGATCGGACGCAACGCCAGCAAGGAAAAGCCCGCCCGCTTCGCCGTGTTCCTGCTGAAGGACCGCGACAAGCCGGCCGTGATTCCGGTCGACGATCCAAAACGCTGAAAGGCAATCCGCGCGCAGCAATGACGTTCTGCGCATGCCAAAATGCGCACATCGGCTGCAACCGGTGCGCGCGTGGAAGATTCCGTCAATATTTTCAGCCGGCTGCAGCCGCGGATGCTCGGCACCGCGTATCGCATGCTCGGCTCGCTAGCGGAAGCCGAGGACGTCGTCCAGGATGTTTGGGCGCGCTGGCACGACACCGACATCGATGGCGTCGACAACCCCGAAGCCTGGCTCGTCGCGACGACGACGCGTCGCGCGATCGACCGGTTGCGCCAGGCACGCACGGAGCGCGAGAAGTACATCGGCATCTGGCTCCCCGAACCCGTCCTCACGGACAGCCCCGTAACGCCGGAGCAATTGCATGAAACATCGAGCGATCTTTCGATCGCGTTCCTGATCGTGCTCGAGCGGCTCGCGCCCGAAGCGCGCGCCGCATTCCTGCTGCATGACGTGCTCGACGTCGACTATCCGGAAATCGCGCGCATTCTCGGCAAGTCCGAAGCGGCGTGCCGGCAGATCGTGCATCGCGCGAAGAATCACCTTCGCGACGAGCGCGCGCGCTATTCCGTATCCGCCGAGGCACATCAGCGCCTGATGCGCCGTTTCCTCGACGCCTTGTCGACCGGAAATTTCGCGGCGATGAAAAGCATGCTCGCCGAATCCGCCAAACTCGTCGGCGACGGCGGCGGCATCGTCACCAGCTTCCCGAAACCGATGGTCGGCGGACAGCGCATCGCGCAGCTCCTCTATGCCGCACGTCTGGGTCCCGACAAAGGCCTGCGCATCGAGCTCGCCATGATCAACGGCGGCTGGGGCCTGCTGCGCTACATAGACGGCAAGCTGGAATCCGCGCAATCGTACGACACCGACGGCGAGCAGATCGTACGCATCTACGTGCAACGGAATCCCGAAAAGCTGCGGCGCATTGCCGAGCATCAGGTGTTCGCGCTGCGCTAGCCCTTCCCCCTCTCCCGCTTGCGGGAGAGCGCCGGGGTGAGGGCAACCTCGTGTCGACATCGCGCGTACACGCGCATTGATGCCTCGCGCTCAACAGCATGCGCCCATCCAGATGCCTACCGGTCGCGCACGCCGATTCCTAAAGTGCATCCCCGCAGCGACACCGAAGCGACACGCCGCCGCCGTTTCCAATCCCGCGAGGAGTATCCGAGTGAACACACTCACGAGAAAAACTGCGTCGATCACCGGCAACACATCGGCCGCCGACAATGCGGATCCCGCCGCCGATCCGGTACGCCGTCGCGTCCTGACAGCCTGCGCGGCAACCGTCGTGCTTGCCGCTCTTCCGCTTCTGACGACCCGGGCCATCGCCCAACCTGCGCCATCATCCATCGAAGGGAACAAGACCATGAAATCGATCACCACCAAAGACGGCACCGAGATCTACTACAAGGACTGGGGCTCGGGACAGCCCATCGTCTTCCATCATGGCTGGCCGCTCTCCGGCGATGATTGGGACACGCAGATGCTGTTCTTCTTGCAGCAGGGATATCGCGTCATCGCACACGACCGCCGCGGTCATGGCCGCTCGACTCAGACGGCGCAGGGAAACGACATGGACACTTATGCGGCCGATGTCGCCGCGCTGGTCGCGCATCTTGACCTGCGCAACGCGATCCATGTCGGTCACTCGACCGGCGGCGGCGAAGCGACGCGCTATGTCGCACGCCACGGCAAAGGCCGTGTCGCCAAGCTCGTGTTGATCGGCGCGGTGCCTCCTCTGATGGTGAAGACGGCGGCCAATCCAGGCGGCATCGCGCGCGAAGTGTTCGACGGTTTGCGCGCGCAGCTCGCGGCGAGCCGCGCGGAGTTCTACTGGACCTTCCCGGTGCCGTTCTACGGCTTCAACCGCGAAGGCGCCCCGCTTTCCGAGCCGATCCGCCAGAACTGGTGGCGCCAGGCGATGATGGGCGGCACCAAGGCGCAATACGACTGCATCGAAGCGTTTTCCGCGACCGACTTCACCGACGACCTGCGGCACATCGACGTGCCGACGCTCGTGATGCACGGCGACGACGATCAGATCGTGCCGATCGCAGACTCGGCCTTGCTGTCATCCAAGCTCCTCAAGAACGCGACGCTCAAGGTCTACAAAGGATTCCCGCACGGCATGTGCACGACGCACGCCGACGTGATCAACCCCGATCTGCTGACGTTCTTCAAGAGCTGAGTTAAACGCATGCTTCCCGCCCGTCGCCGCGAAGATGACGGGTGTCAGCGAGTCGAGGCGGCTGTAAAGGGTCGTGCACTTTCCATCCGTTCGTGCACGGGACAGACCTACGTCGGCGCGGTGTCCCCGCGACAAACCGATCAGCCACGCGACAACGCGACGGGCGGGAGCACTTCGCAAGAAGCGCGCGAAACTCCACCGCTACCCCAAAAAAAAAGGCCGCCTGGGTTGGAGACCGGCGGCCAATAGGATTGCTCTGACTTTCCGCGAACACGGGGAGTGTTGCGCAAACGACATTAGCCGCGCGTTATGACGCCTGCGTGTCGAACCGAATAGGCAGCGGCTGTCACTTCGCCGCAGCTACTTGCGCAGCGACCGGAAACCCGCGCGAATCTCGTCCGAAAAGAGCTTGGGCTGCTCCCACGCCGCAAAGTGCCCGCCTTTCTCCACCTTGTTGAAGTGGATCAGCTTGGGAAACGCCTGCTCCGCCCAGCTCCGCGGAGCAGGATAGAGCTCATCGGGGAAGACGCTCACGGCCACCGGAATGGAGACGCCTTTGGCGCTGAAATAGCTGAGCTTGTTCTCCCAATACAGACGCGCGCCGGAGAGCGCCGTGTTCGTCAGCCAAGTGATCGTGATGTTGTCGAGGATGTCGTCACGCGTCAGTCCCTCGGACTTGCCGTCGAAGACGCGCGCGATGAGCGCATAGCTCCGCGCGTCGTGATCGAGGAAATACGCCGCAAGGCCGATCGGCGAGTCGGCGATTCCGTACAACGTCTGCGGGCGCAACCCCATCTGGTAGCCGTAGCCGATACCCTTCTGATAGACGAACTGCAAACGCTCGTAAGCGAGCTTCTCATCAGCCGAGAGATTCGACGGCGGCGGCGCTCCGGAAGACGCCGCGTTGTTGATATTGTCCGGAAACACTCCGGGCATGTTGGTGTGAATGCCGAGCAGCTCTGGAGGCGCCAGCAGACCCATCTGCTCGGTGATGACTGCACCCCAGTCGCCGCCTTGCGCGACGAATTTCGTGTATCCCAGACGCTTCATCAGCACGACCCACGCGCGCGCAATGTGCACGGGATCCCAACCGGTCGTCGTCGGCCTGCCCGAAAAACCGTAGCCCGGTATCGACGGAATCACCAAATGGAAAGCGTCCGATGCGCTCCCGCCGTGCGCCGTCGGATCGGTCAGCGGCTCGATGATCTTCATCTGCTCGATGATCGAGCCCGGCCACCCGTGCGTGACGATGAGCGGCAGCGCATTCGCGTGCTTCGAACGGACGTGAATGAAATGGATGTCGAGCCCATCGATCTCGGTGATGAACTGCGGCAAGGCGTTCAATTTCGCCTCGACCTTGCGCCACTCGTACTCGCTGCCCCAATAGCGCGCGAGCGCCTGCATCGTCGCGAGCTGCACGCCTTGCGTGGCATCGTCGACCGTTTCCTTTTCGGGCCATTTCGTTGCGTTGATGCGCCGGCGTAAGTCGGTGAGCTCCGTTTCCGGAAATTCCATGTGAAACGGGCGGATGGCGGTCGTGTCGCTGACCGCGTGCTTAGCAACTGCGTTCATGGCTTAGACCTTTTTCAAAAAACCAGCGTGCCCGCAGCAATAGTTGACGCGGCAGCATCACGGAATCGACGTCCGAATGAGATTCGGCGTGTCTTGCGTGGGAGTTCCCACGCAGCTGCGGGGCTTCGGCGTGGCTGCGAGAAGCTCACGAGCCGAATTACATCAGAGCAGGTGCCGAGGTCCGCTGCTATTGCACCTTGGTATTGGCCAGCGTAATCCGAGCGGGCACGGCGTTCTCTCGTTGCAACGCCCGCGAAAAAGTAAACTCGCTCATCATGTAAATAAGGGCGCAGGTCCATGATCGATACGACCTTGCACGAAGCCGCGGATGCGGGTGATGAGAAGACGCTAATTGCGCTGCTGCGCCACGGTGACCGCGAAGCGGTGAATGCCTTCGACGATGCCGGTTTCACGCCGTTGATGTATGCGGCAAAAAGCGCCGCCGCCAGCGCGGAGGTGGTTGGATTGCTGATCGAGCGCGGCGCCCACGTGCGTGCCTTCGCAACGGACGGCTCGTTCGATTCCAATCGCAGCGTCGTGTCGCTGGCGCTTGCCGACGGCGACCCGGCGAAGATCAAGCGCCTGATCGAAGCGGGCGCAGACATTTCATATTCGCGCAACGGCTTCGGCGCGATGCTCGATGCCGTGCACGGCCGCGACATACTGCACGACGAGCGACTGATCCCGCTGCTGCGACTTCTGATCGCGCACGGCGCAAGGCTCGACGATGTTTCGTCCCATGCGGAATCCGCGCTCCGCGTGCTGTCGCGCATTGGACGCTTCGATGCCCTCGCCGTCTTGCTCGAAGCAGGTGCCGACGAAACGCAGCTGGAATGGACGCCACTGATCAAGGCAGCCGCGCTGGGCACGGTATCCGATGTCCAGGCAGCCGCTGGCGACCTGCAGTACTTGGAAGCCATCGACTGGTGGGAGCGCACGGCATGGCTCGTTGCCGTTCTTTCCGGCGACGTCGAAAAAGCGAAGCTTTTGCGCGATCTCGGCGCAAACATCGAAGCACGCGGCCGATGCGATCAGCCCACCCTCTTCTACGCGATCGAGGCTCACCGCGAGGCTATGCTGCGCTGGTTGCTCGATATCGGGACGCCGATCGACACTACCGACAAGTTCGGCACGGCTGCATTGAACGTCGCCGCAACCGCCGGCAACGCGGCGGCAATCAAGATGCTGCTGGATGCGGGCGCAAACCTCGATCGCTCACACGACATCGATCAGAGCGCGCTCTCCGACGCGGCCACGCCTGCCGTCGCCAAACAGCTCATGGACGCCGGCGCAGATCCGCGACGCCTGCCGTTCGAGGCAAGACGCTCGCTGCTAGGCCTCCCAGCCGAACCATCAGAGCGTTTGTTGAAAGTGTCGGTGCTCGAATTCCGCAGAGGCTGGCGCCGTCGCGTCGGAGCCCGCAATCCGGAATCTATGGATGACCCATTCTGGCTCGGGATGATCCGTTCCGGCGTCAATGCCTACGCTGCCGCGCGCAGGTTCGGCAAGCCCGAAGGGCTTGAACGCGAACCGGTCTGGTGCGCGCAGCGCTTCGGCCAATCGATCACTTTCTTGCCGGATGGACGCATCGTCCAGATCGGGGGCGAGCACGAGGATTTCTACGATCCGGATTTCTGCATCTACAACGACGTCTTCGTGCACGAACTCGACGGCAGCATCCGCATTTACGGCTATCCCGAAGATGTATTCCCGCCGACGGACTTCCATACGGCCACGCTGATCGGCGGGGCGATCTACATCATTGGCTCACTCGGCTATCAAGGCGCTCGTCCGTTCGGAAAGACACCAATCCATAGGCTCGACACACAGTCTTTCCGCATCGATCGCGTTGACGCAACGGGCGACGCACCTGGCTGGATCTACCAGCATAGCGCTGTTCTGACAGGAACCCGAGAGATACGCATCACGGGCGGCCTCATTGCGCAACATGAGAACGGCAAGGAAACGCACATCAAAAACGATGACGCTTTCGTGCTTGATGTGCGACGAAATGTCTGGATGAAAGACAAGTCCCACGCCGTCACTCAATAAACCAACACACCGCTCGGCGCCGCAAGGCCATCTGCAATCCGCGACCACGTGCGACCGGCATCCTCGGACACATACAAGTTTCCGCCCCGATCTGCCACCGCCACCGCGGAACCGTTCGCTGCCATGCTGCCCGTGTCGACGATGCCGTCCATCCATCGCGGCAATGCGCCTCCCACCGGCATCAGCGGTCCGCTTCCATCGAGCGGGCGGCGATAGACGGCGCCCTCCTTTGCGAAAGGGTCCGTAGACGCAGAGACCAGGACATCGCTGCCTGCGAAGGCCACTGCGGAACAATGTGAGGCGTGCAGGCCTTCGTGTTCGACGGTCCATGTCGCACCGCCGTCCATGCTGATGCAAAGGCCAGCTCCCGCAGCAGCAGCGACGACATTCGAGCGCATCGGGTGCGCGCGCACCTCGTGCACGTCGCACTCGATGTCGATGGTCGGTTGCCAGCTTGTGCCGCCGTCGCGCGATCGCGGAATTCCGCCGACGTGCACGTTGACGAGAATGACGCTGTCGTCGCACGTCGCGGACATCGAGCGGACGCCGAGCGGCGGGCCGACGCGCCGGCCGTCGATGATCGCGGAGCCGGCGTACCACGTGTCGCGCCCTGCGACGTCGCCGAATCCGCTGAGCCAATCGAAGCTTCCGTCATGGCCGATGCGCGACACGCGCGCGTCGTCCGATCCGACGTAAACCGCCGCGCCGACGGCGACGCACGCCGCGAGATCGACTTCGCTTTCCGCGATCGTGTTCCACGTTCCATCGCGCGACCTTCGACGCAACGATCGATTGCCGACAATGGCGAGTGCGCCGCCGCGCCCGTCGTTCGCGAGGCATCGGATCGACTCGCCAGCGAGCTCGTGGCGAATCACTCCGCCATCGACGACGAAAATTCCGTTGTCCCACGTAGCGACGAGAACGGTAGGCATGCTCGCGACTCGCTGTCAGATACAAGGCGTCGAGATCGTCGACGCGGAGAAGGCGTTGAAATGGATCGCGGGAATACGGCCACCCTACTTCACGCGGTTGAAGTAATTCGTCCGCATCACCGGCAAACCGTTGGCCCCGAAATAGACGGCTGTCTCGACGAGAGACTTGCCGTCCGCAGCGACCGCGTACACGCGCGTCGACGCCGGAACTCCGCCCTTGCCCAGCGCCATCACCAGCACGTTGGGCTCGGGCATCTTGAACGCGGCGGTGTCGGCCTCGTTGCTGCCTTGGACCGACGTCGCGGCGCCATCGAGCGCAGCGGTACTTACCGCGCGAGTCTCCGCTCCGCCGGCGTCGACGATGTCGACGTGCGTCGTCCACTTCCCGCCGCCCGCGTCGCTGAACGTGATCGTGACGCTCTTCGGCCGCGCCTGCGGCTCCATCGGCAGACGCGAGACATCGACGGCCCAGCGGCCGACCAAGGGAGAAGCCGGCGATGGCCGTGCAAGACCTTGTGTGTCCAGGAGGATGCCGGCGATCAGCAGGATTGCGAAGAGCATTTTCATGGGAGGTTCTCGCGGTGGGTCGGCGGCAGAGTACGACAGTGCCGGAGTCCGACAAAGATCCCGCCCGCGGGATCGCAGACGGCACGCCGGCGATCGATCCGACACAATCGTGGCCCCCGCTTCTTCGTTCTTCCGTAGTTGGAAGCAAGGGCGCACTGTATGCGCCTGAGCATCTCAACCCACCGGGAGTCTGCCCCATGCGCGTTCCAGCTCTGCTCGCACTCCTCACGCTGATGCCCGCCGCTCACGCCGACACCGTTCGCGGCTTCTGCGAACGCGGCGGCAAGCGCCTCGACTTCACCGACGGCATCGCGTTCGCGGACGCGCGCGACTCCAGCGGCACCGTCACCACGACGATCTACCTCACCGCCAAGGCGCTCGATCGCGCCGCGCTCAAGCGATGCGCCGACTGCGCAGCCGCGCTGCCGGAAAACACCGCCATGAGCCCGCGCGGCGACCTGATCGAAGCGCAACGCACCGCGACCGCAAAAGGCTGGATGGAAATCCAGCACGTCGGCGGCGAGCTCGACATGTCGACGATCGTCAACCTCATGTACCTCGCCGACGACGGCACGCTGACCGGCCTCGACGGCGGCAATGGCCACGTTGCATTCGATGCGCGCACCGACCAGCACGTCACCGGCAAGGTCACCACCGAAGCGCGCGAAGCACCGATGAACGCGACCGACATGCATTGCGACATCGCGTTCGATCTCGCGGTCGGCTGGCCCAAGTGAGCTGATACGTTTCAGCTTCGCGACACGGCTCCGCGCCCGCGACGCGGCTAGCCGCCTCTGCGCCGGCGCCGAATCTTCGGCGCCGCATCCATCGCCTGCAGGATGATTTCGCGGAACGCCTTGTCGATGCTGATCAGATAGCGCGCGCCTTTCGGGAAGCCGACTCTTTCGAGCCAGACGCCGGAGAGGCGGATCTCGGGGACTTCGCGGTGCGTGCTCGCGTCATCGGACTGGCGCGGCGGGAGTGCGCGCGAAGTGACGGTGCGGGAGCTTTGGCCGAGGCGGAGTTGCGGCGTGGTGTCTTCGGTGTGAGGACGATGGTCGCGACTGGACGTGCGCGATGGTTTGCTGGGTTTGCGAGCCATGCGGTGATTCCTTTGGGGGAAGTCACCAATGCTCAGCGCGGCTGGTGACGAACCGCGCGGGGTTGACAGACTGGGCACCTCACGGAACCAGCGAGCCCGAAGGCTCCCCCGCGCGATCCGCCGTAGACGTGCGCGGATGCGCGACGCGCGCCTACGGCGATGCCGAGTTGCGTGCGTGGCGAGGTGCTACGGGCTGTCAAACCCGGTGTCCGTTTGAGGGACGGCGCGATCTTAGCCCGAAAGTTGAGGGTTCGCTCCCACGTCTCTCCATCTGAGATCTGAATCCCGTAGGATGATCATGAGGGATGGCATCCCGCGCCGATTTAGCTGAATTGCGATGTTTCAGGCCTGCGAGCAGACTATTCCAGTCGGACGGCAATCCCAGCTAGGGGAGGCACGCGGCTCAATGGTAGGGGCCTCATCCATAGCAGACGAACTATTGGCGCTCTACAAGGAGCTGCCGTTCGAGTTCCATCCTCTATGGCAAGGCGTGCTCAATCACACGCTCTCACTAGAGCAGGTGCTGCGGGCTGAAGTTCAGCATTACATCAGAACGAGGGCTGGGCGCTCCCTCCGTCAGCGCGCAGTCGCAGAAAGTAGGTCGATCGATCCGAGTCTCTTCGAGGCGCTGCTGCGAACCTACTTCGAGGAATGTACGGACGATGCGTCCGGCCCGAGCCATCTTGAACTCGTCGAGCGGCTGCTCCTTCGGGGCGGAGTAACCAAGATTGCTCTCGACCGCGCAACGCCGACGCCCGGAAATGCCGCCGCCATCGCCTTATATAAGGACATTGCCTCTCGAGGTGCCGGCTGCCATCTGGTAGGCGCCGGAATGGTTGAATACTACTACTCGCAATTATGTCCATCCATTTATGCGGCCTACGTCAGTAACTACGGGATGACATCAATCCAAGCTGAGACTTATCGAATTCATGGCCCGATGGATGCAGAACATGCTCAGCGCGCCATCAACGCATTGGACGCTGCTATACGCGCACATGGCTATGATGCTGTGAAACTTAGCGTCAGAGATGCTTTTGTTGCGACATCTCTGCATTACGATGGAATGCTTCAAGCCGCGACCGATAAAATCGTCTACTGGGATGGAAAGCGATGAAAGGCTATATCTATTCAATGTATCAAGGCGCAGATCCTGGCCTTGGGTGGATTCTGACGGATCCTATTTTTGGAAAGCCGCCGACGCTCGGCGCTTGCATGCCGAATATTCGCCGGCTTGTCGAAAGAGGCGATCACATCTTTGTCATTAGTGGAAGGAGCCCCGGCGTCCAGCAATATATCGTCGGCGGCTTCCAAGTCGCCGCCAAGATCGATGCTCTTGCTGCCTATCGTAGATTCCCCCAGAACCGCATGGGAAAAGACGAACAGGGGAACCTGCTCGGAAACGTCATCACTGACGCTAGCGGCAACCAAATTCCCTTCGACTATCATTCAAATTTCGCGAAGAGAGTTGAGAACTACATTGTCGGCGAACGTCAGAAGGTCGTCGCCCGCGACGAAGCTATTGCGCGCGCTCGCCGCGAAACCTTGCCGCTTTTGAGGAAAATGTTCGATCGGAAGGGCGCCACGGTTGGGGACGTGATCGGGAGATGGCGTCGACTTGATGCGCAACAAATCGATGACTTACGAGGCTGGATAGACGATGTGAACAGGAGGTGATGATGTTTCGAGTCTCACTACTTCTGAGCACTACCGAACGCAAGCAACGCCGCATCGCTGCTCGCAGTGGGCTGAGTGAGGAACGCATCCGAGAAATCGCGAGCGGAATGGAGCCCACGACTGGCGAAGTCGTCGTGTTGTCGCGCGTTTTAGGTATCCCGCTATCAGAGCTTTTGGCCGATCCAGAGTCGACATCGGGGACCGCTTTCAGATTCCGCGAAATGGCAGCGGACCCAACTTATGAAAACCCGCGAAGAAGGAAAAAGGCGGTCGAAGACGTTTCAGCCAAAATTGAAGGTTTTACTGAATTGCTCAGGGCAGGCGGATATGCCGTCAATCGAGATCGGCTTCCAAAGTATCCAAGCAAAATAACGCCTTCGCAGTTAGCGACGATATTTCGCGAACGGTGTTTTGGGGGTGATGTTGTGTCGCCACTCACAACCCTGCCTAGAGTGATGGACGAATGCTTGGGAATTATCGTTGTTGTAACCCGTTCCGTTGAACTGGATGGCGCATCTGCATTCATCGATGGAATTCCATTCGCAGTAATAAAAGCCCAATTTCAGCCACGAATGCTTTTCACGCTTGCCCATGAGCTTGGTCATGTACTAGCGCACTGGCACTTAGGCGAGTTTGCCAAGATAGATCCACTTGCATCTATTTCTCGCGGCGGACTCCGGCGCGAACCTGAAGAACGGTTTGCCAATGAATTCGCTTCAGATTTACTTCTACCAGCAGTCGGTGTAGGTATTGCACTAAAAACAATCCGAGATTTGACGAAGCAGAACCATGACTACGTTGGAGACATCGAATTACTGCTCTTATCGCGGCTTTTTTCCGTCAGCTTCGAAACCGCCGCTCTCAGATGTGAGCAACTTGATCTGCTCCCACGGGGGGGCGCCAGGGCCTTATACCGCGCACTTGTCGACGAGCACGGCACGCCCGAAAAAAGAGCTGAATCGGCTGGTCTACCCCCGCGTGTAACGTTAGATTTCCCCGCGATGCCCGAAACGCTAGTGAGCGCAGCAATCCGAGCGATTAGAAATGGACAAATGTCGGTCGGCAGGGCGATTGATCGATTGGGCCTGCCCTACTCCACGCTAATGCGTCGAGCTCAGGAAAGTCTACATTGATAGTTTGCGACACATGCTCATTGATCAATCTACAGAAGGCCGAGGCGCTCCACCTTGGCGTAGATATGCCATGCGCAAAGTTCTGCGTTGGCCAGGTCGTTGTCTCCGAACTTCAAACAGACGTTCATGTTGATATGGATTGGCAGTCGCGGTGCGTGCTCATAGAGCCGGACGTGGACATCGCGCGTCTCGCTTCAGCGCTCAACAAATTTGGACTAGGACCTGGCGAAACCGAAACTCTGTTGCTCGCGAAGCGCGAGGGTTTTTGTGTGCTTTGCGATGATCGACGAGCACGAAAAGTTATGGAACAGGAACTCGGTGGGCATCGCTTAGCAGGCTCGCTGGGTTGGTTAACCCATCTAGTAAAGAATGCACGACTTTCCGCAGAAGATGCATTCTCGAGATACGAAAAGATGCAAAGCTTGGGGGCCTTTGTGCCCAGATTGTCGAACGCCGAGTTCATCCATATTGTGAGTGATGAATCGATAAAATGGCCTTGTTCCGACACATGCTTATCAGGTTGAACGCCGTAGCATTCGCAAGCGAACCGACCCGTACTTCACGTTATCGCAGGAGCCGATGAACAAAACTGACATGCGCCTTCGGCGGCGTCACTGCACCGACGGGGCAACGCATAGCGGCAGGAGTCATTTATCGGGGGCCCTTTCGTGGCGCGGCTCCTCACGCATGAACTTCAACGAACCAATGCGACGGAGTGCTGCCCTCGCACCCGCGCGGCCACTTGGTTGATTAGTCACGGAGCGCGGCTACGCCGAAGCGGGACGCGCGCATGAAGCTTCGGCGCGGCGATGTAGCAAATCGAGAACAGAATGGCGAATACGGAGAAGAACACTACCTTGGCAATCTCCGGCCTAATAGAGATCTTGAGCTGCATAAAGGCAACGAACAGGACGACTGGAACGAAGACGACTGCGGAGAAAACAGTTGCAGCCGCGAACGCGTAATAGATTCGGGAGAAGACGTTCTTGAAGGGATCGCTCTGCATGGCCGGACGAATCATAGCGCGCCGACAAAAGCCTGACTGACTCAACGACGTCAAACGAAAGAGATAGCTGGTTGGCGTTTGCGAACCTCTCGGTTTGTGGCCTCGAACCAAGCGTTCCCTCACCCTGCCCTCTCCCGCAAGCGGGAGAGGGGAAAGAGAAGATGGCGCGTGCGCTTGCACGTGGCCCAGGCCTCTAACCAGCGTTCCCTCACCCTGCCCTCTCCCGCGAGCGGCAGAGGGGAAAGAGGAGATAGCGCGTGCCGGTCTGCTAGCGATTGGCGCGAGTCGCAGCCGCAGCCATTGGCAAGTACAGCGCACTCGGCCGCGCCGCTTCGTGATACAGCGTCACCGTCACCGCGCGAGCATCCTTGCCGGATTCATCGGCCACCGATTTACCGCTGTTGTAGTTCTTCTCGAAAAATCGCGTATTCAAAGGTCCGATCACCAGCCGCAGCCGGCTGCCTTTGGCGACGCGGCGCGCTATGAAGCTGAAATCGTCGAAGTCGTAGCGTTCGACGGCGCCGGGTTTGACGAGCGCGGGCTCGCGCAAGCTCTTGCGATAGCGCGCGCGGAATATTTCCGAGCCGAGCTGGATGCTGCGGCCGTCGACTCCGATCTCGTAGAGGAACGCCGCAAGATCGGTGTCGGGGCGATCGAGCGAAAGCCAGAGTTTGAGTTTCGGAAAACCGGCGAGCTCGGTGTCTTCGGCGAACGCTGCGCTGTGGTAGACCAGCACTTTTCCGGAGGCGGCGATGAGGCCGCGCTGGTCGGTGAGATCGGAGTCGCCGTATTGCGCGGCGTCCCAAGCGGTGAACGTCGTGTCGAGCGGATCGTAAATGTATCGATCGGGCTTCGACGCGCGATCGGGCGCAGCGGCGAGACGGCCGGATTCGAAGACGCTGTCGCTGCGGCTGCCGGCGGAGGCGAGATAGAGCGCTTTCTCTCCGGCGGTGGCGGCTTCGATTGAATCGGCGTAGCGCCATTCTTCGGCGCCGCGGCCGAGCACGTAATAGGCGAAACGATTCTGGAGGAACACAGGTTTCGCGCCGCCTTTCATCGTCCAGTCGTACCAGTCCTTGTGCAGCTTGTTCATGTCGACGAGGCTGGCCTTGCCGAACGTGAGGCCCGCGACTTCGGCTTTTGGCGTGCGAGTTCCTGCGTGGTCCCACGGGCCGATCACGAGGTAATGGCGATCCTTCGCAGCGGCCGATGCGTGTGCCATGTGCTCGCGGTAGTGCGTCATCGCGCCGGGCTGGTCGCCGTCGTACTGGCCGGTGATCGACAGGATCGGCATGTCGATCTTCGCGTACTGCGCGGCGCTCGGGTTGTAGCTGTCCCAGAACGCATCGACCATCGGGTGGGCTACCCAGCTCTGGAACGCCGGCGACGGGTTGCCGATGACCGTGTCGAGATCCTTGAATGCCAGATGCTTGTCGTATATCTCGCGGAACTTCGCCGCCCAGAACGGGCCATCGCCGAAGATCTTCTCCTGTCCGGCACGCCCGCTCGTGAACGTCAGCCACTGCATGTCGTACAGATAGGCGATGTTGTTGCGCCGAGGGAAATCGACGCCGGCGTAGGGCGACGCGACGGGC
>Ga0268265_10000653_pt1 | contig 34398 bp, 29 predicted proteins | sample KBSSwiS52_FD_190355 | JGI IMG/M metagenome (GOLD analysis project Ga0268265, IMG submission 190355) | Switchgrass rhizosphere microbial communities from Kellogg Biological Station, Michigan, USA - KBS Switchgrass S5-2 (SPAdes) (version 2) | ecosystem: Host-associated > Plants > Roots >...
GCGCGGGTTCCTTCGGCGGCTGGAGGGGAAGGCGGGGGTGATCCTCGACGAGGTGCAGCGCACGCCGGAGCTCTTCTCGTACCTCCAGGGGTTCCTCGACGAGGCGCGGATCGGTCCGTTGGTGCTCACGGGCTCGCAGCACTTCCTGCTCTCGGAACGGATCAGCCAGTCGCTGGCCGGCCGGGTGGCGATCCTCGAGCTCCTGCCCCTGTCGATCGCCGAGCTGGCCGGGCGCCCGGCGCTGCTGCCCGAAGAGCTCGCCGACCCGGCGAGCCTGCGGGAGGAAAAACCGCCGCTGCCCTTGGAGGACCTCCTCTTCCGCGGGCTCTTCCCGCGCATCCACGACCAGCAGCTCGACGCGGCCACCTGGCTGGACGGCTACCTGCGCACCTATATCGAGCGCGACGTCCGCCTGCTCACGAACATCGGCAACCTGGAAGCGTTCAGCCGTTTCGTGTCCCTCTGCGCCGGGCGCTCCGGGCAGCTCCTGAACAGCTCGGCGCTCGCGGTCGAGGCCGGGGTCAGCCATCCGACGGCGAGGAGCTGGATCTCCGTGCTCCAGGCGAGCTACATCGTGCTCCTTCTCAAGCCTCACCATGAGAATTTCAACAAGCGCCTGGTCAAGACGCCGAAGCTGTACTTCCTGGATGCCGGCCTCCTCTGCCACGTGCTCGGCCTTCGCCGGCCGGAGGACGTGCGTCTGCACCCTCTGCGCGGCGCGATCTTCGAGACGTTCGTGATCGGCGAGATCCACAAGACGTTCCTCCACCACGGCCAATCCGCCCCGCTCTACTTCTGGCGCGACTCGGCAGGCCACGAGGTGGACGCCGTGCTCGACCTCGGAACAAGGCGCATCCCGGTGGAGGTCAAGGCGGGCCAGACGCTCGCCGGCGACGTCTTCCGGGGGCTCGACTACTACCTGGATCTCGCGGGCAGCGGCACGGGAGTCCTGGTCTACGGCGGCGAGGAGAGCTACATGCGGCGCAATCACCTCGTGCGGAGCTGGTGGCACTGCGGCTGATCTTGCCCGGCTCGGGCCCCAGGGTTATACTTTGAGTATGAAGACGGCGATTTCCATCCCAGACAGGGTCTTTCGAGACGCAGAGCGGCTTGCCGAGCGATTGAAGAAATCACGCAGCCAGATGTACAGCGAAGCCGTGGCCGAATACGTGGCCCGCCACGAGCCGGATTTCGTCACGGAACAGATCAATGCCGTCTGCGATGAGGTCGACACGCGGCCCGATCCCTTCCTCGCGCAAGCCGCGCGGCGCATCCTCGAACGCACCGAATGGTGATTTCTCAAGGGGACATCTGGTGGGCGACTCTGCCGGAGCCGGTTGGATCCGGCCCGGGCTTCGATCGCCCGGTCGTGATCGCGCAGGGCGATTCTTTCAACCGCAGCCAGCTCGCGACCGTAGTCGTGATTCCCCTGACGAGCAACACCCGTCTGGCGGCCATGCCCGGCAACGTCCTCCTGTCTTCCGGCAATACGGATCTGCCCAAGGACTCGGTGGCCAATGTGACTCAGGTCATCGCGATCGACCGATCGCTGCTCACCGAGCGAATCGGCAGCATCTCTCCGCGGCACCTCGAGCTGCTCTGGAAGGGCCTGGATCTCTTGTTCGACCGTTGACCCGCCTTCGCCCTAGAACGGATTCCCGAACGACACCGACACCGCGAAGTCCTTCTCCCCCTTTTCGCGCTCGAGCTTCCAGCCGATGTCCAGGCGCAGCGGGCCGATCGGGGAGAGATAGCGCACCCCCACCCCCGCTCCGCCCTTGAGGTCGGCGGGGTCCATGTCCTGCCAGTCGGCCCAGACGTTGCCGGCGTCGTAGAAGACCGTGCCTCCCAGGGAGCCGAAGAGCGGGAAGCGGTACTCCAGGTTGAAGAGGAGGAGGCCCGTGCCTCCCACCGCGGCGAAGTCGTCCTCCTGATCGCCGAGGCGGTCGGGTCGGAGGATCAGCGTCTGGCCGCGGATGCCCAGGTCGTCGCGGCCGTAGGCGCGGTGGGTGTTGGCGCCTCCCGCGAAGAAGCGCTCGTCGATGAAGACGTCCGCGTTCGGCAGGCTCTCCGGCAGCTCGGGATCGTCGTCCGGCTCCAGCTTGCTGAAGGGCTCGATGCCGCCGACGCGCAGGCTCGCCGCCACCGTCCCGTAGTTGCGCAGGTCGAGGTACTGGGTCTGCTGGAGGAAGAGCTTGAGGAAGTCGCCGTCCGTGCCGAAGGCCGGGAAGGCGTACTGGAGCTGGGCGAGCGTGCTCCAGCCCCGCGTGGCCAGCACGGGATCGTTGCGCCGGTCCCAGAGGAAGCTCGGGATCAGGCTCGACAGCTCGTAGGGTCGGTCCTCGCGGTCCACCCCCCGCAACGGGAAGCCCTCGTCCAGGGTGGTCTCCACGATCCGGTAGTCGTAGGCCAGGGCGACGCGGCGGTCGGTATAGCTCTTCTCCGCCTCGATCCGGGTGCCCCAGCGGACCACGTCCCAGTCCTCCTTGGTCTCGTTGAAATAGAAGAGGGAGTAGTTGACCGGCAGCGCCCAGCGGAAGGAGTAGGGCTGGTCGAAGCGCACCCGGAAGATCTGGTCGAGCGTGCTCACCCGCAGGTCGGTGCGCAGGGTGTAGGCCCGGCCGGCCACGTTGTTGTGGCTGAAGCTGAAGGTGCCTCGCGGCACCAGCTCGTCCTGGGCGCTCTTGTCCGTCCCATACTCGACCCCCAGGCCGTAGCTGACGCGCCGCGGCCGGCCCTCTTCCAGGCGCACGATCAGGTCGCGGGTGGCCGTCTCCTGGCCGGTCCGCGTCAGCTCCACGTCGACGCTCGAAAAGATCCCCAGGCGGTAGAGATCGCGCTCGATCTCCAGGGCGCGGCTCTCGCTGATCGGGTCCCCCTCCTCGACCGCGAGGGTGCGGCGGATGACCTCGCTCTCCGTGCGCCGGTTGCCCCGCACGATCACCCGGTCGAGCACGGTCTGCGGCCCCTCCAGCACGTCGATGGCCACGTCTACCCGCGTATGGTCGGGATTCCAGTCCTCGCGCGCCGAGACCTGGGCCGCGCTGTAGCCGCGGTCCTGGTAGGCCGCGCGCAGGTTGTTGAGGCTCCTCTCCAGGAGGAGCGGATGGAACGGCCCCCCTTCCTTGATCTGGAGGGCGTTCCTGACCGCGTCCTCGGGGAGCGACTCGTTCCCCTGCAGCGCCAGGTTGACCACCCGCATCTGCGGCCCCTCCTGGATGGGGATGGTGAGGAAGAGGTCGTTGCCGCGCTCCTCGATCTGCGGCGGACCCACCTCGGCCTGGGCGAAGCCCTGGACCTGGTAGTACCGGCGGACGTTCCGCAGGTCATCCTGGAGCACGGCGTCCACGAGACGGCCGCTGCCGCGTGCCAGCAGGGTGCGCCCGCTGGTCGCCACCAGCTCGTCCAGGGCCTCTTCCTTGAAGGTCTCGTTGCCGGAGAAGCGGACCTCCTGGAGCGTGTACTGCGGCCCGGGCTCGATGCGCAGGATCACGCGCAGGAGATCGTCGCTCGGCTCCTGCTCCTCCCAGTCCACCTCGACCTTGTAGTGGCCGTCGCGCTGGTACTCGCTCTTGATGCGCTCGACCGCCTGGAGGACCAGCGCCTCGTCGTAGCCCTCGCGCCCCAGGAACGGCAGCAGGCCGCGCCGCTTCAGGCGGTCGAGATCGGCGCCGATCACCTGCACCTCGACCCTGGGGCCGACCACGATCGGATAGACGAGCCGGACACCGCGGCTCTCGGGCAAGATCTCCTCGGCCGGCGCGCCCACGCGGGCGGAGCGGTAGCCCTTGTCGATGAGCCAGCCTTCCAGCCGCTCGGAGTCTTCGCGCACGTCGGGCCGGGAGAACGCCTCGCCCGGCCGGTCGCGCAGCGGCTCCAGCAGCTCCGCCGGCTTGAACGGGCCGGGGTCGCCCTCGAAACGGATCTCCTCGACCTTGGACCGCGGACCGCTGCGCACGTTGTAGACGACGACGGCCTGCAGGCTCTTCTCGTCGGTCTCCACGCCGACGCCGATCACGGGCTGGAAGTAGCCGTGCTCGGCGTAGAGATCTTCGAGCGCGAAGCGGCCCTGGAGGACCTTCTCCTCGGCCAGCGGCTCGGCTTCGTTCTGGGGCAGGACGCGCCGCAGCTCGTTCCTGTCGAGCCCGAGCTCGCCCTCGAGGCGCACTTCCCGCACCCGCACGACCGGACGGAGGACGACCATCGCCACCACTCCCTGCCCGGAATCATCGGGACGGGTGTAGAGCTCGACCGAGGAGGCCAGGCCGCTCGCCAGGAGGTTGCGGAGGGTGCTGCTCACGGCCTCTTCCGAGAGCGGATCGCCCACGCCGAAGCTGAGAAGCCTCTCCAGCTCCTCCGGGTCCTCGGGCTGGACCTCGCTGCGGATCTCGATCTCGGTGACGGTGGGGCCAGGCGGGATCGGGTCCTCCTCCTGGCCCCACCCGGCGCAGGGCACGACAACCATGATGAGAACCAGCGCGAGCGCCTTCAATACCGTTTCTCCCACTCGGCGTCGACGGCGTAGGTGTCGTCCCGGCCGTTGCGGGTGAAGACCAGGACGACGTTGCGGGCCACCTGCCATTCGAGGCGCAGGAGGTACTCCTCCGCGGAGGCCGGGTTGGTCGTGTAGGTCACGAACAGATCGCGGGAGATCCGCTTGCCCACGGTCAGGCGGACTCCGCCCAGGGCGCCGCCGGTCTCCGTGGCCTGCGGATCGATGCGGAAGCGGTCGAAGCCGAAGAGCGTGTTCACCCGCCGGCTGACCAGGGAGGCGGCCTGCCCGGCGAGGAAGCTCTGGGCGCGCACGTCCTGCTCCGGACCCTCTTCGCCCGGCGCCCGGGGACGGCCGCGCTCGTAGTCGATCTCGCCGCTGAAGAGGAGCGCCAGCACCTCCAGCTCGGCCAGCCCCTCGTCCGAGGTGAACTGGGTGTCCAGGCGGTCGAGCGTGCCGGAGAGGTTGAGCGTGATGTCGTAGCTCCGCACCTCGGTGCGCGCCACGAGGTCGATGATCGGATCGATCCGGTTGGGATTGTTGAAGGTGAGGAGGAAGCGCTCCACCTCGTACTCGTTGTCGGAGTAGGTCAGCTTGCCGCCGGGATCGGCCTCGACCGTGCCGAAGACCACCGGCGCCGCGAGCGTGCCCTGCACCCGGAGGTCGATGTCGCCGCGCAGGTCGGCCACGTTGTTGCGCACCCGCAGGGCGTCGGGGCCGTCCACCTGGACGTCGAGCTGCGTGCCCGCGAGGAGCTCGTCGGTCTCCACCACCTCCATGCGCTGGCGCTCCAGGGCCTGGAGCAGGAGCGGCAGGGCGTCGGTCTGGATGTCCTGGACGAAGAAGGCGCGGTCGAGCAGCACCCGGCCGCGGATCTGGCGCGACGAGCCGTTCGCCACGAGCGAGAGGTTGGCGTCGCCGCGCAGCAGGAAGGGCTCGGGGAAGCGCACGCTCACGTCGTTCGCCTCGACCTGGAGGCGGGCCTCGAAACCTTTTTTATCCGGCGTGGGGATGTCCAGCCGGCCGGCGGCCCGCAGCGTGCCGTCCCCCAGCCGCGCCTGCAGGCCGTCGAGGACGAGCGCATCGCGGTTGAAGAGGATGACCCCCTCGATGTCCTCCAGGGCTTGCGGGAACTCGGGGATCAGCACCCGGGCGTCGCGGATCACTCCCTGGCCGTCCAGCCGCGGATCGCCCGCGGTGCCGCGCACCACCGCCAGGACGTCGAGATAGCCCTCGACGTCGAAGCCGGACGGCAGGAAGAGCTCGGCCCAGGCCGCGGAGATCGTGCTCTGGAGACGCAGGTCGAGCGGCGCCGGCTCACCGAACCCGATCGTGCCGGAGACGAAGAGCTCGTTGTCGGTCTGCGGCTCGCCCATGTAGAACGAGCGGACCACCGCGCGTTCCGGTCCCAGCTCGACCACGACCGGCTCGCGGTTGGCGATGGTGTGCCCCTGGTATTGAGCCTTGAGCTCGGCGAGGACGAGATCGGCTTTCCAGGTGCCCTGGTCGAACTGGGAGGCGAAGCCGACGGAGCCGGCGAACGAGCCGGTCAGCTCCGGGACGGGACGCGGGGAGGCGATGCGGATCAGGGTGCCCAGATCGGCGCTCTCGACGTCGAAGCGCAGGTCGGCCCGCTCCAGGGTCAGCGGGCCGCCGCCTTCGAAGGAGGCGAGGCCGAGGAGCGAGCCCGTGGCGGTCAGGCTGTCGCCGGTCCAGGTCGCCACGGCCTGGGCCTCGCCGGCCTCGCCCAGCGGCCGGCCCGCGATCTCCAAGCCTGTACCGCGCAGGCTCGCGGTCGCCTCGGGCCGGTCGAGCGTGCCGCCGATCACCGCCGCCAGCGCCGCCTTGCCGGCGATCTCTCCTCCGAGGAGCTCGCGGAAGGGATCAGCGGCGAGCGAGAGCTCGGGCGCGTCGACCGTCAGGTCCATGGCCTTGGTCTCGGTGTCGAACGTGCCCGACACGAGCACGAGGCCGGCCGGCGTCTCGGTCACGGCGCGCTCGATCCGCACCTGGGTGCCCTGGAAGGCGATGCCCGCCTGGAGCTTGCCCACGTCCGCATCCGCGATCTGGAAGCCGGCCACCTCGACCTCGGCGCGGCCGTTCAGGTTCGCCGTGGTCCCTCCGAGGTCCAGCCGTCCGGAGACGGTGCCGTCGATCCCCATCCCGGTCAGGCCCGGCGCGAGGAAGGCGACGATCCCCGGAGCGGGCCACTGGTGGGCATCGACCGCCAGGGAGAGCGGCTCGGGCGCCCGCCGCCGTCCCTCTTCTTCCAGGGGCACCCGGCCGGTGACCATCAGCGCTCCGCCGCCGGCCGTGGCCTCCAGTCGCAGCTCTTCGACAGCCGACGGGGTGAAGCGGAAGGTGCCGTGGACGTCGTCCGCGGCCAGCACCGGGCTCACCACCTGCTGAAGATCGATCCGGATGTTCGCGGCATAGCGCTTGTCCGCGATCGTCACCTGCCCCTGGGCCTCCCCGCTCCCCGCGCTCGGCACCCAGAACGGCGGCTCCTCGCCCGGCCTCACGTCGCCGCGCAGCAGCGGGGCGAGGACGCCCACGTCCTTCGAGGCGAGCCGGAAATCGAAGTGGCCGGCTCCGCGCTCCATGTCGAACAGGAAGTTCGAGCCGATCACCGTCTGGGACGGCGCCGTGAGCCGGATGTTGTCGCTCGTCAGCGTCCCGCGCTCGATCGTGATCGAGGCGTCGCCCGCGATCGGCACCCCCTGCTCGTGCACGGCGTCGAGATGGACATCCACCAGGCCGCTGCCGGAGATCGGAGCCCCGGTGCGGAAGCGGTAGACCAGGTCGCCCGTGGCCCGCCCGGCGAGATCCTGCACCACCGGCACGTCCTCGCCGAACTGGTCGGCGGCCACGGTGCCGAGGTCGAGCCGGGCGAAGGAGAGGTCGAGGTCCACGGGCGTTCCGGACGCCTCCGACTCGTCATCCTTGTAGTCGACCGAGATCACCCCTTCGACGTTGCCGCCGGCATAGAGGGCGCGCTGCAGGTCGATCTCCATGCCGTCGCGCCCGCCCACGAGGCCGGCCTCGATCTCGTCGAAGTCGCGGTCGAGCGCGGTGAGGCGCGGCGAACGGATCGTGCCGGAGTAGCTCAGGGTGTCGCCGGTGCGGTCGATGCGCCCGCGGAAGCCGAACGGCCCCTGGATCGGCTCCTGGGCATAGCCGAGGCGGTTGGCGAGCTGGGCCCAGCCGTCGGCGGAGACCTCCAGGGCGAGCTTCCGCGGCTTGTTCTGCCCCCACTCGTAGGAGCCCTCGGCCGTGGCCTTGAGGTCGGGGCCGGCCAGGCGCAGGGTGGTGAAGCGGAGCCGGCCGGGCACGAAGCTCCCCTTGGCCGAGGCGGTGAACGGATAGGGCTTCGCGCGCGGCAGCGTGGTCACCACGTCCTGGGCCGCGACCATGGCGTCGATGCGGTCGCGTCCCTCCCCGCCGCGCTCGGCCGAGCCGATGGCACGGCCGAAGACGGCCTTGGCGTCGAGGTTCAGGGGGAAGCGCATCTCGTCCAGATCGAGCGTGCCGTTCTCCACGAGCACGCGGCCGATCTGCACCTCGAAGCGCCGCTTCGCCCCTTTGCGCGTGCGCAGCTCCGGCAGGTTGCTGGTGCCGTCGGGGTTGAACCGCAGGTAGACCTGAGGGCGCACCACCTCGATCTGCTCCAGCCGGAGCACCTGCTGGCGCAGGTCGCGCCAGGAGAACTCGACCCGCGCCAGCGGGATGGTGGCGAAGGCCGGATCGCCCGGCTTCGGGCCGGGGATGACCACGTCGTAGAGCTCGAACGAGAGGTCGATCAGGCTGTAGTCGATGCGGCCGACCTGGATCCTGCGCCCCAGGAGCTCCGAGGTGCGGGCGATGACCATCTTCGCGGCACGCTCGTGCGCATAACCGCTCTCCAGGAAGATCCAGGCCGCGGCGATCACCAGGATGAGGAAGAAGAGCCCCCAGATGAACGGGCGCACCACCCAGCGCCGCATTCGACCATGCCGGCGGAAGTACCGGCGCAGGACCCGGAGCCGGGGAGGCCTGTCGCTCATCGCGGCTCCTCCCCCTCCTGGAGTCCCCCCCACCGGAGCTTGCCGCGCAGGTTGTCGTAGAACGTCCGCTCCGAGACCTTGATCAGCTTCACGGACGCGTTGCTGCGGGTGATCGTGACCGCATCCCGGTAGCCCATGGAGGTGCCCTCCTGGCCGTCCAGGGTCAGGTAGACCTCCTCGCGCGGCGTCTCCAGCGTCACCTCGATGCGGCTGGTGTCGGGCACCACCATGGGCCGCAGCGACAGCGCGTGCGGGCAGATCGGGGTGAGCACAGCCACGCCGAGCAGGGCGCCGAGGATCGGGCCGCCGGCCGACAGGTTGTAGGCCGTGGAGCCGGTCGGGGTCGAGAGGATCAGGCCGTCGGCGCGGAAGCGGGCCACCAGATGGCCGTCGATGCGCAGGGTGAGCTGGATGATGCGGGCGAGCGCGCTCTTGTTGATCACCGCGTCGTTGAGCACCCGGTACCGGAGTGGCGCGGCGTGCCCTTCCCGCCGCAGCTCCACGTCGAAGAGCGAGCGCTTCTCCGTGCGGAACTTGCCTGTCAGCACCTGCACCATCGTGGGATAGAGCTCGCCGCGGTTGATCTCGGTGAGAAACCCGAGATTGCCGAGGTTGACCCCGAGGATCGGCACCGAGCCGGCCAGGTTCCGCGCCACGGAGAGGATCGTGCCGTCGCCGCCCAGCACCACCATCAGGTCGTAGACCTCGTTCGGCCGGAAGGGAAGGTCCGGAGCGCTGGCCCGGGCTCGCAGGATCGCCTCGTCGAGCGCCACTTCGAGATCGCGGCGGCGCAGCCACTCGGCGAGCTCGTGCGCCGTGTGCACGGCCTCGCGGCTCGCCGCCTTGGCCACGATCCCGATGCGCTGGAACTTGCGCCGGCGGCTCACGGCTCTTCCTTTCTCAAGAGGACGAACGCCTCCCGGTTGCCGCCCATGCCCGGGACCGCCGAGTCGTGAAGCCCGAGAAGCTCCAGCTCCAGGCCCGCCAGCTCCGCGGCGCAGCCCTCGACGACCTGGCGGCGCACCTCCTCGTCGCGCAGGATGCCCCCCTTCCCCACGACTCCGCGCCCCGCTTCGAACTGGGGCTTGATCAGCGCGAGGATCGATCCGCCCGCCGCGAGATGCGGCAGCAGCGCCGGCACCACCTTGGCGAGCGAGATGAACGAGACGTCGATGGTGATCAGGCCGGCGGGCTCCGGCAGGGCGTCCGGTTCCAGGTGGCGGGCGTTGGTGCGCTCCATCACCACCACCCGGTCGTCGTAGCGCAGCTTCTGGTCGAGCTGGCCGTAGCCCACGTCGAGGGCGTAGACCCGCGCGGCGCCGCGCTGGAGCAGGCAGTCGGTGAAGCCGCCGGTCGAGGCGCCCACGTCGAGGCAGACGCATCCGGCCGGATCGACGGCGAAATGGTCCAGGGCGTCGGCCAGCTTGCGCCCGGCGCGGGAGACGAACGGCTCTTTCGGAGCAAGAACGGAGACGGCGGCGTCCTCTCCCACGGGCGTACCGGGCTTGTCCACGCGCCGCCCGCCCACCTCGACGGTGCCGGCCATGACGGCGCGCCGGGCCTGTTCCCGGCTGGCGAAAAGCCCCCGCTGGACCAAAAGGTGATCGAGACGCAAGTCGGGTCCCTGTCCTCTTCCGGCGGCGCGTGCAAGAAAAGGACCAAAAGGACCTCAAGGACCCAAAGGACCTCAAGGACGGGTTCCGTTGTCCTTGGTGTCCTTGATGTCCTTGGTGTCCTTTAGGTCCTTTCTTCCGGCCGGTCGGGCAGCATATCAGCCTCCCCCGGCGTCTCCATCATCAAGCAGAACGGCATCACGAGCAGGAAGAGCGCCGGCCTCTGGACCTCGGTGTCGCCCCAGTTGTTCTCGAACAGGCCGGCCACGTTGAAGGCGAGGAGCGCGAGCAGGCCGCCGAGGAAGAGGTCGGCCCGCGGGCCGCGGCTCCCCCCCTCGCGGCGGTAGCCGCGGTACATGGCGCGCAGGCTCGCCCAGCTCATCGCCAGGTAGGCGAGGAGCGCCGGAATGCCGCGCTCGGCCGCGAGCTGCAGGAAGCTGTTGTGCAGGTGGGGGATCTCGAAGCGCGGCGCGCTCGGGCTGCGGTAGATGGGATAGCGCCGCTCCACCATCTCCGGGCCGAGCCCGAACAGCGGGCGCTCGGCCACCATGGTCATCCCCGCCTCCAGCATGCACAGCCGGTCGTAGTTCGAGGGGTCCTGCAGGTCCGTGATCGAAATCATGCGGCTCACCAGGGGGACGGGCGCGAGCACCACCAGCAGCACGCCGAGCGGCAGGTAGGCGAGCAGCAGCTTCGGAGCGCGGATCACCAGCAGCACGGTCCCGGCCACCACCAGCGCCACCCAGGCGCCGCGGGTGTAGGTGGCGAGGAGGGCCACGTTGATCACCACCAGCGCCGCCCACCGCCAGCCCCGCCGGCCTCCAGAGCCGCGCGGATCCCCCAGCAGCCGTACCATCAGGAGCAGGTCGCAGATCAGCAGGAAGCCGGAGAAGGTCATGTAGTGCGAGAACGGCCCCCGGATGCGGCGGTCGATGTCGCCGTAGCCCCAGAGGTAGCTGGCCAGGCCCATGGCGGCGAGGAGGGCGGCGGCCGCGGTCAGCCCGTCCACAAGCCGCCGCACCTGGGCCTCGCCGCGCACCAGGCCCGGCGCGAGCAGCACGGCGGACAGGGTGAACAGCTCGCGCAGGCCGCCCAGGCTGGTGCGCGGATCGAACGAGGCGAAGGCCGAGCCCACGAGCCACAGCGAGTAGATGCCGAGCGGTGCGAGCAGCGGCGCCATGAGGGCCAGGTCGCCGCGGCGGAAGCGCAGGCTGAAAGGGGCGGTCAGGACCGTCAGGCCGAGGAGGATGTTCGAGGCCGCGATGCTGAAGACGGCCAGCAGGTGGCCCGAGAAGAGCCACGAGCCCGCCCTCTGGAGACGGGTCGGCCGGTCTCTTCCGTCGGAGGGCACCTCGGAGACGGCCACCGGCGGGCTAGGCGCTGGCGACGGGTTCGCCCGGGCGGCCCACGGCGGAGGCGGGCAGCGCCTCCTCGATCAGCATGATCGGGATGTCCGAGACGATCGGGTAGACCAGGCCGGATGCCGCGCAGTAGAGCCCCTGCTCGACCACGGGCTCCTCGTCGCGGAAGTGCTCGCGGTACTTCTCCACCAAGCCGGCCCGGATCTCCCGGGGAAGCTCGATCAGCTCCAGCTCGCCCTTGGACTTCGGGCAGACAAGGATTTCCAACAGCTCAGGATCGACGGCCATGGAGCGAGGATACCACGGACGCACGGACGAGCACGGACCAACACGGACTGGCACGGACATCCGGACCGTCCTTCGTCCGTGTTCGTCCGTGCCTGTCCGTGTCCGTCCGTGTGTCCGTGCTATTTCCACACCCGCGCCGTGTAGGTGAGCACGAGCGACTCGCTTCCCGGGTTGAGGCTGAAGATGTGGGCATTCGAGAGGTGGTACAGGCAGAGTCCCACGCGCGACTCGTCCCGCAGCCGGTAGGCCAGCTCCAGGTGGGTGCGGAACTCGAAGGCTCCCCCCAGGTCCTTGCCGTCGCCGTCGCCCGGGTAATAGAGGCCCGATGCCCAGCCGCCGCTGCCCACCCAGCGGTCCCTGAGCGGGATCTCCATGCGGAACCCGGCGTAGGTATAGAGGATGCCCCGCGTCGTCGCCATGGCGCCGGTCACCGGGATGAGGTCCGGCGCCCAGCGCGGGAGCAGCCGGAAACGCCGCGGCGCGAAGCGCAGCTCCCAGCCCGTCTCGTACTCGTCCAGCGTCTTGCGCACCTCGAACGCCCCGGTGCTCGCCGACACGGACTCCGGCGGCCCGAGAGGCAGGAGCTGCCCCGCGGCCGGGTGCGACGACAGGTAGAGGAAGAACGCCCATCCGAGCGCCCTGGGCACGATTCGCTTCATGCGATCCGGGGGTATCCGGCCACCTGGAGCCCTCCCTGGCCGTATACGCGTGAGGATATAGCACCGGATGAGCCCCCAGCTCAACCGCCCGGGATCCCTTCCCGTCCCCACACCGCGAGCACGTCGTCGCGGTAGGGCTGGGTGAACTCGGCCCGGTTCACGTCCGGCGGCATGTACTTCAGGTCCTGGATCACCTTGCCCCGCGGGTTCTGCCGGATCCAGAGCGATTCCGATCCCCCCGGGATCTCCAGGAGCGGGCGCTCGAGCCGGCCGAGGAAGTGGAACTGGCCGTGGTAATCCCCCACGTAGGCGATCGGCCGCCCCTGCTTCTCCGCGACGCTCAGGTAGCGCGCGATCGGCTCCAGGTCGTACGCCTCCCTCGCCGCCTCCGAAAGGCCGAGGTGCACGCCGATCACCAGGGTCAGGGTGATCAGGGTGGGCGCCGCGGCCCGCCGCGCGAAGATCCGGTCGAAGAGGAGGAAGGATGAGGCCGCGAGCGCGATCAGGGTCACGCCCATGCCGAGAGAGACGTCCTGGCTCCACGAGGGGAGACCGCGCCGGGGGCCCAGCAGGGGAGCCGCCACCAGCGCCGCGCCGGTCAGCACGAGCAGGCTGAGCGCAGGCAGCAGGTGCCAGCGCCGGACAGGGGCACCGGTCTCCGTGAGGAGCCGGGCGGCGATCAGCGCGAAGCCCGGCATCAGGGGCAGCAGGTAGTGCGGCTGCTTGCCGCTGATCAGCGAGAACACGACCAGCCCCGGCACCAGCCAGGCCAGGCAGAACCGCAGCCCGGGATCGGCGATACGGCGCCGCAATGCCTCCGATACCGCCTTCCAGAGCGGCGGCCAGAACGAGTAGGGATAGAGCAGCAGCGGAAGCATGGGGAGGTACCACCACCAGGGATGGTTGTGGGCATAGGAATAGACCATCCGCTCCTCGGTCTGGCGGACGAGGATGGCATTGGCGTAGTCGGGGCCTCCGGACGCCGCGGCCGGCAGGGCCCAGGCCAGCGCGATGGCCGCGGTCAGCCCCACGGCGCCCGCGAGCCGCGGCCACCAGAGCGAAGCGGCGCGTCTCGGGAAATTGATCCCATTCCCCCTCTCCTCACCGGCTTCCGGCCGGCCTACCCCCGTGCCGGGGGAGAGGGGGCCTTCCATCTCTCTTCCCCACCAGGGCGCAAGGAAAGCCACGGCGAGCGGCAGGACCAGCACTACCGGACCCTTGCCCAGGATGCCCACCCCCAGGGCGCCCCCCACCTGCAGCCAGGGCCGCAGGCCGCCGCGCCGCCAGGCCTCTTCCAGGCCGAGCAGGGCGAGCAGCACGCAACAGGCGACCAGCATGTCGAACATCACCATGGTGGTGAACACGCTCCAGAGCAGGAAGCCGAGCAGCACGGCCGGCGCGGAGCCGGCGACCTCCGGACGGTCGGGCCACAGCCGCCGGGCGAGCCGCGCGGTCAGCCCGAGGTTCGCGAGAGCGAACAGGGCCGGCACCACCCGCGGCCACCAGTCGTTGACGCCGAAGAACCACCAGCCGAGGTGGAACATCCAGAACAGCAGCGGCGGCTTGTCGCTGTAGGGCACGCCGTTCAGGTGCGGCACCAGGAAGTCGCCGCGCACCCACATTTCCCAGGCCACCGAGACATAGCGGGTCTCGTCGATCGGCAGGATCGGGCGCAGCGCGATCGCGGCGCCGACCAGGAACATCCACGCGAGCGCCAGCAGAGCCGGCCGGGGGAGAGCCGAAGATCTCATTTCAGCGCCATCTTAGACGTAAACTGGCAGCCGGGAATGAACCGGCGATGAACGGAACCCCGCTCGATTAAGATACCCGCATGCACGAGCGTCCAAGGCCGGAGATCTCGCTCGTCATCCCGGTCTACAACGAAGAGGAGAACCTGCCGGTCCTCGCCGCGGAGATCCGGGCGGCGCTGGAGCCGCTCGGCCTGGCCTGGGAGGTGATCTACGTCGACGACGGCAGCACCGACGGCAGCCCCCAGGTGCTGGCCGGGCTCGCCCGCGAAGACCCGCGGACCCGCGTCGTGCGCCAGCGCCGCAACAGCGGCCAGTCGGCCGCGTTCGACGCCGGCTTCCGCCACGCCCGCGGCGGCATCGTCGTCACCCTGGACGCCGACCTCCAGAACGACCCGGCGGACATCCCGCGCCTGCTCGAGCGCCTGGACGGCTTCGACGTGGTCAACGGCGTGCGCGCCCGGCGGCGGGACAACTGGGTGCGGCGGGTCTCCTCGAAGCTCGCCAATGGCGTCCGCAACCGGGTCACCCGGGAATCGGTGACCGACGTCGGCTGCACGCTGCGGGCGGTGCGGACCGAATACCTGCGGCGCATCCCGGTGTTCAACGGCATGCACCGCTTCCTCCCGACGCTGCTGCGGATGGAGGGAGCGCGCGTGACCGAGGTGCCGGTCAACCATCGGCCGCGGCTGCACGGGCAGCCGAAATACGGCATCCACAACCGCTTGTGGCGCGGCATCGCAGACCTCTACGGAGTTCGCTGGCTGCAGACGCGCTGGATCGACCGGAATCTCTCCGGGGAGGTCGAAGCTTGGAACACAACCCCGTCTGGCTCGCCATCGGGTTCTTCGGACAGGCCCTCTTCTTCGGCCGTTTCTTCATCCAGTGGCTCGCCTCCGAGCGCCGGAAAGAGAGCGTAATCCCCAGGGCGTTCTGGTTCTTCAGCCTGGGCGGAGGCCTCGTCCTGCTCGCCTACGCCGTCCACCGCAACGATCCGGTGTTCATCGTCGGCCAGGCGACGGGCCTCTTCATCTACGTCCGCAACCTCTGGTTCATCTACCGGCCGCGCCCGGCCGCCGTGCCCCTGGCTCCCGTGGACACCGACCAGCCGTGACCCCCCGGCGCAGTATTCGGCGGGACTGGGCGCTTCTGGCGTTGCTGGGCGCCCTGCTCTTCCTCCCCGGGCTCGGCTCGCGCGACCTGTGGAACCCGGACGAGGCGCGCTATGCCGAGGTCGCCCGCGAGATGCGCCTCGAAAGCTCCTGGTCGATCCCGCGCCTCAACGGCCAGGTCTACACCCAGAAGCCGCCGCTGCTCTTCTGGCTGATCCTCGCCTCCTCCTTCCTGACCGGCGGGGTGGGCGAGGTCTCCGCGCGCATCCCCTCGGCCCTGGCCGCCATCGGGGCCATGATCCTCGTCTTCCGCCTGGGCGAGCGCCTGTTCAACCGCCGCGCCGGCTGGATCGCCGCGGGCGCCTTCGCCACCTGCTTCAAGATCCTCTGGCAGGGACGGTTCGGGCAGATCGACATGCTCCTGACCTTCCTGGTGGCGCTCGGCGTCTGGTTCTGGGTGCGCGGCTACACGGAGAACCGCCCCGGCCTCTACCCGCTCTTCTTCGTGGCGACCGGTCTGGCGACGCTCGCGAAAGGCCCGGCCGGGTTCCTGCCGCCGCTCCTCGCGATCGTCGCCTATCTGCTGATCACCAAAGAGCGGGCGGAGCTGCGGCGGATGCGGATCGGGATCGGCTTTCTGATCTGGGCCGCGGTGGTGCTCGCCTGGCTCATCCCCGCCGGTCTTTCGGGCGGGCGGGAGTACCTGGACCAGATCGTCTTCCGGCAGAACGTCACCCGCTACGCCGATCCCTGGCACCACTTCCAGCCCTGGTACTACTACCTGACCGTGATCCCGGCCGAGTTCTTCCCCTGGTCGTTCCTGCTGCCCACGGCGTTGGTGGTCAAGAGCGGCAACCGCAAGAGCTTTCTCTTCGCCCTCTGCTGGATGGCGGTGACCGTGGTCTTCTTCAGCCTTTCGCCGGCCAAGCGGGACGTCTACATCCTGACGATGTACCCGGCCATGGCGCTGCTCGTGGGAGCGGCGCTCGACCGGATCGCCACGGAATGGCCGCTGGGGAGGAGGTGGGTGGTCTGGCCGCTGGGGATCCTGTCGGTCCTCGCGCTGCTGATCGTCGTCGCTCTCCCCATCGCGGGCCGGGGGAGGGAGGAGGCCGCGGCGCTGGGAGGGGATCGTTTCGTCTGGCAGGTGACGCTCGCCTTCCTGCCGCTCCTCGCCGGAGCGCTCTATGCCTGGTGGCAGGCCAGGGGCGGACGCCTCTCCCGCGCCGCCGCCGGGCTCGCCGCGGGCATGGGAGCGCTTGCGGTCCTGGCTGCACTCTTCCTGATCCCGAAATTCGACGTGATCAAGTCAGCCCGCGGAATGTCGAAGGAGCTGCTCGCGAGGATGGGGCCGGGCGAGACCTACGGCATCTACCCGCGCCTCGACTCGACCTTCCTCTTCTACACGGGCCGTTTCGCCGTCGAGCTGGACAGCCCGGAGAAGCTGCACGAGTACGCCCGCCGTCCCGGGCGGATCTGGGTCCTCGCCCAGCGCGACGACCTCGCGAAGCTGAAAGAGCCGCTGCCGCTCCAGCCGATCGTTTCGGACGCGGACGTGCTGGAGGGATACGTGCTGCTGGGGAGGCCAGGGCCATAGGAGCTCTTCGGGCCGTGCGCGAGCGTCTCGCCCCCTGCGCGAGCGCCTCGGGCACAAGGTCGAGCGCCTCGGGCAATGCGCGAACGCCTCGGGCCATGCGCGAGCGGCTCGCGCACAAGGTCGAGCGGCTCGGGCAATGCGCGAGCGCCTCGCGCACGAGATGAGCGGCTCGCGCAATGTACGAGCGCCTCGCGCGAAGCAAAAGCCGCTCGCGCCAGGCCCGAAGCCGAGAGGCCCCGGATTTCTTCTACGTCTTGTGGCTCAGCCGTTCAAGTGGCGCCCGAAGGATCGGACAAGCCCTCAAGCCTCAGGTGCTCCTGCCGACCGCGCCACCACAGTGAGGGCAGTTGAGGAGCTCCATGGCGAAGGCGCCGCCGCAGTAGGAACAGAAAAGGCGGCCGGCGATGCTCTTGGGATCGATCAGGGACAGCTCCGGATAGTGCTGCTCGAGCTCGGCCGTGCTCATCCGGTCGTCCTCGGCGGCCGGCGACCAGACCACCTCGATCGCGACCAGATCCCTGCTCGTCACGGCGGCGCGATCCGCAAGCGCGGCGCGGATCTCCGCGGCATCGGACATGCCGGCCCTGCCGGCCAGGATCTGGCGAGTCACCAGGATCAGACTGACGACGACCGTCCCGGCGCCCTCCTCCAGGCGGATCGCGACGGCACCCGCACTTTCCGTCGCCACCTCGCCGCCTTCGCTCCGGATCAGCTCGCGGCGGAAACGCGAGCGCGCCTCGTTGCAGGCGGCCAGGAACTGCGACTCCGCCGCGGCGGCGGAGAGGCCCGACGTCACCTCGCCGGCGACATAGAGCCAGGACAGCTCCGCACGTTGCAGAGCCAGCACGACCTCCTGCAGCATCTTCGCCCGTCCCGCGGCCGTACCGCCGAGGTTCTGGGCGGCGAGCTCCGCGAGCTTCGTCTGCAGCGCGCGGCGTGCATGCCAGTCGATCCCCAGGATGATGGAAGAGAGATACAACGTGCCGATGCCGGCGGGCTTGCTCTGCGCAAGGGGAGCAAACACAAGGAAGAGGACCACGAGGCCGATCAACAAAGCCAAGCCGAATCCGGAGCCGTCGCCGCCTGAGGACGACGACCCGCCGCTCGAAGACCCGCCGTCGTAGGAAGGCCCGGAATTGGAGCTCGACGACGATCCGGAGTCGGAGCTTCCTCCGTCCCCCGAGGAGAAATCCGCCCCACCCATGCTGCCGCCCGTGTCCTGCGCATATCCAGGAAAGCCGGCGAGGACCAGGGCCGACAAGCAGACCGCCAGAATCGGGATTCGAAGCCGCACTTTAGTAAAGATCATAGCAGGAGCCGGAGGTCTACGTCCGAGGGCTACCGCTCGATCTTCATGACCTTGGAGACCGTCCCGTCGCGGAAGACCACCTGCGCGCAGGCCGAGCGCGTGGTCTTCTTCGGCAGGGTGACGTACGGCCGGTCCGCCGAGGGCTTGTCCGGGTCCTCGGGCGCGCCGATTACGATGCGCTGGCTCAGCGAGCAGTCGTCCACCGAGTAGCGGATCTCCTTCAGGTCGTCCGCCATCGAGAACAGGGAGGTCAGCATCAGCCAGGTGACCTCCTCCCCGTGCTCGGCGAACGAGATCATGGAGCCGCCCATGGTCTCCAGGAGGCCCTTGGCCGCGGCGAGGCTCGAATCGCCCGCGTTGAACTTCAGCTTGTGCGGGCCCTCGACCGTGCCGTCGAGGCGCATCAGGCGCACCGCCACCGTGTGCTCGCCGGGCGTGACCCACACGTCGGGCAGCATGATCGAACGCCGCGCCTCGGGCTTGCCCGTCATCACGTCGAGGTCGGCGTCGTGGCCGGTCGACTCCTCCGGGTGATCGTCGAAACGGACGAGAATGTCCGTGTACACCGCGAACGGCGGGAGCTTGAAGTACAGACTCCAGCCCTGGTTGCTCTCCATCGCCGACAGCGCCACCGGCAGCACCGGCTTGGGCATGCAGGCGCAGGCCGCGTCGTCCTTCGACGGCTGGGCTGCGGCCAGAGGCAGGGCGAGGCACACGGAGCACAGGACGGCCGCGAGACGTAGAGAGGGAGTGATCATGCGCAGTATTTTATTCTACGTGCGCCGCCCCTGGGCCGATTCCTCGATGAGCTTGGCCAGGCGCTTCTTCCGGGTCTCTTCCTTCTTCGCGCTCACGACCCGCCAGATGGCCGTGCGCCGGTACCAGGCCGGTTGGGACTGGAAGAACTCCCATGCCGCCTTGTTGGCGCGGAGCTGCTTCTCCTCGGCCTTCTCCAGCTTCGCGTCCTCCTTCTGCTCGTAAGCGTAGGTGCCGGTCTTCGCCTCGGATCGCTTCTCGAAGGCTTCGAGCCCCGCCGGGCGCATGCGTCCGAGCCGGGTCAGCTCCTGCACCCGGCCGACGTTGACCGCGCTCCACGTGCTGCCCGGCTTGCGCGGCGTAAAGCGGATGGTGTAGCTGTCCTCGCCCAGGCTCTTGCGCACGCCGTCGATCCAGCCGAAGCAGAGCGCCTCGTCCACCGACTCGGGCCAGGTGATACTGGGCAGGCCGGAGCCTTTCTTGTAGAAGCCCACGAGCAGCTCCTGCTCTGTCTTGTGATGCTTTTCCAGCCACGCGCGGAAATCGGCGGGCGTGGCGAAGAAGGTCGGCTCGGCCATGGCTCACTTGGTCAGTTGGGGGATCTCGGTCCCGTAGACAAACCTTTCGAACCACGGCTGCCAGTTGCCGCCCGTGAGCTTGTCGAGCTCCTGCACCAGGTCGCGCGTAGTCGTGTGGCCGTAGCGGTTGCGTTTGAGGAATCCCCGCAGGAGCTGGGTGAAGGCGAGGTCCCCCTCGGCGGTGCTCCCCTTCTGGCGCCGCAGCTCGAGCCTCATTGCGTGCACGACGAGCGGCCCCTTGGCATAGCGCAGGCCGAGGTAGTCGTCCACGTCCCGCTCGTCGTGCAGCGCGAGGCGGCTGGTCAGGTAGAGGCTGGCTCCCGGGCGGAGCTCGCCGGTCGCCTTGACCCAATCCTTGATGATCTCGTTGAACTCGTAGTCGCCGCGCCCCTTGCCGTACAGGTACCAGACCGCCAGCGCCGCGGTGTAGTCGGCGAACGCCTCGATCATCCAGGCCTCATCTGCGGAGCCCATCTTGGCCACGTGGCCCCACCAGCCATGGGAGACCTCGTGGAAGAAGCGCGCGTTCAGGTCCTGGAAATACCTGCGCGTCCGCCGCTCCACCGGCGCGGTGTAGAACTCCTTGGAGAAGAAGAGGATGCCCGGCGGCGCCTGGCCGAAGCCCCACTCGCTGATCTCGACGATGGCGAAGTCGCGGAAGGGATAGGGCTCGGCAAAGAGGTCCTCGAAGAAGTGGCGGCCCATGAAGAACCGGTTGATCGCGTCGCGCGCGGCGTCCTCCTTGAGCAGGGCGTAGGTCGCCGCGCGGCAGGTCACCCCATCCTGCGTCTTTTCGAGAACCCGGTACTTGCCGGCCGTCACCACGGCGAACTGCATCGGCCGCTCGAGCTTCGTCGAGAGCTTGCGCCGGCCCCCCTCGACCGTGCGCGAGACCTCCGTTCCCGAGGCGAACGCCGTCAGACCCTCGGGCACGTCGACGGTGATCTCGATCGTGGCCAGCTCGCCTTCGAGCCTCTGGCGCGGATACCAGGGGTCAGTGCCGAGCACCCAGAACGAGTTGCCGGAGAAACGCTGGGCGAGAGCGCCGTCGTAGGTGACCTCGACCTCGGCCGTCTCCTTGCCCGCGAGCGGCCGGCCGAGCGCCACCAGCAGCTCGTCGTTCTGATGCAGGAAATCGGCGGCGCGACCGTCCACCCGCACGCTCCGGACCGTGATCGGATACCGCCGGCCGTCGTCGTCGTACACCCGGTCGAGGAGGTCCGCCTGCCAGAGGGCCGTGCCGGCGCGCTGCGCGCGCAGGCGGGACTGGCTGACGATGCGGACCATCTCGCCGCGCGGGTTCTCGACCGCGATGCGCTCGTGCTCGGCGACCAAGTCCGCCGGCGGCCGTTCCCACCAGGCTCGCCCGGCCGGCTGCGCCACCAGGCCTGTCGTCCGGATCCCCTCGCGGAAGGTCTGCCCGGGATCGGTCGCCTTCGCCAGCCGGTAGAGGTTCTCCTCGCGGGTGCGGGGATCGACATGGAGGAGCAGGTCGATCAGATTGCCGCGCAGGAGCGCAATACTCGCGCCTTCGAGCCCGTTCGCCTCGGAAGCCAGCAGGTCGTGCGAAGGCGGCGTGAAGCGGCGTCCGGCGAGGAGCTTCGCGGCCCAGTCCGGCAGACCGGCTCCGGCCGCCGTGGTCTCGCCCGTCTGACCCAGCCCCCAACCCCAGACCACGGCGCCCTCGAGCGCCGCGGAGATCTCCAGCCCCTCGGCCGAGGATTTCGTCTTGAGCGTCGAGAACCGGCGCACGTTGCGCTCGGCCACCGGGGTGCTGAAGCGGTCCTCGACGCGGTAGCGCAGCGCCGCCGGCCCTTCGAAGACGAGCCCGCAGGGAACCCCGCCGGCCAGCAGGGTGCGGACCCGGGTCCCGGCCGCCGGAACGATCTCGGCGCGACCGACCTGAAGGGGTCCGGCGAGCGTCACCTCGACGCCGCGGGCCGGCCCATCGATGGCCGCGGCGCGCTCGGCGAGCGTGGCGCCATGGCTTGCCGATACGGAGAGAGCGAGAGCAAGGACAAGGATGTTTGCACGCAGAAGGATTGCTGATCGCATCCAACCATTCTATCGAAAACGAAGACCCCGGCCGCACGGAGGTGCGGCCGGGGTCGGCCGGAGCCGGGCCCGGGGACGAAAGGGCGAAGAACTACTGGAACCGGATGGAGCTCGTCCGGTTGTTGAAGCTCTCGGGCTGCGTGTTGTTGAGGTCCCAGAGGATCACTCCGGGGAAGACGTACAGCTGGTCCGCATCTTCGCAGCCCGGGCCGTTTTCAGTCGCGAAGTTCCGGCACGCAAACATCGCCGTGAAGTAGTTGACGCAGGCGGCCTTGACGCAGGAGATCGAATTGTTCCAGCTGATGGAGTCGAGCTCGCTGTACTGCTGGCCGAGGCTCATGTAGATGTAGGTGGAGGAGGTGCAGTTCGGATTCTTGTTGAAGGCGGACGTCGTGGAGGTGTAGGTGCAGGCGGCGGCGGTGGCCAGCTTGGGGCCCTTGCCGCGGTTCTTCCCGAAGTTCTTGTCCAGCAACCGGTTCATGTACACCTGGGCGACCTCGCGCGCGGAGAACGCATGGATGTTCCCATTCTCGGCGTCCTCCTTCGTCACGACCCAGGTGAGCGACCGGTCGGGGCGCACGAACTCACCCGGCGCGAACTCCACGCCGTCGAAGATCACGGTCCCCCTGTCCAGGAACCGGGGGCCGAAATCCGCGTCGTCGCGGAGCTGGGCGAAGACGGCGCCGGGAACGAGCACGGTACAGAGGGCGAGCAGGAGCGTCCAACGAATGGCGGTTTTCATGTCGACGTTACCTCAAAAAAGTGTTCATGGATGTGGCCCTTGCAGGCCGGCTTTCCATACTTCGGCTGCCTTGAGAAAGAGATCCTTCCCCGAATCACCTCCTTCACTGGATGGGCCGCGCTGCCACTACGTACACGGAGAAAGACCCCGACCCGCGGCCCCGGTTTACTGCGGCCCGGTGCTCGTTCCGTCCTATAATTCGCCAGGGCCGCATTCATTGATCAGAAGGTCTCCCCCATGAAATCCCGACTTCCGCGCGCCCTGATCCCCGTCCTCCTCTCCCTGGTTCTCGCCCGTGCCGCCGCGGGATCGGACGGCCCGGGAGCCGTCGTCGAGGAGGTCGGCCAGGGATCGGCGCTGGAGAGCGCAGGTCTCCGCCCGGGCGACCTCCTCCTGGCCTGGGAGAGGGAGGACAGCTCGGGGGAGATCCGCACCGTCTTCGACTGGCTCCGGGTGAGGGCCGAGCAGGCGCCCCGCGGCACCGTGCGGCTCCTCGGCGAGCGGGACGGCTCCGCTCTCGCCTTCGAGGTCCCGACGGGCTCCTGGGATGCGCGGGTCCGACCGCAGGCACCCGACGAAGCCTGGACCCTCTTCGCGGGCGCCGCGGCCCTCGCGAGGGAGGGGAAGGGCGACGAGGCGCGGGCGGCGCTGCAAGCGGCCCTGGACAGGGCAACGGATGCGCAGACCCGGGTCGCGGTCCTGGAAGCGCTCGGCGAGAGCTACCAGTACGCGGGCGATCTGGCCCGCGCCGAGGCGAGCTTCCGCTCGGCCCTGGCAGCCGGCGAAGCCGCCTGGGGCGAAGGCCTCCAGGTGGCTGCCACGCTCACCAGGCTGGGCAACGTCCTGCGGCTGCAGCGCCGGAACGAGGCGGCGGCGCAACTGCAACGCCGCGCCTTGGAGATCCGCGAGCGCCTGGCGCCGGACAGCCTGGAGGTCGCCGACAGCCTGCACCAGCTCTTCCTGGAGGCCAACGCGCGGGAGGATCTCGAAACCATGACCGTGCTCTCCCGGCGCGCTCTGGCGATCCTGGAGACCTGGCCCGGCGACACCCTGGCCATGGCCGACGCCCTCAACGACGTGTCCTACATGGAGCTGTTCCGCGGCGAGTTCCCCCAGGCGGTGGCAACCTACCTGCGCGCTCTGGAGATCCTGAAGCGGCAGGCTCCCGAAAGCATCCCGCTGGCCACCACGCTGGCCCGCCTCGGACGGGCATACATGCTGATCGGCGATCCGGAAGCCGCGGACGAGGTGCTGCGGCAGGCCCTCGCGATCCGGGAGAGACTGGCGCCCGAGAGCCTCGGAACGGCCACGATCCAGTCCAACCTCGCCGCGCTCGCCCGGGACCGCGGCGATCTGGCCACGGCCGGAGACCTCGCGCGGCGCGGCCTGGAGCTCACGCAGAAGGCCGTCCCCGACGGCCTCGGCGTGGCGGAGACCCTGAACCTCCTGGGGACGATCGCGATGCTGCGCGGCGACCCCGGGGAGGCCTGGAGCCTCCACAGCCGCGCGCTGGCGATCTGCGAACGGCTGGGCCACGTCACCCGGACCGCCGACACCCTGGGATACCTCGGACTCGCTGCCGAGGCGCGCAACGACCTCGACCAGGCGCTGAACCTCAACAGACGGGCCAAGGCCCTGCGCGAGCGCCTGTCGCCGGCCACGATCGAGGACGCCCTGACGCTCCACCGGATCGGCCGCCTCCTCCGCCGCCTGGGGCGCCGCGACGAGGCGGCGCAGTCCCTCGCCCAGGCGGTCGAGATCCTGGAGTCCCAGGTGGGGCGGCTCGGACCGCTGGAGGTCCAGGCCGAGTACCGGGCGCAGCACGAGGAGCTCTACCGCGACGCCGTCGAGATCGAGCTGGAGCGGGGGCGCTCCGCCGCGGCCTTCCACTTGGTGGAGCGCTCGCGGGCGCGGAGCTTCCTGACGCTTCTCGCGGAGCGCGACATCGGCTTCGCCGGCGAGCTTCCCGCCGGCCTCGACCGCTCGCGGCGGGACAATGCGGCGGCCTACGACCGGACCCTGCGCAAACTGGCAGAGACCCCGGCGGACGGTGAGGAGGCGAGGGAGACCCTCCACCGCGAGCTGATCCGCCTGCGCCAGGAGCGCGACCGGATCGCCGTCGAAATCCGCAAGGCCTCGCCGCGCCTCGCCGCGCTGCGCGAGCCCCAGCCCCTCGACCTCGACGCCGCGCGCCAGGTCCTCGATCCCGGCACCCTCGCCCTCTCCTACAGCGTGGGCAAGGACAGGACCGACCTCTTCGCCGTGACCCGGGAGGGGGGCCTGCTGGTGAAGACCCTGCCGATCGGAGAGGAGAAGCTGCGCCGGGACGTGGCGAGCTTCCTGGAGCGGGTCCGCGCCCAGGAGAAGCCGGCCGCCGACCTCTACCGCGAGCTGATCGGGCCGGTCGCGGACCTGGTCGAGCACAGCGAGCGGCTGCTGGTCCTCCCCGACGGCGCCCTGCACCGCCTCCCCTTCGGCGCGCTGGTCCGCGACGATGGACGGTTCCTGATCGAGCACAAGCCCGTGCACACCGCCCTCTCGCTCACCGTCTACGGCACGCTGCGGGCGTCGGAGGCGGGCCGCGGCTCCACGAAGCTCGTCGCCTTCGGAGACCCCCGCTTCCCGCAGAGCATGCGCAAGAGAAGCGATCTGAGCCCGGGTCTGCGCAGCTTCGACTGGTCGAGCCTGCCCTACAGCCGCACCGAGGTCGAGCGCATCGCCGGCGTCTACCCCGGAGCGCGCCTCTACTTGGGCGAGGAGGCCACCGAGGAGCGCGCCAAGTCCGTGCGCGACGCGCGCATCCTCCATTTCGCCACCCACGGCTACACCGACGACCGCTCGCCGCTCGACTCCGCCCTGGTCCTGACCATCCCGGAGGAGCTCGCCCCCGGCCGGGGGATTACCAGGGAGAACGGCCTGCTCCAGGTCTGGGAGATCTTCGAGAGCGTGCGGACCGACGCGGACCTCGTGGTGCTCTCGGCCTGCGAGTCCGCCCTGGGAAGGGAGCTGAGCGGCGAGGGGCTGATCGGGCTCACCCGCGCCTTCCAGTACGCGGGAGCGCGCTCCGTGGTCGCGAGCCTGTGGAGCGTGGCCGACCAGGTCACGGCCGAGCTGATGGCGCGCTTGTACCGCCATCTCGCGGCCGGCCTCTCCAAGGACGAAGCCCTGCGGGCGGCGCAGCTAGAGCTGATCCGCGAGCCGGTCCGGATCACCACGGCCGGCGGGCAGGCGATCGAGACCGACGCCTCCGCCCCCTTCTTCTGGGCTGCCTTCGAGCTCTTCGGCGACTGGCGATGAGCCGTCAGGACGAGCCGATCGAGCCCATTCTCCAGAGGCTGCGCGAGGCAACCGGCCGCGAAGAGAGCTTCCGCATCCTGTTCGATCGCTTCTACTGGCCGCTGTTCCGGTTCTTCGAGCACCGGGGATTTTCGACGGAAGAGTGCCAGGACTTAATCCAGGAGACGTTTCTCCGGGTCTATCGTGGCATAGAGGCGTTTCGGGGCGAGTCCCGGTGGGAACACTGGCTCTTCCGGATCGCTGCCAACACAGCCATCAAAGCGTTGCGTCATCGGGCGGCGGCCAAGCGGACCGGCCAGGAAGTGCCCCTGGAGGGGGACGGCGAGGGGGACTCGCCGGCCCTGACGTCTGGAGGGAGCGCGCGCACGCCGGAGCCGCTGCGGCAGTTGCTGGGCATGGAGATGAGGGAGCTCCTGACCCGGGCCATCGAGGACCTGCCGCCTCAGATGCGGCGCTGCGTGCGGCTGCGGGTGCTGCAGGATCTCGATTATGATGAGATCGCCGAGATCCTCCAGCTCTCGCCCTCGACGGTCAAGGTCCAACTGTTCAAGGCGCGCAAGCGCCTGCAGATGGAGCTGGGAGAAGCCTTTGCTGACTTTGATCTGTGAGGAGGCATCGTGGACGGAAAGAGCGACGATGACCTGAAGTCCGGGCCTCACGTGGGAACCAGGCGCCTGATCGCCTACCGCGAGGGCAGGCTGCCCGAGGCGGAGCGCGAGGCGCTTCAGGAGCATCTGTCCCTCTGCCCCCGCTGCACCGGGCTGCTGCGCGAGTTGCGGACCTTCGAAGCCCGCGCGGCCGGAGCCGTCGAGCCAGGCCCCGAGCCCCTCAGACAGGAAGCCTGGGAATCCCTCCTCCGGCGCCTGCCCGCTAAAGAGCCGGCAGCCCGACCTATCGCCGCGCTTCCCTCCCGGCGGCGGACCGGCCCCTCCTTCCTCTACTACGCGGCGGCCGCCCTGCTGCTCGCCGCGATCGGATTCTCCGCCTGGTCCGCGGTGACGATCCGTCAGGAGCGCAAGCGGCTCGCGGCGGTCGAACGGCGGCTGGAAGAGCGCGAATCGGCTCTCGCTGCCGCGCAGCGCTCCCTCGCCGAGACCGAGCGCCAGCTCCAGTCCGCGCGCGGGCAGATCCAGATCCTCACCGGGAGCAAGCCGGACACCCGGGCAACCGATCTGCTGGAAGCCCGGATCGCCGAGCTGACCAAGGCGCTGGAGGAGCTGCGCCGGACCCCGCGGGCGCCGGGAGGGCCCGACCGGATCTCCGCCGGCCCGCGGCAGATCGACCTCTCCGCCGCCCCCCGCTTCTCCCTGCGCGGGAAGGAGCCCGGCGACGGCTTCCTGCGCGGCGGAGGCGCGGTGAACCCCGTGCGGCAGGCGGACCGCGTCCGGCTCGCGGTGAACACGTCCGATCATCCGGCCTTTGCCGAATACCGTTTCGAGCTGGTGGACGAGGCCGGCAAGATGCTCTGGACCGGCCGCCGGCCGGGCAGATCCCTCCTGGGCGACGCCGGCACGACGCTCGCGCTCTCCGGCCTCGGCCCCGGGCGCTACCGTCTCCGGATCGAAGGGCTGAGCCCCGACAGCACCGAGCTGCTTGGCGAGTACCTCCTCGAGGTCAAAGCGGACTAGGGCCGGCTGACCAGTACCTCGCCAGGGCCCTCTCGCACAGCGGATCGCAAACCTCCGGCCACACGAACGACCCGGTTGCCGGCCGGATTCATCCCGCGGATATCGCACGCGGGGCTGATTGAGAGTCGGATTGACAATCAGCCCCAGAGAGCCCAGGATGGGTCGCGATGATACCGAGGAACATTGAAGCGCGTCTGCGCGAGCTCGCCGGCAAGTTCCCCATTGTCACCATCACCGGACCGCGGCAGTCGGGCAAGACGACGCTCTGCCGGGCGGTCTTCCCCGATAAGCCCTACGTCTCCCTGGAAGCGCCCGACATTCAGGAGTATGCCCGCCGCGATCCGCGCGGCTTCCTCGCCGAGCGCAGCGAAGGCGCCGTGCTCGACGAAGTGCATCGGGTGCCTGACCTTCTCTCCTACCTCCAGCCCTTGGTAGACGAAAGGCCGGACCGCGGGCGCTTCGTCCTGACCGGATCGGCGAACTTCGCGCTCCTCCAGTCGCTCGGGCAGTCGCTGGCGGGACGCACGGCGCTCCTGGAACTCCTGCCGCTCTCCCTGGAAGAGATCCGCCGCTTCCCGGCACCGCCTGAGGATCTCTTGACGCTGCTCTGGCGTGGAAGCTATCCGGCCCTGTATGACCGGGGACTGGAGCCCGGCGACTGGTATCCCAGCTACGTCGCCACCTATCTCGAGCGCGACGTGCGGGCGATCCTCTCCGTCGGCGACCTGCTCGCCTTTCAGACGTTCCTCCGGCTCTGCGCGGGCCGGACGAGCCAGCTCGTGAACTTCTCGGCCTTGGCCGCGGATGCCGGCGTGACTCACAACACGGCCCGCTCCTGGCTCTCGGTCCTCGAAGCCGGCTATGTCGCATGGCGACTGCCGCCTTTTCACAGCAACCTGTCGAAGCGCCTCGTCAAGACGCCCAAGCTGCACTTCATCGACTCCGGCCTCGCCTGCTATTTGCTGGGAATCCGCTCGGTTGACCAGCTCCGCGACCACCCCTTGCGAGGAGCCATCTTCGAGACCTGGGTGGCGTCGGAGATCCTGAAGTCGCGAGTCCACCGAGGCCTGCCGCCGAGCCTTTCGTTCTTCCGCGACCGCAAGGGTGCCGAAGTGGATCTCGTCATCGAAGACGGCCGTTCACTCCTCGCCGTGGAGACCAAGTCGGGTCAGACCATCGGGGGAGACTTCTTCGCCGGCCTGGAGAGCTTCATGGCCATGGCGGCCGCCTCCCACCCGCCCCGCCAGCCGAAAAGCTTCCTCGTTTACGGAGGTGCCGAGTCGCAGAAGCGATCCCTTGCCGAGGTTGTCTCCTGGTCGGACCTCGACCGTTGCCGATGGTGCGAGGCTGAAGACTCCTGATCAGACCTTCTCCTGCCTCTCGCTCCTGAGCGCCCAGGCAGTCCAACCGGCGCAGGCGAGGTCCACGAGGCCGAAGAGCAGAAGAATCGGCTTGGTGAAGCCGAGCAGGACGAAGGCTGCGAAAAATCCGATCACGGACGCGCGGACGGGCACCGACCAGCGGATGAAATCACGCAGCTCCGCGCGAGCGGCCAGGATGTCGTAGACGGCCAGGAAGAGGAGGAACATCCCCGCGATCCGGATGTACACCTCCTCCGTGGGAGGAAACCCGAAGAGCGTCAGCACCACGTTCGGGGCCGCGAGCAACAGGAGGCTCAGGCCGAGGATGTAGATCCCGAAGACGAACAGGGAGCGCGCGGATCTGCTCATGGACGGTGACCTCCGGATGGGATGCTGTCTGACGGCACAGTACCCACAACCGGGGGAAGGCGCAAGAGATCCGGCGCTCCCTGGATGCCGCCGCGGTTTACCGGCCGCCGGCCGTGGCGCCGCGGTTGGTGGCAATCGCCCCCACCGACAGCGCGATCAGCAGGATGCTGATTGCCAGGTTCAGCCCGCTGCCGCACTGGGGGCAGATGACGATGGGGCCGAAGCCGAGATCGACGACCGAAAACAGACCCACGAGACCCAAAGCCACCCAAGCCACCAGTCCGATGGTCCTGCCCATATGGCCTCCCTTCCAAAGTGATCCGATTCCAAGCCCCGTCGGCCTGCCCTCGCGGCAGACCGTCCGGAAGCCTGGCGATTTGACTCTGGATACTCAGGCGAGTGGCGAGCGGGAGTTGTTACCCCTGTGCCGTCTCTCAGACCGGCGCGATGTTCCGGTTCGTGCGGAACACGTTCTGCGGATCCCAGCGCGCCTTGACCTCGGCAAGCCGCTGGAGCCCCTTGCCGAGCGCGGCCTTCGTGCGCTCGGGACCTTCGTCTTCCGTCAGGAAGTTGATGTAGGTGCCACCGGTCGAAAACGACTTCATGTCGTTCCAGGCATCGCGCGCCCATCCGAGGTTCGCGGCGTCGTCGCTCGCCTGCTCCCACGAGCCCGCCACGTTCAGCACGTAACGCGCCTCCCGGTTGCCGACCGGCGAATGCTCTTCCGCGAGCCGGTTCAGAGCGCCGCCGATCTGGAACAGGATCACGGCCGAGTGCGGCGATCGGATTCTCGCCGCGTGCTCCATGGCCTTCTCGCACAGGGCGGGCTCGATGCGCGGGAGGTACTCGCTCTTCCAGTAGTACCGCCGGCCCTTCGGCTGCGTGGCATCGAGCAGGGCCTGCATCTGCGCATACGGCCGGCGCACCAGCACATCGCCGATCGGTTTTCCGAACGACTTGATGGGAGCGACGAGCTTCTCGCCCTCCTCGGGCTTCCCGCTGTAGCAGGCGAGCATGGCCACGATCGGCTTGCCATGCATGTCCTTCGGCAGCCAGGGCGCAGGAGGCGCCGGGCGCATCAGCGTGACGAGCGTCAGCTCCGGGGGAGCCTGCTCGGCGAGGGTCCGGTAGAGCTCGAGCACCTTGGGCGCCTCGCTTTGCGGCCAGGCCACCAGGCCGCCGACGACCTCCGGACCGACCGGGTAGAGCAGGTAATCAATGCCGGTCACGACGCCGAAGTTGCCGCCGCCGCCGCGCAGCCCCCAGAAGAGATCCGCGTTCTCGTCGCTGCTCGCCCGAACCTGCCGTCCGTCGGCGGTCACAACGTCCATGCCGGGAACGTTGTCCGACGTCCAACCCCAGCGCCTCGTCAGGTAGCCGAACCCGCCGCCCAGGGTGAGCCCCGCGATGCCGGTGAGCGAGACGAAACCGAGGACGGAAGCGAGACCGTGCACCTGCGTTTCGCGGTCCACGTCGCCGAGCAGACAACCCGCCTGCGCGCGGGCGATCTTGTTCCCCGGGTCCACCCAGACGCCCCGCATGAGCGACATGTCGAGCATCAGCGCGCCGTCCGCAATGGCGAGGCCCGCGATGTTGTGCCCGCCACCCTTCATGCAAAGCAGGAGATCGTGCTCGCGCGCAAACTGCACGCACGCGATCACGTCGGCGACGCCGAGGCAGCGCACGACGACCGCGGGCTTCCTGTCGATCATTGCGTTCCAGACGGTCCGGGACTCCTCGTAGCCAGCGTCACCGGCCACAAACACCGGCCCGCGGAGACGCATCTTCAAGGCGTTCAGAGTGTCGGGATTCAAGTCGATCTCGCGGCCATCCGTCGTCGTCGCTTTCATGCTTGTACCCCCGTGTTTTCTGTGCTTTCGGGGGAGTGTACCAGGACTGTGGAAGGCCAGGGACGTAAGAATCGGCTCCCGCCGTCGTTATCCGCTCCACAGGCCACCCATGATGCGCTCCTTTTCAGGGATTCTTCGCCACGAGATCAGCATGTCCCTTCGCCGGAAGGGCCTCTGGATCGCCTATGGCCTGCTGTTCGTCTTCCATACCGTGCTGCTGTTCTCCCCTCCTCCCATCGGAGAGATGGTCAAGGGGGAGGTCATCGCGAAGCGCGAGGTCTGGCAGGTGGCGGGGCGCTTCCTCCTCGCCTGCAACGTGTTCTTTCCGGTCGTGGCGGGGATCCTGTCGGCGGATCGGGTGCGGCGCGACTTCCGGCTGGGTCTGCGGGAGCTCCAGGACAGCACCCCCCTGAGCCGCCACGTCTACGTTCTCACCAAATATCTGGGGTCTCTCGCTTCGTCCCTGTTCCCCCTGTTCCTCTGGGTGATGGGCATCGCGGCCTTCATGTCCGCCATCGGGCGCGCGCACGCCAGCATGCTCTACGCGGTGCCGGTGGCGTTCCTCGCCATCACGGTGCCGGCGTTCGCCTTCGTCGTGGCGTTCTCCCTCGCCTGCCCCACGGTCATGCCGCTGAGCATCTATCAGATTCTTTTCACCGGTTACTGGTTCTGGGCGAACTTCATCCCTCCGCAGCTCTTCCCGACCCTGAACGGAACGCTGTTGACGCCCAGCGGAGTGTTCGCTCAGCAAGGTTTTTTCGGCGGCGCGCAATACACCCCGGCCGATGCGGTGGCGAACCTGGCGGTGTTGGGATTGTGCAGCGCGGCGATCCTGTTCCTGCTCGATCGCTATCTCGGCCACTTGGCCCGCCGCGCTTGAGGACCCGATCATGAAAGGCGCTGCCCTCAAGTATTCCTGGCTCACCTACCGCCGCGACCAGCTGTGGTTTCCGCTCGCGTTCCTGGCGCTCTTCATCGTCATCGTCCTGATCCTGCCCAACCCCGGGGCCCGCTTCAGCATCGCGCGCGCCTATCTGGGGTTCATCGTGCCGTTGATCGGCGGCATCCTGGCGGCCTACGGCGTGCTCGACGATCCGGCGCTGGAGCTCCGCTTCTCCACGCCGGTCCGGGCCGAGCAGACCCTGCTGGCACGCGTGGGATTGATCCTGGCCGTTCAGGCGGCCTGTGCGCTCGCCTTCCAGCTCTTCGCGAGCGCGCTGGGCGTCGATCTGTCTCCGCTCGGGAACTTGCTCCGCGTTCAGTTGGTGTGGCTCGTGCCGACCCTGTTCCTGGCCGCTCTCGGAACCGCCGGCGCTCTGGCGGGAGCCCAGACCACGATGGGCGCTTTCCTGGCCGGAGCGGTCTGGCTCGTTCATTTGCTGATGAATTCCTGGTTCAAGCTGAACGCCCGATATGTGTTCCTTTTCCTGGGCGTGCTCGTTCCCGGCCATCCCGACCGGGCCTTGAATCAATTCGTGCTCCTCGCGGGAGCGCTGGCTCTCCTGCTGGTTTCCTGGGCGCTGCTGCGCCGCCAGGAACGTTATCTCTGAAGCGGAGGTTCTGTGATCGAAATCGCGGGTCTCACCAAGACCTACGGCCGCGGAGCCAGGGCCGCCCAGGCTCTGCGCGGCATCGACCTCGAGATCCCTTCCGGGATGTTCGGGCTGCTCGGTCCCAATGGCGCCGGCAAGACCACGCTGATGCGGATCCTGGCGGGCATCGTCAATCCGAGCCGCGGCGCTGTCCGCGTGGAGGGGCACGACCTCACGACGGAAGCCGGCAAGCGTGGAGCCAAAGCCATCCTGGGCTACCTACCGCAGGAGCTGGGCATGTATCCCGAGCTGACCGCCGCCCAGTTCGTCGACTACATGGCGATCCTCAAGGGGCTGGACGAGCCTCGCCAGCGCGGGAGACGGGTCGCGCAGGTGTTAGAAATGGTCGCTCTCCAGGATTCCGCTCAGCGCAAGATCAAGGGTTTTTCAGGCGGCATGAAGCGGCGCGTGGGGATCGCCCAGGCGCTGGTCAACGATCCGAGGGTCCTCATCGTCGACGAGCCCACGGCGGGCCTGGATCCCGAAGAGCGCATCCGCTTCCGCAATCTCCTGGTCAACCTCGCCGCGGACCGGACGGTGATCCTGTCCACCCATATCGTGGAAGATATCGGGCAGACCTGCCGCGACATCGCGGTGCTGGCCAAGGGGCGAGCCCTCTTCCACGGCAGCCCCGCCGAGCTGACGAACGCCGCCGCCGGCCACGTCTGGACGGTGATGATGGATCGTCCCATGGAGCCGGCGAGCGGACTGACGATCGTTTCCATGCTTCATCTCTCCGATGGAGTTCAATACCGTCTCGTGGGCCCCTCCGCGGACGGCCATCCCACCGCGGAGCCGGCCAGGCCCAGCCTGGAGGACGGGTATGTCTGGTTGATGAAGAGCGCCGGGGAAAGCGGAGAGCCGGCGAGCTGAAGGCACACCTCGGTATACTGGCATCATGGCATTGGATCTGCGCGCGCTGCCCGGAGGGGATCTGGTGGAAGAGGGGCTCTCCGACCTCGCCCGGGGCATCGAATCGATCCCGGCTCTCCTGGTCTCGATCGGCGCTCCCCGGCTCCGCAGGATCGGCCTGCCGGTGCCCGAGCAGGTCATCCCGATCGCCGAGCACCGGCTCTACGACCTCCTGGCCAGCTCGGAATCGGACTCCGCGCACTCCCGGTACAACGCCCTGGTGCGGCGGCTGGTCAGCTTCGAACGGGCGGCAGAATGCGGCGGCCTGTAGACGCCGAGCGCCTCCGGCGCTTCATGCAGGCGCTCGGCCCCGAAGCGGAAAAGGACCTCCGGCTCTACTTCACCGGCGGGGCCACCGCGGTGCTCTTCGGCTGGAGGACCAGCACGGTCGACATCGACCTCAAGCTGGAACCGGACAGCGACCGGGTCCTCCGGGCGCTGCCGCGGCTCAAGGAGAGCCTGGAGGTCAACATCGAGCTCGCCGCCCCCGATCAGTTCATCCCCGCGGTCCCCGGCTGGCAGGACCGGAGCGTCTACATCGCCCGGGAGGGACGGATCGCGTTCTACCACTACGACCTCTATTCCCAGGCGCTCGCCAAGATCGAGCGCGGGCACTCCCTGGACCTTGAGGATGTGCGGAAGATGCTGGAGACGGGCCTGGTCGAGCGGCAGGAGCTCCTCCGGCGTTTCGAGCAGATCGAGCCGCGTCTCCACCAGCACCCTGCGATTGATCCGGTTTCCTTCCGGAAGGCGGTCGAGGAGCTGGCCTCGCCCGAAAGGTGAGGGCGAGGGTTCACCGGACAGAATTGGATTCCTGGGCGCCCGAGGTCTCGTCCAGCAAGCCAGATTGGATTTCAGGGGACCCGAAGAGACTTCGAGCAGACCCGGGAAGACTTCGAGCAGACCCGGAAAGACTTCGAGTGGACCCGGGAAGACTTCGAGTGGACCCGGGAAGACTTCGAGCGCTCCAGATTGGAATCCAGCACGCTCGTCTTGATTCTCAGCCCGCCAAAGTCCAATTTGAAGGGCTCGAATT